>Ga0209475_10001052_pt1 | contig 39100 bp, 49 predicted proteins | sample tdDd471_FD_187128 | JGI IMG/M metagenome (GOLD analysis project Ga0209475, IMG submission 187128) | Marine sediment microbial communities from the Atlantic coast under amendment with organic carbon and nitrate - tdDd47.1 (SPAdes)... | ecosystem: Environmental > Aquatic > Marine > Coastal >... | reverse complement strand
AGGTATTGGCACACGTAGGCAGCATCAACCCACACACACGTTTCGAAGCCGAAGTTTACGTACTATCAAAAGAAGAAGGTGGTCGTCATACTCCATTCTTCAAAGGCTATCGTCCACAGTTCTATTTCCGTACAACAGACGTAACGGGTGCAGTAGAATTGCCAGAAGGCGTAGAGATGGTAATGCCAGGTGATAACATCAAAATGAACGTAGAGTTGATCGCACCGATTGCGATGGACGAAGGTTTACGCTTTGCGATCCGTGAAGGCGGTCGTACAGTAGGCGCTGGTGTTGTTGCTAAAATTATCGAATAATCAATTGCAATTCAAATAAGGCAGGGTATAATTCCCTGCCTTAATTTTTGACAATCAGTTTTAGGCCAGTAGTTCAATTGGTAGAGCGTCGGTCTCCAAAACCGAAAGTTGGGGGTTCGAGTCCCTCCTGGCCTGCCACTTCTTCGATATTAATGAAGCTAAGTGGCTGATACTAAAGGTTTATTTCATGAGCGCACAGGCGACAAATACAGGTTCTAAATTAGACGGTTTGAAGTGGTTCTTTGCTTTCGCATTAATTGCTGCGGGAATTTATGGCTTCAATTATTTGTCTGAAGAGTCAATTTTAATTCGCACAGCCGTAGTTTTGGTGTCAGTAGTCCTGGCAATTGCTGTTGCTATGGCAACCGCTAAAGGTCAGGCGTTTTGGAAGTTTGCTCGTGAAGCGCGCACTGAACTGCGCAAAGTTATTTGGCCATCGTCGAACGAAACAGTTAGAACGACCATTGTGGTTATCATCATGATCATCATTCTTGGTTTGTTTTTAGCGTTAATCGACTGGCTAATAAATAGCTTCTTAATTAGTCCGATTATCGGCTAGGAGTTCTTGCATGGCACTACGTTGGTACGTTGTACAAGCCTTTTCAGGCTATGAAAACAAAGTCAAAACCATGCTGGAAGAACGTATTCAGCTAGCAGGTTTGGAAGACAAATTTGGCGAAGTTTTGGTCCCTACAGAAGAAGTAGTAGAGATGAGGGCTGGCCAAAAAAGACGTAGTGAGCGAAAGTTTTTCCCAGGTTATGTCTTAGTTCAGATGGATATGGATGAGGAATCGTGGCAGGTAGTTCGTAATACACCACGTGTAATGGGCTTCATTGGGGGTACTTCAGACCGCCCAGCTCCAATCAGCGAGAAAGAAGCCAATGCGATCTTGAATCGCATCGAAGACAGTGGAGATAAGCCTAAGCCAAAAGTATTGTTTGAACCAGGCGAAATGGTGCGAGTTACAGATGGCCCGTTTGCAGACTTCAACGGAGTTGTTGAGACTGTAAATTACGAAAAAAGTCGCTTGCAAGTGTCGGTCTCTATCTTTGGACGCTCAACTCCTGTAGAATTGGAGTTTAGCCAAGTCGAAAAGGGCTAGGCAGCATAGTTAATTCAGCGTATCTCTGTTTGGGAAACCAAGACGGGGAGCGCTTTATTGTCTTTTTAAAAAAGACATTTTTTGTTAAACCGGGGAGCTAGCAAACCTAGCGCTTGAACCCAAATTGAGGTGAAACATGGCTAAGAAAGTCGAAGCTTATATTAAGCTACAAGTAGCAGCCGGCATGGCTAATCCTAGTCCACCAGTTGGTCCTGCTTTGGGTCAGCATGGTGTGAACATCATGGAATTCTGTAAAGCTTTTAACGCACAGACAGAGAAGCTAGAGAAAGGTCTTCCTACTCCAGTTGTCATTACTGTGTATAACGATCGTAGCTTTACATTCATTACTAAAACCCCTCCTGCAGCGATTCTTATTAAGAAAGCATTGGGTCTTAAATCTGGTAGTGCGACTCCAAATACGAAGAAAGTAGGCAAGATTACTCGTGCTCAATTAGAAGAGATCGCTAAAACTAAAGAGCCAGATTTAACTGCTGCAGATATGGATGCGGCCGTTAATACTATCGCTGGCACAGCACGCTCAATGGGCGTTGACGTAGAGGGTTAAGATAATGGCTAAGATTTCAAAACGTATTCGCGCTATCAACGAAAAAGTTGCCGGCCGCACAATTTTCTCAGCTGAAGAAGCCATTCAGTTGTTAAAAGAAGTGTCTGCCGTCAAGTTCGATGAGAGTCTTGAAGTTGCAATAAATCTGGGTATCGACCCGCGTAAATCAGATCAGGTTGTCCGTGGCGCTACCGTTCTTCCAAATGGTACAGGTAAAGACGTTCGCGTTGCTGTATTCACAACTAATGTGGATGAAGCAAAAGCTGCGGGTGCTGATATCGCTGGTATGGAAGATTTAGCAGAAGAAGTTAAGAAAGGTAATTTAAACTTTGACGTTGTAATTGCTAGCCCGGACGCAATGCGTGTGGTTGGTCAATTAGGTCAGATCTTAGGTCCTCGTGGCTTAATGCCAAACCCAAAAGTGGGTACGGTAACTCCTGACGTTGCAACTGCAGTCAAAAACGCCAAAGCTGGTCAGGTTCAATACCGTGCGGATAAAAACGGTATCGTTCACGCTGCAATTGGCAAAGTAACATTTGAAAGTAATGCGCTTCTAGAAAACTTAACCAGTTTACTAATCGCATTGAAGAAAGCTAAGCCGGCTTCATCAAAAGGTACTTATATGAAGAAGATTTCTCTTTCTTCCACTATGGGCCCTGGCTTAGCAATCGATCAGTCAAGCTTATCGCTTAAAGACTGATTATAAGGACTTTGGGTTTCCTGGGGTGTGAAAGCAATTCAGGGAACCGTCAAAGACCGTAGGTACTGGTGAATCGCTTATCTCGTAAGATTGAGAGATTACGACCAACTGGTTTAATTTAAGCCTACGCAGACGGTGAGACCTGATGAAACTTTTTAAAGTGGAGTCGTTCACCGTAACTCAAAGGATAAGGCTTGCCTTATCAAACGTAAAACTCGGCCGGAGCGAAAGCAAAGGTTCGATAAACTGGAGGTGAACTAGTGGCACTTAGACTTGAAGGCAAAAAGGCAATTGTTACTGAAGTAAATACAGTAGCAAAAGATGCCCTTTCAGCCGTAGTAGCTGAGTACCGCGGTTTAACAGTAGAGCAAATGACTGCGCTTCGTGTGAAAGCACGTGAAAGCAATGTTTATGTTCGTGTTATTCGTAACACGTTAGCTCGTCGTGCTGTTGAAGACACTGAGTTCGCTTGTATGCAAGATGCATTAACTGGTCCTTTAGTTTATGCGTTCTCTATCGATGCACCTGGTGCAGCAGCGCGTCTTTTTAAAGATTTCGCTAAAGAGAACAAACAGCTTGAAGTAACAGGTATTGCTATTGGTGGTGAGTTACACGGTCCTGAGCGTTTAGACGCTGTGGCTGCCTTGCCAACAAGAGACGAAGCTCTTGCTACATTGATGATGGTTATGAACGCACCTATCACTAAACTTGCTCGTACTTTCAAAGAAGTACCGACTAAGGTTACTCGTGTGGTTGCTGCTGTTCGCGATCAAAAACAAGCGGCTTAAGACTCCTAGTTCGAGATCTGTTTAACCGTAGTTTTAACATTTTGTTAATTTTAAATTTAAATACCCAGGAGACTAGAAATGGCTCTATCTAAAGATGATATCTTGAACGCTATTGCTGAAATGAGCGTAATGGAAGTTGTTGAACTTGTTGAAGCAATGGAAGAAAAATTCGGTGTTTCTGCTGCCGCTGCTGTTGCAGTAGCTGGCCCAGCTGCTGGCGGTGACGCTGGTGCAGCTGCAGAGCAAACTGAGTTTGACGTTGTTATGAAAAGCTTTGGCGGTAACAAAGTAGCTGTAATTAAAGCTATCCGCGGCATCACTGGTCTTGGCTTGAAAGAAGCTAAAGACATGGTTGAAGGCGCTCCTGTTGCTGTTAAAGAAGGTGTTGAGAAAGCTGAAGCAGAAGACATCAAGAAGCAATTGGAAGAAGCTGGCGCTGAAGTTGAAGTCAAGTAATAAGTTTATTACTTGGTGTCAGTTTCGACAGCAAACAGTCCAAAATGGCTGGTGACTTCGTCACCGGCCTTTTTGCCGTTTTAGCGGCAAGTGGTTAAGAGCCACATTTAGTAGAAATTTCTACGCAATATATCACTGGTTAAAAGCTAGCTAGCCGAGGAACCCGCATGGCATATTCATACACTGAGAAAAAGCGAATCCGTAAGGATTTTGGTCGACGTTCCAATATTCTCGATGTGCCTTATCTTTTGGCAATCCAAAAAGATTCATACCGTGAATTTCTTGAGCCAAGAGGCGATGAAGATTCAGGTTTGGACTCAGCGTTCAAATCTATATTTTCAATTGAAAGTTATTCAGGTAACGCCGCATTGGAATACGTTGGATATTCATTGGGCGAACCTGTCTTTAATGTTAAAGAATGTCAAATTCGTGGCATAACTTATGCTGCCCCGCTTCGTGTAAAAATTCGCTTGGTCATTTATGATAAAGACTCTAAGACCAAAAAAGTAAAAGATATACGCGAACAAGAAGTATTCATGGGCGAATTACCGTTAATGACAGAAAACGGTACTTTCGTTATCAACGGAACTGAGCGTGTTATCGTTTCTCAGTTACACCGTAGTCCTGGTGTGTTCTTCGACTCTGATCGTGGTAAAACACATAGCTCAGGAAAATTGCTTTATCAAGCTCGCGTGATTCCTTACCGTGGTTCATGGTTGGATTTTGAGTTTGATCCAAAAGATATGCTTTACGTGCGAATCGACCGTCGTCGTAAATTACCTGCATCTATCATTTTGCGCTCTTTGGGTTATAACACCCAGGACATGCTTGACATGTTCTTTGAACGCAATAACTTTTACATTACTAAGAAAGGTGAGGTTCAATTAGAACTAATTCCTTCACGTTTGCGTGGTGAAACGGCTACTTTTGAAATTAAAGCTAAAGGGAAAGTGGTTGTAGAAGAAGGTCGTCGTATTACACCTCGACATATCGCGCAGCTAGAAAAGGCTGGTGTCAAGAAGCTGGATGTACCCACTGAATATATCTATGGTCGTGCATTAGCTACTGACATCATTGATAAAGAGTCTGGTGAGATTATTGCTGAAGCAAATGCAGAAATCACTGAAGAACTTCTTCAGCAAATGATTGATGCGGGTGTGGCTGAAGTGCCAACTCTTTACACCAATGACTTAGATCATGGCCCATACATGTCGGACACCTTACGTATTGATTCGACACGTACTCCACTTGAAGCCAAAGTCGAAATTTATCGTATGATGCGTCCGGGCGAGCCGCCAACACAGGACGCAGCAGAAGCTCTATTTGAAAATTTATTCTTCAATCTTGAGCGCTATGACTTATCACGTGTCGGTCGTATGAAATTCAACCGTCGTGTTGGTCGTGATGAGATTGAAGGCGAAGGTACCTTATCAAACGACGATATTATTGCCGTCATTAAGACCTTGATCGACATTCGTAACGGTAATGGTACTGTGGATGATATTGACCACTTAGGTAACCGTCGTATTCGTTGCGTTGGTGAGATGGCAGAAAATCAATTCCGGGTTGGTTTAGTTCGTGTTGAGAGAGCTGTTAAAGAGCGTTTGTCTCAAGCGGAAAGTGAAAACTTGATGCCTCAGGATCTGATAAATGCTAAGCCTGTGTCCGCAGCGGTTAAAGAATTTTTTGGTTCCAGCCAGTTGTCTCAGTTTATGGATCAAAACAATCCATTGTCTGAAATTACACATAAACGTCGTGTTTCTGCATTAGGCCCCGGTGGTTTGACTCGTGAACGAGCAGGCTTTGAGGTTCGCGATGTACACCCAACTCACTATGGACGTGTGTGTCCAATTGAGACTCCAGAGGGTCCAAACATCGGTTTGATTAACTCTTTGGCATGTTATGCAAGAACGAATCAGTATGGTTTCTTAGAAACTCCATACCGACGTGTCGCAAATGGCAAGCCTACTGCTGATGTCGATTATTTGTCGGCAATTGATGAAGGTAAATTCGTCATTGCACAGGCGAATGCTAACTTGGATAAGAACGGTACTTTCTCTGATGATTTAGTACCTTCAAGATTCCAGGGCGAATTTATGTTAGCGACTCCTGATCAGGTTCAATATATGGACGTATCGCCACAGCAGATCGTATCGGTTGCGGCGAGTATGATTCCATTCCTTGAGCACGATGATGCGAACCGTGCATTGATGGGGTCTAACATGCAACGTCAGGCAGTACCAACTTTACGTGCAGAGAAACCACTTGTTGGTACTGGCATGGAAAGAACGGTAGCTGTCGACTCCGGTGTGGTTGTTGCAGCCAAGCGTGGCGGTGTTGTTGATCAAGTTGATGCCAGCCGTGTTGTTATTCGTGTTAATGAAGATGAAGTAGGTGATAACGACTCAGGTGTTGATATCTACAACTTCACTAAGTACACGCGCTCAAATCAGAATACTTGTATTAATCAGCGTCCAATCGTTAAGCAAGGTGACATCGTTGCACGTGGTGATGTATTAGCTGATGGCCCATCTACTGACTTAGGTGAGTTGGCACTAGGGCAAAACATGCGCGTAGCATTTATGCCTTGGAATGGTTACAACTTTGAGGATTCGATCCTTATTTCTGAAAATGTTGTGCAAGAAGACCGCTTCACCAGTATCCATATTCAGGAATTAACCTGTATTTCTCGTGATACTAAGTTGGGACCTGAAGAAATTACAGCTGACATTCCAAACGTAGGCGAAAGCGCGTTAAGCAAACTGGATGAATCAGGTATCGTTTACATCGGTGCCGAAGTCAAGCCAGGCGATATTCTAGTCGGTAAAGTAACACCAAAAGGTGAGACACAGTTAACTCCTGAAGAGAAACTCTTGAGAGCTATCTTTGGTGAGAAAGCTTCTGACGTTAAAGATACTTCGTTACGCGTCGGCACCTCAACTCACGGAACAGTTATTGACGTTCAAGTCTTTACCCGTGATGGTGTTGAGAAAGATGCACGTGCAAAAGAAATCGAGAATGCTGAAGTAGCTAGCGCCAAGAAAGACTTAAATGATGAGTTCCGCATCTTGGCAGATAGTATTTATCAACGTGCTCGTAATCTTGTTATGGGTTGTGTTGGTGAGAAAGGGCCGAATAAATTCAAGAAGGGCAGCAAAATTACTGTTGACTACTTGGACGAGCTTGAGCCTTCGCAGTATCTAGAAATTCAGTTGCGAGTTGAAGAAAAACAACAGGCGTTGGAAAGCTTGGCAAATTACCTTGCTGAACAACGCAAAGAATATGACAAAAAGTTTGAAGTCCAGAAACTTAAAATCACCCAAGGTGATGATTTGGCTCCTGGCGTTCAGAAAATCGTTAAAGTTTACTTAGCGGTTAAACGTCGTATCCAGCCTGGTGACAAGATGGCGGGTCGTCATGGTAACAAAGGTGTAATTTCAACCATTGTTCCGATTGAGGATATGCCGTATGACGAAAATGGTGAGCCAGTGGATATCGTATTGAACCCACTAGGCGTACCTTCGCGTATGAACATCGGTCAGATCCTTGAAACTCACTTGGGTTGGGCTGCAAAGGGTGTGGGCATCAAAATTGGAGAATTACTGGACACTGGTAAAGCCCCAAAAACTGTGCGCACATTCTTGAATAAAGTTTACAACCATCGTGATGATAAAGCGGTAGATTTATCCGAAATGACGGATGATGAAGTTATGACAATGGCTGATAATCTACGCGCCGGTGTACCTATGGGCACGCCAGTATTTGATGGTGCAACTGAAGAAGATATTCATGCAATGTTTGACTTGGCTGAGTTACCAAAATCAGGCCAAACCTGGTTGTATGATGGTCGTACTGGTGATCGCTTTGAGCGTCCAGTGACCGTAGGTTACATGTACATGCTGAAACTGAACCACTTGGTTGATGACAAGATGCACGCCCGTTCTACTGGTTCGTACAGCTTGGTCACTCAGCAGCCGTTGGGTGGTAAAGCGCAATTCGGTGGTCAGCGTTTCGGTGAGATGGAGGTGTGGGCACTGGAAGCATATGGTGCTGCTTATACCTTGCAAGAGATGCTCACAGTTAAATCGGATGATGTGAATGGCCGTACCCGCATGTATAAAAACATTGTGGATGGTGACCATCGCATGGAACCGGGTATGCCAGAGTCATTCAATGTATTGACTAAGGAAATCCGCTCATTAGCGATTAACATTGAGCTTGAGCACGAAGATTAAGCAACAGGCGACTCCATCGGCTCCGCAGTTTCTGTGGAGCTATTAGGGTAAAGGTTTTAACTCCATTAGGAGAGCGATTGTGAAAGACTTATTAAATTTTATTAAGCAGCAGAACCAGTCCGAAGAGTTTGATGCGATCCGTATTGGCTTGGCGTCACCGGACCAGATCCGCTCTTGGTCTTTTGGCGAAGTGAAAAAGCCTGAGACAATTAACTATCGTACCTTCAAACCGGAACGAGACGGTTTATTTTGTGCCAAAATCTTTGGCCCAGTAAAAGATTACGAATGCTTGTGTGGTAAATATAAGCGTCTAAAGCACCGCGGAATCATCTGTGAAAAATGTGGTGTAGAGGTAACATTAACCAAGGTTCGTCGTGAGCGCATGGGTCATATCGACCTTGCTTGTCCAGTTGCTCATATTTGGTTCTTGAAATCACTACCTAGTCGTATCGGTATGTTGATGGATATGACGCTACGTGATATCGAGCGCATCCTGTATTTTGAAGCTTTCGTGGTAACTGAACCTGGCATGACAACTTTAGAAGCCGGTCAGTTATTAAGCGAAGAAGGTTATCTGGATGCATTAGAAGAATTCGGTGATGACTTCGAAGCTAAGATGGGAGCTGAGGCAATTAGTGCTCTACTCGATCTAATTGATATCAAAGAAGAAGCCAAGCGTATTCGAGAGGAAGAAATTCCTGCGACTAATTCAGAAACAAAATTAAAGAAGTTAAGCAAACGCTTAAAACTCCTTGAAGCATTTGTTGATTCAGGTAATGACCCTCAATGGATGATTATGACGGTATTGCCAGTGCTACCGCCAGACTTACGCCCATTAGTTCCGTTGGACGGTGGTCGTTTCGCTACCTCTGATTTGAACGATTTGTACCGTCGGGTTATTAACCGTAATAACCGTTTACGTCGCTTGTTGGATCTTAATGCACCAGACATCATTGTCCGCAACGAGAAGCGTATGTTGCAGGAATCAGTTGATGCCTTGTTAGATAATGGACGTCGTGGTAGAGCCATTACTGGCTCGAATAAGCGCCCGTTGAAATCACTTGCAGACATGATTAAAGGTAAGCAAGGTCGATTCCGTCAGAACTTATTGGGTAAGCGTGTTGATTACTCTGGTCGTTCGGTGATCGTGGTTGGTCCAACATTGAAATTACATCAATGTGGTCTTCCTAAAAAGATGGCCCTTGAGTTGTTCAAGCCTTTTATCTACAGCAAGCTTGAGTTGCGTGGCCTAGCCACAACAATCAAGGCTGCCAAGAAAATGGTCGAGCGCGAAGAGCCAGTAGTTTGGGATATTTTAGAAGAAGTTATTCGTGAACATCCAGTATTATTGAACCGTGCTCCGACATTGCACCGTCTAGGTATCCAGGCTTTTGAACCTGTACTTATTGAAGGTAAAGCGATTCAGTTACACCCATTGGTTTGTGTTGCCTACAACGCCGACTTTGACGGTGACCAGATGGCTGTACACGTACCATTGACTATTGAAGCGCAGCTAGAGGCTCGTGCTTTAATGATGTCTACCAATAATATTTTATCACCTGCAAATGGTGAGCCAATTATTGTTCCAACACAGGACGTGGTATTAGGCCTTTATTATTTGACGCGTGACCGTGTTAATGCAAAAGGCGAGGGCATGATTTTCGCTGATGCAGATGAAGTGCAGCGTGCTTATGCTAACGGTATCGTGGACTTGCATGCAAAAGTTAAAGTTCGTTTGCCTATGGTCGATATTGACGAAGAAGGCAATAAAACTGCTCGTATTGAGCTTGCTGAAACTACCGTAGGCCGCTCACTGTTGTGGGGCATTGTTCCTGACGGTATTAGTTTCGAGCTTGTGAACAAAGCAATGACCAAGAAAGTGATTTCGAAATTAGTCAATACTTGTTATCGCGAGTGTGGTCTGAAAGCTACCGTTATTTTTGCTGACCAATTAATGTATACAGGCTTTAGCTATGCCACTCGTTCTGGTGCCTCTGTAGGTATCGAAGACATGGCAATTCCTGATGCAAAAGCAGGCATTATCGAAGCAGCAGAAAAAGAAGTCGCAGAAATTCAAGAACAATTTAACTCTGGTTTGGTAACTCAAGGCGAGCGTTACAATAAAGTTGTTGATATCTGGTCTCATACCAACGAGAAAGTCGCTAAAGCGATGATGGACTTCATCGGCACCGAAGAAGTTGTTGATAAAGAAGGCAATACTGTTCGTCAGCCATCTTTCAACTCTATCTTTATGATGGCCGACTCTGGTGCTCGTGGTAGTGCAGCACAGATTCGTCAGCTAGCAGGTATGCGTGGCTTGATGGCAAAACCCGATGGCTCAATTATTGAGATGCCAATTACGGCCAACTTCCGCGAAGGTTTGGACGTATCTCAGTACTTTATTTCGACGCACGGTGCACGTAAAGGCTTGGCCGATACTGCATTGAAAACGGCGAACTCAGGTTATTTGACTCGCCGCTTAGTTGACGTCGCGCAAGACATGGTTATCACTGAGCATGACTGCGGTACCGAAGAAGGTATCTATATGTCTCCGCTAATTGAAGGTGGTGATGTTGTTGAGCCCCTACGTGAACGTGTACTAGGTCGTGTAGTAGCAGAGCATGTCTATGTGCCAGGCACAGATGATATGTTGGCTGAAGCAGGCACACTTCTTGATGAGAAGTGGGTAGAGATTCTTGAGCTTAATTCTGTGGACCAAGTAAAGGTTCGCTCTGTCATTACCTGTTCAACTCGAACTGGAGTTTGCGCAGCGTGTTATGGACGTGACTTAGCTCGTGGCCATATCATCAATCAGGGCGAAGCAGTTGGTGTTATTGCTGCGCAATCGATTGGTGAGCCGGGTACTCAGTTAACGATGCGTACGTTCCACATTGGTGGTGCAGCATCTCGTGCATCTGCAGATAACAATGTGCAAATCAAAAACGACGGCGAGATTCGTCTGAAAAATGCTAAAACGGTTGAGCGCCAAGACGGCAAACTCGTAATCGTTTCACGTTCAGCTGAATTAAACGTTATTGATGAGTATGGACGTGAGCGTGAGCGTTACAAGGTACCTTATGGTGCCGTTCTTAGTACTAAAGAAGGTGAGAAGGCTAAAGGTGGTGATATTGTCGCTAACTGGGATCCGCACACTCACCCAATTATTGCTGAGCTTGATGGTAAAATTCAGTTCGTTGATATGCTAGAAGGCGTCAATATTGAGCGTCAAACTGATGAGTTAACCGGCTTAAGTTCAATCGTTATTACCGAGAACAAACAGCGTAGCGGTAGCAAAAGCTCAGATGTGAAACCAGCGATTAAGTTACTTGATAAGAAGGGCAAAGATCTTCTTATCCCAGGTACAGAAATGCCGGCGGTATACTTCTTGCCAACCAACGCGATCGTAAGCCTGGAAGATGGCTCAGAGGTTAATATCGGTGATGCTATTGCCCGTATTCCTCAAGAAAGCTCAAAAACAAAAGATATTACCGGTGGTCTGCCACGTGTGGCTGACTTATTTGAAGCTCGCAAACCGAAAGAGCCAGCTATTTTGGCAGAAATTTCAGGTACTGTGACCTTTGGTAAAGAAACAAAAGGTAAGCGTCGCTTAGTCATTACTCCCCAAGACGGTGGCGATACCTATGAAGAGTTAATTCCTAAATGGCGCCAGCTTAACGTTTTCGAAGGTGAAAAAGTTGAGAAGGGTGAGGTTGTATCTGACGGTGCAGATAATCCACACGATATCTTGCGTCTGAAAGGAATTACGGAGCTTGCTCGTTATATTGTTAACGAGGTACAAGAAGTTTATCGTCTGCAAGGTGTAGGTATTAACGATAAGCACATCGAAGTGATTATCCGCCAGATGTTGCGTAAAGGTATTGTTACTGATCCAGGCGACTCACTCTTCCTTAAAGGTGATCAGATGGAAGTGGTGCGGGTGCTAGAAGAAAATGACAAGTTGATTGAAGCGGGTAAAGACCCTGTATACTTTGAGCGTGTACTAATGGGTATCACGAAAGCTTCATTAGCAACCGAGTCCTTTATTTCTGCAGCTTCTTTCCAGGAAACTACTCGCGTGCTTACCGAAGCGGCTGTTAATGGTAAGACCGATGACTTACGTGGCTTGAAAGAGAACGTTATTGTTGGTCGCCTGATTCCGGCTGGTACGGGCTTGACCTACCATGCAGAACGCCGTCGTAAGCGTGCCGAGTCTACAGTGGAAGACTTAGGATTATCAGCAGATGAAGTTGAGCAGGCATTGTCCGATGAGCTCAGCTCAATTAATGAGGGTGAGGACTGATATTAGTTAAGCTGGGCTCGATGATGATCATTTGTCCAAGCTTGACTTTAAATCATGACCTCTTTAGAATAGCGCGCCCTAGAGTTATCGGCGCGCAGTTTAGCGTGAACTAGATATAGAGATTTTATTAAATGGCTACAATTAATCAGCTAGTAAGAAAACCTCGCACAAAGCAGGTAAAAAAGACAAACGTTCCTGCATTGGAAGCTTGTCCGCAACGTCGTGGCGTTTGTACTCGTGTTTACACTACTACGCCAAAAAAGCCAAACTCGGCTTTACGTAAAGTAGCGCGTGTACGCTTAACTAACGGGTATGAAGTATCTTCATACATCGGTGGTGAAGGTCACAACCTACAAGAGCACAGCGTTGTACTTATTCGTGGCGGTCGTGTAAAAGATTTGCCAGGTGTACGTTATCACTGTGTTCGCGGTACGCTTGACCTTGCAGGTGTTAAGGATCGTAAGCAGGGCCGTTCTAAGTACGGTGCTAAGCGACCAAAAGGTTAATTTAATTCACGTAAAAGCCTTATTGCGGCGTTATTTAGAATTATTTTTCGGTTCATTGGTAAATCACCAAATCACCTCAAAATAATTTAAATGCCTTGCACTAAGACTTCTTCGAAGAATTAAATGCTAGTTTGCTAACTTAGAGGCTGGCGAATGGTTTTAATATCTTTGACATATTGAAGCCATACAATTAGAGAATAGTCTAGTAGCTGACCGACCGGTCGGCTATTTCACTATGTGAGTAAGGCCAGATAAGAAACGTAACAGCTTATTCTGGATTATCCTGAAGTTACACATGCATGAGGAAAAATTAACATGCCAAGAAGACGAGTCATCGCGAAACGCGAAATCCTTCCTGATCCTAAGTTCGGAAGTGAATTGTTAGCGAAGTTCATTAACGTTTTGATGCAAGATGGTAAAAAATCGACGGCTGAAAAAATCGTTTATGGTGCTTTGGACATTATCACTGAAAAAAAATCAGGCGAAGAATCACTAGAATTATTTGAGAAAGGCTTGGATAACATTCGCCCTATGGTGGAAGTTAAGTCTCGCCGTGTTGGTGGTTCTACTTATCAAGTTCCTGTCGAAGTGCGTCCTGCGCGTCAAACAGCACTAGCCATGCGTTGGTTAACTGAAGCTGCTCGTAAGCGTAGTGAAAAGTCAATGCGTGAGCGTTTAGCTGGCGAAGTACTTGATGCATTGGAAGGCCGTGGTTCAGCTGTTAAGAAGCGTGAAGATATTCACCGCATGGCTGAAGCTAATAAAGCTTTCTCACATTTCCGTTGGTAATCCAAGGAGTTTATTGTGGCACGTAAAACCCCTATTGAGAGATACCGTAATGTCGGTATCTGTGCTCACGTAGATGCGGGTAAAACTACTACTACTGAGCGTATTCTTTTTTACACAGGTCTTTCGCATAAGATCGGTGAGGTACACGATGGCGCTGCTACCATGGATTGGATGGAGCAGGAGCAAGAGCGTGGTATTACTATTACCTCTGCTGCTACTACAACCTTCTGGCGTGGTATGCAAGCTCAGTTCGACGAGCATCGTATTAACATAATTGACACCCCAGGACACGTTGACTTTACTATTGAGGTAGAGCGCTCTTTACGTGTATTGGATGGTGCGGTTGTTGTATTGTGCGGTTCGTCTGGTGTTCAGCCTCAAACTGAAACAGTATGGCGTCAAGCAAATAAGTATGAAGTTCCACGTATGGTATTTGTTAACAAAATGGACCGTACTGGTGCTGATTACTTAAATGTTGTTCAGCAATTGAAAGATCGATTAAATGCTAATCCTGTTCCAATGCAATTAACTATTGGTTCAGAAGATGATTTAACTGGTGTTGTCGATCTTGTAAAAATGAAAGCTATCATCTGGAATGAAGAAGACATGGGAATGACTTTTGAATACCAGGATGTTCCAGCGGATCTTCAAGCTAAGTGTGAAGAGTTGCGCATGGAGATGGTTGAAGCGGCAGCTGAAGCTACCGAAGAGTTGATGGAGAAGTATTTGGAAGGCGGCGAGCTAACCGAAGAAGAAATCAAAATGGGTATTCGTAAGCGCACACTTGCAAACGAAATTATCCCTGTGTTCGGTGGTTCTGCATTTAAGAACAAGGGTGTTCAAGCGGTATTAGACGCAATTGTTGAATACATGCCTTCGCCAAAAGAAGTTAAAGCGATTCAAGGTACAGTTGATGATGAAGGCGAGGAATTTGAAATTCGTGAAGCTGATGACAGCGCACCATTTTCAGCCCTGGCGTTCAAAATTGCGACTGACCCATTTGTTGGTACTTTAACTTTCTTCCGTGTTTATTCTGGCGTTATTAATTCTGGTGACAGCATTTATAACTCAGTTAAGCAAAAGAAAGAGCGTATTGGTCGTATCGTTCAGATGCATGCTAATAGCCGCGAAGAAATCAAAGAAGTTCGCGCAGGCGATATCGCTGCTGGCGTTGGCTTTAAAGATGTTACAACTGGCGACACCTTGTGTGATCTTGAACATAAGATCATCCTTGAGCGTATGGAGTTCCCTGAGCCGGTGATTTCGGTAGCAGTTGAACCTAAAACCAAAGCTGACCAAGAGAAAATGGGTATTGCTTTAGGTAAGTTAGCGCAAGAAGATCCGTCTTTCCGCGTGCGTACCGATGAAGAGTCAGGCCAAACCATCATTTCTGGTATGGGTGAACTTCACTTAGACATCCTCGTTGATCGTATGAAGCGTGAGTTTAAGGTTGAAGCTAACATTGGTGCTCCTCAGGTTGCTTACCGTGAGTCTATTCGTGACACCGTTGAAGTCGAAGGTAAATTCGTACGTCAATCAGGTGGTCGCGGTCAATACGGTCACGTTTGGGTTAAACTTGAACCGCAAGAAGTTGGCACAGGCTTTGTATTTGAAAATGCCATCGTTGGTGGTGTTGTACCAAAAGAATACATCGGTGCAGTTGCTAAGGGTATTGAAGAGCAGCTAGAAAACGGTATTCTTGCAGGTTACCCTGTGTTAGACGTTAAAGCGACTCTTTATGATGGTTCTTATCATGACGTTGACTCGAACGAGATGGCGTTTAAGATTGCTGGTAGTTTGGCTGTTAAAAACGCAGCGAAAACTGCTAACCCAGCATTGCTAGAGCCAATGATGAAGGTTGAAGTTGTAACACCTGAAGAGTACATGGGCGATGTTATGGGCGACCTTAACCGTCGTCGTGGTCTTGTGAAAGGTATGGGCGAAAATGCCTCCGGCAAAGTAATTGATGCTGAAGTACCGCTTTCTGAAATGTTTGGTTACGCTACTGACGTGCGCAGTTTGTCGCAAGGTCGTGCTAGCTTCACCATGGAGTTCGCTCACTATGCAGAAGCTCCAACGAACATTGCTGAAGCGATTATGAGCAAGAATTCTTAATTTTTATTATTGAAATATTAGTTCCAAACTTTAATTAGAGGAATTGAAAATGGCTAAAGAAAAATTTGAACGTAACAAACCGCACGTCAACGTAGGCACCATTGGCCACGTTGATCACGGTAAAACGACTTTGACTGCAGCAATCTGTACAGTATTGGCAAAAGTATACGGCGGTGCCGCACGAGCTTTCGCAGATATCGATAATGCTCCAGAAGAAAAAGAGCGTGGTATCACGATTTCAACATCACACGTTGAATATGAAACTCCAGCTCGTCACTACGCGCACGTAGACTGCCCAGGACACGCTGACTATGTTAAAAACATGATCACCGGTGCTGCGCAGATGGACGGTGCGATTTTGGTTGTATCAGCAGCTGACGGCCCGATGCCACAAACACGTGAGCACATTTTGTTATCACGTCAGGTAGGTGTACCGAAAATCATCGTATTCTTGAACAAATGCGACATGGTAGACGACGAAGAGTTGTTAGAGTTGGTTGAGATGGAAGTTCGTGAATTGCTAGACCAATACGAATTCCCAGGTGACGACACGCCAATCATCCGTGGTTCAGCGTTGAAAGCGTTGGAAGGCGACGAAGGTGCACTAGGTCAAGAAGCCATCGTAGCTTTAGGTGAAGCTCTAGACACTTACATTCCAGAGCCAGAGCGTGCGATTGACAAGCCATTCTTGTTACCAATCGAAGACGTATTCTCAATCTCAGGTCGTGGTACGGTAGTAACCGGCCGTGTTGAGAGCGGTGTGGTCAAGGTTGGTGAAGAAATCGAAATCGTTGGTATCAAAGATACGACTAAAACAACGGTAACCGGTGTTGAGATGTTCCGTAAATTGCTTGACCAAGGTGAAGCAGGGGACAACGTTGGTGTATTACTACGTGGTACTAAGCGTGATGAAGTTGAACGTGGTCAGGTATTGGCACACGTAGGCAGCATCAACCCACACACACGTTTCGAAGCCGAAGTTTACGTACTATCAAAAGAAGAAGGTGGTCGTCATACTCCATTCTTCAAAGGCTATCGTCCACAGTTCTACTTCCGTACAACAGACGTAACGGGTGCAGTAGAATTGCCAGAAGGCGTAGAGATGGTAATGCCAGGTGATAACATCAAAATGAACGTAGAGTTGATCGCACCGATTGCGATGGACGAAGGTTTGCGCTTTGCGATCCGTGAAGGCGGTCGTACAGTAGGCGCTGGTGTTGTTGCTAAAATTATCGAATAATTGATAGCAGCTGTTAAAAGCGAGCCTTTGGGCTCGCTTTTTTATTCAGTAGTTTTGCGACTTATTTGCCAAAAGGCTTGTTTTGACAAAACTTTTGCAATATAATGCGCGTCCCTTAGTAGGCGTAACGGCCACTATTAGGGTTGTTCTTGCGAAGCAATCTCAGACTTTTTATAAAGTAAGTTATTGATTTTGCTAACAACAGGCTCGATTGGAGTCTGATAAAGTTTGGTAACCGCACCCCTCGTTGTAGCAGGGTGGAGCGGTTTTTTATGTTCTTTAATTTTTAAAGTGGAGTTCTTTGCAATGGCAAAGCAACGTATTCGAATCAGATTGAAAGCGTTTGATCACAAGTTGATTGACCAATCGACTTCAGAGATCGTAAATACCGCTAAACGTACAGGTGCTCAGGTAAAAGGTCCAATCCCTTTACCAACTCGTAAAGAGCGTTTCACCATCCTGGTTTCTCCGCACGTAAATAAAGATGCGCGTGACCAGTATGAAATTCGTACGCATAAGCGTTTGGTGGACATCATCGAGCCAACAGAAAAAACAGTTGATGCTCTGATGAAGTTGGATTTGGCTGCTGGTGTTGATGTTCAAATTAGCCTTTCTTAAGGCAACACTAGAAGCAAGGTAGATAACCATTTCGGTTGAGGTTTATAAAACATGGCTATCGGAATAGTAGGTATAAAACGAGGAATGACTCGTGTCTTCACTGAAGACGGCGTGTCGATCCCGGTTACCGTAGTAGAAGCCGATCCAAACCGTATCGCGCAGTTGAAAACAACTGACGTTGACGGTTATGAAGCGGTCCAGATTACTACAGGAAGCCGTAAGGCAAACCGCATTAGTAAGGCGGAAGCTGGACATTATAAGAAAGCTGGCGTTGAAGCAGGTCGTAGTTTATGGGAATTCCGTGTGAATTCTTTGGACGGCTTTGAAGTTGGTGGCGTAGTAAAAGTTGATATCTTTGAAGCGGGTCAAAAAGTTGACGTAACAGGCACCTCTAAAGGTAAAGGTTACGCTGGCGTAATTAAACGCTGGAACTTCCGTGGTCAAGATTCTACCCACGGTAACTCTTTGTCTCACCGTGCTCCAGGCTCGATTGGTCAAAACCAAACTCCTGGTCGCGTATTTAAAGGCAAAAAGATGTCAGGTCACATGGGTGCTGAGCGTGTAACGGTACAAACTCTCGAAGTTGTACGTGTTGATGCTGAGCGCAATTTGTTGTTAATCAAAGGTGCCGTCCCAGGCGCTACCGGTGGTGACGTTATTGTACGTCCTGCTGAGAAAGCCTAGGCCAAGAGGAGTTGACTATGGAACTTAGTTTAACATCTGGCGGCGCAATCAAGGTTTCTGAAGTGGCTTTTGGTCGTGAGTTTAACGAATCATTAGTTCACCAGGTGGTCGTTGCTTATTTAGCGGCTGCTCGTGCCGGTACTCGTGCACAGAAGAACCGTAGCGCTGTTAGCGGTGGTGGTAAGAAACCATGGCGTCAAAAAGGTACAGGTCGTGCCCGTGCTGGTACTATCCGTAGCCCATTATGGCGTAAAGGTGGTGTAACTTTCGCTGCGCAACCACAAGACTATACGCAAAAAGTTAACCGCAAAATGTATCGCGGAGCGATCCAGAGCATTCTTTCTGAGTTAGTTCGTCAAGAACGTTTAATTGTTGTTGAAGACTTCTCAGTAGCAGCGCCAAAAACGAAAGAGTTAGCGGCTAAGCTGAAAGAATTGGACGTTAAAGAAGCGTTAATCGTAACAGATTCTGTTGATGAGAATTTGTTCCTGGCTTCACGCAACTTGTATAAAGTTGACGTGCGCGACGTGAACGCACTTGACCCAGTCAGCCTAATTGGTTTTGACAAGGTGATCATGACGGTTCCTGCGATTAAGAAAGTAGAGGAGATGTTAGGATGAACCAAGAGCGTATCTTAAAAGTTCTTCTGGCCCCTCACGTTTCAGAGAAAGCGACAATTTTGGCTGAGCGCGATGGTCAGTTTGTATTTAAAGTGGCCAAAGATGCTAATAAGCGTGAAATTAAGAAAGCCGTTGAAACCTTGTTTGAGGTTGAAGTGGAATCTGTTCGCACTTTGAACATGAAAGGTAAACGTAAGCGTTTTGGTCTTGTTGAAGGCCGTCGTCCAAACTGGAAAAAAGCTTACGTATCATTGAAGCCTGGTCAAGATCTTGACTTTGCAGGCGGCGAGTAAGAAGGAGACAAGTAAATGGCAATTGTAAAAGCTAAACCAACTTCTCCTGGACGCCGCTTTGTCATAAAAGTGGTCAATCCAGACTTGCACAAGGGTAAGCCTGAAGCAGGTTTGCTAGAGAAGAAATCAAAAAATGGTGGTCGTAACAACAATGGTCGCATTACAGTGCGTCACGTTGGTGGTGGTCATAAGCAACACTACCGTGTTATCGACTTCAAACGTAATAAAGATGGTATCCCAGCGAAAGTTGAACGTCTTGAGTATGATCCAAACCGTAGCGCACACATTGCGTTGGTTTGTTACTCAGATGGTGAGCGTCGTTACATTATCGCTCCTAAAGGCTTGAAAGCCGGTGATCCAATTATTTCTGGCGATGCAGCACCAATTAAAACTGGTAACACATTGCCTATGCGTAACATTCCGGTCGGTTCTGTTGTTCACAACATCGAACTTAAACCTGGTAAAGGTGCGCAAATGGCTCGTAGCGCAGGTGCTTACGCACAAATCGTTGCACGTGATAGTGCATACGTAACTCTACGTTTGCGTTCGGGCGAAATGCGTAAAGTGCTTGCAGAATGTCGTGCCACTATTGGTGAGGTCGGCAACTCTGAGCATATGTTACGCAGTCTGGGTAAAGCTGGTGCTAAGCGCTGGCGTGGTGTTCGCCCGACAGTTCGAGGCGTCGCGATGAACCCGGTAGACCACCCACATGGTGGTGGTGAAGGTCGTACTTCTGGTGGTCGTCATCCTGTTTCTCCATGGGGTGTTCCAACCAAAGGTAAGAAAACCCGAAGCAATAAGCGCACTGACAAGTTGATTGTCCGTCGCCGCAATAAACGATAGAGGATAGCACTGTGGCACGTTCGTTAAAGAAAGGCCCATTCATCGACCTTCATTTATTGAAGAAGGTTGAAGAAGCTGCGGCCTCTGGTAATAAGAAACCGATTAAAACGTGGTCTCGTCGTTCAACTGTTTTTCCAGAAATGGTTGGTTTGACGATTGCCGTTCACAATGGTCGTCAACACGTACCTGTTTTCGTTAACGAAGACATGGTAGGTCATAAGTTAGGTGAGTTTGTATTGACTCGTACTTACCATGGCCATGATGTTGACAAGAAAGCCAAGAAGAAGAAGTAAGGCGAGGAGTGAAAGATGGAAGTAGCAGCTAAATTGCGCAATGCTAGCATCTCGGCACAGAAAATGCGTCTCGTCGCCGACCAGATTCGTGGCTTGCCAGTAGAGAAAGCGTTGAACGTTCTTGAGTTTAGCCCAAAAAAGGCAGCTCGATTAATTAAGAAAGTTCTTGAGTCTGCGATTGCTAACGCTGAGCACAATGAAGGAGCAGACATCGACGAGTTGAAAGTTTCGACTGTGTTCGTTGATGAAGGCCCAACTGCCAAGCGTATGCGTCCGCGCGCTAAAGGTCGTGGCGACCGTGTTTTGAAACGTTCTAGCCACGTAACCGTTAAAGTATCGGATAACTAGGAGAAGGTAATGGGTCAAAAAGTACATCCTACTGGTATCCGCTTAGGTATCGTAAAGAAGCATACTGCTACTTGGTATGCTGAGCGCGGCGATTTTGCGGATTACCTTGAAAGTGATATCAACATCCGTAAGTGGTTGTTCAAAGAATTGAAGAATGCCTCTATTTCGCGTGTTGACATTGAGCGTCCTGCAAAAGCAATTCGTGTGACTATTCACACTGCGCGCCCAGGTATCGTCATCGGCAAAAAAGGTGAAGATATTGAGAAATTGCGTGGCAAGATTGCTGATATGGCAGGTGTTTCAGCCCAAGTATCTGTAGAGCAAGTTCGTAAGCCTGAGTTGGATGCCCAGCTCGTAGGTGACAACGTTGCTCAACAGCTTGAGCGCCGTGTTATGTTCCGTCGTGCCATGAAGCGCGCGGTACAAAATGCAATGCGTCTTGGTGCTGAAGGTATCAAAATCGAAGTAAGTGGTCGTCTAGGTGGAGCTGAAATCGCTCGTACTGAGTGGTATCGTGAGGGTCGTGTACCGTTGCATACATTGCGTGCAGACATTGATTACGCAACCTCAGAAGCTTTGACGACTTACGGAATCATCGGCATTAAAGTATGGATTTTCAAAGGTGAAGTTCTTCCGGGCCAAGAAAAAGTTGAGCCTAAAGAAGATAAGAAACCTCGCCGTAGAAAACCTGCTCCTAAAGCTAAGAAATAGGGGTGAGCAAGTATGTTATTGCCAAAAAGAACTAAATATCGCAAGCAGCACAAGCTGCGTAACCGTGGCACAGTAGCTCATGATGTGAGCTTCGGTGAGTTCGGTTTGAAAGCGACAGGTCGTGGTCGTATGACAGCTCGCCAAATTGAGGCAGCTCGTCGTGCAATGACCCGTCATATGAAACGTGCCGGTAAGGTTTACATTCGTGTATTTCCTGACAAGCCAATTACTAAAAAGCCTCTTGAAGTTCGTATGGGTAAAGGTAAGGGTAGCGTTGAGTACTGGGTTGCACAAATTCAGCCAGGCCGTATGTTATATGAAGTTGAAGGTATTTCAGAGGATTTAGCACGCGAAGCATTTGCTTTGGCTGCTGCAAAACTTCCTTTCAAAACTACCTTTGTTAAACGGACGGTGATGTAATGAAAGCGACAGAATTGAAAGAAAAGAGCGTTGAAGAGCTCAACGTAACGTTGCACGAATTGCTACAAGATCAATTCAAGTTACGTATGGAAAAGGCTACGGGCCAAATGACTGAAACGCACAAGATGCGCGAATTACGTCGTGATATTGCTCGTGTTAAAACCATCATCAACCAAAAGGCGGCTTCATAATGAGCACTGATACTATTCAACGCACATTACAGGGCAAAGTGATCAGCGACAAGATGGATAAATCTATCACTGTCTTGATTGAGCGCCAGGTAAAACACCCGCTGTACGGTAAGTTCATCAAGCGTTCGACTAAGATCCACGCACATGATGAAACAAACGAGTGTAAAACGGGTGATGTAGTCCGAATCGTTGAGTGTCGTCCTATCTCAAAATCCAAATCTTTTAAGTTGGTAGAGATAGTTGAACGCGCTAAGTAATTTTGGATAAAGCCTGCCCCGAGCAATAAGTTTTTTCTCGGGGTTAGGAATTTAAGTAATTTAATGGTATACTCTCGCGCCATTTTAGCGCGGGTTTAAGCGGAGAAAACCATGATCCAGATGCAATCAATGCTAGACGTAGCTGATAACTCAGGCGCTCGTCGAGTAATGTGTATTAAAGTGCTGGGTGGTTCGCATCGCCGTTACGCCAACATTGGTGACGTAATCAAAGTGAGCGTAAAAGAAGCGATCCCACGCGGCAAGGTGAAAAAAGGTGACGTTCTAAACGCAGTTGTAGTACGTACTCGTAAAGGCGTACGTCGTCCAGACGGTTCTTTGATCCGTTTTGATGGTAATGCTGCTGTCATTTTGAACAACAACTTACAGCCGATTGGTACTCGTATCTTTGGACCTGTTACACGTGAATTACGTGGTGACAAGTTTATGAAGATCGTGTCTTTGGCACCGGAAGTACTGTAGAGAGACGAGAATCATGCAAAAGATTAAAAGTGGCGACGAAGTCATCGTAATCGCAGGCAAAGATAAAGGTAAGCGCGGTAATGTTAAGCGTGTTTTATCCAATGGTCGTGTGATTGTTGATGGCATCAATTTGGTGAAGAAACACACCAAGCCAAGTCAAAATCCGGATGGTTCTATCAATGAAGGTGGAATTGTCGATAAAGAAGCATCGTTAGATATGTCTAACTTAGCGATTTATAACCCATCTACTGGCAAAGCAGATCGAGTGGGCTTTAAAGTAGAAGATGGTAAAAAATCACGCTTCTTTAAGAAAACTGGCGAAGCAATTTAATTTGTTAATATTCAGGTAATTAATGATGGCGAAACTGCACAACTTTTACAAAGAAACTGTTGTACCTGAACTTCTAGAGAAGTTCGAGTACCAATCAGTTATGCAAGTCCCACGCATTACCAAGATCACATTAAACATGGGTCTGGGTGAAGCTATTGCGGACAAGAAAATTCTTGAGCACGCAGTCAACGATATGACAGCTATCTCAGGCCAAAAACCGATCATCACTAAAGCACGCAAATCAATTGCAGGCTTTAAGATTCGTGACGATTATCCAATTGGCTGTAAAGTGACTCTGCGTGGCGAACGTATGTGGGAGTTTCTCGAAAGATTTGTTTCTATCGCGATTCCACGTATTCGTGACTTCCGTGGTTTAAATCCTAAATCGTTTGACGGTCGCGGTAACTACTCAGTTGGTATCAAGGAACAAATCATTTTCCCTGAAATCGACTACGATAAAGTAGATAAAATCCGCGGTATGGATATTACTATCACAACCACGGCAACTACCAATGATGAAGGGCGCGCACTATTAGATGCGTTTAACTTCCCATTGAAATCATAAGGGGCACGCTATGGCTAAAACATCAATGATTGAGCGTGAATTGAAGCGTGCAAAGACTGTTGAAAAGTACGCTGCAAAACGCGCTGAGCTTAAAGCAATCATCAAAAATCCTAATTCTTCAGAAGAAGAAGTTTGGGAGGCTCAGGTGAAGCTTCAAAAGCTACCACGTAATGCAAATCCCGTGCGTCAACGTAACCGTTGTCGTGTAACTGGACGTCCACATGCTTACCTGCGTAAATTCGGCTTATGTCGTAATAAGCTTCGTGAGCATGCTATGAAAGGTGACGTTCCTGGTTTGGTTAAGGCTAGCTGGTAAGCTTCGGAGAATCACTATGAGTATGCAAGATCCTATTGCAGATATGTTGACTCGTATTCGTAACGGCCAGACCGCTGCGAAGAAGAATGTCTCTATCCCTGCATCAAAATTAAAGAAAGCTATCGCTCAAGTTCTAGTAGATGAAGGTTTCATCGCTGGCTTTAGTGTAGAAGAAGGTCCAAAACCGACAATGACTGTTGAGTTGAAATATTACCAAGGTCGTCCGGTTATCGAAGAATTGAAACGTGTAAGTCGTCCAAGTCTACGTATTTATAAGAAAGTAGACGAGCTACCTAAAGTTATTGGTGGCCTGGGTGTTGCGATCATTTCTACTTCTAAGGGTGTTATGACTGACCGCGCGGCCCGTAAAAATGGCCACGGCGGTGAAGTTCTTTGCACTGTAGCGTAAGGGGAGAATAAAGATGTCACGTGTAGCAAAAAGCGCTGTATCTATCCCTTCAGGTGTTGAAGTAAACATCAAAGATGGCGTGATCAGTGTAAAAGGTTCAAAAGGTCAGCTAGAACAAGCTTTACATTCTGACGTTGAGTTAAAAGTTGAAGATGGCGAGATTTCATTCGCACCTTCAGCCGGCGTAGAAAGTTGGGCAATGGCTGGTACATATCGTGCATTAATCAACAACATGATTACAGGCGTTACTAATGGTTTCGAAAAGAAACTACAGCTTGTTGGTGTTGGTTATCGTGCACAGGTTCAAGGTAAAAAATTGAACTTAAGCCTAGGTTTCTCTCACCCAGTAGAGTTCGAAGCACCAGAGGGCATTACAATTGAAGCGCCTTCTCAAACAGAATTACTTGTTAAAGGTGCTGACAAACAAGTAGTGGGTCAGGTTGCGGCAAACATTCGTGCCTATCGTCCACCAGAGCCGTACAAAGGCAAAGGTGTTCGCTATGCTGACGAGCGTATTGTTCGTAAAGAAGCCAAGAAGAAATAGTAGGGCAGGGTTATGAAGAAGAAAATTCAACGTTTGCGTCGTGCGGCTAAAAGTCGCGCCAAAATGCATGAGCTAGGCGTTAATCGTCTAGTTATTAACAGAACCCCTCGCCACATTTACGCACAAGTAATCAGCGGTGAGAACGGTAATGTGATCGCTAGCGCTTCGACTGTTGAGAAGACAGTTCGCGGTGACGTTAAGTCAACAGGTAACGTAGATGCTGCAAAGCATATCGGTACTTTAGTAGCTGAGCGTGCCTTGGAAGCGGGTGTAAAGCAGGTTGCTTTCGACCGTAGTGGTTTTAAATATCATGGTCGCGTTCAAGCTTTGGCTGATGCGGCTCGTGAGAAAGGCTTACAATTCTAAGGTGTGAAGCATGGCAAAAGATATGAATAACCAAGAAGGTTTAGTTGAGAAGTTGGTCAACGTAAACCGAGTCGCCAAGGTGGTTAAAGGTGGTCGTATTTTCGGCTTCACAGCTTTAACTGTCGTTGGTGATGGTAAAGGTAAAGTTGGCTTTGGTCGTGGTAAAGCAAAAGAAGTTCCAGTTGCGATTCAAAAAGCAATGGAGCAGGCTCGTCGTAATATGATTCAAGTTGAATTAAAAGACGGGCATACTTTGCAACACGCAGTAAAAGCAGCACACGGTGCATCCAAAGTGTATATGCAACCAGCCTCTGAAGGTACTGGTATCATCGCAGGTGGTGCAATGCGTGCGGTATTTGAAGTGCTAGGTATCCAAAATATTTTGGCGAAAAGCATTGGCTCTACAAACCCAATTAATATCGTGCGTGCCACGATTAACGGTTTAAAGCAAATGACTTCTCCAGAAGATATGGCTGCCAAGCGTGGTAAAACTGTTGAAGAGATTTTGGACTAAGACCATGGCAAAGAAAATGATGAAAGTAACGCAGACGCGTTCAAGCATCGGTCGCTTGGAAAGCCATAAGGCTTGCTTGCGTGGCCTGGGTTTGCGTCGTATCGGTCATACGGTAGAAGTTGAGGACACAGCATCAACTCGCGGTATGGTAAATCAAGTTTACTACATGGTTAGTGTAGAGGGGTAATATCATGCGTTTAAATACATTGATGCCAGCTCCTGGTAGTAAAAAAGATCGCAAACGTGTTGGTCGCGGCATTGGTTCTACCGACGGTAAAACTGCAGGTCGTGGTCACAAAGGTCAGAAGTCACGCTCAGGTGGTTTCCATAAGATCGGTTTTGAAGGCGGTCAGATGCCTCTAAAACAACGTTTGCCTAAGTTTGGTTTTAAATCACGTAAAGCTTTAGTTAGCGCTGAAATTCGTTTAGACGAGCTAGCAAAAGTTGATGGTGAAGTGGTTGATATGTTGAGCTTGAAGAAAGCAGGACTTATCAGAAACAGCATCGAAAACGTTAAAATCATGCTATCGGGTAACATTGAGCGCGCAGTAACTGTTACTGGCGGTGTTCGTGTTAGCAAAGGCGCAAAAGCTGCTATTGAAGCAGCCGGTGGAAAGGTTGAAGAATAATGGCATTATCACCACAGCAGTTAGCTAAAAGCGGTGGTTTAAGTGAGCTCAAACAGCGTTTGCTGTTTGTGCTCATGGCTATTATTGTTTTCCGGATTGGCTCTTTTATCCCAGTTCCGGGCGTTGACGGCTCTGTTTTACAAGCTTTCTTGGAAAATCAGGGTGGAACAATCTTTACGATGTTCAACGTTTTCTCAGGTGGTGCACTAGAACGTGCATCAGTATTCGCACTTGGTATTATGCCTTATATCTCGGCCTCTATTATCATGCAAATATTGAGTTTTGTTGACCCACGTCTGAAAGAGATCAAGAAGGAAGGCGAAAGCGGCCGCCGTAAAATTAATCAATACACACGTTATTTGACTGTTGCTTTGGCAACCATTCAAGCAGTTGGAATGTCCACACAGTTACCGGGAATTATCCCTGGACTAGTTACTGACCCCGATTTCTCATTTTACTTTATCGCGGTTGTTACTCTAGTCACGGGCACTATGTTCTTGATGTGGTTGGGTGAACAAATTACCGAACGTGGTATTGGTAACGGTATCTCTATTATTATTCTAGTTGGTATCGTCGCAGGTTTTCCGCAAGCTATAGGTCAGATTTTTAGCCAAGCTTACGACGGAGACCGTAATATTCTTGGAGTTCTTGTTTTTGGTGTTTTTGCATTAGCGGTAGTTTACTTTATCGTTTGGTTCGAGCGCGCTCAGCGCAGAATAACCATTAATTATGCAAAGCGTCAGCAAGGCAACAAGGTGTTTGCAGCGCAAAGCAGTTTCTTACCAATGAAACTCAATATGGCGGGTGTAATCCCAGCTATATTTGCATCGAGTATCGTATTATTCCCAGGCACTTTGCTGTCTTGGTTTGGTAGTGGCTCGGGTGAAGTGACCTGGTTAACCACTATGGCGCAAAATTTGCAGCCAGGTAAACCCGTTTACATCATGTTGTACGCTGTTGGTATTATATTCTTTGCATTCTTTTATACTGCATTGACACAAAATCCAAGAGATACTGCAGACAATTTGAAGAAGTCAGGTGCATTTATTCCAGGTATACGTCCTGGTCAGCAAACCGCACAATACTTAGATAAAGTCACAACACGTTTGACTTTCTGGGGTGCCATCTATATGACGGCTGTGTGTTTAATGCCAGAGTTCCTGATCCTGATCTTTAATTATCCGTTCTACTTCGGTGGAACTTCGCTGCTGATCATTGTTGTTGTAGCAATTGATTTTATGGCTCAGGTGCAAGCTCACCTTATGTCACAGCAATATGATTCAGTACTTAAGAAAGCGAATCTTAAGAAACAGGGCCCGTCGGGTCGTGTTCGTCGCTAAAGCATGTTGGAGTAGCAAATGAAAGTTCGTGCTTCTGTAAAAAAAATGTGCCGTAACTGCAAAGTGATTCGTCGTCACGGCAGTGTTCGCGTTATCTGTACTGACCCACGCCATAAACAGCGTCAAGGTTAGTCATATAATTGGTTGATTTTTAGGCGTGATGTGGCTAGAATACGCGGCCTTTCACGCCTGCTTATTTTAATTAGGAGAAATTGTTAAATGGCTCGTATAGCTGGTATTAACATTCCGGTACATAAGCATGCTGATGTCGCATTGACCGCTATCTATGGTATCGGTCGTCCTCGTGCACAAAAAATTTGTGCTGCTGCAGGAATTGAAACTACTGCAAAGATCAAAGATTTGAACGAAGACCAAATTGAGAATCTACGTAACGAGGTGAGCAAATTTACCGTTGAAGGTGATTTGCGTCGCGAAATCAACATGAATATAAAACGTTTGATGGACTTGGGTTGTTTCCGTGGTATCCGTCATCGTCGTAACCTGCCATTGCGCGGTCAACGTACGAAGACTAATGCCCGAACCCGTAAAGGTCCTCGTAAACCAATCAAGAAATAATGGTTATGGTGGAATAACACATGGCGAAATCACCTCGTACTACCAAGAAGAAAGTTAAAAAGCACGTTGTCGATGGTATGGCGCATATTCATGCGTCGTTTAACAATACCATCGTAACGATTACAGACCGTCAAGGTAATGCTCTAGCATGGGCAACCTCTGGTGGTTCTGGCTTCCGTGGTTCACGTAAATCGACTCCATTTGCTGCACAGGTAGCCGCTGATCGCGCTGCTCAAGTAGTAAAAGAAATGGGTATGAAAAACGTTGAAGTTTTTGTTAAAGGTCCTGGACCAGGTCGTGAGTCAGCAGTGCGTGCTTTGAATGCAGCTGGTTTCAAGATCACTAACATTACAGACGTGACACCTATTCCTCACAATGGTTGTCGTCCGCCTAAAAAGCGTCGTGTATAAGAGATTAACGGGAGTTTGAAATGGCTAGATATCTAGGTCCAAAACTCAAATTGTCGCGTCGTGAAGGTGTCGATTTAGGACACAAATCAGGCGTTCGTGCAATTGAGACAAAATGTAAAATTGAAGTAGCCCCTGGTCAACATGGCGCGCGTCGTAGCCGTCTTTCTGACTACGGTTTACAGTTACGTGAAAAACAAAAAGTTCGTCGTATCTATGGCGTACTTGAACGTCAGTTCCGCAACTACTACAAAGAAGCTGATCGTCTAAAAGGTGCTACAGGTGTAAACTTGTTACAACTTTTAGAATCTCGCTTGGATAACGTTGTTTATCGTATGGGTTATGCTGCTACTCGTGGTGAAGCTCGTCAATTAGTTAGCCACAAGGCTATCTTGATAAACGGCGAAACAGTCAATATTCCATCTTACACAGTTAAAGCAGAAGATGTAGTTTCTGTTCGTGAGAAATCACAAAAGCAGGCTCGTATTGTTGCTGCATTGGAATTGGCTGGACAGCGTGACAAGCCAGAATGGATTGAAGTTGATGGCAAGAAAATGGAAGGTCAATTTAAGCGTGTACCAGAGCGCTCTGAGCTTGACGCCAGCATCAATGAAAATCTAATCGTAGAGTTGTACTCTAAGTAATTTTAATCCTTGAGAGGGATCATATGTCAGCGACTGAATTTCTGACTCCGCGCCAAATTAAGGTGGAATCAAGCGAAGGCAAAAAAGCCCGAGTTGTATTAGAGCCTTTTGAACGCGGTTTTGGACACACTTTGGGTAACTCACTACGTCGCATCTTGCTATCTTCTATGCCAGGTGCCGCAGTGACAGAAGTAGAAATCGACGGTGTTCTTCATGAGTACTCAGCTATTGAGGGCGTTCAAGAAGACGTTATCGATATCCTTTTGAACTTAAAAGGGTTGGCTGTTCGCCTTGAAGATAAAGAAGTGGCTACTTTGACTCTTCAGAAAAAAGGCGAAGGCGTCGTGACTGCTGCTGACATTGAAGAAGTATCGGGTGCTGAAGTGGTCAATAAAGATCACTACATCGCTACCTTAAATAAAGGTGGTGCACTGAATATGCGCATCAAAATTCGCCTTGGTCGTGGTTACGAGGCTTCAAATACTCGTAAGCAGCCAGAAGGTGAAGATAAACCAATTGGTGTATTGCAAGTGGATGCTTCTTTCAGCCCAATGAAAAAAGTTTCATACACGGTCGAGTCAGCTCGTGTTGAACAGCGTACAGATTTGGACAAGCTTGTTCTTGACCTTGAGACAAACGGAACTATTGACCCAGAAGAAGCGATTCGTCGTAGCGCAACTATTCTTCAGGAACAATTAGCAGCGTTTGTTGATCTGAAAGATGAGAAGCAAGCTGAACCAGAAAAAGAAGAGCCAGAAATCGACCCAATTTTATTGCGTCCGGTTGATGACTTAGAGTTGACTGTACGTTCTGCTAACTGTTTAAAAACTGAGAATATCCATTATATTGGTGACTTGGTACAACGCACCGAAGTTGAGTTACTTAAGACTCCTAACCTTGGTAAGAAGTCTTTGACTGAAATTAAAGATGTTCTAGCTTCACGAGGCTTGTCTTTGGGTATGCGTTTAGAGAATTGGCCACCATCAAGCATCATTGGTGACTAACTCTCATAAGTAGAAATTAGGCGCTAGGGCAATCTAGCGCCTTTTTATTCATAGTTAGCTATGAATATTATTGGTAATTTTTTGAATTCATTCAGATAGTTACCTGATTATCAGATTAGACTATTCTAATCACAGTTGTGTAAATGAAATAAACTTTTTGGGTTCGCGGCAAAAAGTTTAGGAGAAGAAGGAGTTTACTTAGGTAAATGACCGATTCGAGTAAACCTTTTTAACAAAGAAATCGTAAAGTTTAGACATTTACAGAAGCTTTTGTAGTACTACAGCAGGCTACAATTAAATAGAGTGAGGAACTCAATATGCGTCATCAAAAATCAGGTCGTAAATTAAATCGTAACAGTTCACACCGTAAAGCTATGTTCCGTAACATGACTTCGTCATTAATCGAACATGAGCTTATTCGTACTACTTTGCCAAAGGCAAAAGAACTACGTCGTGTAGCTGAGCCTTTAATTACTCTTGCTAAAACAGACTCTGTAGCAAATCGTCGACTAGCTTTTGCTCGCCTACGTAATAATGCTACTGTTGCCAAGCTTTTTGCTGAGCTAGGTCCGCGTTACCAAGAGCGCCCAGGCGGTTACTTGCGTATTCTAAAATGTGGCAATCGTCCAGGCGATAATGCACCAATGGCATACGTTGAGTTAGTTGATCGTCCAGTGGTGGAAGACGATATCGATTTAGACGAAGTGGTTACTGAAGAGTAATTCTTTGTTTTGACATTAAAAAGCCCGCTTTAGCGGGCTTTTTTGTGTCTATCAAATAGGGTTTTTGTTTTCAATCATTATCTCAGTGCCAACTTCCAAGTATTAAACCAAACATGGTAAATATCACGATGTGATAACCGCCATCAATCAACAGATGCCGTAGGGTCTTGTTGCTGAATTGATAGGTTATTCCAAGGCTAAATAAGACAATACCTCCAATCATAGCTGATGTTACTACTGCATTGACAAGCTTGGGCTGTGGGCCGAGTAAATTTGCAATGATAAATGCTGTTGCCAGAGAGAAGACAAAGCTTAGGATGAAAACGCGTGGTTTCTGTTTGATGCCTTCGGCTCCCAACTTCAACTCTTTGAGCCAAATTCTTCCGAACAACAATGGTGAATACCAAAGGCCACCCATTGCAAAAGATAAGAGCGTAGCCGTGACGACTGCATAAAAGTTAATATCCGGCATAGACACATTCCTTTTTTGGTTGGCTTGGTGCTTTCAGCTTAGCATAAACATTAAAATGGTGAACTATTGAAGGTTTAGGTGAAGTATAAAACCATCAAAATACTCTGGCTCGTTGCAATACCATTGATGCAAGTCACCATCGTGTCTTGCCAAAGCCTTTTCTGCTAAATCGAAAAATGGCTGTCGGCCTGGATCAGCCAATAGTAGGTGTTTGACGCCTGCTTGCTTTGCCCTGTTAATAAGGTTGTAGTGTATCCTGGAAAGGTCATCCCAGAAACAGATGTCGGTCCCAAATACGATGCTGTATTCGCTTAACATATTCTTTGTGATTTTTTCAAAGCTAATGGTTTGTGTTGTTATCTCGACTTGATTCATTGAGGCCTGCAGCTCAAGAAAAGGAAATACATCCTCATCTCGGTCAGTGCCGGTCACTTGGCATCCTGCATGATGGGCGCAGAATATGCTGGTTGGCCCCCAGCCACAACCTAACTCAAGGACTCTTTGTTGTTTGTTAAGTAGCTTGGTATGCAGAAAGTAATCCATCAGTAGAAAGCTACTGTTCCATGCTTTGTGTCCATGAATCGAAGGTGTGTAGTGTCTTTTAAGCTTTTTGACTAAGCGATGCTTGTTTTCTAGTAACACGATGCCGTAGGTTTGAAAAATATGAGATTCTGGCAATTCTTGTAATTCAGGCATAACCAAACCCGTTAAGAAGTATTAACGGCCTAGTGTAAGGGCTTTAAGATTAATTGTTAAGTTCTGAAGCTGGGAGTATTAAGATTTGCTTGTTGTCTATTTGTATTTCGGAACCCTTGATTTCTTTGTTACACTCAACACAACATAGACTAATTGATTATAGTATGGGCGCGCATAACGGTCATAACCATTTAAATGATGACGAGTCGCATGGTAGAAATGTAAGTAGTAAGAGAAATCTGCTATGGGCGTTAACCTTGACCGGCACCTTTATGGTAGTTGAGGTTATTGGCGGTATTGTTTCAGGTTCGTTGGCATTATTAGCTGATGCTGGGCACATGCTGACTGATACTGCGGCTTTGTTACTAGCCTACTCGGCACTTTATTTCGCCAGCAAGCCGGCAGATAACAAGCGAACTTTTGGTTATGGGCGTCTGCAGGTTCTGGCAGCATATACCAACGGTGTATTTCTGGTTTTGTTAACCGGATGGATTGTCTGGGAGGCCGTTCACCGTTTTATCGAACCAAATCCAATTCAAAGTGTTAGCATGTTTACAGTGGCAGTTATTGGCCTGATAGTAAATTTGCTGGTGTTCAAAATTCTACATAGTGCGGGTGAATCTAATATTAATATCCGCAGTGCCCTGTTGCATGTGTTGGGTGATTTGCTTGGCTCAGTGGGGGCCATTATTGCAGCTATTATGATATGGGTATGGGGCTTGCTCTGGATTGATCCCTTGCTGTCTATATTTGTCGCACTGCTTATTTTACGAAGCGCCTACTATGTTATTAAGGATGCATCGCATATCCTTTTAGAGGGAATTCCAATTAATATCAGTATGAATAATATTCGCTCGGACTTGATGAGCATCAAAGGTGTTGAAGACATTCATCATATGCATGCCTGGAGTCTGAGTGAGGCTGAGCCGATGATGACATTTCATGCTTTAGTCGATCCTGCACTGGACAGTGATTACTTATTGGAAGAAATGTTGCAGCTTCTTAACAAAAGGCATGGTGTAGGGCACGCGACGATTCAGGTTGAAGTGAATAATTGCCAGCTTGGAGAAGAGGGTTGTAAGTTAGATTAAATTCAGCTTATTGTTTTTGTGCTTCTAATAAAAAGCCACGCTGGTTTTCTATACCGTCCAGGTGTCTTGCCAGTTTATGTTGCAGTTCTTGCAAACTCTTTGACTGAGGGGCGGTTTCTTTAACTAGTTTCTCGGCGTTAGAGGTGTACTTGGACAAAGTACTGATAAGTTCTTTTAATTGCTGATTGGTGAAGAACAGGCCTTTCTGAAACAAGCTGCGCTTTATACGATTAAATAAATCAATTTCTTGACGCTTGTGCTCGAAAAAGAGAGTGATACCGAGCTTTTGTACCCAACTGCCTATGGTCTGGTCTTTGTTTTCTGAATAGACAATAATGGTAGCACGATCGGACATACTGCTTTTTATCTTGCGGAGCGAAGGATAGCCAAGTGCATTATTGAGTGCTACCACCACGATCCTGATCTGTGGGCGATTAAGACGTATATAATTTAAGGCGTCTTTATAATCTGAGACATAACGGTAATCGTGACCGGCAGCCGTTAACTGTTGCGCAGTATTTGATAGTATTTCACGGCTGTCATCAACCAGAAGAATGGCGCTCATAAAAGAATTAATATAGGTTAACGAAAGTTAATGTAACTGTTTGATTTATTTTAGCATTGATTTTTACTGGGTATATTTATTTTTACAAAAAAAGACTAAATTGTGAGAGGTAACCGGTTTGCTTGCAAAATTGTTAATTTTACTGACAAGTTGCGTATTGTTGTTAATGATAAAAGGTTGCGCGTCCTTTCAACCTGTAAATGTTAATGATGCCTGTAGCGTCCTGGAGGACGAAGACTGGTATGAGGCTGCGCTTGATTCACAGGAGCGCTGGGGAACCCCTATACATGTACAGCTAGCGATCATGCACCAGGAGTCAAAATTTCAGCAGGACATTCGACCCGCAAGGAAGTGGTATCTGGGTTTTATTCCTGGTTTTCGTCCGTCAAATGCCTATGGTTACGCACAAGCTCTGGAAGGCACTTGGGACGCTTATCGCAACTCAACAGGAAATCATGGCGCCAAGCGTGATAATTTTGATGACGCGATTGATTTTATAGGGTGGTACACCTATCACAGCCATAAAAATGTGGGGATTTCAAAGTGGGATGCCCGAGCGCAATACCTTGCCTATCATGAAGGCTGGGGTGGCTATAAGCGAAAAACTTACAATTCTAAAGGGTGGTTGCTTAAGGTGGCGGATAAGGTTAAAGCTCAGTCATTAAGTTATGCTGCTCAATATAAAAAATGCCAAGCTGAACTTGAGTCAAATCGAGGTTGGTTTTGAACATAGCGGTTATAACCATTAATTATCTATTTTGTAAGACATTTAAGCAGTGTATAGGTTAAAATAGCGCCACTTTCTAAGTGCCAAATGGCATTAAATTTGATTAATAAATTGAGGTTTGACACATGTTGGGCAATACCACGCCACTAAAAGAGTTTGATCCTGAACTGTTCGCATCAATGGAAGCTGAGAAAAAGCGCCAAGAAGAACATATTGAGTTGATTGCGTCTGAAAACTATACCAGTCAGCGTGTGATGGAAGCTCAAGGTTCTGTGTTAACCAACAAGTATGCTGAAGGGTATCCAGACAAGCGTTATTACGGCGGCTGTGAATATGTGGATGTTGCTGAAAAGCTTGCTATAGAGCGCCTGAAAGAGTTGTTTGGCGCAGATTACGCCAACGTGCAGCCTCACTCTGGCTCGCAGGCAAATGCTGCTGTTTATATGGCTTTAGTCAAACCGGGTGATACCATTTTAGGTATGAGCTTGTCGGACGGCGGGCACTTAACCCACGGTTCAAAAGTGAATTTCTCAGGCAAAATTTACCACTCGATTGAATACGGCGTTGATGAAAACGGTTACATTGATTATGCGCAAGTTGAAGCCTTGGCGCTTGAGCATAAACCAAAAATGATTGTGGCTGGCTTCTCAGCTTATTCACGCGTTGTTGATTGGGCCAAGTTCCGTGAAATCGCCGATAAAGTGGGTGCTTTCCTGTTTGTGGATATGGCGCACGTTGCTGGTCTCATTGCTGCGGGTGAATATCCAAACCCAGTGCCTTACGCAGATGTTGTAACTTCAACTACCCACAAAACACTTGCTGGCCCTCGTGGCGGTATTATTATTGCTCGTTCAAACCCTGATCTTGAGAAGAAGTTAAACTCAGCTGTGTTCCCCGGTGGTCAGGGCGGTCCTTTAATGCACGTTATTGCGGCAAAAGCAGTAGCCTTCAAAGAAGCCTTAAGTGATGAGTTCAAAGCCATCCAGAAGCAAGTTAAAGTTAATGCTCAGGCAATGACAAAGGTGTTAATGGAGCGCGGCTATAAAATCGTTTCCGGTGGCACTGACAATCACTTGTTCCTGATTGATTTAATCGATAAAGATATTACTGGTAAAGACGCTGAAGCAGCGTTAGGTCAGGCGAACATCACAGTAAACAAAAACACGGTACCTAATGAACCTCGTTCACCTTTTGTGACCAGTGGTTTGCGTATGGGTACCCCAGCGATTACTACGCGTGGTTTTAAAGAAGCTGAGGCGACTGAGCTTGCTGGCTGGATCTGTGATATTCTTGACGATATAACGAATGAGCAGACGATTGCTGATGTGAAAGCAAAAGCCTTGAAATTGGCCGCCCGCTTCCCAGTTTATCGCAGTTAATTGATAAGAACGCTATTGGCAACATAAGGAGTTGTTATGCATTGCCCGTTTTGTGCCCATCCGGATACTAAGGTTATCGATTCTCGTTTAGTTGCGGATGGTAGCCAGGTTCGCCGCCGCCGAGAATGTCTTGCCTGTGGTGAGCGGTACACCACATTCGAAAGTGCTGAACTGGTGATGCCTAAGATCATTAAGACCGACGGTACACGTGAACCCTTTAACGAAGCTAAGCTTAGAACTGGTTTAGCTAAAGCGGTTGAAAAACGTCCGGTTAGCGTTGAAGATCTGGAAGCGGCTATCAATAAAATTCTGTCGCAAATTCGTGCTCTGGGTGAGCGCGAAGTTCCGTCTACTGTGGTCGGCGAGTTGATCATTGAGGCGCTACGTGGTTTGGATGAAGTGGCTTATGTTCGCTTTGCATCGGTCTATCGTCGATTTAAGGATGTTAATGCATTCCGCGAAGAAATTGATAAATTGCAAAGTGATAGTAAAGAGTGACGCTAACTGATAGCGGTCGCTAAATTTTCTTTTTAAGGTAACTCATACCTGATATGTCTTTTACTGCACAAGATTCGAGCTATATGGCGCGAGCCATCCAACTGGCACGTAGAGGCTGGTTTACGACTCGGACTAATCCTCGTGTCGGCTGTGTCCTGGTAAAAGATAGCGTTATTATTGGTGAAGGCTGGCATGAAAAACCGGGCTTTGCTCACGCCGAAATCAACGCACTCAATCATGCTGGCGAATCTGCCAAAGGGGCTACTGCTTACGTAACATTAGAGCCTTGCGCCCATCATGGCAAGACAGGTCCATGTGCTGAGGCCTTAGTCAAGGCTGGAATAGCCCGAGTGGTAGTGGCCATGTTGGATCCGAATCCATTGGTGGCGGGTAAAGGTATTCATATCCTGGCTAATGCTGGAATCACGGTTGAACAGGGACTGATGCAAAGTGAAGCCGAAAGACTTAATCCTGGGTTTATTAAGCGCATGACTAAGGGCTTGCCTCGAGTAACTGCTAAAGTCGGTATGAGCCTAGATGGTCGAACCGCAATGGCTAGTGGAGAAAGTCAGTGGATCACTGGAGCAGATGCCCGTCGTGATGTGCAGCGGTTACGCGCCGAGTCAGGAGCGGTTATCACAGGCTCTGGCACTGTGGTGATTGATGATCCTTCCATGAATGTCCGCGAACAGGCTTTTATCGCAAACCCTCATTTCACTCAACCAGTCAGAGTTATCATTGATTCGCAAAATATTGTTGAGCCGGATGCAAAAATATTTGGTCATGAAGGCAGTTGCTGGTTGGTTAGCGGTCACTTATTGGTAAAAGATTATCCTGCAACTGTTGAACAGAAAACAGTTGCTTTGCTACCGGGCAAGGATGAGGTATCTCACCAAAAAATCGATTTGCAGGCCTTGCTGATAATGTTGGCAGAAGCTGGGATCAATGATGTGTTGATTGAAGCTGGCAGTGGTCTTGTTGGTGCATTTGTCGAGCAGAAACTGGTTGATGAACTGATAGTTTATATGGCTCCAAAACTGATGGGCAGTGCCGCCAGACCTATGTTTCAGCTACCGCTGGAAACCATGCAACAAAATATAGAGTTGACCCTCAACGATATTCGGCAGATAGGTAATGATCTGCGTTTGAACTACTATTTTAAAAAGGCTTAGTTATGTTTACCGGAATTATTGAGGCAACAGGTCATATTGCAGCCATTGAGCCAAAAGGGGAGGATGCACGTTACCGCTTTCAGACGGGCAAGCTGGATTTGTCCGATGTTGAGTTGGGTGACAGTATTGCCTGTAATGGTGTTTGCCTGACTGTTATTGAACAATATGACGATGGGTTTGCCGCTGATGTGTCAGTGGAAACTATTAAGGTTACCTGCTTTAAGCATTATCAGGAGCAGCAGCCAGTCAATTTTGAAAAAGCCATGTTGCCGACTACTCGATTTGGAGGCCATATGGTCAGCGGCCACGTCGATGGCATTGGAGAAGTGATGGCAATCGAAGACGCTGGACGTTCGATACAGTACACCATTCGCGCCCCAAAAGACGTGTTACACTATATCGCCATTAAAGGCTCGATTACGGTTGATGGCACCAGCCTGACCGTTAATCAAATAAAAGAGGATTGTTTTTTCCTCAATCTGGTCCCACATACTTTGCAGGAAACCATTGCAGATAGCTACGAAGTGGGAACCAGGGTCAATTTGGAAATTGATCTCATTGCTCGTTATTTAGAGCGCTTGATGCAGACCGGAGCTGTAAAACCTCAATAAATGTGTGAGAACTATGCAATTAAATAGCATCGAAGAAATTATTGAAGATATCCGTCAGGGCAAAATGGTTATTCTGATGGATGACGAAGATCGCGAGAATGAAGGTGATCTAGTGATGGCGGCTACTCAGGTGCGCCCAGAAGACATCAATTTTATGGCACGTTATGGCCGCGGATTAATCTGTTTACCGATGACGCGCGAGCGTTGTGAGCAATTGAATCTGCCGTTGATGTCGCAACAAAATGGTGCTCGTTTTAGCACTAACTTTACCGTCTCGATCGAAGCATCAGAAGGTGTGTCGACCGGTATTTCCGCAGCAGACCGGGCGCGTACTGTACAAATGGCGGTTGCGCCAAATGCAAAACCATCGGACATCGTACAGCCTGGACATATCTTCCCGATTATGGCGAAACCGGGTGGTGTCTTAAATCGTGCCGGACACACCGAGGCGAGTTGTGATTTAGCGCGTTTGGCGGGCTTTGAGCCAGCAGCGGTAATTGTTGAGATCCTAAATGAAGACGGCACCATGGCACGTCGTCCTGACCTGGAAAAGTTTGCACAGGAACATGATCTTAAAATAGGTACAATCGCCGATTTAATCGAATATCGTTCCACCAAAGAGAAAACGGTCGAGAAAGTCAGTGAATGCCATT
>Ga0209475_10001050_pt1 | contig 39130 bp, 43 predicted proteins | sample tdDd471_FD_187128 | JGI IMG/M metagenome (GOLD analysis project Ga0209475, IMG submission 187128) | Marine sediment microbial communities from the Atlantic coast under amendment with organic carbon and nitrate - tdDd47.1 (SPAdes)... | ecosystem: Environmental > Aquatic > Marine > Coastal >... | reverse complement strand
CGATCCTCGATGTCGAGAAGGCGGGAACGACCCTGTTCATCAAGCGCTCCATGGCCTCCGGCTACGCGGGCGTGGACAACGAGCTGTTCTTCCGCGACAAGACCATGATGCTGTTCGGCGACGCCAAAAAGATGACCGAAGAAATCGTCCAAGCTCTCGGCTAAACGGTTTTAACGGCAAAGATAGAGAAAGGCGGGGCCTGAGGGTTCCGCCTTTTTTGTATATGCGCCCTACATCGTCATACCCGCGAATGCGGGTATCCACGACTTAAAAGGCGAGAAGCTGAAACTAAGAGAGCCGTGGATGCCCGGATCAAGTCCGGGCATGACGCGGAGAGTTGTGGTCAGGAGTGCCAAAAAACTTGTCAGTCGGTAAGTCCTTGTTCAATCCTTGCCGGTAAATCCGCAAGCCTTGGGACAATCTTTTCTTTTCCGGGAAGATTTCCGCAAATTAAAGTGTTGGAGAAGTCTTTGTCTCCTCGCCATAGGTCGCAATACGGTATGTACGTGGAGTGGAATAGGTCGCCAAAATCGGAGACCTTAATTTTCTCTGGCGTCTTAATGGATTGTTTGACGTAGCAAATGAGTGAGTTCCAGAAACTTTCAGGAAAGAAGTTTTGAACCTCAGGATTATCGATGAGCTCTTTCAGCCAATTTTGGTCAATAGTTGGAAAGATTGGTTGCCTGCGTTTCAATTCATTTAACTCATCACCAAAACTACCAATCTGACCCTCTTTGCGAATTGTTGATTCGAGTTCTTTTAGTGCTTTTTTTTGCTTGTGAGTTGCAATCATAAACTCACGCATTTTACTAATTGCAAGCTCAAGCGACTTTCCTAGAGTAATGATGTTTTCGTAAAGCATGCTCCCCTTATTTCCGTACTCAAACCACGCGGAAACAAACAGCTCAACATCTGTGACTATTGATAGGAACTCTTCTTCAACAACTTGTCTGGGTAACTCTCCAGCCATGAAACGGAGTAGCATATTGTCTTCAATAAATTTCTTTGAAACAGGTATTCCAAGCTTCTGATAATCGACCGTAGAATCGATAAGGTGCATGTTTTCTTTGATTACCCCTATCAGTCTCCTTTTGTTTTTAAGAGCATTTCTCTGCGACCTAGTAAGTGTTGGTATTGCATTTTTAATCTCGTCCAAGAAAGTAAGTGTCAAATCATCGAAGCTTAATACTCGCCCTATATTTGGAATCCAATCGCCCTTGTAACTAAAGGGCTCTTCGTTTTTCAGCCTACTGATAAACTTAAATGCGTTTTTGCCACATAGAGACTTGATAAGCTTTGCTCTTTGAATTCTATCCTCACGATGGTTTGGGTCAAAATCTTGTAGAAACTCACTAATGATCGGATATGAGAAACCGATTTCAATTTTTCCTGAGACAACATTTTTGACTAGAAAATCATAAATACGCTGTTCTTGCTCATTTCGATTTTTGTACAAAACAGCATAATCTTGAGTGTCCAGATAAATTCGTAGAACCATTGCTGTTTACCGACATAGTTTCGCTTGTAAATTGGCAGCGGTTTGATTGGTGGTGATTAGTACCCGAAGAGGATACAGCCTTTGATGGTTTTTGGTGAATTGGAAAAGTTTGAGTTGTTGGAGGGGATTAAGGCAGATTCAGCTTGAAGGTTTAATCTGGCTATAGAGAACCATCATCCTCCCCCAACGAAAAACGCCGCCCCAGTGGGACGGCGCAATTCTTAAAACAAACCGAGGCTTAAAAGCTTAGAAGCCTTCGCGCTGCATCCGCTTACGCTCAAGCTTGCGCAGACGGCGAACGGCTTCGGCTTGTTCGCGGGCCTTGCGCTCGGACGGCTTCTCATAGAATTTCCGCAGCTTCATTTCACGGAAGACACCTTCCCGCTGCAGTTTCTTTTTGAGAGCTTTGAGCGCCTGGTCGACGTTATTTTCGCGAACGATAACCTGCACGGTTCATCAACTCCTTTCGGTCCGGGGTAACCCGGAAGGTTAGATTTTAAGTACAATATTGTACAAAACAGAGCGGCGCTTCTAGCACGGCGCAAAGGGGTTGTGAAGCGGAAAAGCGGTTGGAACCCCACTTTTTTCAACGGATTGTAACGGCAAAAGCCTTGAACGGACCGGGCCGGATGAACAGTATGTGCAAAACAACAAATGAACGAGAGGTTCGATGTCGATCCTGAAAATCGCCCGCATGGGCCATCCGGTGTTGAAAAAGCGGGCCGAGGCAATCGCCGACCCGACGGAGCCCAAGTACCACAAGCTGGTCGCCGACATGCTGGAAACCCTGGTCGACGCGGGCGGCGTCGGGCTGGCCGCGCCGCAGGTCCATGTCTCCGAGCGGCTGGTGATTTTCCATGTGCCGCAATCCCGCATGGCTGAGGAACGCTATAAAGAGGCCGGGTTGGACGACGAAACGGGCGAGGTGCCGCTGACCGTGCTGATTAACCCGGTGATCGAGCCGTTGAGCGACGAGATGGCCGAGGCTTACGAAGGCTGCCTGTCGATCCCCGGTATGATGGGGGCGGTCAAGCGCTATACCCATATCCGCTATTCGGGCATCGGGCTCGACGGCGAGCCGTTTGCGCGGGACGCCAAGGGCTTCCACGCGCGGGTCGTACAGCACGAATGCGACCATCTGGACGGCGTACTCTATCCTCAGCGGATCGAGGACATGATCAAGTTCGGCTACAACGAGGAAATGAAAATGCGGATGCAGGCCGACATGGACGCCCAGGAAGGTGAGGCATGACCGAACAACTACGCGAAAAACTGTTGGCGGCGGCGCTGGACCATGTGCCGTTCGACGGCTGGTCGAAAGCGGCGTTGAAGGCGGCGGCCCTGGATGTGGACGTTCCTTGGGCGACTGCCGAAGCGCTCTATCCCGGCGGGGTGACCGATCTGATCGACGCCTTTTACCGTTGGGGCGACGAGCGGATGCTGGACGCCTTCCATGCGGGCGAGGAGGTCAAGGGCCTGGGGCCCAAGGTGGAGCGTTTGGTGCGCCTGCGCATCGAAACCTGCGCCGAGCACAAAGAAGCCTGGCGGGCCGCCATCGGTACGCTGTCGATGCCCTACAATCTGCCCCTGGCGGCCAAGATCAAAATGCGCACGGTGGATCTGATTTGGAAGACGGCGGGCGATCAGTCGGACGATTTCAGCTACTACACCAAGCGGGCCATGCTGGCGGCGATTTTAAGCGCCACGGTCCTGTTTTGGCTGGCCGACGACTCTGAGGGGGGCGAAGAAACCTGGGATTTCCTCAAACGCCGCATCGCCGATACGGCGGCCCTTGGCAAACTGCGCAAAAAGGTCGAAGACAAGCTGGGCGGCAAACTGGCGGGCGGTAAGCGCCGCTGGGCGGCGGCTGGAAAGCGGTAGGGCTCTTTATAATGCTTTGATTTATAAAGTGTTTGATCTGCATTCTGGTTATTTTTTCCGTTTCGTAGTATAAGCAGGCCGTCTTGAACTGAAGAAGGCCGCTTTTGGTGTTAAACCCTAAAGCCCTGATGCGTCTCTTAACGCTGGGTCTGATCATCGCCGTTCTCGGCGGTGCGCCAGCCATTGCGGGGACGATCCCCGCCATCGACCAAGCCGAACTGGCCTATGATTTCGCCGACGATCTAAAAGGATCGGACGGCGGTGTGAAGACCGTTGTCGCGTGCCTCGTGGTGCGGCTGACCGAAGCGGGCGCTGCGTTCACCGCAAGGCCGTTCAAGCAGGCCAAGGCCTTTCATCGTTTCTCGCTTCCCCAATCGACCGGACCTCCCGGAGCATAAGCTTCTCCTAAGCGCGCATTGGTTTAAAACCGCTCTTTCCAGATTTAGAGCGCGACCTTTCGGCGCAAACTTACAAAACAACGAGGATTAGCTCTTTTCGGCTTTCGGCGATATGCCGTCGTCTGGCGGGAAGAGGGGATGCGTGAGAAATGAAACCGTCCGTCAAAACATGGGACAACCAGGTCCTGGCCAGCATCAACCGGGTTCTTTTTCCAATCGGGGCGACGCTTGTCGTTTTCGGCCTCTTCATGGCGCTTCCGGCCATTGTCGAGGCGCTTGCCGGGAACGGCGATTGGAAGGCCTTTGCCGAAGGGGCGAGCGCCGCGACGATTATCGGGGCGACCCTTCTGTTCGCCGCCCATGGGGGGGAGAACGATTTGAGCCTGCGGGAAGGCTATCTGCTGACCGTCGCCATGTGGATCGCCTTGCCGCTGGTTTCGGCCTTGCCGTTTTGGTTCTCCATCGAACGGATCAGTTTCACCGATGCGGTGTTCGAAGCGGTTTCGGGCTTAACGACCACCGGTTCGACGGTTTTTTCCGGGCTCGATACCATGGCTCCCGGCCTGTTGATCTGGCGGGCCTTCCTGCAATGGCTGGGCGGGATCGGCATCATCGTCATGGCGGTGATCGTTTTGCCGTTCCTGCGGGTCGGCGGCATGCAGCTCTATCGGATGGAGTCGTCGGACCGCTCGGAGAAGATCGCCCCCAGGGCCTACCATGCAATGCTGTCCATTTTGGTGATATATGCGGCTCTTACTATGCTTTGTGCGGTTTTGTACTGGTTTTCCGGGATGACCCTGTTTGAAGCGGCGGTTCATGCCATGACGACCCTGTCAACCGGCGGGTTTTCCACGTCCGATGGATCGATCGGCCACTTCCAGAGCGCGGCCATCGAGTGGGAAGCCGTTGTTTTCATGGTCCTGGGTAGTTTGCCGTTCGCCTTGTATGTCAAGTTCATCCGGCGCGGCCGGTTTTCGGTTTGGAGTGAAGACAGCCAGGTTTCGGTGTTCATTTCCTTGGTGGTTGTGGCGGTCATGATGTCGGCCTTTTGGCTGGTCAGCGAGCGCGGGATTGCGCCCCTGGAGGCGCTACGCGCGGCGGCGTTCAATGTGGTTTCCGTCGTGACGACAACCGGCTTTGCCTCCGGCGACTTCACCACCTGGGGGGCGTTCCCCATCGTTTTGTTCTTCTTCCTGATGTTTGTCGGTGGGTGCGCCGGGTCGACGGCGGGCGGGGTCAAGATGTTCCGTTTCGAACTATTGGCCAAAGAGGCGATCCGGCAAAGTCAGCGCCTCATCAGCCCGCACGCGGTTCTCCAGACCCGGTTGAACAATCACCCTGTCGATTCAGATGTCGTCAGTTCGGTAATGGTGTTCTTCTTCCTGCTGATCGTATTCCTGACCGGGGCGACCATTCTGCTCGGGTTTTCCGGTCTCGATTTCGAAACCAGCATCAGCGCGGCGGTCACCGCCATTTCCAATGTCGGGCCGGGCTTGGGCGCGATGATCGGTCCGGCAGGCAACTTCGCCGCGCTACCCGACGTGGCGAAATGGATTTTGGATGTTTGCATGATCGTCGGCCGCTTGGAGTACCTGACCGTCGCCGTGGTATTCCTGCCGTTGTTCTGGCGGGATTTCACCTAATGTCAGTTAGTCTGGAACCTATTGATTTTACAGCGGTTTGGTGACGGCGATTATTGAGTGTGCTACAGTGTTCGGCGCTTGATTGATCAGGTGAACCATGGCTCTTACCCGTTTTTTGCCAATAGCCGTAATGGCCGCCTTCGCTGTGCTGAGTGCTGGCACTGCTTTTGGCGCTATGCCGAAGGCTTGCGGGAACAAACAAGAGGTCGTCGTTTCCGCCGGGGAAATCCCTCTATTCGTCGTCAATGCGAACAAGGGTGTTTTCGTCGAGATGGCGAAGGAAGCGGCGAAGCGCGCCGATATTCCTATCAAGGTCGTTGTCGTTCCCAAAAAACGGGCGGTCGCCTATTTCAACAGCCAACGCGCCGATGCGCTGATTCCCCACCCCAAGGGGCATCCCACGGCGGTAGGGCATCCCTCGGTCCCTGTTCTGATAAAGCGGAACTATGCTTATGTCAGGAAAGGCAATACGCCTCCCGGCCGGATTTCAGACCTTGTCGGTAAATCGGTCGGTTTGACGGCGCAGTATTACTACAGCAAAGAACTGCTTGAGACGCCCGATATTAAGTTTACCCGGTCGGCACAGACGGACAGCATCAATTTGAGCATGCTGCATCGGGGCCGCATCGATGTTGCGATTGTCGAGGAAAATTCCGGCAATGAAGCGATAAGAAAATCAGGTCTGACGGACGAACTCGTCTACGACAAAGACAATCCCATCACGGCGCTTGAGGTTGTCATGTTGTTTTCATTGTCTGAATGCGGCAAGTCTCTTGAAGAGGTCTTCAGCCAATCGCTTCGTTCAATGGAAAGCGACGGCACGACGGAAAGAATTATGTCGCGCTATCTGCCTGTCCAGTAGCCTCGCCGGTTTTAGGCCCGTTGCTCACCGCTAATGTATTGGTGCATTTGGTCCGACTCTATTTGGAGTTCCGCCAGACGAGCCTTCACCACGTCGCCGATGCTGACTAGACCGACCAGCTTGTTTTTTTCAACCACCGGCAGGTGACGAATGCGGTGACGGGTCATCGCGTCCATTAGGTATTCAGCGGTATGATTTTTTTGACAGGTGATGACATCGGGAGTCATCAAATCGCGGACCTTTTTGCTGACGATCTCCGGGCCCATTTCACCCAGCGCGCAGACGATGTCGCGCTCGGAAATCATACCGACGATTTGCTCGTTGAGGCCGTCGGCCGGGCTTGTCACAACGGCGGCGCCGATCCGTTTTTCTTTTAACAATTTGGCGGTATTGGTAATGGCGTCGTCGGGCCGAACGGTCACGACCGTTTCGCCTTTTGCTTTCAAAATGGCCGTAATAAACATGGCGTTCCTCCTGTTCTTGAATAAAGAAAATCAACGGAACGGAACCGAAGCGGCGGAAAAACTCCGCTATCACAAGATATGGGAGGGAGGGGCCGCTTTTTGAAGAGGAATCAGCTCTTTAGGCCGTTTATCGGGTAAAGCCGGTTCACATGCCCCATTTTACGGCCCGGTCGGGCTTCAACCTTTCCATAGAGATGGAGGCGGGCGTTAGGTTCGGCGAGGATGTCTTCCCAGGCCTCGATGTCGTCGCCCAAGAGATTGGTCATGACCGTATCATGCAAACGTTCGGTTTTTCCAAGCGGTAGGCCGCACACGGCTCTGACGAACTGTTCGAATTGGCTGGTCATTGCACCGTCCATGGTCCAATGGCCGGAATTGTGGGGGCGCGGCGCGACCTCGTTGACCATCAGGAGGCCGTCGGCGGTGACGAACATCTCAACGGCCAGCAGACCGATTAGCCCCATTTCCTCAGCGGTCCGGGTCGCCATGGTAACGGCGGTTTTGGCAAGGGCGTCGGGAATACCGGCCGGGGCCGTCGTGGTGTCCAGAATATGATTGGTGTGGATGTTGTGAACCGGTTCGAAGGCCGCCATTTCACCGTTTGGGCTGCGGGCGATGATGACGGAGATTTCGCGCTCGAAATCGACGAAGGCTTCAAGGATCGAGGGCGCCCCATCCATAGCGCTCCAAGCATCCGATAGCGCCGTGTCCGGGCCGATTTTCGCCTGGCCCTTGCCGTCGTAGCCCATACGGGTGGTTTTCAGTACCGAGGGCCTGCCAATAAGCTCGACGGCGTCTTCCAGTTCGCCCAGGCTTTCAACCGATTTGTAAGGCGTGGTCGCCACGCCGATTGAATTGAGAAAATCCTTTTCGATCAGCCGGTCCTGGCTGATCTGCAGGCAACGCCAAGAAGGGCGGACCGGCACTAGGTCGGTCAAAAGCTGGACCGATTCATGGGGGATGTTTTCAAATTCGAACGTGACGACATCGACGCTCTCGGCGAATTCCTTCAACGCCTTTTCGTCCGTATAGGCAGCGCGGGTCGTCTGCTTGGCGACTTTCGATGCGGGCGCCCGCTCTTCGGGGCAGAAAATATGGCAGTGATAGCCCAAATTGGCCGCGGCAAGGACCGTCATACGGCCCAACTGGCCGCCGCCGACGATTCCGATTGTGCTCCCCGGTGGAATAGGGGTCTTAGGGCCGTTCATGGGCGTTCAATCCGTCGTTAGGGGGTGTCAACCGGTTCCAGCGCCACTGCGCCGGTCTGGGCGTCGCGGAAAGCATCCAGTGCGGTCGCCACTTTTTCATCCATAAGGGCGATAACGCTACCGGCGAGCAGGGCTGCGTTGATCGCCCCCGCTTTGCCGATGGCCAAGGTGCCCACCGGAACGCCGCCGGGCATTTGGGCGATGGAGAGCAAGCTGTCCATTCCCTTTAAGGCCTTGCTTTCCACCGGAACGCCAAATACGGGAAGAGGCGTCATGGCGGCTGTCATGCCCGGCAAGTGGGCGGCACCGCCGGCACCGGCGATGATAACCTTTAGGCCGCGCTCTTTGGCCGACTTGGCGTACTCGACCAACCGGTCCGGCGTGCGGTGCGCCGAGACGATCTTGGCTTCGTAGGAAACGCCAAGTTTATCCAAAGTCTCGGTCGCGTTGCGCATGGTTTCCCAGTCCGATTGACTGCCCATGATAACGCCGACGAGCGGTTGTTCATTCGCCATGAAATCTACTCCCTGGCCAAGGGGGAACCCCTGAAAAGAAAGGGCGCCATTATAGGGATGAAGCGGAAGATGACAAGCTGAACCGTTTTTGTTGGCAATGCAATCGTCATTTCTTTGCCGATATCAAGGGGTTGTGGTAAATTTACCGGGGGTTTGGAGGCGACATGGCGGATACGATCTATACCCGGCCCATCGAAAGTTCTCTGCAATTGGAGCCGGATCGTCACCGGCAAAAATTGGCTGGAGAGAATAAAGAGCACAGACAGGAGCAGGATGCTGCCGGTGGTCGCGGTCATGACGCCGAGACGTTTGAGGATAGCGCCGCGTTTTTAGGAATACCGGAAAGCCAGCTGACGCAACCGGTTCGCGACGCTCTCGCCCGGCTTTCCGGGGAATTGGAGCGCTTGCGCCGGGAAGTGAAGCGCCTGGAAGGAAGGGAGCGCGTTCTTCGGGAAGAAGCCGATCAAGACCTCCGCTTGCCTATTTTGAACTATCGCGCCTTTACCCGCGAGACGGCGCGGGTGATGCGGTTGTCGGTCCAATCGCAAACCGCTGCCTGGATGGTTTATCTGGATATCCGCAATGCCGATACAATCAAGGCGACCTACGGCCATCGGGCCTTGGAAGCCGCGATGATCCATGTTTCCCTGCTGTTGACCTCTGAGGTGCGCACGGCCGATTTGGTCGGCAATTTGGGACACAACGATTTTGGTGTAGTGCTCACGGTCGCCGATGCGGAAGGCGCGAAACAAAAAGCGCTGGGTTTGGCCGAGAAAATACGCACCAGACCGTTCTTCTGGAAAAGCCAATCGGTATCGATTGAGGTTGCCCATGGTCTTCATCGGTTGGAAGAAGGAGAAAGCCCCGAAGGCGCGATTGAAGAGGCCGACCGCGCTGCCCGAGCTGCGGTTAAAAGGCTTTGACCCTAAGCAATAATATCGGGGACCAGCATATCCTCGAGCGTCGATATTTTGTCTTTTAGGGCCAGTTTGCGCTTTTTCAGCCGTTGGACCTGGATCTGGTCGAAGGGTGTTTCGTTGGTCAGGCGGGCGATGATTTCATCCAAATCCCTATGTTCCGCCATGAGTTCGGCCAACTGCTGTTTGACTGCTTCGATATCGTCCATGGAAGTCCAACCATTTGAAGTCTGGCCGATCATAACAAAATATTTGTAAGAGCGGTATTCACATGGCTGGGAAAATACCGCAAGCTAAAATTAGAAAAAACCGCATAACGTCAAACGCTTGAGAGGAGTTTATGGCACAGGATAAGAAAAGAATCGGCGTTCTGACCAGCGGAGGAGACTGCGCAGGCTTAAACGCGGTTATCCGAGCCGTCGTACACCGGGCTATCCACGGATACGGTTGGGAGGTGGTGGGTATCCATCAGGGAACGCTTGGGCTGATGGAGCGTCCGCTCAAATACGAAGAGCTGACTCTAAAGCTCTTCACGGGGAATATCCTGCGCCTGGGGGGGACCATTCTCGGGACGACCAATAAAGGCAATCCCTTCAATTATCCGCTTGAAGACGGGGCGACGGTTGATCGGTCTATGGAGATCATCGAGGGAATTCGCGAACTCAAACTGGATGCACTTATCGGGATCGGCGGCGACGGCAGTATGAAAATTTTAAACCGCCTCGCCGAGATCGGGAAATTTCAGTTCATCGGCGTCCCCAAGACCATCGATAACGACGTCGCCTTTACCGAATTTTCGGTTGGGTTTACCACGGCGGTCAATTCTGCGGTGGATGCGCTGGACCGTTTGCAGCCGACGGCGGCCAGTCATGACCGGGTGATGATTTTGGAAGTCATGGGGCGCGACGCTGGGCATATTGCTCTGAATTCCGGTATTGCCGGAGGGGCGGATGTTATTTTAATCCCTGAAATCCCCGTCGATATGGAAATCGTTGCGAATAAAATTAGAGACATACAGGCGGAAGGCCGTTCCCATTCGCTGGTTGTCGTATCCGAAGCGGTCAAGGATACGGATGGGCGACACGTGACGCAGGGGCTGCAAGGAGAAATGGTTCGCTACGGTGGGGTTGGACATGTGATCGGGAGGAAGCTTCACGAATTGACCGGGGCCGAAACCCGCGTGACGGTTCTCGGACATGTGCAACGGGGCGGCACCCCATCGATGCGCGACAGAGTCATTGCATCGGCCTTCGGCGTTCGAGCGGTCGACTTGGTTGCCGAAGGAAAATCCAACAGAATGGTCGCTTGGCAACACCGCGAAGTGGTTGACGTGCCCTTGGAGGAAGTGGTTATTCGCTATTCAAAGGTCGATCTTTCCGGTACTTTGGTTGAAACGGCGCGTGGCCTGGGGATTTGCCTGGGCGACTAAGCTAAGCTCTAAAGAGGGAAGAAATGGACGGAAATGCCGCGGAAAACGCCGGCGTCGCCCACAAGAACGACCGGCTTGTCGTCTATCGCGACAACGACGGTATCGTTGTATTCGACTACGGCACTCAAATAATCGACATCGAAGGCGCTAAGCGGTCCAACAAGTTGCACCGAGCGCTAAAGCCCGTCGGTCCGGAACCGATCATGATTATCGGAGAATCGGCCAGAGGCGTTCGGAGCGAAATTGTCGACTACGCATCTTCGGACGAAGTCGTTGAAATTACGGCGGCGTCCGCTTTGGTCGCTAAATCGAAAGTGGCCGAAGTGATTGGCAACGTCTACATGACGTTTCAAAAAAAACCATACCCGACGCGTCTGTTTACCGACGAGACGAAGGCGCGCGCTTGGTTGAAGGATATGGTGGCTAACCGTTAGCTCGTTTGTTTCGTGCCGTTGATGACGCCAAAAACAATCAGGTATTGCGCCAAAACGTAAGCGCTCCAAGTGAAGTAGCCCAACCATTCGCCGGCACCGGCGAATTTTGTAATGGCGATGCCGGAATCCGATGCGATGAAGAATAAAGCGCCGATAAATACGGTCGGCGACCCAAAATTGCTTAGGCGAGCGGCAAGTCCCATCAGGAGCAAAACTGTTGCATAAGCGATGACCGGGCCGGTCATCGAACCGAGGTTCGGGTAAAGCCAGGAGACAAGCCCAATCCCGTATAGCGCGAGAACACCGCCGACGGCCATGTCCATAAGGGTAAGAGACGGCCGCCTGAAACCAAGGAACAACCCGATATAAAACAGGTGGGCGACGAGGAAGGAAATCAATCCGGGGACGAAATACTGCGGTGGCAACGCGAGAAAAACATCGCCGAGGCTGGAAAGAACCAGGGCCGAGGTGAGCAATAGGCGTGTCCGGCCCTGGGTGTTGAGAAAAGCATATGCGGCTAAAAGAAGAATGACCGGTGCTTTTAGGAAGGGCTTTTCAGGATAGAGCCCCCATTGAAGACCGTAGGTATAAACGGCGGCAAACAACAGACTAAGACCCAGTAACAGCTTGTCGCGAAGCGATGGCGCCATGACTTAAAGCTCCGTGTATTTGCGCGAGTTTCCCTTGGCCTTTTCGACGGGATACTTGGCTTCGTTCTTTGCGATTTTATTTTCCGTCGCTTTTATCAGATCGATCCCTTGTTGTTCGCAAATCAACAGGATGTAGACGAATATATCCGCCAGTTCATCGGCGAGTTTTTCCCGTTCGGCCGGTGTCTTAAATTTCGTTTCTGCTTCCGCTTCACCGTCCCATTGAGTCAATTGCAGTAGTTCGGAAGCCTCAATGGCGAGGGACGCCGTCAGGTTTTTCAGGTTATGAAACTGTTTCCAGTCCCGTGCGTCTCTGAAGGCGATCAGGCGTTTCGTGAGGGTCTTCAATTCCATCGATTTGCCTCTCCTGTTTAGTGCTCACCGGGTTCAAATTGACCGATGGATGTTGAAAAGCCAACGATTTTTGGGAGGCGATGGGAGAGGCGGGGTCGCCTTATTTTTTCTTCACTTTGAGTTTGGAATTGGTTTTCAACTCAGATTTCTTCGGCATGGCATCCTGAAGTACCTTCTTGGCCGCCAGATCGAGCGACTTGGCGATTTCCTTGCCCATCGGCCCTCCGTCGCCCTCAAGCCTTTGCCGGATCACCAGATCAATGGAATCCAAGTGGGTCTTAATCAGGTCGAAGCGGGTTTTGTTGAATGTGACCACCGAGTGGGTGATCGCACAAAGCGAGCGGGAAAAATCGGAAACCAGGGGATAGCCGAAGGTCGCGCCCTGGCCGCGAAGATCGTTTGCCAGCTCATTGATTTTCATGAAAATACGCCGGTAGTCGGCCCCTTCTTTGAGGCAGGCGTTGTATTGCTCGTTTAACGCAGCGACTTGAGATTTCGCCCAGTCGGCGTAATCCTCGCCGAATTCCTTGAAGTCAGCTTCTGCGGCGGCCAAGGCGGAGAGTTCCTGTGACAAGGCCGCCTGGCTTTTCTCAATGACCTTTTCTTTCAAAAGATTGGGGATTTTATAAAAACGAATTTCGGGATTTTCGGCGCTCCAGGCCTCTTCGCCGCCTTTGCCGCCCGTTTCGGCAATCGCTCTTTTCTCCATGCCGTTGAAATCGACTCTTTTTCGGCGCCGGTCGGGGCCGAAAAACTGCGGCGTACGGACGAACAGCCGGTGACGGTCGATCAAGGAGTACATGGCCCTTTTTACCGTGTCGGCGGTAAACGGTTTGGGCAGAAGCTCATGGGTTCCCTGATTGATCGCCGTGCCGATTTTCTTGCGATCCAAATCCGATTCAAGCATCACAAAGGGGATGAAGCGGTTGGGAGAATCGGCGTGGCGGCGAACCCAGCGAAGGAGCATCAGTCCATCGACCGGCTCCATTTCCCAATCGGCGATGATAATATCGACAGGGGCCGAAGCCCCGAAACTTCCCTTATTCGCCTCGGTCAAATAGTCGATTGCAGCGCCGCCGTCTTCCATGGTCACGACGTTGCCCACTCCCATATTTTTCAAGGTCGAACTCAACATGGAGCGCACGTACTCGCCATCTTCGGCGATGAGTACGGAAACTTTTCTGAAATTGTATTCAGGCATTGCCGTCATGTTTTTTATCCATCCCTCAAGAAAGGGTATTCTACACTTAAAAATTGTCTGGACGCTATAGATTTTAGTAAAATTTTATACATAAGAGGGGTGGTGAATTGGGGGCCGTCCAGCTTGGTTTGAAGGCGCCAAATCGGTCGCAAAAGTTTTATGCTTTTCTGATTTATTTCAATTGTAACAAAATTTTTATTTTTAAGAATCGTTTTAAAACAATCTGTTAGAAATTAATTTAGGGTATTCCCTAAAAACCATCATTTGCCTCACCCAAATGGGTGAGGACACCTTTTGGCGGATACGTAATAGTCGCTTCAGTGGTTTGCCTTTATTGGGAAACCCTGAGCAAGACGTAGTTTCTCGGCGGACTTGGGGGCGGTCATCGTTTGATGAGCGCCCTCCTTTTTCCCGTAAAAGCATTTGAGTTTGCGCCCCTTCACGGTTAGGGAAGGGGGTAGGCTTTTGTGATTGGCGGACAGCAGAGACCATGTCGAAGACTTCAGACAGCGGTAAATCCTCGACTTCGTGCAGCGGCTCCGATCCGGCCCGCGGGGGCGAGAGCGCCAAGCTAAAATTCCTGGCGGAGGCGAACCACGATCTTCGCCAACCGCTTCATGCCTTAAGTCTTTTTGTATCCGCTTTAAAAGAACGCGCTCGAACAAACCCGGATCAACCGATTTCCGACTTTGCCGGTTTGCTGGATAAAATTAGTAGATCGCAAAGAACGGTGGAGGAGTTTCTCGAAAATCTACTCAATTTTGCAAAGCTTGATTCCGGCCTTATGTCTGCCGTTTTAAAACCGGTGCAACTGAGCGATAGCTTTGACCGGATTGCCGAATGTTACAGCGGGGCGGCTTCTGAGCGCGGTTTGTCCATGGTTGTTTGTCCCTCCTCGGTCAGGGTCACTGCCGACCGTCAATTGCTTGATAAGCTACTCAGTTGCCTTGTGGCCAATGCCATTCGATTTACCGAGGAAGGAAGGGTTCTGATCGGGGCTCGGAGAAAAGGCAAAGAGGTGCGGATTGAGGTGTGGGATACGGGGATTGGAATTGCCCCGGAGTGCCATGCCGCCGTTTTCGAGCCGTTTACCCGGTTCGGGGTCATGGGAGGCGGGCCGGTGGGACTTGGCCTTGGACTCGCCATAGCCGATGGGATCGCCAAAAGCATGGGAGGGGGAGTGGGGCTGTATTCTGAACCTGGGCGAGGCTCTTGCTTCTTCGTTTCCGTGCCGAAAGCAGATGATGAAACCGTTCAAAATGATGCCGGTGCCAATCAAGAAATCATAGAAAAGCCGCTTGTTTTGCTGATTGATGATGATCCTACGGTCCTTGATGCCATGGAGATACTGTTGGACGGTTGGGGGTATTCGGTCTTGGCGGCTCTGTCGGTAGATGAACTGAGGCAACGCCTCGCCGAAAAGCCTAGAGTTCCGACCCTTCTAATTATCGATTTCAATCTGGGCGGTGGCGGCGACGGAGTTCAGAAAGCGGTCAAACTAAAGGACGAAGTTTGCGGCGAAATCCCTATTGCCGTCATGTCGGGAGAAACGGGGGGCGAATTGGCAAAACGCGCCAAGGAACACGGTATGGTTTTGCTTGGCAAGCCGATAAAGGCCCCGCAGTTGCATCAGCTTATCAGAAGCGCTATCGCTGGTGCGCTGTCCTGATATGGATGGGTAGGGTAGCGATCTGTGCCCTAAATTTTCCTAATCGACTGAAGAATAAAGTGGAAAAGAGAATCGACTTTGGTATGATTTTGCAAAATAAGGGAGATAAAACCGCGTAGGCGGTTGCCGAAAAACGATATTGCGAAGGGGACGCCCGAATATGGGGCAGGCTGATTCCATAAAAATCGTCGTTGCAGATGATCATCCGCTGGTGCTTGACGGTGTGCGGACTGTGTTGGAACGGTTGGACGCTTCAGCCGAAATTTTAGAGGCGCACGATTATCCAGGGCTGTTGGCGCTTATTGAACAGAACCCGAACCTTGCACTTATTGTTATGGATCTCTCCATGCCGGGGCGTAATGGAACGGAAGGCCTGAAAGAGGTTCAGCGCGCCGCCCCGACCACGCCGGTTGCCGTCCTTTCGGGAACGGAAGACAGGCAAACAATTAGGAATACGATTGAAAGCGGCGTTGCCGGTTATATTTTCAAATCTTCCGGCGGCAAGGAGTTGCTGGCCGCTTTAAACCTGATTTTACAAGGCGATACCTATCTTCCCGATGGGTTGTCTTTGGCGGCGCTCCAGGACCTTCCCTCGATAGATAATCAAGGCTTGGAAACAACGGTCGGATTTGCCGCATTAAACCATTTGCCGGTTGGCGTTCTGGTCGTTGAAGGGGACGGAAAGGTCATTTTTAAGAATCGCTGTGCGAGCGAAATCATCGCGCAATCCGATGGGATCGAAGTCGGCCCGACGCAAATTTGCCGGGCGTCGCAGGTTGACGAAACGAAGCAGCTACATGCTTTGATTGATGATGTGGTTGCAGAAGGAGACGGAGGCGCGTTGTCCTTGTCTCGCCCGTCGATGTTGAGGGCCTTGTCCGTTGTCGTCGCGCCTCTTGGGCGGCAGGATATGGGGGAGACTAAAGGGTTGGCCGCCGTTTTTGTCAGCGACCCGGAGCGTCAACCGGCTCCCCAGAAAGAAACCTTAATGCGCCTTTACGAATTGACCGATGCCGAGGCGCGTCTCGTCCAGGCGCTGGTGACCGGGAAACGGCTGGAAACCGTGGCGGAAGAATTCAACGTCAGCATGAATACGGTCCGAAGCCATCTGAAGCAGGCTTTCCGCAAAACGGAAACGAACCGCCAGTCCGAGCTTGTGAAATTGGTGTTGACCGGTTCGGCGGCTCTGGCGGTCAGCTTTTAGTCTGCTTTACTTACTCGATTTCCGCAGTCAATTTTTCATAGGCCACGAGTTTTTCCCTCAAAGGGTTTTGCAAGGCGCGCGGGCGTCCGTCGCCAAGATCGATGGCAACCAGTACCGATTTCGCTCTTAAGCGTTCTTCTCCTTTGACCCGACCGACAAATTCAACGGAAATGGAGGTATTGCCCAGCTTCCGCAGAAGAACGGTCAATTCGAGAACTTCGCCCAGTCGGCAAGGTTTCCTGAAAGTGCATTCCGTGTGGGCGGTTGGGAAGCCGATATTGTCGTCAATGATCAGTTTTGCGTAGTCGATTCCAAGCCCATGCGTGAACCAATCCTCAACCGCCGCCTGAAACTTTTCAAAAAACCGCGGATAGAAAACGAACCCAGCCGGGTCGGTATGGGTAAAACGGACGGGACTTTTAAAAATGAAGGGTTGGGGCACGGAAGAACTCCTTAGAGTTAAATCAATAGAGCAATTTACTAGAGTGCGATCGACTTAATCTGAATCGCTTTGCGATCCCGATTAAGTCGTGAATCGCCCTCTACACATTAAGAACGAGCAGGTTCACGCATTTATATTTCACCACGAAGTGGTTCGATATAAATGCGATCTGCTCTAGTTTATTTCTTCCAGTTTGAAATTGTCTATGGCGAGAAAGTTTTACAGCCAGTCAACCCTTGAGTGAGTTTACGTTGAAGATAAAAGGGAATTTGCAGGTTTTAAGTGAAACTTGCTCTTGAATAGTTGTGTCCCTTTCATTGATAATCGTAAAAAAAAGTAAAACGAATACCAGGGAACGCTAGGGGTAGCAGGGTGACATCTATAAAAATAGGCAAAGAATGAACAATATACGCTGGAAGCTCGTTCTTCCCGTAATTGGCATTGCTGTCATTGCAGCGGTATTGCAAGGACTGACTATGTCGTGGGGAGCGGCCGCGGTGACGGTGCTGGGATCCGTTATTGCCGCTGCCACGGTTTACATCCTTTCAGGGGGGCTGGAAACCGCGGCGAAAGACATTTCAAGTTATATAACCAAACTCGCCAAGGGCGAGCTTGGCGCGCAGTTGCCGTCGGTCGGTTCCGTCGATCCGACCGGAAGTCTGGCGAAGGCATTGGTGGAAATTACCGATCTTTCCAGTGAGGCGACTTGGCTCAAAACGGCGCTGGATAACGCCAGCGCCAAAATTATGCTGGTCGATACGGGGCATAAAGTCGCCTACATCAACGGTGCGTTGAAAAACGTATTTGAGCGGCGCGCCGATGACTTTATTCAGGCTATACCGGGCTTTCGCGCCGACGCGGTTGTCGGAATGAACTTTGATCAGTTCCACAGCGAATCCCAATTGCATCAGGGAGCGCTTGCTGCTCAGTCGAAACCGGCCAAGAAAAGAGTGTCCGTCGGTCCGGATCGAACCTACGACCTTTTGGTCACTCCCGTTTTCAGCGCCAGCGGGGAGAGAGTCGGAACCGCCATTGAGTGGGAGGCCATGACCGCCCAGATCGCCGTGGAAAATGAAATCGATCTATTGGTCGATGCGGCGGTTAAGGGCGACTTCTCCGTCCGTCTGGACGAAGAGAGTAAGCACGGCTTCATGAAGCGGCTGGCTCAGGGCATCAATCTGCTTATGGGTTCTTTGACCTCCGGTTTGGACGAGGCGACGGCAGTGATCGCCGCCATGGCGGGGCGCGACCTTAGCGTTCGTGTGGTCAATGAATACCAAGGCGCATTTGCCCAACTGAAGGACGACACCAACACCATGGCCGACAGCCTGTCCAATACGGTGGGCGAGGTTGCTTCCGTTGCTGAGGCGGTCAGAACCGGTGTTCAGGAAATTTCTGAAGGCGCCAACGACTTGGCGGCGCGGACGGAACATGAGGCGTCGAGCCTTGAGGAAACCGCCGCGGCGATGGACGAGTTGGTCAAAACCGTTCGCCAGAACGCCGAAAACGCCAATGAAGCAAATAATCTGGCGACCAAGGCCAATGCGTCGGCCAATGAAGGTGGCGAGGTAATTCGGGATACGGTTGAGGCAATGAGCGCTATTGAAGGGGCGTCGACCGACATTTCCAATATTGTTGGAATGATTGAAGAAATCGCCTTCCAGACCAACTTGCTGGCTTTGAACGCTGCCGTCGAAGCGGCCCGCGCCGGTGAGGCCGGCAAAGGGTTTGCCGTTGTTGCTCAGGAAGTTCGGTCCTTGGCGCAGCGCTCAAGCGATGCGTCCAAGGAAATTAAAACGCTGATTGAAAATTCTGGGTCACAGGTTTCGCATGGGGTTAGCCTAGTTAATAAAACCGGCGAAACCCTCGAGCAAATCATTCTATCGGTCAATCAGGTGGCTCAGATCGTTGCGGAGATTGCTACGGCGAGTTCCGAACAGGCGAATAGCTTGGATGAGATCAATCAGGCCATTTCACAGCTTGACGAAATGACTCAGCAAAATGCTGCCTTGGTTGAGGAAACAACGGCGGCGGTTATGTCGCTCGACAATCAGGCGCAGGCGTTGACCAGTATGGTCCATACCTTCAACCTGACGGACGATGCGTTCATTTCCTTGGCCAAGGAAACGGCGCGGAAAATAGAGACCGCTTTCGAGGAAGCTTTGGCGCGGGGAGAAATCAGCGAGGCCGATTTGTTCAGCGAAAACTATGAGCCGATTCCGGGAACCAATCCGGTTCAGCACATGGCGCCGTTTACCAAGTTGACCGACAAAGTCCTGCCGCCAATTCAGGAGCCGATTTTGGAGGTCGACGAGAAGATTGCCTTCTGCGCAGCGGTCGATAAAAACGGTTATTTACCGACGCATATTCTCAAGGTTTCCAAGCCGCAGGGGCCAGACCCTGTTTGGAACAACGCAAACTGCCGTAACCGAAGAATTTTCAATGACCGTACCGGTTTGGCGGCGGGCCGCAATACCCAGGAATATCTCTTGCAAGCGTATCCTAGGGATATGGGCGGGGGGGTCCGCGTCATGATGAAAGACCTCTCGGTGCCGATCAATGTAAGAGGCCGACACTGGGGCGGGGTAAGGCTCGGATACAAAATCGTCTAAGAACAAACGGGGAGATGGAAACGTCTCCCCGTTTATTTGCGGTAGTTAAGTCACGGATTTTTGTCTGGATTTTCTTAGTTACGTTGACGACGTCTTAACAAAGCCCCTTATAGGATTCTCTAGACCGGTTGATTTCAGGAGGTTGAAACCATGCAGATCGATATGCGGACGTTGATCGCCGAGGCTAGAGCACTCGCGTCACAAAAAGACGGCATGTCGGTCGAAGAGGGGGCTGAAATGATTTCCCGGCTGGCCGATACTTTGGAAAAAATGTCGGCGCTCCAAACCGTTGTTGCAAACCGGGACGGAACGTCGTTGACGACGTCCGGTTTCCTCAATCATTTAGCGCCTCCCAAAAATCACGAAGCCGAAGTCGTTGCCGCATGGGCCGACCATTTCGCCATCGCCGGAACCCGGCGGCGCGCATAAAGCGGTTTTGAGGCGCTGGCCTATTCTTCCCATTTTTAGTCATCTTCAACTGTCCTTTTCGCCTCGCCGAAGGTCGTGCATTCACGCGATACGCTTAATTTTTTCTGTTCTTGCAATCGGTTGCGCCAAAGCGTAATTGATTTTAAGGATTCCAATTTATGAGCATAAGCTCTTCTTTCCAGCGTGGAGGGGTAGCAAATGGAAAAAGAAGCAGACGAAGCAATTGAAACCGCTCGCGTAGCCATAGAAGAGGCAATCAACCTTCTAACCGCTTACGGCCTGGATGTCATCGGCGCCGTTCTCATTCTTATTGCCGGTTTTTGGGTCGCTCGGAAAGTGCACTTGGGTGTCACTAAAAGCCTCGAAAAAACAGGAAAGATCGATCTAACCCTGAGCCAGTTCTTCGCCAGCCTAGCGCGGTATCTGGTTCTCATCGTTACGGTCTTGGCCGTGCTGAGCCAGTTTGGCATTGAGACCACTAGCCTTATCGCCGTGGTCGGTGCCGCAGGTTTGGCGATTGGCTTGGCTTTGCAAGGCACGCTGAGCAATGTGGCGGCCGGGGTGATGCTCTTGATTTTCAGGCCATTCAAAATCGGTGATTTTATCGAGGCTGCCGGGCAAGCCGGGACAATTAAGGAACTCAATCTCTTCGTCACCGAAATGGCGACCGGAGACAACATCAAAATCATCGTTCCCAACAGCAAAATCTGGGGCGACTCGATCCGTAACTTCTCAGCCAATCCTACCCGGCGTGTCGACTTGGTTATGGGGATCAGCTATGACGACGACATCGATAAAGCGATGGACGTTATGCGGCAGGTGATTACCGAGGACGAGCGGGTGCACAAGGACCCGGAGCCGTTCATTGTCGTCTCGGAATTAGCCGACAGCTCGGTTAATTTCATCATTCGCGTTTGGGTCGATTCGGGAAATTACTGGCCGGTTAAATTCAGCCTCACCAAGGCCATGAAAATGCGTTTCGACGCTGAAGGAATTAATATTCCTTATCCGCACCGGACGGTTTATCTGCACCAGGAAAAATAGGTTTGTTTGGGCCGCCCTTATTCTTTTAAGAGGGCGGCAACCTCTTCTTCGGTGAGCCCCGATTCTTTGACGGTAAGGGGGTCACTGTTTTTCCGGCGGTCGTTGGAAGAGAACGGGATATCGCGTCGGCGCCTGTCCGGCCCGAAATAACTGCGGGTTTTTATGAAATCCCTTGGATTGCGAATGATGCTGACGATTCTCCGATATAGCGCTTTCGGGGAAATCGGTTTGGCAAGAAACTCGTGAATGCCTGAATCCCGGGCTTCAACGACACGGGCGTATTCCGTATGCCCGGTCAGCATAATGACCGGCACATAGGGGTTTTTGGTGTCGCTGGCTTTCCGGAGCATCCGGGTGAATTCGATTCCGTCGATCGGCGACATATTCCAATCGCAAATCACCATATCGGCAGGCGATGTCTGGAGCAGCTTCAGGGCATCGGCGCCGTCTTCCGCTTCATTAATTTTTCGGACGCCGAGAGCCCGAAGGGCTTCGGCGACGATGGCGCGCATATTTTTGTTGTCGTCCACGACCAGAACACGTAGCTCGGAAAGATCGTAGGCCGGTAAATTCTTCATTGCGGTACGTCAACGGTCTCCAAAGCATCGCCTCCGCATTCCCCAGCGTTTTTAGGGAGTTAAGAGGTCTGAAAGCTCAGTATGCCACAGCCGTCTTCCAGCTTCGACTTTTAAAATTTATGATCAATTTATGGGAAAGAATAATAGAAGTATGGTGCCGGCTGAGGGACTCGAACCCCCGACCTACTGATTACAAATCAGAAAAAAACCCCTATCACCATATAACAAATCAGTAAATCAACTCTCATGAAACATGACTATATCACTGATCTTGCTATATAAACAATATCAAAGTATAATGTTACCTAACACTCCTTAACCACCCTGATGTGTTACCTAGGTGTTACCTTTTTTTGGGGGCGCTTTGCCAAAAATCAAGTTTACAGCTATTGCAGTAGAAAAGATTGCCCCTCCTGCACAGGGACAGGTCGACTATTTTGATGCAAGTTTTCCAGCTTTTGGCTTCAGGGTTGGCAAGAGTGGGCGGAAGACATGGTTTGTCATGGTCCGAGTTCATGGAAAATTGGCTCGAATTTCCCTGGGAAGAATAGGGCCCGGCGGGATGGATCTAGCCGACGCCAGGAAGAAAGCTGGTGAGGTTATTGACCTTGCCAAGCAGGGGCATGATCCACGGAACACGCTAAAGCTTGAGCAGGCGGAAAATCAAAAACGGTCAGAGATGACTATCGCGGTCGTCGCAAAAGACTTCATCAAACGATATGCGAAGAAGCGTAAGCGCTCCTGGAGAGAGGATCAGCGCATACTGGATGTCTATGTGACGCCGACATGGGGGAGGCGGCCTATCGACACAATCACCCGAGCAGATGTTGTGAGGCTGCTTGATGATGTGGAAGAGGCAGCCCAGAAAAAAACCGGCAAGGGCTTCTATATGGCAAACAGGGTTCTTGCTTGTGTGAGAAAGATGTTCAACTGGGCAATGGATGAGCGGGCGCTGATCGAAAGCAACCCCGTTGGCAGGAACATGGCGCGGGGAACCGAGGGAACCCGGAAAAAGAAATTTGAGGATGCCCAGATCAAGGCGATCTGGAAGGCTGCGGATAAGGTCGGAGGATTCAAAGGAGCCGCAGTCAAAATGCTTTTGCTGACAGGACAGCGCGTTTCGGTGGTCGCGGGCATGCGACATAGCGAAGTCGATGTAAAAGCCAAGCTTTGGAGAATACGCGGGGATGAGGTTGATAGGTCAAAGAACAAGCTTGATCATGTAGTTCCTCTCTCAGAACAGGCGCTGGCGGTTTATCAGTCAGTTCCAAAGGTTGAGGAACAGGATCATGTGTTTTCGAGCGGCACAAAGGGAGATTTACCCTTGGCCATTGGCTCCAAGCTGAATGACGAAATACGAAAGGCAGCAAATTTCGAAGATTGGACGTGGCAGAACCTGCGCTCGATAGTCGCAACCAAGATGAAAAGGCCATTGGGTATTACAAGCGAGATCATTGATCGGGTGCAGGGTCGCCTACCGCAATCGGTTCTGGCGCGAAACTATGATGCCAACGATTACTTGGAAGACAAACGGGCTGCGCTTCAGGCTTGGGCGAACCTGCTTGATCAGGTTGTATCTGATAGAGGCCGAGGCAATGTCGTTCCCATGAAAGGGGTGGCCGATGGATAAGCCCGACTATCCCGAGATACTTAATACGCCCATGACGGTGGGAGAAGGCCCAGCCCAACTCATGGAGAGGGTTTTAATGCTTTACAAACACTATGGAGCAGAGGGTAACTTTAGTGATCCTGAAGCAGGCCTAACCGTCATTCTCGGCTTGGCACAAGACCACATAAAAGGATTTCAAATGCGAGTGCCGGGCGCGCCCGGACAAAAACCTAAACTCGGACGAAACCCTAAAATTGAGACCATTATTAGGGATATAAATTTATTCGTCTACATGGCACGGGGGATTGAAGAGACTCCGAACACGTCGGAGGAAGCGATAGCCTATACAGTGTTTGAGCAGCATCCCAGTTTAGCGACAAGCGGAGACAATCTCTACCGGAGGTGGAAATTGCTAAAAGCAGGAAAAAACTCGGCAGGTACACGAATGCGAAAAATGATCACCCGCCTAAATCGGGGGAACTAATTCACTTTGCATTTAAATCCCCCGGATAACCAAAAGTAACCTCTCCTCACACAACAGTTTGAGGAGATTTTTTATGGCCCGTCCCCTTTCTATGGATGATCCGCTTATCCCGGCGACAAAGTTACGGAAAATCGTTGGCGATATTTCTGATATGACGCTCTGGCGCTGGTCAAAGCATCGGGGCTTTCCTTCTCCCACAAAAATCGGTCGGCGGCGTTACTGGCGTCAGTCTGAAGTGACAGCCTGGGTTGAGCAGCATAGGCAAGCCTAGGGGGAACGACATGTTTGATGTCGAGCCAGACGGTCTTTTCAAGGTGGATCGGGCGATATTCCGTCATCCCTTCTTCAAGGAGGAGCCCTTTACGGAACGGGAGGCCTGGCTGTGGCTAATCGGTAAAGCCAGATACGAAGAAGGCTGCATTTATATTTCCGAGACAAGGGTTGACCTTCAACGCGGTCAGCTGGTGACCTCAATTCGTTTTCTTTCGACGCTTTGGAAGTGGTCAAAGGACAAAACGTCGCGATATCTGAACCGCCTCAAAACCGCGACAATGATTGAGACAAGAAGTGCGACAGGAAGCGCGACAGGTCAAACGCTAATAACCATCTGTAATTATGAAACTTTCCAAGATTACAGCGCTTACCGCGAGACAGTAACAAGGACAAGGGGCGAGACAGCAAGCGCGACAACTTTGCGACAGCAGCGCGACAACTTTGCGACAACACCCGGACAGCAACAAGGACAAACTACAACAAACTTAACAAACCCAACGAACTCAACAAAATCATCTTCCTCACCTTCTGAGTCCGTCATCCGAAAGGAAGAGGCTGAAGATGATGCTTTGAATAGGGTTGGTTCTTCTGAAAGCAAAACCGGAACCCCCTTTCCCTTCATTGACGCTTATCGTGAAGCCATCGTCGAGGTCTATGGCGAAGAGCAGATCGGTTACGCCTATCCAACCAGTGCTTGCCGGGTTCATGACCAAAGATGGACGGATGAGGGAATGGACGTTGACGACGCCAAGGCGGTGTTCATCGAAACCCTGGAGAACGCCAAAGCCAACGGCAAGCAGCCGCCAACGACCCTGAAATATTTCGACGGTTTCCTTCGAGACCGTATTGCGGACCTGACGCCCGTTGAGGACAGCCGACCGTCGTTTGGTGGGCATCGACCTTGCGTCGTCAGCGAGGAGACCGAATGGAGAGCCCACATGAAACACGGGTGGGTAAAGCTTGGGGTATGGGACAACAGCATGGGGCCGCGACCGGATGAACCTGGGTGCCGAGTGCCCAAGGAAATCCTGGCCGAGTTTGGGATCGAACCCGTGCCTCCAAGGAAGAGGGCCGACCCAGACGAGGTGAAAGCCCTGCTCGGCAAACCAGCGACGAACGGAGGCGAAGCACCGCCCCAATACCACCCCAAGCCGGGCGAGTTGCAGTCAGGAGACGAGGATTGGGCTTTGCGTGAGGGGTTGGAATACCTCCAGCCACGGTATCCCAAAAAACAAAACGAAGAGCTGCAGAACATCCTAGAAGGCTGGGTTCGGAACTACGGTGCTTGGAATGTCAGGAATGCCATCCAGACCGCCCAGGTCTCAGCAAAACAGAATCCGATGAAGTACATCCTCGCGATTCTTCAGAACCCCAAAGAAGTGCCGCCAACGGGCAACGGCAACGGCAACGAACGAGACGAACCCCTGGCCGAGATAGACGTGGACGAACAGTGGCGGCGTTGGGTCGGAACCTACCAGCGCACAGAAGGGGCTGTCTGGACCGGCAGAGGCTTCGAGCCTGGAGACCCGGACTGCGAATGCCCGCCCCACATCCTGGACGAGTTCGGGTATGGCACTGAACAACCCCAAGAAAACCCCAAGAATGAAGGAGCAGTTAAATGAGTGGTGAAGGCAATGGCGTAGGCCAGGAAATGGTCATTCATGCGGATCATTCCATAGACACGCATTCGGCGGATGTGACCGGAAGAGGGCAAGAGGTGGTCGAAACCATCGAACAGCCCCTGGTCAACGACGATAGCGAACCCGTATCGCTAGAGAAGGATTGGTACTCGCTAACGTCCAATGAACAAGGCCGCGAAATTGACCGGGTGATAAGTGAGTGTGATCTAGGACGCACTGAGCGCATTCTCAAAAGGGAATGGGGCCTTGATTTCCAAAAGAACCTGGATTTCGCAACAGCCGCTTGGAAAGCGTTTCGAACCCCAGAAATCGACCGCGTTATCGATGCGGTGGGGATCACCAATCACCCAGCATACGTCAAAGCCCTCGCCCGGATTGGCCGCCAGTTGGCTGCGGTGCCGGGCGACCCTGCAACCCTGAAATTGAATAAGGAGACCACCACTATGGAGGACAAACGAAGCCTTCAACGTGAATACGAGGAATTGACTGCAAAGCTCCATGATGCCCGTCTCGGCGGCCGTACATGGGATGTCAAAACCATTGATGCCCGGAGGCGGGAAGTCAGCGAACAGCTTCACGGAAACGAACCCTACGAACGCTGAGCTTCAATCAAGGAAAGGAATGACAGAGATGCCCGACTACAAAGTCATCAAATACACAGACCCCGGCCGCGGTAGAGGGGGTGTGCCAGGTAACTGCGCGGTTCGCTTGGCAGAGCTCTACGTATCAATCGGCGGCCCGGACAAAGGAAAGATTGTCGCCGGCGTACCCGGAAAACAAAGCGTTCAAAGCGAAGCCTGCGTTGAAGCGATTGTCGCGCAATGTCCAGGCGTTCAGGACGTACTCGCCGCAGCACGGACCATTCAAGATAAGGAGCAAGCAAATGACGAATAAAGCAGTAGGGGTAAAGGCAACCGAAACGAAGGAACCTGCACCAAAGGCGAAGCCTATTAATGTTCATCGGTGGTCCGGTGAGGGAAATGGCCTACAAAAATTTAGCCATATAACGGCGCTGTCGGTCGAGCAGGTTGTTGAACCTGGTTACTTCAATGCGATGCGAGACGCCTTTGAGCGGTTTGACCAAATTGATCTGGTTGCCGACAGTGAAAGCAGCAGAGTTCAGGTGTGCAAACTGATTGTCACATCCAGTCGGCCGGCCGACGACGTAACGGTTGAAGTTTTGGGCGGGGTAAAAACGGTCGAAATGCCTGCGAAGCGCTGGTTTGAAATTCTGGGAATTCACCCGAAGGCCAAATTCAACGAAATCGAAGCGGCGTACAAATCCAAAGCTCGGGAGCATCATCCTGATCGTGGCGGATCAACCAAAGCCTTTCAGGAAATTCAAGAGGCGTTTCACGTCGCCAAATCATTCCATACGGAATAGCCCGGCATAGCCCCTGTGTCGTGTTTCTTCAGATGCAGGGGCTTAACGGACGCAAAAAGAGATAGCGGAATGGAGGTACAGCCTTGGGAAGTAAAGACAAAACCGTAAAGCGTGCCCCCCGGGTCGAGCAAATGAGGGATTTGGCGGGTGTTCTGAAAGAGATGCGCCGTGTGTATGTGATGACGCGGAAGGGGGAGTTGACGCCAGCAGAGGGCAGCAAGCTCACCTACATTTTGAAGGAAATCCGCGAAACATTGGGACCAATCGCGATTGAGGAAAAGGTCGCTGAACTCAGGGAGAAGATTTGTGACAAGTAAAGCCGAACTGAAAAGGTTAGAGCGTGAGCTTGACGCAATTGCGGAGCGTCAAGCCGCCATGAGTTTGCAGGCCGAAAGAACGACGGTATTTGAGAAGCAGAGAAAGCTCGCTTTTCTTGCCCATAGTTATCTCGAGGGCCGCTTTCCGTTGAACATGATGAGCGAGAAACAGCAATCACTGTTCAGAAGCCTTATTCCGACGATGCAGCAAATAATTTTGGTGATGGGAAATCGAGGGCTACGGCAAGGCGCAACTTATCAGCAGCGAGTCGATGCACTCAAAACGGGGGACTACCGTTCTTTTGAGGAGATAGAGAGCCCCCTGATGATTCCTGAAGAGCTTCCCGAAATTGATCGGCTCGAGAGTGAACAAACGGTAGTTCTTTCGGAGCTGCAAAAGCTTGAGCGGGCGGAAGCAACAGGGCTGCTTAGTACCAGCGAAATCAATCATATCAGTCAGCAGATCAAGGCTCGTCTAGAAAGCATTGAAATCCAGATGCAGACGTTGCGCAAAGAGGAAGAGGAAAGAGTACGGCAGGCGCAATCAGCGGACTTGGCAAAAGAACGATCAGCATGGCGTGAGCGTTATGGCTTGTCAGGGGATGTTGTTGAAATGGAAGGAGCCAAGGCATGACGAGGTTACCAACGGCAGCAGATATTAACAGAGTAGCGCCACAACCGTTGCCGGACATCAACGTTCGCAAAATTTACAGCGGTGGTGCGGAGACCGCAAGAGCCGCAACCGAGTTTGGAAATGTGGTTCAACAGAGCGTTGATCAGGCCGAAGACCGGGAACGATTGGTGCAGGTTGAAAAAGCAGAGGCAGCAGTTGCCGAAAGCATAACGGACTTTCTCAGCAAGGCGGCCACAGATAGCGATCCTGATACCCTGTCAAAGCGTTTTGATGTTCACCTAAATAATATCAGGGACAGGCAGGGCGCAACGATCAGCGATAAAACAGCCAGGAGCCTTTTTGATAGCCGGGTTCGACAGCGTACGCAAAGCAGCCGTGAAAAGGTGATGAGAGTTCAAGTCGGTCTGATAAGCGACCGAGGGACGACAGCTTTGCTTGATGCCTTAGACGGCTATTCAAGAGCTGGAATCCAGGCAGTAGATTCTTCGGGGGTGGAAGACGCGCTGAAGGACAGCGAAAAAGCGCTTGTTACAGCCAGGCAGGCAAACCTTATCGACGCGGAAGATGCTCGGCGGCTTCGTATGGAGCAATCGGGGCGTATTCTGAAGGGCTATGCCGAACGGATACTGGAAGCAGACCCGGATAGAATTCTGAACATTGATGATGATTCGACCTTTGAAAGGCTGAGGCCAGAAGCGCGGCTGGCATTAAAGCAGCGAGCCCAATCAAAGATCGAGCGACGAGAGCGGGAAGCAGAGACGCACCGGAAGGCCGTGGTTGCCAGAGCAATGAGCGATTTGGAGATCGCCGTATCTCGAGGTGAAAAAGGCGTCGGAGATGTCGAAGAGGCATATTCCGGTGGTCGAGGCTGGTTATCCGCTGCCAAGCGAACTCAACTTATCAAGCAAGCTGATAAGGTCGAGAAAGAACAGACAGAGCGGCACAATGCGATAGGTCGTGTGCAACTGGCACTTGATGGAATGGCCCCTGCTTTAAACGGGAAAGAGCCAGACGACAGAAAGGCTGTGGATGCCTACTTCGAAAAAGTGTTCAAGCCATCCCTTACCGAACAATCTGAAGACGAACAATCTGAAGACGAACAACCTGAAGCATTGGTGAACTTCATTGCCTCTGTGGGAATGATCCCTTCTGAGGTGAAAGGAGCGACAAGAACAGCTCTTATCAACGGGGAAACGCGGGATCGGGTTCAGTCAGCAGCGCTTCTTGCTCAGATTGAACAGCGTAACCCCCTTTTGCTTGAGGGGTTCGGCGCGACGGAAAGGCGGTTTGCAGCTCAAATTAACCGGCTTCGAAATGCCGGTGTGCCAGCTCAACGGGCTGTTGAGATGGCGGAGGCCGCCCTTAAAGCTGATCCAGTTGAGCGTGACGCCCGGGCGGCAAGGCTCCGATATGAACGATTGCTAGATACCGCCGATGAAGTCGTTAAGAACGAGATGGCCGATGGCTTTTGGGGCTTTGGTGAAGCCGAAGTCGGTGATGCGGTGGTTGGCGAATATCGAGTTTTGTTTCGGGAGCACTTCCTCGCCACCGGCGATGCCGAGGACGCCAAGAAACTGACGGTATCCGACCTAAAACGGGTATGGGGCGTAACCGAAGTTGGTGGCGACAAACGCTTAATGAAATATCCGCCTGAAAACTATGGGTTGGCTGTTATGGATGCCGACGACAACGCAGAGTGGATGAGCAATCAACTCAAAGAGGATTTGCGAAGCGCCGGTATTGAGGGGGTGCCAATCCTTGTTTCGGATGTGACAACACCGAAACAACAGACCTGGGCAGTCATGGTTGAACGGGATGGCCTTATTGAACCGCTTATCGGGGACGATGGTGCCCCGGTGCGCTGGCGCCCTGATTGGAAGACAAGTCCAGATAGGGAAATGCTTAAAAAAAGGATCGAACAACAAGAAGCCGAAGCCTTGGCAACTGCAAAAGCTGCGAGGGGGGAATAGCTCATGCCTTTGATTTCAGAAAACGGTGAGAAAGTAACCGTCGGGAATGCTGTTTCGGTTGTCTCCAGGCCGACAGCAGGCCCAACCGCCCCAAGCGCAGTAGACACGCTTGGGGCGGCGTTCCGTCTCGAAAATACAGTAGGAAGCGCCTTCGCGAGTAAGAGGCGTGTGACAACCCATAATTCTTTTGGAGACTTAGGGTTGGGTGAGTTGACCGAACAGGCAATTGGTGAAGATAACTATTCGCCCTTTGATCCAGATGAAACCGGCACATTGCCCATTGAGGGATACGTGCGCCATGCCGAACGCTTCGTGCGTGCGGGTTCGCCAGTGGAAACGGAACAACTGAAGCGGCAAATCGACAGAGAGGAGAAAGACCGGGAAACATTGCGGGCCGCTGGCGGGTGGGGATATGCGGCGTCCTTCGCGGCTGGAATGCTTGACCCTCTTGTCTTGGTTCCCGTGGGAGGTCAAATCAAATTCGGAACGGGAATTGTTAAAACAGGGCTTAAAGCAGCACGGGCCGGTGCTGTTAGTGCCGCTGTTACCGAAGCTGCATTACACGCGACGCAGGAAACGCGCACAAAAGAAGAGAGCATGATCGCAATCGGTGGCGCTACATTCCTGTCCGGTATTATGGGGGCAGGCATCAAGGCGCTTTCAAAAGGAGAGCGCGCAAGGTTGGCGAAAGTTTTAGACGATGAGTTGCTTGATCCTCTGGCCGCCGACTTTCAGGAGAGCAGCGTTGGTGCGAAGCGGACTCGCGATACGTCGATAGACGAGGAAACATTGGTAGGGGCTTTCGGTGCCGAAAAGGGCTTAAAGCAACTCAATCCCCTGCTTCGTCTCTCTCAATCACCCTCTGTTGAAGTCCGTCGGACTCTCCAGGATATCGCCGATGTACCCCTGGAGTTGGAAAAACACCGTAAGGGCATAGCGACGGCGCAATCGGCCGAAGGAGAGGTCCGTAAATGGGATGCGCCGCTCGGGAGCTTCATTGGTGATCTTGATCGTCTGTATGTTGAATACCGAACCGGAGCTACCGGAGGACGTGCGAAAAGGAATGCGATTGGGCTAAAAGATGCGGTCGGCACCCCGTTTGGTCGTGGCCGTCCCAAGTCGCTCATGAGTTTTGCTGAGTTTCGACAAGCAGCAGGGCAAGCGGCCAGACGAAAAGACGAGCATCCAATCCCCCAAGTAGCGGAAGCGTCACGCCTATTGAGGCGAACTCTTACGGATCCTCTAAAAGACGAAGCAATCCACGCGAAATTATTGCCTGAAGATATCGAGGTATCGACGGCTGATAGCTATTTCCCGCGGCTCTATGATGTTCCGAAAATCAATGCAGAGCGTCCAGAGTTTCGGGCAATTATCGTCCGCGACTTGCTCAAGCAACAGCAGGAGCAGGCGGTTAAACTGGATCGGCGACGTGGGGATCTTGGTTTCTCCCTCCGTGCTGCAATGCGTGAGGAGAACGAGAAGGCCGTTAAGCAAGTCCAGACCAAGATTGATGGGCTACATGATCAAGAAATCTTCGTTGGGCTGGAGCTTCAAGAGCTCGAAGATATGGCAGAGCAAATCATTAATCATATCGTTGGAACGCCAGCCGGACGCACACCAAACCCGTCTGTCACTTTGCACAGGGGCCCCTTGAAGGAACGGGTGTTCCAGATCAGCGATTACGATATTGAGGAATATCTGATCGACGATATTGCCTCGGTTGCTTCAGCACATGTTCGGACTGTCGCCCCGGACGTGGCCTTGGCTAAACGGTTCGGACCTGAAGTTGATGCGCCATACGATAAAGTGATCGATGAATACGACAATCTGATCCGTGCAGCGAAAGACGACAAGGAACGAAACCGGCTTGCAAAATTACGGGAAAATGATCTTAGAGACCTGGCGGCGCTACGGGATAGGTTGCGAGGTGTCTATAGGATGCCAGATGACCCAACCCATTGGGCAGTGAGGGGCGGCCGCGTTCTTCGAACTTGGAATTTCCTTCGTATGCTTGGCGGCGTCACATTGTCGAGTTTTACCGATGTGGCGCGACCAGTAATGACCGAAGGTTTATGGCGAACGCTCAAAAGTGGGCTGGTGCCGATGGTGACAGGTTTTAAAGCTATCAAGCTTTCCGGGGCCGAGGCGCGATTAGCAGGAACTGCGTGGGACTTGGCGCTTGATACGCGAGCTTTGAACTTGGCTGAGTTGGGAAGTGATTTTTCAATCTATTCCACTTTGGACAAGACTATGGGGTCTATGAGCAGTGGTTTCTCAATCGCTTCCCTGATTTCACCCTGGACTGCTTTTGCCAAAGACGTCAGTTCGACAATTATCGGGACACGCATTCTGGAAACAGCAACAAGTTGGGCGGCTACTGGCAAGCTATCCAAAGCGTATGTTTCGAAGTTGGCGCAGTCGGGGATTGATCAGGAAGGTGCGCGGCAGATCGCGGCTATGTTTAAAAAACATGGGACCAAGCATAGGGGGGCGCTGCTTCCAAATACGGAGAAGTGGGAGAACATCTATGCGGCAGACCTCTATCGTGCCGCCCTGTCCCGTGACATTGATCGAACAATTATTACCCCTGGAATAGCTGATCGGCCTCTTTGGATGAGCACGGAGGCTGGCAAGATGATAGGGCAGTTTAGAACCTTCGCCTTTGCCGCAACAAACCGGATGATGATTGCCGGGCTCCAGCAAAGTGATATGGCGGTTCTCAATGGTGCGCTGTTATCTGTTGCGATAGGTGCCGGTATCTATGGTCTCAAGTCTCGAGTGGCTGGAATTGAGACTTCTGATGATCCCAAGGTGTGGCTCAATGAGGGGCTGGATAGAGCTGGTCTTTTCGGAATTCTCATGGATGTGAACAACGTCAGTGAAAAGGCAACCGGCGGCAAGATCGGATTGTCGGCCTTTACGGGTACAGAAGGGATGAGCAGGTATGCTTTACGGAATGATATTGGGGCTCTCCTGGGGCCTTCAATGGGCACTGTCAAGGATGCTCTTACTGTTGCAAAGTTGGCCGCGGGTGGAGAGCTTAAAAGATCTGATGTCAGAGCGGCCCGTCGATTGATGCCTTTTCAAAACTTGTTCTATATCCGCTGGCTGCTGACCCACCTTCAGGATGAAGCGGCGGATCAATTGGAGGCGAAAGGGCGATGAGCTATATGCAAGGGGCAAATCTGGTCCGTACCTTTACGGATGATGGGCTTCCTGTTTTAACAAAAGAGGAGCAAGCCAATGGCTGGACGCCTGAAAGTCTCAAGGAGTATTGGCACCAGCGTCGCAAGGAGGAGGAAGAAACTTTTCTAGGTCTTGGTAAACGTGATCCTTGTCCGCCTCCGGCAACGGAATACGATCCGAAAAGGTATTAGACTAAAAGGCCGGTTTGAGGTATTTTAATACCGTGATGCCTTTGGGTGTCGAGAATGTATAAAGCCCTGGAAATGGCGTTCGCGTTTCCGGGGCTTTTGCTATTTTTTGGCTGGTCGATCCGAGAAAATGAAAAAGCGGCCCGAAGTCTGCACCGGCCAAACGGGGTCCAATTCCCCAAAGGGGTGCAGTCTTCGAACCGCAAGAAGAGTGTAGTTGATTTTTGTGGTGTCGTCTACTCAGTAAGGCGCAACCACAGAAACTTATACACCCTCCCTAACATTGGCCGCCGAGGGAGTGACCAGCCAGCGGCAAACCAAATGAACCTCGGCGAGAATACAGTCATTGAATTCTTCAAGGGAGAGATCGAGCGTCGAGTAACGCTTGTTGTCTCGCCATAAAAAAATCCGTCCGTTCCTTTCGTGGCGACAGCGGAAAATCAATGGGAAACCGCCAGACTCGATCACGTACACTCCCTCGCCGCGGAAACGGTCAACTGGTACCACGCCCACGGCGTCACCGGAACGGAGTGTTGGTTCCATGGTATCGTTTTCTACTGGCATCAGGCGCATGCCCTCTTCCAGGGTGAAACATGCAGGTATGTTCATGATATCCTCCTTATAAGGCGGCGCCAAGGCACACAACGCGGCAGACATAGGCAAGGTCGTCACGTTTTACGATTTCACCGGAATCAGGGGCGTGAGTATTGACGATAATGCTCTCCTCAGATGCCCCCGCATAACGGCGAACAATCGGGGTCGTTGGATCGGCCTTTAATGAAAAGACAATGGTGTCACCGATTTCGGGACCACGGTTCTCAACCAGGATTACAGGGTCGTCGATATCAAACTGCGGCTCCATGCTATCGTCTGGCATGCAGATATATTTGATGTTTGGGGCGAAAGAAGCGGTGTGAAGGTCGTTGAAAGGCCCGGTATCCATGGGAAAAGTCCTCCATTTGGGTTTAACAAAAAGAGTTACCTAATTTGTTACCTATATGGGGACTTGGGGGCAGTTGGCGCTTTTTTGTTTGGTATAACGCCTTGAAAATATTGGTGCCGGCTGAGGGACTCGAACCCCCGACCTACTGATTACAAATCAGCCGCTCTACCAGCTGAGCTAAGCCGGCTCCTTTTATCTTCGGCCTACATACCCCGAGCCGTGATAACGCGCAAGCTCTGATCCGCAGGCTTTGATCGATAAAATTTTAGATAATTTTGCCGCAAAGTGACGGCGGTCACTGAATTACAATGGGTGGCTGGCATAGTTGAAGCAATTAATAGGGATGGGACCGGGACCTTTTAGAATGGAGGTCTGGCCATGACCAGAAAGGTTGATCCGCGCCAAGCAAACTACGAAGAACGTGAAATCTCCGATTTCTCTCAGACTGCCAAATCGTCCCTGCGGGTGGGCTGCCCGTCTTTGGTGAAGTTTCTCCTCACGCCGCGCCGGTATATTCCCCGGCATTTGGCAGAAGAGCGGGAGGAGGCGAGCCATGGATAGAAAGGCCGTAAAACTCATGAGGCGGAGGTTCTGCCCCGTAAAACAGTGGTCGATGCACTCCGTTCAATCCGATGTTCTTGGAACCACCGTTACCTGTCGGGCTTGTATCGATGGGTCGTTTGATACAGTTGAAAAATACTGGAAGCCGACGGAGCGGTCCTGGTTGTTGAAATGCGGATTGGTGGCGGGGCAGGCCGGTTACTGACTCACGCGGCGGGCTTCCCACTCTACGGTGCAATAGGCTTCTCCGCTGACCTTTGCTGCACCTTTGGCTTCATTACCATTCATCTGTCCTTTGGTATCGACAAAGGAATACATGCCGGTCCCGTATCCCCGAATAGCACCGTCTTCGGAGATGGTTCCTAGGATAGAGGTTAATGCTGAGTCGGAACCATGCATTACGCGAGCTTCGAATTTTCCGTTTTCAACTCTTGCCGGCGGCCCAAATACAATCGAGCACATGGGGTCTCCGGGAATGGCTGTCCATTTCCAAAGACCATTAAACCGTTCAACACCCTTGGCCGCAGTCTGCTGGGGTGGAGCAGATTTACCGCTGTCGCTTGTGAGCCAGGAAGGCCAGGACTTGGCTTTGGCGCGGGCATCAGCTTGCTCCTGTTTTGTCATTTTCCCGGCGAGCGTATCCCTAGCCTCGGCGGCCCGTTTGTCGCCTTTCGATGCCGCGATATTGTAGAGCGCATGGGCCGCGATGAAATCCTGCAAGATACCTTGACCGGTTTCATAAAGACGGCCCAATCTAAAGATCGACTGAGCGTTGCCAGTTAAGGCATCGGATTTCCACTCTTCGGCAGCTTTGGGATAGTCCCCCGAATCGTAGGCTCTCAAGCCATCATAAAAGTCTGCAACGGCGGGGAGGGTGATGAGGCTCAAGAGAACTGCAGGGATAAGTAGCTTTTTCATCAGCGGGTTCTCCTGAAGTTTGGGCTGATTTCGAGTTTAGTATCCTGGCTCAAGCCATGTCAGGCAAATCAAAAAACAGTGTTTTCCTTTGATCTGTGATCGGTTGGATTTTATGGAATTTTTCCTCAAAGTGATGGTTGTCACTTTCCTCGCTTCGTAACAATGACATCCTGATTTCATTGAGGGATGGGCTAGAACCTTTCGAAATAGAGGTCTGGCTATGACAAGAAAAATTGATGCTGAAAAAACTGCGCATGCTCCAAATGCGACCAATGCGTCGGGGCAACTTCAAAGGATCGTTCTTCAGAATTCAGGGAATGCAGAGTCGGTTGTCCTGCCAAATGGCTTCGATCCGTCCGACGTTACCTATGTGCAGAATGGAGCCGACTTGGTCGTCGTTGCTTCCGATGGCCGCCAGACCACGTTGGTTGACTTCTTTGGGTTAGCCAACGCCCCTGTTCTATCGTTTGGCAATGGTGCCGTGATTTCCGGTGAAATCGTAACTCAAATGGCCCTGGGTTTGAACGGAGCGCAGCTTGCCTCCTTGGGTGGGCTAACCCCCAATACGCCTGTTGGAATGGTCGATAATATCGATGGGGCGGCCTTTGTGTTGCGCGCCGATGGGATGCGGGAGACATTGCTGATCGGCTCTGCTCTGTATGAAGGCGATGTCGTCGAAACAGGCGCTGGAGCGTCCTTGGGGCTGGTTTTTGCTGATGAGACCACCTTCTCCATGGGAGAAGACGGACGCATGGTGCTTGACGAACTGGTTTACGATCCAGACGTTGGTGTCGGCAAAATGGTGCTTTCAGTGAGCAAAGGGATCTTTACGGTTGTCAGTGGCGCAATCTCGAAGACCGACCCCGATGCAATGGTCGTTAAGACGCCCTTCGCTGATATCGGCATTCGAGGCACCCAGGTTGGGATCAATTTGGAAGATGGAAACGACCTTCAAGTCGTGATCATGGAGGAAGGCAACGGCCAGGTCGGCGAAATTGTTCTGACTAATGCGGGGGGAACACAAGTGATCAATGCCCCGTATCAACTGGCTTCCGTTACCAGTTTTGAAATCGCACCGACGATGGTCGGAACCATCGACAAGGGCGAACTGATCGATCTTTTCGGCGGTGCGTTGCAGGCGTTGCCTACCCATGTGGGCACGGGTAACGACTATGGACAGGCCGGGCCGGGAAAACAGGGGGCTGCGCAAAACCCCGATGGGCCGGAAAAGTCCCAGCCCATGGACGACGGCTATCAGGTGGATACTCCCGTTGACACGGTCCTTGGACCTTCCGACAAAACAGCCGAGCCAGCACCTCCGGGCAACCCGAGCCAAGCGCAAATTGCCGAACGATTGGCGGCTGCTGAAAGGGATGGACTGGAAAACGACCGGGCCGAAATCACCAGCGAAGTACGGTTGGCGACGAATGTTTTGTCCGACCGTGATGGAATCATCTCCGGCAGCCGTAACTATGACCGTCTTGAAGGTTCTTCCGGAGACGACGTGCTGTATGGCGGAGACGACCCGGATATTTACCGAGACACAGAACGTGATTGGCTTTCCTACGATTGGAACGACGACTACAACCGCCTTGATGGGCTTGATGGCGATGATATTTTGATCGGCGGTAGTGGCAACAACCGGATGTACGGTGGGGAAGGTGACGATATCATCTACGGCGGCAACGAACTCGCCGGGGAGCGCCTTGTCCGCGAAAGCTCCGTGGATGGATTTGACGATATCACGGCGGAACGTTCCGGCTATCAATTCCTCTCGGGAGGCGCCGGTGATGACATGTTGGTTGGCGGAGCCGGAGACAACGAATTGCATGGCGGTGATGGGAATGATGTCATCATCGGCGGTGAGCGCCTCAATACCTCCTATTCGCAAAATGTCAGCTCCGGGACCAATGCCGACGGTTCCGAGACTTTTTGGCGCTATCAGAATGAAAGCACCTGGGGAAACCAGAGCATGCATGGCGGCGACGGCAATGACGTTCTGCTGGGGGGATACGGCGACAACCAAATGTATGGTGATGCGGGAGATGACATTTTGATTGGGGCCGAAGGCTATGCCCGTTCGGGCTGTGGAAACCAGGAAGGATGGGATCCCGCCAACGAAGGCTATTACGATTCATCTTGGGCTCATAGCCGGATGGAAGGCGGTGCCGGCGACGATCTTCTTGTTGGAGGAGTTGGTACCAACTACCTAGATGGCGGCGACGGTGATGACGTCCTGTACGGCGGCGGGCAAGGAAATCAAAGCGTCAATGTGACGGCTGGTGTGACCGATTCAAGCTACGTTACCGTGTACAGCGAGCTCTACGGCGGTTCGGGCAACGATACGCTGAACGGCGGGGCTGGCGACAACTACATGGACGGAGGCGACGGCGACGATGTGCTGATCGGTGGCAAGGGGTATGCCGTTGATCGTTATGTTGATTGGCAGGGGCAGGAAAGTGGGAGCGTCCATGCTTCGAACAATTTGAAGGGGGGCGACGGTGACGACCATGTGACCGGCGGAGACGGCTACAATCAGCTCTATGGCGGGCAAGGTGACGATGTCTTGGTTGCCGGGTCGTCCAATGACTCCGGCGCATTGGGCCAGGGTGGAGCCAGCTATGGTATTTGGGATTGGGCTTTCCAACAAACTCACCGCCTATCCGAGGCGGATGTGCGGGTCCACGATAATTTGTTGGATGGTGGAGCTGGTGACGATGAACTCGTTGCCGGCTTGCTCAATGATATCATGGCGGGCGGTGCCGGTGCCGACATCTTCGATATGTCCCATGCGGGCGGTGAAGACAGAATCCTCGATTTTGGCAGCCGCGATCGTTTGGTCTATGAAGGGGCCGACACCGATCAGGTAACAATTATCGGTTCTGATGGTGGTGCTCGCATCGAGCACGAAAACGGCAGCTCCGTCTTCATCGACGATGTGAGTGCCGACGGATATTCAATCGAAGAAACGGACGAGGGACTGACCATCACCTTCGATGTTTGATGGCTGCTACTGGTGACTTCTAGTCGCCTCGTACAACGTAATCGCGACCGCATTTGAAACATTGAGGCTTTCGATGGCCGAGGAAATGGGGATGCGGACCAGGAAGTCGCAGAATTCCCTTGTTAAGCGCCTTAAGCCCGCGCCTTCGGCGCCGAATACGATGACCGTTTTGCCGGAAAAATCGGATTCGGCGATGGTTTTCTCACCGTGGGCGTCGAGGCCGGTGATCCAGTATCCCGCTTCCCGGAGAATTTCGAGAGAGCGGGCGAGGTTGCCGACTCTGACGAGGGGCATGCGCTCCAATGCGCCGCTCGCCGATTTGGCCATGACGGCGGTTTCCGGCGGTGAATGCCTATCCGGAACGATTACGGCATCCGCCCCGAACCCGGCAGCGGTCCGGATTACCGCGCCAACATTGTGGGGATCGCTCGGTTGATCCAGAACGACGACCAGCGATCTTTCCAGAGCCGGAGCGCGATCCCGCAGTTCCTCAAGGGTTAGACCGTCAAGCGGGTAGGTGAGTAATGCGATTCCTTGGTGAACCGCGCCGCCGCCGAGTAGCTCGTCAAGCTCCCGCCGTGTGATCA
>Ga0209475_10001049_pt1 | contig 39131 bp, 37 predicted proteins | sample tdDd471_FD_187128 | JGI IMG/M metagenome (GOLD analysis project Ga0209475, IMG submission 187128) | Marine sediment microbial communities from the Atlantic coast under amendment with organic carbon and nitrate - tdDd47.1 (SPAdes)... | ecosystem: Environmental > Aquatic > Marine > Coastal >... | reverse complement strand
GCACGGTGCCGCGCGGCTGCCGGGTCGATGCGATCGGCGGCGGCCCGGCCTGCGTGGCGGGGGCCGCGGCGGCGATCGACGCCCTCGACCCGTTCGACCGGGCGGCGGTGAAGGCGGTCCGCGAGGCGGCGCAGGCCGGCGGCGTGCCGCGCCTCGTCTTCCGGCCGCCGGTCTGGCACCGCCATCCGCTCGACCGCTGGGTCGAGGTCCGCGACCTGCCCGGTGCGGCCGGCGCCGTCGCCTCGATCGCCCGCACCGTGCTGCTGTCCTTGCCCGAGCGCGACCTGGCGCCGTTCGAGGCGGTCGGCGGCCTGCGGTTCCCGGTGCGGCTGACCCGGCCGCCGGTGCGCTGGGACCGGCCGGAGCGGTTCGCCCCGACGCTGTGCCCGGGCCCGTCCTGCCGCGAGGCCGAGATCCGGCTGCTGCGGGCGACCGGCGCGCAGGCGGTGGTGATGCGGGCGACCGGCGCCGAGGCGGACGCGCCGCTGGTGCAGGCGGCGCGGTCGCTCGACCTGCCGGTGGTGATGATCCGCCGGCCGGTCGAGCCTGGCGAGGTGCCGGCCCGAACGGTCGACGCCGCGCTCGACTGGGTCGAGGCGACCTTGGCCGGGATCAGCCCACGGTCGTCGGACGTCCCGGCGTGGCGTTGACGAAGCCGACGCCCCAGGCGCCGTCGTCGTAGCGGTCGATCCGGGTCACCGACACCGTCTCGGTGTGGAACGACAGGGCCCGGGCCGGCGACAGGTCGAGCGCGATCGACAACGCGGCGCGGATCGGGCCGCCGTGCATCACCGCCACCACGTCGCGCCCCCTGGCGCGGGCCGACCAGTCGTCGAGGGCGGCCCGCACCCGTGCGACCACGTCGACGAAGCTCTCGCCGTTCGGCGCCCGCTGCTCGGCCGGCGCCAGCCAGAACCGGCGGTACTCCTCGGGCTGACGGGCCAGGATCTCGGCCCGTACCTGGCCCTGCCAGTCGCCGAAGTGCTGCTCCATCAGCCGCGGCTCGTCGATCGGCTCCTCGCCGCTGCAGCCGGCCGCCCGGATCGCCGCCGCGGTCTTGCGGGTGCGGCCGAGCGGGCTCTGCAGCCACAGCGCACCGGCCGGCAGCGCGCCCGCGACCGCCCCGAACACCACCGGGTCGTCGACGTCGCAGTCGATGTCGTGCTGGCCGTAGATCACCTTGGCCGGGTTGATCACCGGCGCGTGGCGCACCAGCCACCAGCGGGTCGGGGTCATGCGGGCGTGCTCCTTCAGGTTCCGAGATAGGATGCGGCGACCAGCAGCACGGCGAGCTCGCCGGCCTGCTCGGCGGCGCCGAACACGTCGCCGGTCACACCGCCGATCTGCCGGCGGGCCAGCCAGCCGACGCCGGCGGCGGCGGCGGCGACCGCCAGCACCGCGGCCACGCCGATGCCGCCCGGCAGCACCGCCACGGCGATCACCGCGCCGATCGCCGCGGGCCAGAGCGCGCCGGCGGCGTCCGGCCGGCCGGCGGCGCGGCCGCTGCCGTCCGTGGCGGCCGGCGGCTGCCAGCGCGCCAGCGCCGGGATCGCCGCCCGGCCGAGCGCGTGGGCCGCCACCAGGGCAGCCACCGCGCTGGCGGCGTCGGGCAGGGCGCTCAGCGCCGCCAGCTTGGCCGCGGTGACCAGGATCAGCGCCAGCACGCCGTAGCTGCCGATGTGGCTGTCGCGCATGATCCGGCGCTTGGCCTCCGGGTCGCGGCCGCCGCCGAAGCCGTCGGCGACGTCGGCCAGCCCGTCCTCGTGCAGCGCGCCGGTCGCCAGCGCCGAGGCGGCGACCGCGACGATCGCCGCCACCGTCGCCGGCAGGCCGAAGCCGTCGGCGACCCACCAGCCGAACGCCGCGATCAGCCCGACCGCGACGCCGACCGCCGGAAACGCCCAGGCGGCGTCCATCAGCCGGCGGTCGTGCGGCAGCGTGCCGGGCCACGGCAGGCGGGTCAGGAACGCGGCCGCCAGGCCGAGCTCGTCCGGCCAGGCGCGGGTCGGCCGGCCCGAGATCGGGCTTTGTGAATTCTGATCTTCGGGGCGTGACGCGTCGTCCTGCATCGCTTCCGTGTCGGTGTGGGCTTTGCCGTGAGACCCCAACGCGGTTATAGCCTCGCCAGCGAAAACGCAATCCCGCCGGCGATCCGGCAGCGCGAGGCCCGATGTCCGAGAAACACCTGGATCCCAACACCGTCTCCCTCGACGAGATGCGGGCGCTGTTCCGCGAGCTGCCCGGTCCCGACCTGGAGGCCGGCACCCAGGCGGCCGCCCGCGAGACCCAGCTGACCAAGCCGCGCGGCGCGCTCGGCCGGCTCGAGGAGCTGGTGGCCTGGCTTTCCACCTGGCAGGGCAGGCACCCGCCGCAGATGCAGCATCCGCGGACCGCGGTGTTCGCCGGCAACCACGGGGTCGCGGCCCAGGGCGTGTCGGCCTATCCGTCCGAGGTGACGGCGCAGATGGTGCAGAACTTCATCGCCGGCGGTGCCGCGGTGAACCAGCTGTGCCGGGCCTTCGACGCCGACCTCAGGGTCTACGAGATGGCGCTCGAGCAGCCGACCGCCGACTTCACGCAGGGCCCGGCGATGACCGGCGAGGAATGCGCCCGCGCCATGGCCTACGGGATGATGGCGGTCGAGCCGAACCTCGACGTGCTGTGCCTCGGCGAGATGGGCATCGGCAACACCACCGCGGCGGCGGCGCTGGCCTGCGCGCTGTTCGGCGGCGAGCCGGAGGAGTGGGTCGGCCGCGGCACCGGCGTCGCCGGCACGGCGCTGGAGACCAAGACCCGGGTGGTGCGCGAGGGCGTCGAGCGGCACCGCGGCAGCGGCGACCCGCTCGACCTGCTGGCCGCGCTCGGCGGGCTGGAGCTGGCGGCGATCGCCGGCGCGGTGCTGGCGGCGCGGCTGGCCCGCACCCCGGTGGTGCTGGACGGCTTCGCCTGCACGGTGGCGGCCTCGGTGCTGTGGAAGATCGACCCGAAGGCGCTGGAGCACTGCATCGTCGGCCACCGCTCGGTCGAGCCCGGCCACACCCGGCTGCTGGAGGCGCTCGGCAAGGAGCCGCTGTTCGACTTCGGCATGCGGCTCGGCGAGGGCTCGGGCGCGACCTTGGCGATCGGCGTCCTGAAGGCGGCGGTCGAGTGCCACAGCGGCATGGCGACCTTCGCCGACGCCGGGGTGTCGGGGCCGGCATGAGCGGCAGCGAGAGCGACGGCAGCATGGTCAAGCCGCGGCCCTGGACGGTCGAGTCGAGCCGGATCGAATACCAGGACCGGTTCCTGACCCACCGCATGGACCGCTGCATCACCGAGCGCGGCAACGTCCTCGACCCGTTCCACATCCTCGAGTTCAAGGGCTGGTGCCACGCGGTGGCGCTGACCCCGGCCGGCGAGCTGGTGCTGGTCGAGGAGTACCGGCACGGCGGCGGCGAGGTGGTCCGCGGCCTGCCGGCCGGAACCGTCGAACCGGGCGAGGACCCGGCCGCCACGGTGGCGCGCGAGCTGACCGAGGAGACCGGCTACGTCGCCGACACCTGGATCGAGCTGCCGGCGATGTGGGCCAACCCGGCGACCCAGACCAACCGGGCCTACAGCTACCTGGCGCTCGACGCCCGGCCGACCGGCACCCAGAAGTTCGACCCCGGCGAGACCATCGCGGTGGTGCTGAAGCCGGCGCCCGAGGCGTTCCGCGAGCTGATGGCCGGCGGCTGGTGCACCACCTCGCTGCACGTCGCCAGCCTGCTGATGGCGCGCGAGTACGCCCGCGCCCACGCCGCCGAAGACCCGCGGCTGGCGCCGCTGGCGGGGTAGGTCTGCTCGAAGCCTTGGCCCAACCCGGGTCCGAACACTCCTTGCCTCGGACATAGGTCCCGGATCTCTGCGGCTTCGCCGCTCCGTCCGGGATGAGGGGGGGTAGCGGGCCCATCCACGTTCCTCATCCTGGCCGAAGCCCCGGACCGCAGTCCGGGGCGTAGAGCCGGGACCCATCGACAATCCGCGTCGCATTCGCTGGCAGGAACCCGCCCGCCGCTCCGTCGCATCCGCTTGATCGGGCGGGAAACTTCGTGAAAGGTCTTGCCGGACACACCGGAGGATCCCGATGCGCGTCGTCGCAACCGACCGCCACATCGCCCACGCGCCGAGCGGCTTCATCGCCCGCGGCAACCGGGTCGCCAACCCGGAGACGCCGGAGCGGGCGGCGATCTTCCGGCGCGCTGTCGAGGCCGGCGGGCATGCGCCGGTCGAGGCCGGCGAGCACGGCCTGGCGCCGGTCGCGGCGATCCACGCCGCCGACTACCTGGATTTCCTGGAGAACGGCTGGGCCGAGTGGGAGCAGCTGCCGGACCACGCGCCGGAGATCCTGCCGAACGTGCATCCCGGCCGGAACATGTCGATCCACCCGACCCACATCGTCGGCAAGGCCGGCCACTACCAGGCCGACACCGCCTGCCCGATCGGGCCGGGCACCTGGGAGGGCGCGCGCGCCTCGGCCGACGTGGCGGTGACCGCGGCCGACCTGGTGGCGGCCGACGGCGGCCCGGCCTACGCGCTGTGCCGGCCGCCGGGGCACCACGCCTATGCCGACCAGGCCGGCGGCTTCTGCTTCCTGAACAACTCGGCGATCGCCGCCCAGCGGCTGCGCGACAGCGGCGCCAAGCGGGTCACGGTTCTGGACGTCGACGTGCACCACGGCAACGGCACCCAGGGCATCTTCTACCGCCGGGCCGACGTGCAGACCGTGTCGATCCACGGCGACCCGCACGCCTACTATCCGTTCTTCACCGGTTACGCCGACGAGATCGGCGCCGGCCCGGGGCGCGGCGCCAACCTGAACCTGCCGCTGCCGCGCGGCACCGGCGACGCCGGCTACCTGGAGACCCTGGACGACGCGCTGGCGGCGGTCGAAGCGTTCCGGCCGGACGTGCTGGTGGTCGCGCTCGGGCTCGATCCGTCGGAGAAGGACCCGCTGGCGTTCCTGGCGGTCACCACCGACGGCTTCCGCCGGATCGGCGAGCGGATCGGCCGGACCTCGTACCCGACCCTGATCGTGCAGGAGGGCGGCTACATCTGCGACATCCTCGGCGACAACCTGGCGGCGGTGCTCGCCGGGTTCGAGACCGGGCGGGGGTAGGCCCTGGATCCGGCCGCACCCGCGCCGAAGACGGTGCCGCTTGACGGTGCGGCCCTGCCGTTTGTGCTGGTCCGGGCCGGGCTGCTGCCGCCGTCGCGCTACCTGGAAGCGGTCGGCGTGGTGCGCGACGACGCGTTCTGGGGGCGCTGGGCGCGCAATGCGGTGCTGGCGGTCGCGGTCGGCCAGTTGCTGGCCGGCATCGCCTTCTTCTTCGCCTTCAACTGGGCCGAGCTGCCGCCGTTCGCCAAGCTCGGCCTGATCCAGGGCGGCATCGTGCTGTGCGCCGCCGGCGCCTGGATCGGCCGCCGGCACCAAATCGCGTGGGAGGCGCTGCTGACCGCGGCGGCGGCGCTGGTCGGGGTGCTGCTGGCGGTGTTCGGGCAGATCTACCAGACCGGCGCCGACGCCTACACGCTGTTCGTCGGCTGGGGGCTGCTGATCCTGCCCTGGGTGGTGCTGGCCCGGGCGCTGCCGTTGTGGGTGCTGTGGCTGACGGTCGCCGGCGTCGGTGGCTTCACCTACGCCGTCCAGGTCGCGATCCCGCTCGACCGGATCGACGCCGAGACCACCATGGTGCTGCTGGCGGCGTTCTATGCGGTGGCGCTGCTGGCCCGCGAGCTCGGCGCCCGGTTCGGCGCCCGGTTCGGCTTCGCCTGGCTGCAGCCGCTGTGGCTGCGCCGGCTGCTGGTGTTCGTGGTCCTGGGCTTGACCTTCTTCCTCGCGGCACCGGTGGTCCTGGACTTCGGCTTCGGGGTCGAGGACGGCCGGCTGGCGCTCGTCAGCTTCCTGCTGGCCACGATCGGGCTTGGCGCCGTCTACACCTGGCAGCGCGACCTGCCGGCGGTGGTGCTGGCGGTGCTCGCCGGCAGCCTGTTCCTGTGCACGATCGGCCTGCGGATGGCGGTCGACAGCGACGACCTGGTTGGCGGCTCGTTCCTGCTGCTGGTGGTGGTGGCGGCGGTGTTCGGCGGCGCGCTGGCGCTGCTGCGCCGGCTGCGGACCTGGATGCTGGCCCATGGCTGACGATCCCATGACTGACGAACCCGTGGTCGACGACACGCTCGACCGGCTGTGCCGGCGTTTCGCCCTGGACGCCGAGGCGGCGCGTGCCGCCGTCGCCACGGCGACCGGGCCGGACATCCCCTGGTACCTGCGCGCCGCCACCGCCTTCGGCGCCTGGCTGACCGCCGGCGCGATGCTCCTGGCGGTCGGCTTCGCGCTGGCCGAGGCGTTCGGGGACGATCGCCTGCCGACGACGGCGGCCGCCTTCGGCGTGGTCCTGGCGATCGGCGCGGTGGTCCTGCATCGCGGCGGCGGCGGTCCGTTCGCCAGCCAGTTCGCGGTCGCAACGGCGCTGGCCGCGCAGGTGCTGATCGCCGGCGGGGTCGGCGGCGAGGTCGAATCCCTGGCGGTCGTTGCGGCGGTCGCCGGCGTCGCCGCCGCCGTGCTGTCGGCGGCCTTGCGCGACCCGGAGCACCAGTTCCTGGCCGCCGGCTTCGCGGTCGGGATGGTGCCGTGGGCGCTGCTGGAAAACCACGTCCCCCATGCCGACGGCCTGCTGGTCCTGGCGACCCTGCCGCCGGCCGTGGCGCTGCTGGCGTGGCCGCCGGCCCGGGTCGACCTGCGCGGCCTCGCCTGGGCGCTGCTGCTGGTGCCGCTGGCGACCTTCGCGGCTATGGAGCTGTTCGAGGCCGAAGCCGAGACCGGACGGTTGCCGAGCGCGGTCTACGCCGCCGGGCTGCTGGCTGTCCTCGGCCTGCTGTGGCGGGGCACGACGCCGGACCGGCGGCCGCTGGTGCTGGTCGGCGGCGCGGTCGCGGTGGTGCTCGGCGCGGTCACGGCCGCCGGGGTCCTCGGGTCGCTGCTGCTGCTGACCCTGGCTTACCTGCTGGGCAGCCGCATGCTGGCGGCGCTCGGCGTTGTCGCCCATGTCTGGTTCGTCTGGCGGTTCTACTACGACCTCGAGCTGACCCTGCTGGAGAAGTCCGGGATGCTGACCGCCGCCGGGCTGCTGCTGCTGGCGCTGTGGTGGGCCTGGGGCCGGTTCGCCCCGAAGGAGGCGGCCGATGGCTAGATGGCTGCCGGCCGCCGGGCTGTGGGGCGGGCTGGCGCTGGTGCTGGTCGCCGTCAACCTGCTGATCGTCGAGAAGCAGCGGGTGCTCGACGACGGCCGCACGGTGCTGCTGGCGCTGCGGCCGGTCGATCCGCGTTCGCTGATCCAGGGCGACTACATGCAACTGCGCTACCACGAGGCGCTGGTGCCGGCGGACGTTCGGGCGGATGCCGCGGCGGCACCGGAGACCGACGGCCGCGTGGTGGTGGCGCTCGACGCCGACGGCGTGGCCACGTTCCGGCGCTTCGACGACGGCAACCCGCTGGCGGCCGACGAGCAGAGGCTGCGCTATAAGCGCCGCGCCCCGCTCGGCCTGGAGCCCGACCCCGAGGACACCGAGCTGTTCATCGGCGCCGAGTCGTTCCTGTTCCAGGAGGGCCATGCCGAGGCCTACGAGGAGGCGCGCTACGGCATCCTCAAGGTGGCCCCGGACGGCAGCAGCGTGCTGGCCGGACTGGCCGACGCCGAGCGCCGGCCGATCCGTCCGGGACCCGTCAGTCCCTGACTGCCGGGTCCCGGAGCTTCTACGCCCGGTTCATCCGGTTGCCGACCAGGTCGTCGACCACCGCCGGATCCGCCAGGGTCGAGGTGTCGCCGAGCTGGTCGTGCTCGTTGGCGGCGATCTTGCGCAGGATCCGGCGCATGATCTTGCCCGAGCGGGTCTTCGGCAGCGCCGGCGCCCACTGGATCAGGTCCGGCGAGGCGATCGGGCCGATCTCCCGGCGGACCCACTGCACCAGCTCCTTGCGCAGCTCCTCGGTCGGCTCCTCGCCGGCGTTGAGCGTGACGTAGGCGTAGATGCCCTGGCCCTTGATGTCGTGCGGGTAGCCGACGACCGCGGCCTCGGCGACCTTGGCGTGGGCGACCAGCGCGCTCTCGACCTCGGCGGTGCCCATGCGGTGGCCGGAGACGTTGATGACGTCGTCGACCCGGCCGGTGATCCAGTAGTAGCCGTCGGCGTCGCGCCGGCAGCCGTCACCGGTGAAGTAGCGGCCCTTGAAGGTCGAGAAGTAGGTCTGGATGAAGCGCTCGTGGTCGCCGTACACCGTGCGCATCTGGCCCGGCCAGCTGTCGGCGATGCACAGATTGCCCTCGGTCGCGCCCTCCAGGACGTTGCCGTCGTTGTCGACCAGCATCGGCTGGACCCCGAAGAACGGCAGGGTGGCGGAGCCCGGCTTCAGGTCGGTGGCGCCCGGCAGCGGGGTGATCAGGATGCCGCCGGTCTCGGTCTGCCACCAGGTGTCGACGATCGGGCAGCGCTCGTCGCCGACCACGCGGTGGTACCACAGCCAGGCTTCCGGGTTGATCGGCTCGCCGACCGAGCCGAGCAGGCGCAGCGACTTGCGCGAGGTCTTCTTCACCAGCTCCTCGCCCTCGCGCATCAGCGCGCGGATCGCGGTCGGAGCGGTGTAGAAGATGTTGACGTCGTGCTTGTCGACCACCTGCCAGAACCGGCTGGCGTCCGGGTAGTTCGGCACGCCCTCGAACATCAGCGTGATGGCGCCGTTCGCCAGCGGGCCGTAGACGATGTAGCTGTGGCCGGTGACCCAGCCGACGTCGGCGGTGCACCAGTAGACCTCGCCCGGCTTGTAGTCGAACACGTACTCGTGGGTCATCGAGGCGTAGACCATGTAGCCGCCGGTGGTGTGCAGCACCCCCTTCGGCTTGCCGGTCGAACCCGAGGTGTAGAGGATGAACAGCGGATCCTCGGCGCGCATCTCGGCCGGCGGGCAGTCCGCCGAGGCGGCCAGCATCAGGTCGTGGTACCAGTGGTCGCGGCCGGGGGTCATCTCGACGGCGCCGCCGGTGCGTTTCACGACCACGCAGGTCTTGCAGGACGGGCAGTCCTTCAGCGCCGCGTCGGTGTTCTTCTTGAGCGGCACCTTGCGGCCGCCGCGCAGGCCCTCGTCGGCGGTGATGACGATGTTGCTGTCGCAGTCCTGGATGCGGTTGGCCAGACTGTCCGGCGAGAACCCGCCGAACACCACCGAGTGGATCGCGCCGATCCGGGCGCAGGCCAGCATGGCGACCGCGGCCTCCGGGATCATCGGCATGTAGATGGTGACCCGATCGCCCTTCTCGACGCCGAGCGCCTTCAGCACGTTCGAGAACTTCGAGACCTCGGCGTGCAGCTCGCGATAGGTGATCGCCTTGCTCTCGGACGGGTCGTCGCCCTCCCACAGGATCGCGGTCTGGTCGCCGCGCGTCGCCAGGTGACGGTCGAGGCAGTTGGCCGCCGCGTTCAGGGTGCCGTCGTGGAACCAGCGGATGTGCAGGTCCTCGGCGTCGTAGGAGACTTCCTTGATCTTGGAGTACGGCTTGATCCAGTCGATCCGCTTGCCGTGCTCCGCCCAGAAGCCTTCCGGGTCCGAGACCGAGCGGGCGTACATCTCCTGGTACCTGGCCTTGTCGATATGCGCCGCCCGAGCAACGGCCTCCGGCACAGCGATGACCATCTCTTCGGACATTGACCGTCTCCCTTGCTGGTCCGCCCGGCTGGGGCCGGCCGCTGCGGGCCGGCGACGCGCCGGTTGTCGTTAACGTCAGCGCAGTATCCACACCGTTCCCGGCGGAACAAGATCCCGACCCTGCGCTTCGCGTCCTACCGATAGCGCTCCGCCGCCGGGGTGGGCAACGCCGGCGATTGCAGAACGCGAAGATATGTAAACTCCCAGGTGGCGGCCGCCTGCTGTTTGTCAAACATTGACAGTGAAAAATCGACAAGCCGGGCGGTCATTCCGGCGGCTCGTCGGCGTCGATCACGGCGCGCGCGGTCCCGAGGTCGAAGCCGGCGCGGGCCAGGGCGGCGAGGTCGCGGTCGCGATGGGTTTCGCGGTCGGCGGCCCGGTACGGACCGAGCCGGCGCCGGCGGGCCAGCCGCCAGGCGGCGGTCGATTCGGCCGCCCGGGCGTCGTCGCCGTCCTCTTCCGCCAGCGCCTGGTCGATGAGGTCCGGGTCGACGCCCTTCTCGCGCAGGGTCATGCGGATCCGCCGCGCCGATTCGCCGCGCCGGCGCCGGCTGGCGACCTTGCCCTCGGCGAACAGCCGGTCGTCGACCAGGCCGGAGCGCGCGAACCTCGTGACGATGTCCTCGACCCAGCCGGCCGCCTCGTCGCGGTCGCAACGCTCCTCGCGGGCCGCCCGCTCGACCCGCCGCGCCAGCACCCGGCGCAGCCCCTCGACCGAGCTGGCGTGGCGCTCCAGGTAGTGCAGGGCGGCGTTCTCCAGGCTGCGCTTCTTCAGCGGCCCGCGCGGCGCACGGCCCCGGGGCGTCTCCCGGGGTGCCTCCCCGGGCGTCCCCCCGGGCATTTCGGTCTCGCGGTCGGTCATGACCCGACTGTCGCAGGATTCGCCGGGCACGCCCACCTTGCCAAATTTTGCCAAGAAACCTAGCCTGTCGGGATGAGCACGATGAACATCTCGCTGCCCGAGGCTTTGAAGGCGTTCGTCGACGAGCAGGTGACGCAGCGCGGCTACGGGACCAGCAGCGAGTACGTCCGCGAGCTGATCCGCAAGGACCGGGACCGCCAGCATCTTCGAGGCCTGCTGCTCGCCGGTGCGGAGGCGGCGCCGACGACGGTCGCGGACGCCGGCTACTTCGACGGACTGCGCGACCGGGTCCGTCGGCATCGCGATCGGTGAAGCCGCGCACGGTCATCGCACGCGAGGTCGCGCAGCAGGACATCGACGGGGCGATCGACCGCTACCTGCGGGAAGCCGGCGAGCGCGTCGCTCTCGATTTCATTGCGGCGCTCGAGCGTGCCTATGGCCATATCGGCCGTAACCCCGATGCCGGGACCCCGCGCCACGCCTTGGAACTGGGGTTGCAGGGACTGCGAATGTGCCCGTTGAGGCGGTTTCCGCATCTCGTGTTCTACGTCGTGGAGGCCGACCGGATCGACGTGTGGCGCGTTCTGCATGGCGAACGCGACGTGCCGCAATGGCTTCGCGAGCCGTCCGACGGCTGATCCGCGCACCGCGTCGCGGAACCTTAACGTCGCGGTCACGCGCGAATCGTTGACAACCTTGACCGTCCTTCAGAGTATCGCGGTTTTCCCGCGGCCGAACGGCGGCCGCGGATATCGGAGGAGTACGGACCGTGGTTTCCAGCGTGATGCCGACCTATGGCCGGATCGACATCGCTTTCGAGCGGGGTGAGGGCCCCTACCTGTTTGCCACGGACGGCCGACGATTCCTCGACTTCGCCTCCGGAATCGCCACCAACTCGATCGGCCACGCGCATCCGCACCTGGTGCGGGCGATCTGCGAGCAGGCCGGCCGGGTGATGCACGTCTCCAACCTGTACCGGATCCCGGAGCAGGAGAAGCTGGCCGACCGGCTGGTGGCGTCGTCGTTCGCCGACACCGTGTTCTTCTGCAACTCCGGCGTCGAGGCGCTGGAGGGGGCGACCAAGGTGGCGCGCCGCTACCACTTCCACAACGGCGAGCCGCATCGGACCCGGATCATCTGCTGCACCCACTCGTTCCACGGCCGCACGCTGGGCATGCTGTCGGCGACCGACAAGGAGGCCTACCGCGAGGGCTTCGGGCCGCGGGTCCAGGGCTTCAGCCACGTCGCCTTCGGCAACCTCAACGAGATGCGCGCGGCGATCGGCGACGACGCCGCCGCCATCCTGGTCGAGCCGGTGCAGGGCGAGGGCGGGGTGAACGCCGCGCCCGAGGGCTACCTGAAGGCGCTGCGCGAGATCGCCGACGAGTTCGGCCTGCTGCTGATCTTCGACGAGGTGCAGTGCGGCATGGGCCGCACCGGCAAGCTGTGGGCCCACGAGTGGGCCGACATGGCGCCGGACATCATGGCCTCGGCCAAGGGCCTCGGCGGCGGCTTCCCGGTCGGCGCGGTGCTGGCCAGCGAGAAGGCGGCGTCCGGCATGAAGCCGGGCCTGCACGGCTCGACCTTCGGCGGCAACCCGCTCGCCATGGCGGCCGCCAACGCGGTGCTCGACGTGATCCTGGCCGACGGCTTCCTGCCGAAGGTCGAGCGCACGGCGGCGTCGCTGCGCGGCAAGCTCGAGGCCGTGGTCAAGCGCCACCCCAAGGTGGTCGAGGAGGTCCGCGGCTCCGGCATGCTGCTGGGCCTGAAATGCGTGGTGCCGAGCGGCGACCTGCAGACCCGGCTGCGCGAGGAGCAGGGCATGCTGACCGTCGGCGCCGCCGAGAACGTGCTGCGGCTGCTGCCGCCGCTGAACATCGAGGAGGCGCATGTGGACGAGGCGGTGAAGGCCGTCGACGCCGCCTGTGCCGGGCTGGCACGCGATGCCGCTTGATCCGATCGCGGCGGGGGAGCCCCCGATGAACGGCGTGCGCCATTTCCTGGATCTCGACCGGCTCGACGCGGAGACCCTGCGCGGCCTGATCGAGCAGGCCAAGGCCTACAAGGCCGGCGACGGGCTGGCGGCCCGGCCGCTGGACGGCAAGGTCCTGGCGATGATCTTCGAGAAGCCGTCGACCCGCACGCGCGTGTCGTTCGAGTCCGGCATGAAGCGGCTGGGCGGCGAGGTGATCGTGCTGCAGGGCGCCGACCTGCAGCTCGGCCGCGGCGAGTCGGTGCCCGACACCGCCCGCGTGCTGTCGCGCTATGTCGACTGCATCATGATCCGGACCTTCCGGCACAGCACCCTGATGGAGCTGGCCGAGTACGCCACCGTGCCGGTGATCAACGGCCTGACCGACGCCACTCACCCGTGCCAGCTGCTGGCCGACGTGATGGCGTTCGAGGAGCATCGCGGCCCGATCAAGGACAAGGTCGTGGCGTGGTCCGGCGACGGCAACAACATGGCGGCGTCGTGGATACAGGCCGCCGTGCAGTTCGATTTCGAGCTGCGCATCGCCTGCCCGCCCGAGCTGGCGCCGCCGCCCGAGGTCATCGCCTGGGCCCGCGCCAAGGGCGGCCGGATCACCGTGCTGCACGATCCGCAGGCCGCGGTGAAGGACGCCGACGCCGTGGTCACCGACACCTGGGTGTCGATGGGCGACGAGGACAGCAACCGGCACAACCTGCTGGCCGCCTACCGGGTCGACGAGGCCCTGATGGCCCGGGCCAAGCCGGACGCGGTGTTCATGCACTGCCTGCCGGCGCACCGCGGCGAGGAAGTCACGGCCGCGGTGATCGACGGGCCGCAGTCGATCGTCTGGGACGAGGCGGAGAACCGCATGCACACCCAGATGGCCGTCCTGTCTTGGTGCCTCGCGAACGATCCCGCTTCGGCGTGACCGGTCGTCGTCAATTCATTGGAAGTGCCGGCCTGCCGGCACGGGCGGAGAGCCTATGAGCGCACGGGAAGCCCTCTTCGAGCATACCGGACGCGACGACATCATCCTGCCCTTCCAGATCGACCCCTACGGACTGCGCGGACGGCTGATCCGCCTGGGACCTGTGGTCGATCACATCCTCGGGCGGCACGACTACCCGGAGGCCGTGGCGGCGATGCTCGGCGAGACCATGGCGCTCGCCGCCTGTCTCGCCGGTGCGCTGAAGTACGAGGGCATCTTCACCCTGCAGACCAAGGGCGACGGGCCGATCGGCACGCTGATGGCCGACATCACCAGCGACGGCGAGATGCGGGCCTACGCCCGCTACGACGCTGACCGGCTGGCCGCGGTCGACCCGGCGGCGGTCGCCGAGCGCTCGGTGCCGCGGTTGCTCGGCGGCGGCTACATCGCGTTCACCGTCGACCAGGGGGCCAACACCGACCGTTACCAGGGCATCGTCGAGCTGGAGGGCCGCACCCTGTCGGAGTGCACGCACTCGTATTTCCGGAACTCCGAGCAGCTCGAGGCCGGGGTGCTGCTGGCGGCCGGCCGGATGGCGACCGCCGACGGCCCGGCCTGGCGGGCCGGCGCGCTGATGATCCAGCGCCTGCCCTACCAGCGCGACCTGCCCGGGCGGCCGAGCGAGGACGAGTACGACGAGAACTGGCGCACCGCCATGACCCTGATGAGCAGCGGCACCGTCGCCGAGCTGCTGTCGGACGAGCTGTCGCCGGACCGGCTGCTGTTCCGGCTGTTCCACTCCGAGGGCGTGCGGGCGTTCCAGGCGCAGGCGGTGATCGACGCCTGCCGCTGCTCCAACACCCGCGTCGAGCGGGTACTCCGGGCGCTGTCGGCGGACGAGCTCGACGAGCTGAAGCAGGACGGCGACGTCGTCGTCGTGTGCGAGTTCTGCAAGCGCGAGTGGCGCTACGACGATGCGGCGCTCGCCGCGCTGCGCGACAGCGAGGCGCTGCCCTCGTTCTGACCGCCGTTCCGACGGCGGCTCTCGCGCCGCCGGCCCCGACTCCCTATCTGATGGTCCGACCGCCTTTCCGCGACGTTCATCCCGACGAGGCCCCGATGTCCGCCCGCTTCACCGTGACCCCGATGCACCGCCGCCTGTTCCTGTCGATGGCCGCGGCCGGTCTGGCTGCCGGCTGCGCCCAGCCCGACCCGACGGTGCGGTTCGCCGACCTGACCTTCGCCGGTCGCCAGCCGATCCGACTCGACGTCGCCAGCCTGGAGGTGGTCGACGAGTATCGGATGCCGCTGGCCGACCCGAACGTCGAGCACCGGGCGCCGCTGGCGCCGAGCGCCGCGGCCGAGCGCTGGGCCCGCGACGTGCTGCGCGCCGCCGGCCGCAACGGCCGGGCGGTGATGCGGATCACCCAGGGCAGCCTGACCGAGAGCCGGCTCAAGACCACCGGCGGCGTGCAGGGCTGGTTCAAGGTCGACCAGTCGGAGCGCTACGACGCGGCCATCGCCGGCCGCCTCGACCTGTACGGCGCCGACGGCCGGGCGCTCGGCAACGCGCAGGCCGAGGCCACGCGCTTCCAGACCATCGCCGAGGATGCGACCCTGAACGACCGGCAGCGGCTGTGGTACGCTCTGGTCGAGGCGACGGTGAACGATTTCGCGGCGTCGATGGAGAAGGCGATTCGCGAGAAACTGACGCCGTACGTCCTGTGAGGCGGCCGGCTCCCGTCAATGTTTCCGCGGTGATTCCGCAATGCAGCGATTCTGTCATACAAAATAGGTATCAACGGGGGCCCGATTCGACAGGGAGGGAGCGATGGGAGCGGTCAACGTCCTGAAGGCGGCGGTGATCAAGGCGCCGGTCTACACGCGGCGCGGCCTGCAGGAACGGTTGTTCACCCTCGCCTTCTCCGGTCTGGTCTATCCCCAGATCTGGGAGGACCCGGAGGTCGACATCGCGGCGATGGGCCCGCTCGAGGGCAAGCGGATCGTCTCGATCGCGTCGGGCGGCTGCAACGCGCTGGCCTACCTGACCGAGCGTCCCGAGAAGGTGATCACGGTCGACCTCAACCGCCATCACGTCGCCCTGAACCGGCTCAAGCACACCGCGATCTCCCACCTCCCGGACTTCGAGACCTTCTTCCGGTTCTTCGGCGAGGCCGACCGCAAGGACAACGCCGCGATCTACGACCGCCACCTCGCGGCCAGGCTGGAGCCGGAGATCCGGGCCTACTGGGACCAGCTGACCTGGAGCGGCCGGCGGATCTCGCTGTTCTCGCGGAACCTGTACAAGTACGGCTTGCTCGGCCGGTTCATCACCATCGTCCACGTCCTCGCCAGGCTGCACCGGGTCGACCCGCGCTGCATGCTGGAAGCCAAGACCATGGAGGACCAGCGCCGGCTGTTCGACGAGAACCTGGCGCCGATCTTCCGGTCCTGGCTGGTCCGCACCCTGTGCCGCAGCCCGAGCTCGCTGTACGGCCTGGGCATCCCGCCGGCGCAGTTCGACGACCTGAAGTCGGATGCCGACGGCGGCGACATGGCGGCCCTGCTGCGGCGCCGGCTGGAGCGGCTGGCCTGCGACTTCCCGCTCGAGGACAACTACTTCGCCTGGCAGGCCTTCGGGCGGACCTACGACCGGGAGAACCGGCGGGCGGTGCCGCGCTACCTGCAGGAGCGGCATTTCGAGACCCTGCGCGAGACCGTCGACCGGGTCGAGATCACCCAGGCGTCGATCACCGCCCGGCTGGCCGAGGAGCCGGCGGAGAGCCTCGACCGCTACGTGCTGCTGGACGCCCAGGACTGGATGGACAGCCGGCAGATGAACGAGCTGTGGGCGCAGATCCTGCGCACCGCGCGGCCGGGCGCCAAGGTGGTGTTCCGCACCGCCGGCGAGAAGACCATCCTGCCCGACCACCTGCCGCCGGCCCTGCTGGACCGCTGGCGGTACGAGGAGGACGTCAGCCGCGAGCTGAACGTCCAGGACCGGTCGTCGATCTACGGCGGCTTCCACGTCTACACCCTGCGCGACGCATGAGCGCGACCGGGGCCGGGGGAGCGGACGACGCCCGCGAGTCGATGGACCGGATGTACCGGCTCCAGCGGCATTTCTACGACCTGACCCGCAAGTACTACCTGTTCGGCCGCGACGGGCTGATCGAGCGGCTGGGCGCCCAGCCGGGCGAGGCGGTGCTGGAGGTCGGCTGCGGCACCGCCCGCAACCTGGTCAAGATGGCGCGGCGCTATCCCGACGCCCGGTTCTTCGGCCTGGACGCGTCCGACGAGATGCTGAAGACCGCCGCCGCCGCGGTCGCGCGCGCCGGCCTGTCCGGCCGGCTGCCGCTGGCCCAGGCCTACGCCCAGACGTTCACGCCGGCGACCTTCGGCCTGGACGCGCCGTTCGATCGCGTCGTGTTCTCCTACACCCTGTCGATCATCCCCGGCCCGGTCGAGGCGCTGGACAACGCGCTGGCCCAGCTCAAGCCGGGCGGCACCCTGCACGTCGTCGACTTCGGCGACACCGCCGGGCTGCCCGGCTGGTTCCGGCGGCTGCTGGCGTGGTGGCTGGAGAAGTTCCACGTCGCCCACCGTCCCGAGGTCGGCGCCTGGTTCGCGGCCCGCGCCGCCGACGGTTCCGGCCGGCTGGAGACCCGGTCCATCGGCGGGCGCTACGCCGAGTTCTTCACGCTGACCAAGGCCTGACCGGCCGGCCGGCGCCGCCCGCCCCTCACGCCCGCCCGTCCTTTCTCGACCGATCCTCCACCGATGCCGCAGCGGCAGCGGAACAATTCCGCGCGTCCGGTGTTGCAGTGCATTCATAAAAAGTTAGATTAGGCTGCATTGTCACGCTTGACCTCAGACCGATGAACCGAACCGACGTTTCTCCCATGACCACGGGACCGCAGCCGCACCCGCACGACGGCGGGAACCTGTCCGAGCGGACCGCTCAGGCGATCCGCGCCGTGCTGTCCGGCGAACGGCGCGGCGGCACGTCGTTCCTGCTGTTCGCCGGGCCGGCGGTGATCGCCTCGATCGCCTACATGGACCCCGGCAACTTCGCGACCAACATCCAGGCCGGGTCGCGCTACGGCTATACCCTGCTGTGGGTCGTGCTGATGGCGAACCTGATCGCCATGCTGTTCCAGGCGCTGTCGGCCAAGCTCGGCGTGGTCACCGGGCGCAACCTCGCGGAGATGTGCCGCGACCGGTTCCCGCCCTGGGTGGTCTGGCCGATGTGGGTGGTCAGCGAGGTGGCGGCGATGGCCACCGACCTCGCGGAGTTCCTGGGCGGCGCGATCGGCCTCGCCCTGCTGCTCGACATGCCGCTGCTGGCCGGCATGGCGGTGACGGCGGTCGTCACCTACACCATCCTGCTGCTGGAGCGCTCCGGCTTCCGCACCATGGAGATCGTGATCGGCGGTCTCGTGGTGCTGATCGGGCTCTGCTACGTGATCGAGCTGTTCATCGCCCCGGTCGCCTGGGTCGAGGCCGCGACCGGCCTGGTGACGCCGCAGATCCCCGACCTCGACGCCCTGACCATCTCGGTCGGCATCATCGGCGCGACCGTGATGCCGCACGCGGTCTACCTGCACTCCGGCCTGACCCAGTCCCGCACGCCGCCGCGCGACGTCCACGAGTGCCGCAAGCTGGTGAAGTACTCGAACCTGGAGGTGGTGCTCGCCCTGGCGGTCGCCGGCCTGGTCAACATGGCGATGGTGATGATGGCCGCCGCCGCGTTCCATCTCGGTCACAGCGAGGTCGCGGAGATCGAGACCGCCTACCACACCCTGACGCCGCTGCTCGGCGCCGGCGCCGCCGCGGTGTTCCTGGTCTCGCTGATCGCCTCGGGGGTGTCGAGCTCGGTGGTCGGCACCATGGCCGGGCAGATGATCATGCAGGGCTTCGTCGGGTTCCGGATCCCGATCTGGGTGCGCCGGCTGGTCACCATGGTCCCGGCCTTCGCGGTGGTCGCCGCCGGTGTCGACTCGACCCAAGCCCTGGTGCTGAGCCAGGTGATCCTGAGCCTGGCGCTGCCGGTGCCGATGATCGCCCTGCTGCTGTTCACCAGCAGCCGCGACGTCATGGGCGAGTTCGCCAACCGCCGGATCACCACGGTCGCCGCGGTCCTCGGCAGCGCGGTGGTGCTGACCCTCAACATGGTGCTGCTGCTGCAGACCTTCGGCGTGCCGATCCCGGGGCTGGGGTGACGGGGCGGCGCGGGCCGGAGCTCTGGGTCCCGGCTCCGCCGCGCCTTCGGCCCGTCGGTCCGGGATGAGGCTGAAGGAGTTGGCCCCACCAGGTCCCTCATCCCGGCCGCAGCGGCGGAGCCGCGGAGAGCCGGGACCCAGGGTCTACCGGCGCGCTACGCCGCGGTCTTCGCCCAGTCGATCAGCTTGCCGATGAAGTCGGCGCACTGGTCGATCTGGTCGATGTCGACGAACTCGTCGGCCTTGTGGGCCTGCTCGATGCTGCCGGGGCCGAAGATCACCGCCGGCATGCCGGCGCGCTGGAACAGCCCGGCCTCGGCCCCGTAGGCGACCACGCCGGAGGCATTCAGCCCGGTCAGGTGGCGGACCAGGGCCTCGGCCGCCGAGGTCTCGTCGGGCGCCAGCCCGGGCACGTCGGTGACCATCTCGGTGACCACGCCGGCATGCGGGGCGGCGGCCTTGAGGGCCGGCTCGAGCTCGTCGTCGCAGAACCGGCGGATGCGCGCCTCGATGGCGTCGGCGTCGTCGGTCGGGACCAGCCGCACGCTCCAGGTCAAATGGCAGTTCTCGGCCACGATGTTGTGGGCGGTGCCGCCGTGGATCACCCCGACGTTGAAGGTCGAGCACGGCGGGTCGAACGGCGACAGCGGGTCGGCGGCCGCCTCGAACTCGCGGCCGAGCTCACCGAGGAAGCCGACCAGCCTGGCAGCGGCGCCGATCGCGCTGGCACCGAGGGCCGGCTGGCTGGAATGCGCCGGCACCCCGGTGATGTCGGTGTGGTAGACCCGGGTGCCCTTGTTGCCGCCGATCAGCTGCATCGAGGTCGGCTCGCCGACGATCACCGCGCGCGGCCGCGGCAGGTTGCCGGTCACGTCCTTGATGATGCCGCGCACGCCCAGGCAGCCGACCTCCTCGTCGTAGGACAGGGCGAGGTGGATCGGTACCAACAGGCCGGCCTTGGCCATGTCCGGCACCAGGGCGAGGGCGGTCGCCAGGAAGCCCTTCATGTCGCAGGTGCCGCGGCCGTACAGCCGGCCGTCGCGGCGGTCGACCCTGAACGGGTCGGACGTCCATTTCTGGCCGTCCACCGGCACCACGTCGGTGTGCCCGGACAGCACCACGCCGCCCGCCACCTCGGGGCCGATGGTGGCCCACAGGTTGGCCTTGCCGCCGTTCTCGTCGTGGGTCAGCCGCACCTGCACCCCGTGGCCGGCGAGATAGTCCCGCACGTCCTCGATCAGCGCGAGGTTGGAGTTGCGCGACGTGGTGTCGAATGCCACCAGGCGCTCGATCATGGCGATCGAACGCTCGAGGCGTCCCTGGGATACGGCGTTCATCGACGGTCGCTCAGCTCCGGTGTCCGATGAGCTGGAAGAACTCGCGGCGGCGCTCCGGATCGTCCTTGAAGCAGCCGAGCATGCGGGTGGTGACCATCCCGACGTCGTGCTTGTGGACGCCGCGGGTGCTCATGCAGTGGTGCTCGGACTCGATCACCACGGCCACCCCGACCGGGTCGAGCACGTCCTGGATCGCGTTGGCGATCTGGGCGGTGAGCCGCTCCTGGATCTGCATGCGCTTGGCGTAGGCGTCGACGACCCGCGCCAGCTTGGAGATCCCGACCACGCGATCGCGCGGGAAGTAGGCGACGTGCGCGGTGCCGATGATCGGCAGCATGTGGTGCTCGCAGAACGACTCGAACCGCACGCCCTTCAGCAGCACGATCTCGTCGTAGGCCTCCACCTCCTCGAAGGTGCGGGCCAGGATGTCGGCCGGATCGTACAGGTAGCCGCCGAACAGCTCCTCGTAGGAGCGGACGACCCGCGCCGGCGTGTCGGCCAGCCCCTCGCGGTCCGGATCCTCGCCGATCCATTCGATAAGCGTGCGGACCGCACGCTCCGCCTGCTCGCGGGTCGGCTTCCGGTGCGCGGCCGGCAGCACGTTGCTCTGGGGCTTGGCCAGCGCGTTGTCGTAGGGGCTCATGTCATGATCCTTGTTTCGGGAGGGGATGCCCTGAGGGCAGAGCCAGTTGCCGAAGTGCACGTCTTGTTGTGCGGGATGTTGCCTACTTATACGCCGAGATTACGGGTTGGATCAAAGAACACCCGCTCACGGGAGAGTGATCAGTTCAGGCTGACCCGCTGGTGCGGGCTGTCGAGGGAGAAGGCCGGGATCGCCACTTCCAGCCACTCCCCGGTCTCGGCCTCCATGCCGTAGGACCCGACCATCATGCCGGACGGCGTGTTGAGCGGGCAGCCGCTGGTGTATTCGAAGCTGTCGCCCGGCCGCAGCACCGGCTGCTCGCCGACCACGCCGGGGCCGCGGACCTCCTGGGTCCGGCCGTCGGCGTCGGTGATCGACCAGAAGCGGTTGCGCAGCCGCACCGTCTGGCCGCCCAGGTTCTCGATGCGGACCTGGTAGGCCCACATGAACTGGCGGTCGTCCGGCGAGGACTGCTCCTCGAGGTACACCGGCTGGACCGTGACCCGGATGTCGTGCGTTGTGCTGCTGTACATCAGTCCATCCTCGGATACCCCCGACGCCCCCTGATGTAGGCGTCTCGGTCTCCGGTTTCCAACACCCGAAGGTGCCTCCGGTTCGCCCTGGATCAGGTCAACAAGAGGCTGATTCACCGATCGCATCGTTGCGATGCGATCGGATCAGGCTCTAGCCGGTCGTGAACCAGCCGTCGACCACCGACGACGCCGAGACGCCGGTCAAGGTCACCGTGGCACCGTTCGAGAACGTCACCACCGCCGACCCGCTGACGTCGGCGGCCGACCAGGTGATGCCGGAGGCGAGGCTGATCTGGTCGCCGAGGGCGTTGTCGAAATCGCCGATGGTGTCGTTGCCCGAGGGCGTGCCCATCATGAACACGTCGCCGGCGGTACCGCCGACCATCAGGTCGTCGCCGCGGTTGCCGGCCAGCACGTCGGCGCCGTCGCCGCCCGACAGGATGTCGTTGCCCTGGCCGCCGTAAAGCCAGTCGTTCCCGTTGCCGCCGATCAGGGTGTCTTCGCCGAGGTTGCCGTACAGGACGTCGGCGGCGGTGCCGCCGGCGATCGAGTCGTTGCCCTGGCCGCCGAACAGGGTGTCGGCGCCGTCGCCGCCGCTCAGCGTGTCGTTGCCCTTGTTGCCGTAGATGACGTCGGTGCCGTTGTGGCCGAGGATCGAGTCGGCGCCGTCGTTGCCCCACAGCGCGTCGTTGCCGTCGCCGCCGCCGATGCTGTCGTTGCCCTGGCCGCCGAACAGGGTGTCGGCGCCGCTGCCGCCGGACAGCAGGTCGTTGCCGACGTTGCCGTACATCAACTCGGCGCCGTCGTTGCCGAACAGGCTGTCGGCGCCGTCGCCGCCGGTCACGGTGTCGTCGCCGAGTCCGCCCGAGATCAGGTCGTCGCCGTTGCCGCTGCCGCCCTTGATCAGGTCGTTGCCGTCGCCGCCGACCAGGGTGTCGTCGTCGGGCCCGCCGGTGATGGTGTCGGCGCCCTCCGAGGCGGTCAGGTTCACCTTGAGCTGGCTGCCGGTGAGGTTGGCGCCGGTGAACGACACGCCGATGGTGCTGGTCACCACCATGGTCAACGTGGCGCTGGTGCTCGCCAGGATGGTGGTCGGCACGTCGATGACGTGGGCGGCGTTGGCGCTGACGTTGATGGTCGAGTAGCCGGTGAACTGGGCCAGGCTGCTCGACGCCAGCGTGCCGGAGGTGATGTTGAGGGTTCCGGTGTCGGTCCCGTCGTCCGCGATGGACGCCAGTCCTGTGACCGACGAGGATACGGTGGCCATGGCGCACTCCTCATTCTCGAGGCCTTCGGGCGTTCTGCCCTGCCGTACGTGGCATAAGTCACTATCGGTTAAGATTTTATCACTGCGCGACCGGTCCGTCACCGGGGTCGATGGACGGGCGCGACCGGGGACTTGCAAGATCGCGCCGGCTGACGCATGTTCTGGCCACGGTGCGGGTGTAGTTCAATGGTAGAACGGCAGCTTCCCAAGCTGCATACGAGGGTTCGATTCCCTTCACCCGCTCCAGCTTCCCCCGTCAGACCAGCCCCAGTTCCTCCGCCTTGATGGCGAGGGCGAGGTATTTCGAGTAGTTGCGGCACTGCGAGAACGCGCCGGCGGTGAACCACAGCCCCGGATGGCCGGTGCGGGTCCACATGTTGCGCAGCTCCTGGGTCTCCGGGTCGAATCCCCAGACCGGCCCGGCGCGCTCGGCCACCGCCTCGCCGAACAGGGTGCGGACCAGGTGGTCCTGGCCCTTGTAGCCGGTCGCCAGCACCACCAGTTCGGCCGCCAGCAGGCGGCCGTCGGCCAGCCGGGCGCCGCCGGCCTCGAACGCCTCGATGTCGGCGTACTGCACCACCGGCAGCTTGCCGGCGGCGATCAGGTCGGAGCAGCCGACGTTGAAGTAGTAGCCGCCGCCGCGGGTCCGGTAGAGCAGCGGCCAGCCGGTGCCGCCCTCGCCGAACGACAGCCGGAAGCCGGCCTTCTCCAGCCCGTCGAGCAGCGGCCTGTCGAGCTCGCGCACCTTGTCGGTCAGCAGCTTGTGGGCGGTGCGCATCAGCGGCAGCGGCATCGAGGCGTTGATCAGGTCGCGGTCGTCGAGCGACGGGCCGGGGCCGAGATACACGCCGTCGTACAGCTGGGCGCTCGGCTCGACGTTCACCACCAGGGTCGGGCTGCGCTGGATCATGGTGACCCGGGCGCCGCTGCCGTGCAGGTCCTGGGCGATGTCGTGGGCGCTGGTGCCGGTGCCGAACACCAGCACGTCGCGGCCGCGCCAGGAGGCGCCGTCGCCGAACCTGCTGGAGTGCACGACCTCGCCGGCAAACCGGTCGAGGGTCGGGATGTCCGGCAGGCTCGGGGTGCCGCTGACGCTGGTCGCCATGACGATGTGCCGCGGCCGCATCTCGCGGACCGAGCCGTCGGCGAGAAGCAGGCGGGCGGTCCAGCAGCCGGCGTCGTCGTCCCAGACCGCGCCCTCGAACGAGGTTCGGGTCCAGAAGTTGATCTCCATCGCCTCGGCGTAGATCTCCAGCCAGTTGGCGACCCGGTCCTTGGAGAGGTAGTTCGGGAAGGTCTCCGGGAACGGCAGGTAGGGCAGGTGGTTGCTGTGCTTCTGGTTGTGCAGCTTCAGCCCGTGGTAGCGCAGCCGCCAGTTGTCGCCGACCCGCGCCATCCGGTCGACCACCAGGGCGTCGACGTCGAGCTGGCCGAGCCGGGCGGCGGCGGTCAGGCCGGCGTGGCCGCCGCCGACGATCAGCACCGTCGGGTCGCGGTCGGCATAGGCCGCCGCCGCGCGCCGCCGGTCGAGCCAGTTCGGCCCGTGGAAGTCGCGGTCGAACACCGGGCCCTCGCGGGCGGCCCGCAGGGTCGCCTCCTCGTGGCCGCGCAGCTCGTCGAGCGCGGTCAGCAGGGTCCAGGCCCGGGCCGGCTCGCCCGGCGCGCCGTCCAGCCGGAACCGCACGATGCCGCTGCCGCGCCCGACGTCGGTCTCGAAGCCGATCATCGCCTCGATCACCTCGACCCCGGCACGCTCGACGATGCGGGGCGGGCAGCGCCCGGGGTGGACCTTGAGGCCGGTCAGGGCGCGCTCGCGGCCGAGCCGGACGAGGTCGGCGGCCAGCCGGTCGCCGCCGCTGACCGTCTGGATCCGCCAGGTCAGCGCCAGCACGTCGCGCCAGTGCGAGTCGGCTTGGAACAGCGCCGCCGTCGCGGTCGGGTCGGCCGCCGCGATCGCGGCCTCGAGGCGGGCCAGCCAGTCGTCGACGGTCGACAGCAGGCGGGCGGTCTGTTCCGAGCCCATGGCGTCTTCGCTCCCTGGTTCTCGTTCTGATTTTCCGCGAGGCTAGCGGGGCGGGCCGGCGGCAGCTAGCGTTTCGACCCGAGACAGCGCCGGAGCCGATGCCATGAGCCAGTTCATCAACGCCCGCGAGACCCTGGTGACCGAGGCGCTCGACGGCCTGCTGCGCAGTTCCGGCGGCCGGCTGGCCCGGCTCGACGGCTACCCGCACGTCAAGGTGATCGTGCGCGCCGACTGGCCGCAGAACGACCGGGTCGACCGGGTGGCGGTGATCAGCGGCGGCGGCTCCGGCCACGAGCCGGCCCACGCCGGCTTCGTCGGCGAGGGGCTGCTGACCGCGGCGGTGTGCGGCGAGGTGTTCGCCTCGCCCAGCGTCGACGCGGTGCTGGCCGGCATCCTGGCGGTCACCGGCCCGGCCGGCTGCCTGCTGATCGTCAAGAACTACACCGGCGACCGGCTGAACTTCGGCCTCGCGGCTGCGCGCGCCCGCGCACTCGGCCGGCGGGTCGAGATGGTGGTGGTCGACGACGACGTGGCCCTGCCGGATGCGGTGCAGGCGCGCGGCGTCGCCGGCACCCTGTTCGTGCACAAGATCGCCGGCGCGCTGGCGGCCGGCGGGGTCGGCCTGGACCATGTCGCGGCCGCCGCCCGCTCGGCGATCGGCCGGCTGGCGTCGATCGGCATGTCGCTCGACACCTGCACGATCCCGGGCTCGCCGAAGGAGAACCGGATCGCCGCCGGCCAGGCCGAGCTCGGCCTCGGCATCCACGGCGAGCCGGGCAGCGAGAAGGTGGCGTTCGAGGGGGCGAAGGCGGCGGTCGCGCTGGTCGCCGACCGGCTGCGCCCGCACCTGGCGGTCGGCCGCCGGCACGCCCTGCTGCTGAACAACCTCGGCGGCTGCACGCCGCTGGAGATGGGGGTGCTGGCCGAGGAGTTGTGCCGTTCCGAGCTGGCGCCTTCGCTCGGCTGGATGATCGGCCCGGCGCCGCTGATGACCTCGCTCGACATGCGCGGCTTCTCGGTCTCGCTGCTGCCGCTGCAGGACGGCGAGGAGGTGCTGCTGACGGCGCCGACCGGCTGCCCGGCCTGGGCGCCGCTGCGGCCGCTCGCCGAGCCCGAGGTGCGGCCGATGCCGGACGGCCTGGCGCCGCAGTCCTTAGAGCCGTCGGCCGACCCGGCGATGCGGGCGCTGCTGGAGAAATGCTGCACGGTGCTGGCGGCCCAGGAGGCCGATCTGAACGCCCTCGACGCCAAGGTCGGCGACGGCGACACCGGCTCGACCCTGGCGACCGCGGCGCGCAGCCTGCTGGCCGCCGCCGACGGCCTGCCGCTGGCCGACCGGCCGGCGCTGCTGACCGCGATCGGCCTGGCGCTCGGCACCAGCATGGGCGGGTCGAGCGGCGTGCTGCTGGCGATCCTGTTCGCCGGCGCCGGCGAGGCGGCGGCGGCCGGCGCCGACTGGCCGGTGGCGCTGCAGGCCGGCCTCGCGCGGATGGCTGCGGTCGGCGGTGCGAAGGCCGGCGACCGCACCATGATCGATGCCCTGGCCCCGGCGCTCGGCGCGCTGGCGGCCGGCGAGGGAGTCGCCGGCGCGGCGGGGGCCGCCCGGGCCGGCGCCGACGCCACCCGTTCGATGCCGGCCCGGGCCGGCCGCTCGGCCTATGTCTCGACCGGCGACCTGTCCGGCCATGCCGATCCCGGCGCCGAGGCGGTGGCGCGGCTGTTCGAGGGGCTGGCCTGAGGGGGCGGAAGATCTCGAAGGGCCGTGCGTCCGCTGCTGTGGGTCCCGGATGAGCCGCGCGCAGCGCGCCTCTCCGGGATGAGGGAGGAATGTGCTTCCCTCTTTCACCTCATCCCGGCCGTCGTGCAGCGACGAGCCGGGACCCACGCCAGTCTGGCGCCGCGTCGTGCCCGACCCCGGTTGCCGCCACCCCGTCCCGCCCCTATCTTCCCGGTTCGCTCCTTCCGCCCCTGCAACCGTTCCCGGTGCCCGATGACCGACGCCCTCGAGGTCAGCGGCCTGCGCAAGACCTTCGGCGAGGTCGTCGCGGTCGACGAGGTCAGCTTCAACGCCGCGCCCGGCGGCACCATCGGCCTGCTGGGGGGCAACGGTGCCGGCAAGACCACCACCATCTCGATGCTGCTCGGCCTGCTGACGCCGACCGCCGGCAACATCCGGGTGCTCGGCCACGACCTGGCGACCGACCGCTACGCGGTGCTGCCGCGCATGAACTTCTCGTCGCCCTATGTCGACCTGCCGCACCGGCTGACGGTCGCCCAGAACCTGCTGGTCTACGCCGAGCTGTACGGCGAGCCGGCGCCGCGCGAGCGGGTCCGCGAGCTGGCCGACCGGCTGCAGTTCACCGAGCTGCTGGACCGCGCCACCGGCAAGCTGTCGGCCGGCCAGAAGACCCGGGTGTCGCTGGCCAAGGCGCTGATCAACCGGCCGGAGGTGCTGCTGCTGGACGAGCCGACCGCCTCGCTCGATCCCGACACCGGCGACTGGGTGCGGCGCTATCTCGAGGACTACCGCGATCGCACCCGCGCCACCATCCTGCTGGCCTCGCACAACATGGGCGAGGTCGAGCGGCTGTGCGACGACGTGCTGATGATGCGGCGCGGCCGCGTCGTCGACCGCGGCTCGCCGTCCGAGCTGCTGGCGCGCTACGGCCGGCAGAACCTGGAGGACGTGTTCCTCGACATCGCCCGCGAACGCCGCAGCGGCGACCGCCTGGAGCCGGTGTCGTGACGGACGCGGCGATGCCCTTCCGGCGCCCGCAGACCGGTCCGCTGGCCTCGGCCCGCCGGGTCGCCGCCATGGTGCGGCGCTACTGGTACCTGATCCGCGGGTCGTGGCCGCGCATCGCCGAGCTGGCCTACTGGCCGACCATCCAGATGATCCTGTGGGGGCTGATCAGCCAGTTCTTCACCACCCACTCGCACTGGCTGGCCGACGCCGCCGGGGTGCTGATCGCCGGGGTGCTGCTGTGGGACATCCTGTTCCGCGGCCAGATCGGCTTCTCGATCTGCTTCCTGGAGGAGCTGTGGTCGCGCAACCTCGGCCATCTGTTCGTCAGCCCGCTCCGGCCGTGGGAGCTGGTGGCATCGCTGATGACCATGAGCCTGATCCGCACGGCGATCGGCGCCGGGGTGGCGTCGGTCATCGCGATCCTGCTGTACGCGTTCTCGCTGTTCGACCTCGGCCCGCCGCTGGTGGCGTTCTTCGTCGCCCTGATGCTGATGGGCTGGGGCATGGGCATGGTGATCGTGGCGATGGTGCTGCGCTACGGCCTGGGTGCCGAGTCGCTGGCCTGGGTGGCGCTGTTCGCGTTCGCGCCGATCAGCTGCGTGTACTACCCGGTCGCCACCCTGCCGGACTCGGTCCAGTGGCTGGCCTGGTCGACGCCGTCGGCCTACGTGTTCGAGGGCATGCGCGCGGTCATGGTCGACCACGTCTTCCGCTGGGACCTGCTGGCCGGCGCGCTGGCGCTCGACGCGGTGTACGTCGCGATCGGCGCCGCGGTGTTCGCCTGGGCCTTCGCAGCCGCCCGCCGCGACGGACGGCTGCTGCAGACCGGCGAGTGACGCGTTAGTCCAAAAACCCGCTCAGGTCCGGCGACGGGCCGGTGCCGAGCACCGGCTCGAAGGCCAGCGCCATCGACAGCAGCTTCGCGTCCTGGCCGCGCGGCGCCATGACCTGCAGGCCGACCGGCAGCGGCGCGCCGAACTGCTGGATCGGCATGCTGGCGGCGCAGATCCCGAAGATGTTGGCCGGCTGGGTGTTGCGCGACGACAGCAGGGCGCGCTTGGCCTCGTCCGGGTACTGCAGGTTCTCCATCGCCATGGCGGTGAACGGCGTGCTCGGCGCCACCCAGGCGTCCAGCCCGTCGAACCGCTCGGCCGCGGCGGCCTCCAGCTCGAGCCGCCGGAACTGGGCGGCGACATACTCGACCGCCGGGACCTTCAGGCCGTGCGCCGCCCGCTGGGCGGTCGTCGGGTCCATGTTCGGCCGGGCCTGCTCGAAGCCCTCCGGGGTCAGCCGGGCGATCAGCTCGGCCGGCACGATCGACGGGAACAGCCGGGCCCGCTCGGCGGCCTCCGGCAGGTCGATCTCGACGATCTCGATGCCGGCTGCCGACAGCGCCAGCAGCGCCGACTCCACGGTCGAGCGCGTGGTCTCGTCCAGATCGTCCCAGAACAGGTCCTTCGGGCGGCCGAGCCGCAGCCCCTCCAGCCGCATCGGCATCGGCACCGGCTCGTCCAGCACCACCGCGTGGATCAGCGCGGCGTCGCCGGCGCTGCGGCACAGCGGGCCGATCGAGTCGAGGGTCGGCGACAGCGGGAACACGCCCTCGGTCGGCCAGCGCCCGACCGTGGTCTTGTGCCCGAACAGGCCGGCGAAGCTGGCCGGGATGCGGATCGAGCCGCCGGTGTCGGTGCCGAGGGCGAAGCCGCAGAGGCCGGCCGCCACCGCCACCGCCGAGCCGCTGGACGAGCCGCCCGGGAACCGGTGGACCGCGGAATCCCAGGGGTTCCAGGGGGTGCCGCGGGCCTCGTTCACGCCGGTCGCGCCGAGCGCGAACTCGACCGTCTTGGTCTTGCCCAGGATGATGCAGCCGGCCTGCTTCAGGCGCTGGATCAGCGGGCCTTCCGGACCGGTCAGGTGCTCGGTCGGATAGCGCGAGCCGTTGCTGGTCGGCAGGCCGTCGACCGCGATGATGTCCTTGACCGCCAGGGTCACGCCCATCAGCGGCCCGAGATCGGTGCCGGCGGCCCGTAGCGCGTCGATCCCGCGCGCCGCCTCCAGGGCGCGCTCGGCATCGACCAGCTCGAAGGCGTCGAGCTTCGGGTTCAGCGCCGCGATCCGCGCCAGGCAGGCCTCGGTCGCCTCGACCGCGGTGATCCGGCCGCCGCGGAAGTCCATGGCGAACGGCGCGATGCCGCTTTCATACGGGTCGGGGGGCAGGTGGGCCATGTCGCTCTCCCTCGGTGGCGCTGTCGCCGGATTGTCGTTGGCATGCCGTCAGGTGGGAGGAGACGGTCGCACGGCCGGGGCGGCCGGGGCAAGCGGCGGCGGCGGGGGATCGCAGGGGCGGGATCAGGGGGCGGGATCAGGGGGCGGGATCAGGGGGCGGCGTGGCTCTGGTAGCGACGCGTCTCGCCGTCGCCGAAGGTCACCACGAAGACCGGCGGCATGCGCTCAAGCACGACGATCTCGGCGATGTCGGTTCCACCGTCCCGCAGCGCTTCCGCCAGCCTGGCGTCGCCGTCGATGGTCAGGCCGTCGGCCAGCACCACCCGGTGATCCGGCTCGATGCGCTCGATCGGCAGGCCCTGGACCATCATCGGACCGTCGGCTCCGGCCGACCTGACGAACGAGGGCGATGGGCAGCCGGCGAGGGCGGGCAGCAGGGCGAGGGCGCGCAGGATGCCAAGGGTCGGCCTCATATCAGGCTGTCGACGGCGACGATGGTGTCGGCGAACCGGATGTACTCGACGTCGGTCAGGACGTCGTAGCCGCCGACCTGGATCGAGGACGTGCTCAGGCGGGTGAACGAGTAGTTCGACATGGCGTGCAAGTATACCGCGGTATCCTCGCCGGCGCCGCCGTCGATGTCGTCGGTGCCGGAGCCGGTGCTGGAGGCGGCGTTGTCGCCGTACAGCAGGTCGTTGCCGGCCCCGCCCGACAGGGTGTCGTTGCCGTCGCTGCCGTACAGGGTGTCGCTGCCCTCGCCGCCGGCCAGGCGGTCGGTGCCGTTGTTGCCGTACAGCAGGTCGTCGCCGAGATTCCCGAACAGCTCGTCGTTGCCGTCGCCACCCTCCAGGGTGTCGGCGTCCTGGCCGCCGAACAGCCGGTCGTTGCCGCCGCCGCCGCCGATGCTGTCGGACCCCATGTTGCCGTACAGCACGTCGTCGCCGTTGCCGCCGAACACGGTCTCCAGGCCGTTGCGCTGCACCCCGTCGCTGCCGGCCGGGCCGTCGTTCTGGCCGCCGTACAGGGTGTCGTCGCCCTCGCCGCCGCTCAGCCGGTCGACGTCCAGGTTGCCGTACAGCACGTCGTTGCCCGACTGGCCCCACAGCGAGTCGTTGCCCGAGTACCCGTACATGGTGTCGTCGCTGGAGCCGCCGGTCAGCGCGTCCGAGCCGGCGGTGCCGCTGACCAGACCGGTGACCGTTGTCGTCGTCGTTGTGGTCGTTGTGGTCGTGGTGCCGGACGCACTGGTGATGTCGCCGCCGGTCCAGCCGGAGATCAGGGCGTAGAAGTCCGAGGTGACCGCGGTGCCGCCGTTGTAATAGTAGCCGCCCGCGGTGTGCACGCCGACGATCGTCGGGGTCCCGTCCACCGTGATCCAGAGCGGCGAGCCGCTCTGCCCGCCGTAGGTGTCCAGGGTGTCGCCGTAGTAGATGCGGCTGGAGCCGGACGTCGAGTCGACGTCGCCGGTGGCGGTGTACTGGTACAGGCCGCCCGACTTGTCCCCCGGGTATCCCGCGGTGGTCAGAACCGTGCCCTTCAGCGAGCTGGCGCTGTTGGACTGCAGTGCGAAGGTGCCGGTGCTGTCGCCGATCGAGCTGGACAGGTTGATGACGCCGATGTCGTACGAGAAGCTGCCGCGGGTGCTGACATAGGAACTCGGCACGTGCCAGCTGGTGCCGGTCGCGGTCCCGAACGGCGTCGAGGAGCCGCTGAGCGCCGGCGTCACCCAGACGTTCTTGGCGTAGCCGTAATACGGGTCCCACAGCATGTGGCCGGCGGTCAGCACGTCGTTGCCGCTGATCAGCGCGCCGGTGCCGCGGCTGTCGTACCGGCCGTCGCCGTCGAAATCGACCCGGACCTGCACGATCGCGGAATTCGGGAAGGCCGTGCTGTCGGTGACCCGCGTGCGGTCGTCGGTCCCGTGCACGCTCATGGTGTGTTTCCCGCCCCCACGACCCCCGTTACGGGAACATGCGGGGGCGTCGGCGGAAATTCAAGCCGGCGGACGGCAGGAGTACCGGGTCAGATCAGGGTGTCGACCGCGACCACGGTGTCGGCGAACCACAGGAACTCGACGTCGTACAGCACGTCGGCGCCGCCGACCTGGACGCCGCCGTCGTCGAGGCCGGCGACGCTGTAGTTGGCCAGGTCGTTCAGGTAGACGGCGGTGTCGTCGCCTTCGCCGCCGTACAGGGTGTCGATTCCGGCACCGTTCGAGGACGAGGCGTTGTCGCCGTAAAGCAGGTCGTCGCCGAGATTGCCGTACAGCACGTCGTTGCCGTCGCCGCCGTACACCGTGTCGGCCTCCTGGCCGCCGTACAGCACGTCCGCACCGTCGTCGCCGAACAGCAGGTCGGCCCCGAAGTTACCGTACACGACGTCGTCGCCGTCGCCGCCGTGGACCGTCTCGGTCCCGGACCGGTAGCTGCCGTCGGCGGACGCCGGCCCGTCGTTCTGGCCGCCGTACAGCGTATCGGTGCCGCTGCCGCCGCTCAGCAGGTCCGAGCCGATGTTGCCGTACAGCACGTCGTCGCCGTCGCCGCCGCTGATCGAGTCGTCGCCGGACAGCCCGGCCAGGGTGTCGTCGCCGCTGCTGCCGACAACGGTGTCGGCGGCGTCGCTGCCGCTGCTCACGATGCCGACGGTCGAGGTCACGGTGGTCGAGGTCGCGCTGCCGGTCAGGTCGCCGCCGGTCCAGCCGGAGATCAGGTCGTAGAACTCGGGCGTGACGGCGGTGCCGCCGTTGAAGTAGGTGCCGCCGGAGGTGTGGACGCCGACGATCGACGCGGTGCCCTCGTCGGTCACCCACAGCGGCGAACCGCTCTGGCCGCCGTAGCTGTCGAGTGCGCCGTTGTAGTAGATCCGCGACGAGCCCTGGGCGCCGTCGATGGCGTCGCTGGCGGTGACCATCACCGAGCCGTTCGACGACAGGTCGCCCGGGAAGCCTGCGGTGGTCACCGTGGTGCCGACCAGGGCGTCGTTGTCGTTGGCCTGGACCGCGAACGATCCGGTCTCGCTGCCGATCGACCGGTCGAGGTTGATCACCCCGATGTCGTAGTACGTGCTGCCGGAGGTCGCGACATAGGCGTCCGGGACATGCCAGGTGGTTCCGAGCGCGATGCCGAACGGCACCGACGAGCCGTCGCGGGCCGGAATGACCTGGATGTTCTTGGCGTAGCCGTACTCCGAGCTCCACAGCACATGCCCGGCGGTCAGGACGTCGTCGGGGCTGATCATCGCGCCCGAGCCCCAGCCGTCGTAGCTGCCGTCGCCGTCGAAATCGATCCGGACCTGCACGATCGCCGCGAAGGGGTAGGCGGTCGTGTCGTCGACCTGCGTCCGGTCGTCGGTTCCGAGAACCGTCATGCCATCGCCGTTCCCTGTTTCCTGCGCACTCCGCCTCCCCACCGGGGCCGCACGACGCAACTATCGCGCCAAAAGCGGCGATCCGCGGCAACTGGCGGATCCGACCGGCCTGCTCCGGCCGGAGATCCGGGCCTGCTGTCACAACGACCGCCCGGGCGCGGCCATTCCCGGCGCGACGATTCCGGGCGATCACTCATTCGTGAACAGCCTGATCGTCTCGGCGTTGTCGGCGTCGGCCAGGCCGCGCTTGGCCAGCATCTTGTGCAGCTCGGTGGCGAGCCCGGTCATCGGCAGCGAGGAGCCGAGCCGCCGGGCCTCGTCCATCACGGTGGTCAGGTCCTTGATCATGATGGCGATGCGGGCCTGCACCTCGCGGTCGCGGGCCGCCATCCGCGGCATGTACTGCTGCAGGACCGGCGAGTCGGCGCGGCCGCCGGCCAGCGCCTGCGGAATCCGCGCCGGGTCGATGCCGGCGTCCTCGGCCAGTTGGCAGGCCTCGGCGACGATCGCGAAGCCGCAGCCGACGATCATCTGGTTGATCAGCTTGGTGGTCTGGCCGGCGCCGTTCGGCCCCATCAGGGTGAACCGGCCGGCGAGATGCGCGACGACCGGGGCGACCCGCTCGAAATCGACCGCCTCGCCGCCGGCCATCACCGCCAGGGTGCCGCTGGTGGCACCCGGCACGCCGCCCGACACCGGGGCGTCGATCCAGCCCATGCCGGCCTCGGCGCGCAGCCGGGCGGCGAACGTGGTGGCGGCGTCCGGGCGCATCGACGAGAAGTCGACCAGCACGCCGCCGCGGCGGGCGCCGGCGGCGATGCCGTCGGGCCCGAACACCACGGCCTCGACCGCGGCGGTGTCGGTCAGGCAGGTGAACACGATGTCGCTGGCCCGGGCCGCGGCGGCGGCCGACACCGCGACGGCGGCGCCGGCGTCGCCCAGCGCCTCGGCCTTGGCAGGGTCGCGGTTCCAGACCGTCAGCGGGTAGCCGGCGGCCAGCAGCCGGCGCGCCATCGGGCCGCCCATCAGGCCGAGGCCGACATAGCCGAGGCGGGGCTTGTCTGCGGTCACGCTGTCCTCCGGGAATGATTGCGCTGGGTCAGCCGGTGCCGAGCAGCAACAGCAGGACCGACAGGGAGATCGCCGACAGCACGGTCGAGATCAGGATCACCGAGGTCGAGCGCTCGACGTACAGACCGTAGCGATAGGCGAGCACGAACACCAGCGAGCCGGTCGGCAGTGCCGCCCCCAGCACCACCGAGCGGGCCTGCAGCGCGTCCAGGCCGAGCGGGCCGAGCGCCAGCCAGGCGGCGACCGCCGGCTGCACCAGCAGCTTCAGGAACACCAGCCACGACACCTCGCCGAGGCCGGCGCGCAGCGGCTTGCCGACCAGGAACAGTCCCATGGCGAACAGCGCCGAGGGCGCGGCGGCGGCCCCGATGATGTCGCAGAAGGTCCGGACCGGGGTCGGCAGGCCGAAGCCCGACAGCGACCAGGCGATCCCGAGGACGGTCGACAGCACCAGCGGGTTCAGCGCCACCGCCCGCAGCACCCCGGCGACGATCCTCAGCGGCGGGTCGTTGGATCGCAGGTCCAGCTCGATCAGGGCCACGAAGGTCGCGACCATGAAGGCGGCGTTGTAGACCGTCAGGATGACCGCAGGCAGCAGCGCGTCCGGCCCGAACGCGACCGGCAGCAGCGGCACGCCCATGTAGCCGGTGTTGGCGAAGATCGCGCACATCGCCTGCAGCGCCAGTGCCGCCGGGCGCGAGCGGAACACCACCAGCCCGACGATGTAGCTGAGCGCGAACACCCCGAACACGCCGCCGGAGTAGGCGGCCAGGAACGGCAGGTCGAAGATGTCGGAGACCGGCGCGGTCGCCATCGCCTTGAAGATCAGCGCCGGGAACGACACCCAGTAGACGAAGTCGTTGAGCACGCCGGTCGAGGACGCCGGGAACGGCCCGAACCGGCCCGCCGCCCACCCGGCCGCCAGGATCGCGAACACCGGCAGGACGACGTCGAACACGGGCTGCATGGGGCCGAAGGGTAGGCGGACCGCCGGGGCGGTGTCGATGGCGGGTACGGAACGGGTGCGGTGCGGGGAAGCGGTGGTTGACGGCCTGTCGCGGGCCCCGGTCAGCGCAGCTTCCGCATCATCGCCTCCAGCGCGTAGGCGGAGCCGTAGCCGACCTTCGGCGCCACCCGATGGATACTCTCGCCCCGTGCGAGCAGCCGGTGGGCGGCCTGGCAGCGCAGCCTCTGACGCCACCGGTCGAAGCTCAGGCCGGTGTGGAGCCTGAAGGCGCGCGTGAAGGTGCGCCGGCTCATGCCGCACGCATACGCCCAGTGGTCGATGGTCCTGGGGTCCGCCGGATCCCGCAGCAGCGTCTCGCAAACCGACAGCAGATCGGCCCGCCGCGGGAACGGCAGTGCCAGGGGAGAGTCCCGAGCCTCGGCGAGGTCGAGCAGGATCAACCGGCTCAGGTGGTGCGCAAGCGCGGTCCCGTTGCCGCTGTTCTCCAGTTCGCAGAGGCGCTCGACCAGCGCCGTCATCAAGGGGGTGAACGCGACGATCCGGCAGTCGGGCCGCTGAACGGCCTCGAAATCCGTCCGGGTGACATACAGGGACTGCAGCCGGACCTCCCCGATCATCCTGGTCCGGTGAGGCGTGGCGGCCGGAATGACGAGCCCGTATCCCGGCGGCACGGCCCAACTGGCGCCGTCGGTATCCGCCAGCATGAGCCCGGAGACGGCATGCATGATCTGCACTCTCGGGTGGCTGTGGCGCCGGGAGTGGTAGCCGTCGGGATAGGTCTTGCGCAGCGTCACGATCGCCTGCGGCAAGCCCTGGAATCGATCAGCGGAAGAGGTCCCGGTCATTCGGTGCGTCGATTTTGGCCCGATTGCGGAAGAATTGGCCCCCTTTCGACATCGGGTCAATTCATGAGTCCCTCGCCAACCAGCAAGGTGATCGATGCTTCCAGAAAAGACGTCCATCGTGGTCTTCGACATCGACGGCACCCTGACCGACAGCGTGCGCGTCCACCAGACCGCGTTCGAGGCCGCGCTTCGCGGCTTCGGCTTCCCCGACCTGCGGACCGACTGGTCGAGCTATCGGCATCATTCGGACAGCGCGATATTCGGCGAGGCGTGGCAGGAGGCCGGGTTCGCCGGTTCTCCCGACTTCGGGTCGCTCGAAGACCGCTTCCGTGCGGCGTTCTCCCGGGCGTGCCGCCTCGATCCGATCCGGGAAATCCCCGGCAGCTCCGGACTGCTGGCGGCATTGACACGGTCCGACTGGGTTCCGGCGTTCGCGACGGGGAGCCTGCGCTCGGCGGCCGAGTACAAGCTTGGCGTCTTGACCGTCCCGTGCGACCGGGACCTGCTGGTCACGGCCTCCGAGTACCGGACCAGGGAGGAGATCGTAAGCGCGGCGATCCATCGCGCCGCCCGGAAATACGGGCTGAGCCGGGACGCGCGCGTTGTTTCCGTGGGCGACGGTGTGTGGGACTTGCTGACCGCCCGCACTCTGGGGCTGGAGTTCATCGGGGTGGGCCGAGGCGCGGGGGCCGCTGTCCTGCGGGCACACGGGGCGGAGGTGGTCCCGGATCTGACGATGGGGGCCGGCCTGTTGGCCGGATAAGGGGCGCCCCCGCGCGCTATGTCCGTCCGCCGTTCCGACGGGCCGAGGGGGCGTCTTCCAGAGCGTCCATGTCGTCCGAGGGGGCCGGGTCGGCGTCGGTGCCGCTGACGGCCGGGACCCCGAGCGTGATGGTGGTCCCCCGGCCCGGCGTGCTCGCGATCTCGAAGGTGCCGGCCTGGCGCTGCATCAGGCGGCAGGTGATGGCGAGGCCGAGGCCGGTGCCCTCGACGCCGGCGATCGTGGCGTGGGTCGCGCGCAGGAACGGCTGGCCGACCTTCGCCACCAACTCCGGCGTCATTCCGATTCCCTCGTCGCGGACCGAGAACCTGATCCGCTTGCCCTGGCTGTCGACCGACGCGGTGACGGTCTTGCCGGGCTCGGAGAACTTCACGGCGTTCGAGAGCAGGTTGATGAGGCACTGGTGCATCGCCCGGCGGTCGCACAGCGCCGGCGGCGTGGTCTCGATCTGGACCATCACGGTGATGCTCCGGCCCTCGGCGATCGGCCGGACGGTGCGCACCGCCTCCAGGAGGACCTCGGCGGCGTCGCACGGCTCGATCTCGACCGGCAGGGCGTCGTTCTCGATGCGCGACAGGTCGAGGATGTCGTTGACCAGCGACAGCAGACGGGTGCCGCTCTGATGGATGTCGCCCATGTATTCGATGGCCTTGTCCGGCCTCATCCGGTCGAGGCCCTGGTAGCGCATCAGCTCGGTGAAGCCGATGATGGCGTTCAGCGGCGTGCGGAACTCGTGGCTCATGTTCGCGATGAAGTCGCTCTTTGCCTGGCTGGCCTGCACGGCCTCGTGCATGGCCCGTTCCAGGGCGACCTCGGCGGTCTTGCGCAGCGACACGTCGCGGAAGGTGTAGACATAGACGGCGCGCGGCTGCCGACGGCGCTCGTAGGGGCTCCGGCTCGGCTTCACCTCGGACCGGCTGACCAGCATCTCGACGGTGATGGCGCGGCCGTCGATTCCGGTGAGGGTCAGCTCTCGCGGCCGGTGGTCGTCCTCGTCGGCCATCCGCACGCCGCTCTCGGCCTCCGGCAGGAGATCCCTCAGCGGACGGCCTCGGACCTGCTCGTAGGTCAGGCCGAGCATCTGCGAGGCTGCGTCGTTGAACAACTCGATGCGACCCAGGGTATCGGTGGCGATGATCCCGTCGAAGCTGTCCTCCACCACCTTGCGCATCAGGGAGCGCCGATAGGTCATCGCCATGCGCTGGCGGAACAGCTGGATCGCCTGCAGGCGAAGCCGGTTGACGACGCCGAAGCCGAGCCAGTCTGCGAGGCTCACCATCCAGGCGCCGAGACCGAGGCTGACGGGCGCCACCATCTGGATCCCGACGCTGCCGGCAAAGGCGGCCGCCGCGCCGGTCAGACAGAGTGCCAGGACGCTCCCGATACCGGCGTCGACCAGCAGCATGGCGAGCGCGAACAGCAGCAACGAGCCGGCGGCGGTGATCGGCCAGCCGGTCTCGTGCAGGGCCCGCCGCTGCAGCAGGCTTTCCATGGCCAGCGCCTGCACCACGACGCCGGGTTGGTAGCCGTGAGCGGGCACCGGGAACTCGTCGCCGAGCTCGACCGCGGTGGCGCCGATGATCACGATCTTGCCGTCGAGGCTGCCCGGTCCGACGCGACCGCCATACAGATCGTGAAAGGAGATCCGCGGTATCGTCTCTGGACTGATCGCGTAGTCGACCAGGAAGTTTGGCGCGGAGTAGCTTCCGCCGACCGCCAGGGCGGCGAGCGACGGGCGGACGATCCCGCCACTGCGATGCAGAATGTCGTAGCGCCAGATTCTGCCGTCCGACTCGGCGGTGACGTTGGCCGCCCCGATGCTGGCGTTCTCGGCGAGGCTCTGCAGCGGCCGCACGTCGCGGACCGCGGCACCCGGGGACCATGAATCGCGTTGCACGAATGCCGGCAGGATCACGCGGCGCCCGGCCCGGGCGATGGCCGCGGCCAGGGCGTCGTCGGCCTGCTCGGCGGAGTGGGCACTGAAATCCACGTCGAGGACGATGGTCCCGACACCGGCGCGGACGAGTTGGTCGATGACCCGGGCGTAGTACTCGCGGGGGAACGGCCAGACCGGGAGATCGGCGAACGTCGCCGCGTCGATCTCCACGATCTCGACCCGGCCGGACGCGTCGCGCGGCAGCATCGAGAAGCGCCACGCCAGCAGGGTCCGGTCGATCGGCGTCAGCAGTCCGGCCAGGTCCGCCGCAAAGACGGCAAGCAGCACCGTTGCCAGAACGGCGCGCTTGCGGTTGCGCGGTCTGCGGAGGCTAGTCAGACGCCGGCTGACAGCCGTCACCGCGGAACCGAGTCGCCACGGCCAACGTCGACCTGCGGTGCGGTTCGGCGTCATGCGTCATGTCCGGCAAGGGGTCATGGCGCGCGGCACGGGGCATTGGCCCAGGCTTCGGCGTCGGAGGACGGCGACGGGGTCACTTGTTCTTCCCGTTCCCATTGCCCCCGGAGTTGCCGCCGCCGGAGTTGCCGCCGCCGCTGTTGTCGGAATTCCCACCGCCGTTGCCGCCGGAATTGCCGCCACTGTTGCCGCCGGAATTCCCGCCACCGGAGTTGCCGCCGCCGGAGTTGCCGCCGCCGTTGCCGCCGCCGGAGGCGCCGCCGCCGGAGCT
>Ga0209475_10001047_pt1 | contig 39173 bp, 57 predicted proteins | sample tdDd471_FD_187128 | JGI IMG/M metagenome (GOLD analysis project Ga0209475, IMG submission 187128) | Marine sediment microbial communities from the Atlantic coast under amendment with organic carbon and nitrate - tdDd47.1 (SPAdes)... | ecosystem: Environmental > Aquatic > Marine > Coastal >... | reverse complement strand
TCGTCGCACTCAATGTATGCGTGATAAGACTAATCAAGAAGTTAGAAAGCTTTTATTGCAGATGTTTAGCCCTAGTACGGTAAACGAAATGCAGTATTCTATGACTAATCTTTCTATCGTTAAAAAGGTTATTAAGAAATTAGCACGAGTCTACAAGGATGGTGTTAAGCGTGAAGTTCCTGATAGCCAAGAGAATACCAATAGATTGCGAGAGCTTGCTGAAAAACTAAGATTTAATCAGAGAATTAAGACATTAAATCAGGTACTTAGGCTACAAAAGAATGCTCCTATGTACATTAAGCCATGTAAGTTCATCGATAACGAAGGTGAGGAGTTTTGGAGGCCCCGTCCCACGGTGCTTCACCCTTATCTATATGATGTGGTAGAAGATTTCTATGATCGTACTCAACCACTTGTTTTTGTACTTAGTGACTACAGTCCAAATGCTCCCATTTTTACAACATTGGACCCTGCCCGTGTTAGAAATAACAATGCTGTATCAAATATTAATGGGCAAATTCGCGCTACAGGAAATAGCAGAGACGAACTCATAGCTGATAAAAAGGAAGATGAAGGTGAAAACGAAAACGACAAGCAATACATCTGGTGGTCAGGAAAGTATCACTTTACCACTAATGCCCTTGGACAAGTTCTTATCGATGAAGAAAACAACATCTTCCCAGGAAGTACTTTCATACCCAGCGAAGAACTCGGTGAGAATCCCATTGATGAGCTTCCCTTTGAAAACCTAGCAATAGACCAAGACAATTCTTTCTGGGCAGAAGGTGGAGAAGACCTTGTTGATGGCGCAATTGTTGTTAATTCATTGATGACCCAAAATAACCATATTGCTGTAACCCAAGGGTATGGCCAGTACTGGATGGCAGGGAAGAACTTGCCAGACAACGTAGAGGTTGGACCTAATAGAATCGTTAAGTTTGAGCATGAGATCAGTGAAGTAGATCCACAGCCTAGATTTGGAGTGGTGAATGCCAACCCCCCATTATCTGAATTGCAGGACTCTATTGAAGCACAGGTTGCTTTAATTCTTACTACCAATAACTTATCTACTTCAGGATTAAGCGGCACACTTGATGGTGGGGCTAACTTTGCAAGTGGCGTAGCTCTTGTAATCGATAAGGCTGAATCTTTAGAGGATGTGAATCAAGACAGACAACTGTTTGCAGAGGCTGAGAGAAACATCTGGCGTAAGACCGCAAAGCTTATGCAGTACTTTAGTGAGCAAGAGATGCTTGATCCAGAACTAGAAGAGCTCATTATTCCGGAAGATATTGACGTAGTTCTTGAGTTTAGTGAACCACAGGTGATTGCAAGTGAGGCTGAGAAGCTTAATGCACTCGAAGCAAGGCAACGTCTTGGCATCAATACAGATGAAGAGCTTATTATGATGGATCGTAAAGACTTCACTGAAGAGATGGCCACTCAGAAACTAGAAGAGATTCGACAACAAAAGATGGAGAACATGGACCGCATGATGGAGATGACGGGTGGTGATCCTAATCAGGAAGAGGAGAATCCGTTTGGCAATCAGGACGACGAAGACGAACGCGACGACGACCAGGACCAGTAGCGAAATAGATCTTTTTGACGGTGTTTCTGCTAGTCGCCAGGCTAAAAGAAATGCCGCTGAAATTGCTGCTGAAATCATCATCGAAAATATTCAGACCGATCTAAATGCTACGAAAAGCCCTGTTTCAGGTGAGCAGTTCAAACGCTTAGATGATGCCCAGAAAAGGATCAAAAGAAAGCGTGGCGAGCCGACCATTCCTAATTTGGAGCTCTCTGGAACAATGAGAGATCAGCTTGACGTGAAGGTGACTGGATCTGGTAAAATAGAGGTGGGAGTCTTTGGAGATGCTGCTCCTAGAGCAGATGGGCACAATAATCTCAGTGGTAAATCAGCTTTGCCTTTGCGTCAGTTCCTACCCAAGGAAGGGGAGGACTTTCGCTCTGGCATTCAAAGAGAACTTAATCAAGTGATCGCAGAAGCTGTAGCTGAGTCAGTAACAACCACTCAAAGATTACCAGCAAGACGTCTTCAGAACGCCTCATCTAAGAGTGCTTTCTTTGATATCCTCAGGGAATTCTTTGTCGACTTTACCAACGCCCAGATTGAGACAGCAGTCTTTAGAAATCCAGAACTTGTGTTATTCTTTCGTGATAGAAACTTACTGAGGTTTTTTAATGGCAGTAACAATTAATAGGCGTGGCCTTAAAATCACAATCGATCTACCTACTTTAGAGCGTTTGAATCCAGACAACGTTATGAATAACGAGACTAAAGACCGCCTTGGTAATACTGCTCTTACTGCTATTAAGAGCCGCGTGACCAATGGGCTAAGTCCAGTAGAGGGTGTTCCAAGGTTTCCTGGCTATAAGTCCACTCGAGATGGTAGTGGTTATCCAAGAACTGCTGCTATTAGAGAAAAGTTTCCAGCTAAAAAAACTCGTCCTGTTAACTTAACATTGAGCGGTGAGTTTTTAAGTCTATTAACCTATAGAGTTGATCAGCTTGGAATCACCATTGGATGGTTTGATCGTCGCCAAAGAACAAGAGACTTAATCGCTACTCATCAAGAAGGTAGACATCCCCATGTTCCTAGAAGACAAATTCTACCACTAGACGAAGGCAATAGATTTGTTGCGTCAATAAGGCGTAGCATAAAAAATGTTGTGCTAGAAAGAATTACACGTATAATTAACTCGTGATCATATAGTGTGCAGTGCTACTTAATGATCCACTCAACTGTGTGCAGTGCTACAGGGAGACAACATGAGCGATACACCGAGTGATGCTACTCAGGAAACGGTAACTGCTACCGAAACGTCTAATGTGGAAACAGCCGAAGTTCAAACAACCGAGGCTTCTCCGAATAAAGACAATGGTGGAAAAAACCGTTATAAGAATGACCTTCTTAAACAAAAAGCAGCTAATAAGGAACTAATGGACCGATTAGCAGCTCTTGAGAAGGATAAAGAAGATACAAGAATTGCCTCGATGAGAGAAAAAGAGCAATTCAAAGAGCTGGCCGAAGAATACAAGACAAAGCTAGAGGACGCCGAAAGCAGGCAATCTCGTCTTAATGATGCTATTATCTTGGATAAAAAGATCAGCGCTATTACCCAAGCCGCCCTACAGATGGGCATCCGAAAGGAAGCTTTAGGTGATTTGGATCTTCTAGACTTGGATACAGTTGAGTATGAAACGACTAGTACAGGACGAGTTAATGTCCTGGATCCTAAGGGATTTGTCGAGGACCTCAAAGTAACTAAGCCGCACTGGTTCGGTAAACGCTCAGCAAAATTAAACAGTGAAGACCCTGTGGTCATCCCATCAGATGGGAGTGTCACTGTAGAAATGATTAGAAAAGCAGAGCGAGAGGCTAAAAAATCAGGAGATTCCAGCCAATATTTATCTCTCGTTAAAAGATATAAACAGCAGTAGTTTTTAAACATCTTTGAGGGGGTAAAATGGCCGATCAGCTTTTTAGAGCAGGTGCCGAAACGTCCGTTATTGTACCAGAGATTTGGTCCAGTAACTTTTATGACGTTCTACTACAGAGCAATCCATTCCAACAACTAATCGATTCTTCTTATGAAGGTGAGATTGCTAACCTTGGTGACACGGTTAGAATTTCTACAATTCCTGAGTTTAGTGAAGCTGAGGTAATTGAAGAGGATCAACGTGCAAACGCTGATGCCGTGACAATCACTCAACAAAACCTTGTTATTAACAAGCGTATTGTGAAAGATTTTAAGGTAACCAAGCGTTCATTAATGCAGTCACTTCCTTATATGGATAAAGTGCGCGATCTAGCCGCTTTCTCTATTGTAAAGAAGATCCAGGACATCATCATTGATTTGACTGTTCCGGCTGGTGCAAATGCCATTTCTTATGACTCTGGTACGACTCTTGATCTTGCTGATATTCTTGAGGCTAAAGAGATTCTTGATGCTTTGAATGTTCCAGGTGGTGATCGTTACATGGTTATGGGCGCAGCTCAGCTAAACGACATTTTCAACATTCAAGGGTTCACTTCTAGTGACTTTATCGTATCTGGTGCTCCTTTGATCACTGGTGAGATCCCTTCAATGCTAGCTGGATTTAATCCTGCTTTCACAACTGCTGCTGGAGCTGTAACGTATGCGTTCCATCGCTCTTATATGACAGTTGCTGCTCAGCAAGGAATGGCCACTGAAGAGTTCAACCTAGGTGTTAACGGTGAGCGTGGCTCTCGAATCAACACTGATTGGTTGGGTGGATTTCGTCAATTGGATAACCAGAGGGTCGTTACCATCAGCTGACGCTATGCAATATACTGGGAAACTTAAAGAGAAATATATGAATCCGATCGCTAAGAAAGCTTATGAGACTTGGCGAAACCAGCGTGCTCGTTGCAATAGACCGTCTTCTGTTAATTATAAGTATTATGGTGGAAAAGGTCATAAGGTTGAATATTCTTCTCGAGAATTTCTTGGTTGGTTTATTGAGAATTATCCTGGATCTGAAAAGGATTTGAAGAATTATGTTGTTGGAAGAATAAATCATGAAAAAAATTATTCCTTAGATAACATTAGATTTGAGACAAAGACAGTTTCGACTAATGAGATGTTAAATAGGTATCAAAATAGACGGCCGATTTTAGCAGTTTCAGAGGATGATGATTATTCAATGGCTTTTTCCAGTGCTTATCACGCTTCAAAAATTTTAAATATATCGACCGGGCACATTTCAGGAACCGCGCAAAGAAGATCTTTGGGTGTTAAATCTAGAAAACCCAAATGTGGTTATCAATTTTATTATATGGAGGTTTAGGTGTTTAAAAATAATGAATTCATGTGTGTTGTACATTACGCCCATGATGGCGGTGGATCAGGTGCGTCGGCTGACGATGCTAAATCCATTGCTTCTGGTGTAATGTTTAACGTTCCTGAAGGGGTTGTTGTAACTGACGCTCATGTAAACGTTTCCACTGTGGTTGCAGGTACTACTGCAATTGAGGTCGGAGATGGTACAGATGCTGATGGTTACGTGACTTCTGCCAACGTTACTCTTGGTACAGTTGGTTTATATGTAGGTTCTGGTGCTCTTTTGAACGCTAAGATCTATACAGCTGGCGATACCATTGACTTGGCTGCCACTGGTGCTTCAAGTGCTGGTGCCTTCGAAGTAGTTGTGCGCGGTTATAGAATTTAATGTCTATATCGGCGGCGAATAAAATACCTTATACGAGGCTTCGTTATGCGAGGTCTCAAAACCCTGACAACTTCGCCCCTTTCCTTCGCCGGTTAGGGCAACGGGTTCAGATCTACGACATGGAGTTCGCACAGGGTAAATGGTATTTATGGTTCGTCCCGGATGACACTAAATCTGACGTTAGAAGTATTGATTTAGACAATGCTTAGTAGAGAACAAATCAGGGAAGTTAGTACAATGTTTTTGCGCGAGGAGCTCGAAAAAGCTCATCAGCGTAAGTTTGATAGTCCTATTCAGGCAAATGCTTGGCGAGTGTACATTGCTGCCCTTGATAAAGAACTCAAATACAGAGGTAAAAATGAAACATTCAGAGGCTAAGAATCCAGCTTTTAACCATCATACTGAAGTTCGCTTGAGAAAGAACTCAGAAAAGAAAGCTCCTCAAAAGGTTAAGCCAGTTGTTCAAGAGCAAAGTCAGGCTGAAAAGAACCGTCCTATGCACGCTAAACAACGTGAAGAGCTAGCTGCAAAGGAAGTTAAGGTTAAAGAAAAGCTTAAGAAAGCTAAGAAAAAGGCTGAAAAGGCACAAGATTAATGACGATTTGATAGGGAGCTAATCATGGCAGTAGATGATAGGGGCGATCAGGTATTAAAGAAAGCCGCTATTGTTTTGGATGGTGGTACTCAAAATCATACCGATAAAGGATCTGAATATGTCATTCGAGTTCTCGACGAAGTAGTTAAGAATGTCTTAGACGATATTCTTGCAGCATTAGGCGGCACATCTTCCAATAATACGACAAAGACAGTGTTCAATATAGCTCTCGGTGCTGCGAACACAGAGCAGTCTCAATCTTTACCGGATGATACCGTTGCATATATTATAAAAACGCGTGGTAATAGTGAACTAAAGCTAGCATGGAGTGCCACAGAGAGTGGCACCAAATTCATAACAATAAAAAAGAATGCGTCCTTTGAGGACCAGAATTTCTCAACGTCACTGACACTTTACTTTCAGTCACCACAGACCAGTGATATAGTTGAGATAGTTGCATGGAGCATTTAGGGGGGTTTTGTGGGTATTACTTTAGATGAAATTGTTTTGACCGATGATTCGCAATCGATTGCCATTGGAAATGGGAGTGGGACGCTTTTAAGTATCGCAGCACTGGACTCTGTGGCTAGTGGCGCTGAGAATGCCATCGTCATGGCTGGTATTAGGCAAGATACTGGAGGATCTCCTGTTAGTTCAGACGGAGATTTACATCCATTCCTTTTCAATAATGATGGTGAGCTAAAGGTCGCCGCTGACTTAAGCTCTAGTGTCGGTGACGACGACGCGGACTCTGGTAACCCTGTTAAAATTGGGAGTAGAGCAGTGGATGGTTTACTTTCTGCTGTATCGGCTACTAATGATCGGGCTGACTTGTTAAGTGATATGTATCGAAGGCTTTGGATTAACAACTCTGCCAACGTTGGGATGCAGAGTTCTCAAGAGACAGTGACCGCTGTAGCTGCTGAAGTTTTATCATCACCTCTTGCTGGTCGTCGATTTGTGACAATTCAGAACCAGGGGAATCAAGATGTTTTTATTGGGCATGACGCGACCTTAACCTCAGCTAATGGCATTAAAGTTCCAAAGAAATCTAGTGCCACTTATGAGCTAGGTGAGGATATCGATATCTTTATGATCTCTTCAAGTGGGTCTCAAGATGTAAGGTTCCTAGAGGCAGGATAATGGATGAAAAAAACAGGGCTCTACATAGGGGCCTTATGAGTATTTTAGATAAAGCGGAGCACCCCTTAATGGTAAAGGAATTGCCCGCTTTTTCTGCAATCTATAACTGGACGAAAACTCTTCCAGAGAACATGATTGAAAAGCCTTCCGTTAACCATAAGAAGACATCGGTTCGCGAAAGTAAGGTTGAAAAATGAGCGGCATCACGATTGATGTAAATGAAAACGATATAGTAGACTCGCTAAATTCAACGGAGTCTACTCTTTTGGCAAACCAAACTTTCACTGGTTCGTTTGTAGATGTTACTGAGTTTGCTTCTATACAAATATGCGTGGTTTCTGATCAAGCGAGCGCTTTGGATGGCGCTATCGTCCAGTTTTCCACAGATGGAACCATTTCCGGAATTATAAGGTCACATGAATCAACTATTCAGCCTTCGACCTATGGTTTGTTTTTCTCTCTACCAAGGGAGGCGGCCTATTACCGAGTGATCTATACGAATGGGGATACCGATCAAACAACCTTTAAACTTCAATCGTTGCTCTCTACAAGCAATGCAGGAAGTTGGTACACACCGCTCGGGGGAAAGGTTACCGATACTAGTACGGCTCAGATTATTAAGGCCGCAAACATTGGTCAGCAGCCCGACGGCGACTGGGTCACTCTAAGAGCCACTGGTGTTTCTTTTGAATATTCAACCGAAAAAGCCGACTCTCCTGATCCTGTTTTGATAGCATCTGAGGAACTTGATACTGGCTGGTTGGATACGGATGGATGGGCATCAATCGAAATTTACATTACCTCCGATGTTGTTAGCATTGAAGATGGCATACAAATTCAAAGGACAATTGATACTTCAGCGATCCCCGTTTTACAGTCTGGACAATCCGAATTTCATACCTACACATCCCAAGATGTGATCAATGGATTTAAGGTTATTCGTATCCCTGCCGTTTTAGACGGGTTCAAGATGATCTATTCAAACGGTTTGACCGATCAGACGTCTTTTGAGGTTGTGATTACAAACCAGATAACATCGGCTGAACCTCCAAGCTCTCAGTTAACCGATGAGTTAAACGCTGGTAACAGGGCAACCACCACGAAAGCTAGTATTATTGCACCAGACGATAACAATAGTTTTGAAAATGTCGGCAGGAACGGAGAAGGGGTAAACGCTTTAAATATCTATTTGAAAGACATTTCAGCTGCTCTAGGCATGAAACCATACGATGCTTTTGAGACTGGGCAGATCAATGTGAATGGTAATACACCAGTTTTGGTTCCTCCATCGACTATTGCTAATCCTTCGAAACTCATGCTCCAAAACACCGACCCCATAGATGATGTCTATTATGGAAATAGCGCTTCTGTAACAGAGTTGACTGGATATCGCATAAAAAATGATCAAGAGGCGACTCTTAATATAGATGCGACCCCTCAGGTCTGGCTGATTGCTCAAAGTGGCGGTGGTGAAACTAACATACTAAACTTAGACGCTAACAATGTTGATTCAAACACTGGTGTTACAGATCCTGGTAATATGTTCGCAAGCGATGACACCAGGGCTATATTTGATAGTTTATCTGATACATGCGAAGTAAGCAGTTTTCCAGGGTCATCGTCGATAACTCTTGCTAACATTACCTCTGTTAAGATTAAGGCCGAAATGAGAAAAGAGTCTGGGGCTCCAAACGAAGTATCAGCTTTTTCCCAGTCGGTTAGTGATTTTGTAGACAACCCAGTCACTATCACCAGTCCCACAGTGACAGCAGCGAGCAACCTGATTTATATTATTTATGTTTCAAGAAGAGATATAGGAGCAGACGTCATTGACGTAACAAACACCATGGGTCTTTCCGGTTTCTCTATTATTGCTGATGTACAAAATAATGACGAGTCTCGTACTACGGCAATTATTATGACTGGGACTGCTATTGCAGATGGAACAATCTCGGTTACATTCGACACAGCAGCTGACTATGGATGTATTGGTGTTCTATCTTTTTCTAATGTGAATGAGATGAGCCCGATACATGATTTTGACACCGATTTTGGTAATGATGACAATACTCTGGATGGAAATGTAAATGTTCTTGAAAACGGCATGGTCATTATGGGGGCTGGGGCTGAGCTCTCAAGTGTGAGCTCCAGGCTAGCTGGTTTTACTAATAGAATTACAAACATAGGGTCGACTGCCAACAATGATCAAATCCTAGATGTTTCCACAATGCCTATCACAACAACCGGAAGTCAGTTCTGGTCTATGGGTTTTGATTCGACTACAGCCGACACTTCTGGGATAGCAGTTTCTCTCACGCCTTCAGATGCATTAAACCCAGTTCTTCTTGTTGGCTACGAGGTGAGCGGTGTCCCTGGTGCAACATCCATGTCGCAAGCAGTGTCTTCATTGACTGACGCGACGTTTGAGCAGGAAATTACCTCAGATAGGGCTTGGACTGAGTTGGATATTGATAATACAAGCTTAGTGCCTTCTATTGGAGTAATGGGAAATGCGAACTTAGAGATCGATAGGCTTTGGCTAGAGGTTATAGAAAGTGGTTCTAAGGCTGTAGTTTCTTATAGATATGAGGGGAATAACTAATGTCCTTGAATTTAAATAACTTCGATATTTCTTGGGACGAAATGAAGTCTAAAATCGATGAAGGAAACATCTATTATCACCACTTATTAAATGGGAGATATGAAGTTTATTCATATAGGGAGCCGTTCACATACAGATGTCGCTTTCGATCTAAGGCGGAGATATCCGATTTTGAGGATAACTATTTATCGGGAAGTAACAAAACAAGAAAGCATTCTGTTTATGCTGAGAATCCACTGGTTTTTGACAAAGGCGTTTATCAATTTGATACAATAATTTCTCATGACTGGACAAACAAACACTCTTGGCCATCTACAGACAATAGCTTGTGGGTTATTGAGCCCCAGAGTCAGACCAAGCAAGTCCGCCTAGTTAAGTCAGAAGTTCAATTTTCACACGACGTGATACTAGGGGCTAAGGTTCCTACCCCTGGGGAGTTTTATTTTGACCTTTGGTTTTACAACCCGGCATTTGATCCTGGTTCGGCAGTCACCCCCGATAACCCTCTTTACGTTCCTGGAGAAACTCCTGGGGAGAACCCACTCAGGTTCCTTTATAAGAGAACTGTTTTTGGTTCAATAAGACAAGTTTTTGACTTCGGAAATGATCACTATACTATGATGGCGTCAGTTGACGGTATTAATGCCGGTGTGACGACTGTTCGGTTTAACTATGATCAGACGATACTATTGAGGGGTGATCTTGGAGCACAGATTCGGTTTAGCTTAAAAGATCATTCACCTATGTTAGGGGATTATTGCACAGTGAGTGTTGTCATTCGAGAAGAGGATATTGAATAATGATTAGAACTTACACTGGTTATTTTTTATTTATAATGATGTTTTTTTGGGGTGGATGGGACATATATGCATGGGTTAATGACACTAATGCAACAATCAGCGTTTATATAACTGATTTTTCTATGTATTCTCCGATGCTTCCTTTTGTGTTTGGAGTTCTAATCGGTCACTGGTTGTGGCCTGCAAAAGGGAGTAAAGACTAATGGCAATATTTCCAGATTTACAAATTGAATCAAAACTCCAGATCAAAGACCGTACAAGGCTTTCAGCGTTTGGTACTTTTGTTTCAGCTGGCTCATCTGCTCTTACCGATCTCACGATTAGGCCAGGTGATGATGAGTCACCTGTGAGTGTTTTGTCTTTAACTGATAGAAACTTGGACTGGCAATTTAACGACTGGAATGGAGATTTTGATGCTACAAACAATAAAATCGACTTTCAAGAAGGTTCATCACAGCTCACTGCTACCATTACGCCTGGTACGTACACTTTGTCTGCTCTTGCTACAGAGATTAAAACTCAGATGGATTCTGCTGGTTCCAATACATATACTGTGTCTTTATCTGATGATCGACTCACTATCTCAACCACTGTCGCCTTTTCACTCTTGCCTTATACTGGCGACAATAGCTCTGCTTCTCCTCTTCCTATGCTAGGATATTTTGAGGAAGATGAGGATGATCAGATGTTCATGGGGAAAGACTCCTATGAAGCTCGTGATCGTGTTCGTTTTTTACCGAAGAATATTACGGTTTCAGCTACAGATGGAGTTGATACAGAGGCTGTGATTCAAAAGCTTTCTCTTTATTCTGTAGAGGGAGATGCTCTTTATTCAACTGACTATGATCTAACGACCAAGAAATCAGACATTTTAAAGTGGGTTAGAGAAGGTCGAAATAGCTTTCTTAAATTCCATAGGGAAGCTCAAGAGGAGATCATTGATTTCTTTAGGGGCAAAGGTTTTGCTAACATTTATAATGACCCTTTAAGAGTTAAGGACTTTGTGAAGCCTCAGGATCTTAAGCAGTGGTCTACCTTTCTAACGCTTCGTTTAATCTTTGATGATTTAAGTAATAGTGTGGATGATATTTTTGAAAGGGAAGCTAGAGAGTTTGAATCTCGTGAGATGAAACTTAGAGACCGTTATATTAGGGTTGATCTAGATGAAGACGGGAAAGCTGATCCTGGGGAAGCTATCAATATAACTTCCGGAAGGCTTTTTAGAGGATGAGTATCACCGGGGTTCTTCCTTATTTTAGAGAAAGATTAAATGGTCTCGGTCATTCTGAATGGGCAGACGCACTTAACTTCGATAACATTCCAGAGACTATCATAGATAGGGCGTACCATCTGGACTTCGGTCCATTGGTAGGAAATAGTCGAAATCAGAACGTTTCTGACTTGAGTCCTGGTGTAACTGTGAGACTATTTGTGAAGGGCTATAGAAACACGAATGAAGCTCGCGATCGTTTAATTTCATTCGCACAAGAAGCCATTTGTGATATTATTGACCCTAGAAATGCGACTATTGGTCCGGCGGTTAAAAACGTCGTATTTACCAGCATGAACATAATCCCAATTGATGGGAGCAACGACAACACGATGTATGCAGAGATGAATTTCTCAGCAAGAACATTTTTAGTATTTACAACATAATCAATTAGGGGGAAACATGAGTTCAACTGCTGCCGAAGTCCGCATCCAGACGGTCGAAGCGCGATGGGAAATCGAGGAAGCATTTTGCGTCGATTTCAAAGGCGCCACGTCCGCTAATCTTGATGAACTTTATATTTTATTTTCAACTGACGCTGTAGACTACTTTTTGTGGTTTGACGGAACTGGTTCATCAACTGCACCTGTGGTTTCTGGGCGTACCGCCATTGAAGCTGATATTAGTGGTGACAGCACGGTTGCTGCCATTCTTGCTACCGTTGATACAGCTGTGGAAGCTGCCACAGGTTATACTGGTGAAATTGATGGAACTATTCTTAGACTTACCTTGGACAACACAAACGAAGTAGCTAATGAACCGGAACAGGGCACGACTTCTTTAGCTGTGATGCCTTTGAACAGAGGTGGCAATATTCATCTTGGTTTAATCTCTGGTGACGTTGTTCCAACTCTAGAAGAAACACTTTTTGATGTGTTAGCTCACCAAACGGGTCAAACAATCTTAGCTCAGCTTCGTCAAGGTCTAGGTGTTTCTCTTCCATTAGCATTGATCGATTACAATGTGGATCTTTATAGCCAACTAGTATCAGTTGCTGGTGGCAAGTTTACTCCATCTGGAGGAACTGAGCTTTATGGACGTGGTACAGGTTCTCTTGGAAAGAATACTATTGTTAATGCTAGAAGACTGGTTCTGCACCCTTTTAATAAGGCTGCTGCTGATAGGTCTGAAGACATTACTGTATGGCTTGCTTATCCTAATGTCGATAACATCACATATAGTGGTGAAAATCCTCAAACAATGAACGTAACATTTACTGCATTCCCAGATGACAGACGTCCTGAAGATATCAACATGATTGCATTCGGAGACTCTAGTCAGTCAGGCATTGTAGCATCATAACAAACAAAGGAGCGGCGACGTGGAAATTAATTTAGGAAGTGGAAAAATTAAAGTCACATTAGGAGATAAGTCTTTTGAGATTAGAGATCCAAACTTTGAAGACATTGAGTCTATTCAAAAGGACGAAGATCAGCAAAAGGCTGTCTATAATTTTCTAGTGAGACTTGGAGCTGAAAAGGAAGTTGTCGATACTATTGGGATTATTACTCTCAAAAGATTTGTTGGCGAATTAATGGCTCCTTTCCAAGAAAAAAAGTAGATGAGCTAACTTTACTGCAATGTAGGTTAGCTCATTTTTACAATATTAATCCTCTAATACTGGGGAAGATGAGCTATAAAAAGCTTCAAAAGATGTACAACGCGATTGAGATCATTGAGGCTGATAAGGCTTTGGCTCTATTAAGTGTGCATTCTTACCCACACCTTAAAAAGTCAGGCCAACAAAAAGTAGTTCAGGAGCTTAAGAGATTATCTGAGGCAAACAAAGAAAACTATAAAGAGCCGCCACCGAGATCGATGCGTGAGCTCTACGATAGGATGATGAGGGCTTTGCGTGGCTGACGATAGAATTGAAATAGAACTGATAATTGATGAGGATGGTCCACTCCAGGCCATTCTTGATATCACTGGTGCGGTTGTTGATTCAGCTGATGACATGAGCGAAGCGATTACTAGGAATCTTAGTGACGCTTTTGAGCAAGTTAATGTTGAGGTTAGGGAGTCTGCTCGTACTTTCAGGGAACGTTTTACTGATAGCGCCAGAAGGGCTTTTCGTAGGTTATCAACTGATGGTTTAAGAACAGCCAGGGAACTCGGTAGAAATTTCACTAGACAGTTGGCTCGTGCTTTTAATCCAAGAAATTTACTTAGAAGCTTTAACCAAATAAGAAGACAAGTATTTACTTTAAGAAACGCTTTTGTTGGGGCATTTGCAGCAATTGGGGCTGGTGCTTTAATATCTCAAGTCACTCAACTTGCTTCAGCTCAGCAGGATGCAATTAACCAGTTGAATTCTGCACTCGCTACAGCCGGAACGTTTTCAGAACAAGCCAGTCAAAACTTTCAAGACCTAGCTTCAAGTCTACAAAGAACATCTCGTTTTGGAGATGAGGTTATCTTACAGCAAGCAGCACTTGCTAGAAACTTTACTCGTACAAATGAAGAAGCCGAAAGACTTGTGACCGTAGCGCTTGATGTCTCTGAAGCTACAGGTATCACTTTAGACTCAGCGGTACGAAACTTAGGTAGAACACTTGGTGGTCTAACTGGTGAGCTTGGTGAAGCTGTTCCTATTATTAGAACTCTTACACAAGAACAACTAAGAGCTGGTGAAGCTATCAATTTACTTTCAAGAAGATTTGGTGGAGCTGCTCTTGCCGCCACTAGGACATTCTCTGGTGCGCTTGCGCAGTTAAGAAACAACTTTAGTGATTTCTTAGAGAGCATTGGGCAAGGCATATCGGAGTCCCCGGCGGTTATTGCGTTCTTTAATACCTTATCGAGTTTCTTTGCAAATCTGGGTAACGACATACGTAATAGCGGCTCTAGTTTTGAATCATTTATCAGGAACGTTATTGACGGAATTATTGTCGCTGGCGAAATAACCATTGATGTTTTCGAACAAATACTAACACTGCCAAATAGAATCCAAGGGACTTTCTTAGCGTTGAGACTAGAGGTTTTACAGTTTGTAGAATCAATATTATCAAGTATTGAAAGATTGTCAGGCCTCGGTGGTGGATTCGCTAGAGCTTTGGGTCTTGGTGTTGGCGGTGAAGCAATTGCTGATCTGGAGACTATAAGAAGTCAAATATCTGGGACCAGTGGTGAATTAGAAAGCTTAGCAAACGAAGCTATTCAGTCAGAACAAGCTTTTGATTCTTTGAGACAACGCCTTAACGAATTTCAAACAGCTTATGGAGAAGCTCTAGCAGAGATTGAAACTCAGGGCATCGGTACAGCTATAACGAATAGCACTCGTCAAGCAGCAGAAGAAGTTCCACGAGATATTCTAGAATTAAGACGAAACATTGCTTTATTAAGAGTTGATGCAATCGAAGCCATTGGTGAAGCCTTCTTTAATGAAGGTGATGAGTTCGACGCTAATGAATCTCTGTTTAGAGATCTTGGTGAGGCATCTCGTGCTGAACTTCAGCAAGTACAACAAGAACTACAAAACCTAATTACATCATCACAACAAGCGGCCATGCAGTTAAACCAAGCGTTCACGCAAGGTGTTGGTAACGCAATTTCTCAAGGTGTTCAATCAGCTGTTACGGCCTTGCAAGAAGGACAAAATGCATTTCAAGCCTTTGGACAAGCTGTATTAGGAGTATTTGGAGATTTGGCCATTCAACTTGGTCAGTTCTTTATTGTTCAAGGTATTGCGGTTGAGGCTCTAAATGCCATCAGTGGTACTGGAGCAATTGCTGCTGGTATCGCGTTAATTGCATTAGGTACACTTCTTAAGTCTTTTTCTGGGGGACAAGGAAATATTGGTGGTGGATCAGCTGTGTCCCCACCACTAGCAGATCTCGATCCAGCCGGTGGTGGTCCAGCAGGACCTGATGACTTTCAAGGTAGACAAACTGAGGTCAACGTCCGCGTCGATGGTAACCTCACAGATCCAGAAGGTGCAGCGATCGCTATTGCTAATCTCCTTAGAGAAGAAGGTTTCCAAAACTCGGTGCTTACATGATTTTTACACGATCTTCTTTTTATTATGGATATGACATCACCGCAGAACCTTTCAATGGCCGTATGGAAATTGATGAAGGGTCTGGCTCGATCACCGTCGATATTCCGGTAGGATCTTATACCTTTACAACATTAGCTGCTGCTATTCAGAATGCCTTAAATACTCAAGCAACACTTGAATACACTGTTACGATTGATCGAACGGCTAGGTTTTTTACTATTGCAGCCACTGCAAATTTTGATTTGTTAACAAACACTGCTGCAACCATTGGGCAGGCTCCTTGGGATCTCTTAGGATTTGATACTTCATCTGATCTCACTGGTGCGAACACTTACACTAGTATTTCTCCGTCAGGAAAAGAATACACTCCGCAGTTTCTTTTACAGTCTTTTGTTGGGGATGATGACTTTCAAAGACTTAATCTTGTTTCAAAGAACGTGGCATCTGATGGTGTTACCGTCGAAACAGTGGCCTTTGGTCTAGCGAAGTTTATTCAAATTGATATCAAATTTATTACAAACAGACGTGACGTGGCAGACTGCGTAAACATAGAGCATAATCCAACTGGAGTTGAGGATGCTCGAGATTTCTTGCAGAATATAACAAGGATCAAAGAGTTCGAATTTAATTTCGACAGACAAAATCCAGGAACCTTTAGGCGATGTATTGTTGAGTCGATGCCAGATTTTCAAGATGGAACGGGTTACAGGCTGCGAGAACTTTTTAATCAAGATTTAACTGACATATATGAAACCGGCGTAATTACGTTACGGGTCATCGAGTAGAGGCAACATGGTAAGTGACGGACAAAGAGCTAATGATGATACGTTTAATAATGCTTTTATGAGCAGAACGGACGACACTGATACTGTAGGTACAGTGGGCCTTAATCATCCAACAAGTGGTGGTACTATTGCCAATGCTCAGCAAGCTATTAACGATAACGCCTCTAACATTACATCTAACGACAACGATATTGCGACACTTCAAACAAACAAAGTTGATAAAGCGACACTTACAGCTGTAGGTGATATCTACGCTCGTAATTCAACTGAGCCTGCTCGAGTAGCCGTTGGTACTGATGGGCAAGTTCTCACTGCTGATAGTGGTGCCACCGAAGGTGTCTCTTGGCAAGACAGCACCGACGCTACTCTTACAACTAAGGGTGATTTGTTAACTCGTACAGCCACTGATCCTGAAAGATTAGCAGTTGGAACGGATGGGTTTGTTTTGACAGCAGATAGTGCTGAAGCCACTGGCTTAAGATGGGCTGCATCTAGTGGTGGTAGCTCAACTAAAAATGTTGTGACAAAATCTGCTGCTGCCACTCTCTTATTAACTGAAGACGTTATTTTGTGTGACACTAGTGGTGGTGCTTTCACACTGACATTGCCAACGGCGGTTGGAAACTCTGGTAAAGAATACGAGTTTAAATATATCGATAGTAATTTTTCAAACGCTTTAACTGTGGATGCGGACGGTGCAGAATTAATTGATGGTTCCGCGATGAAAACTTTAAACACACAAAATGAAACATTAAATATTATTTCAAATGGAACTAACTGGTTTGTAACATCTAGAGAACAAAGAACACCTTTTGCTGCATTTGTGCCAACAATTTCTGGATTCGGAACACCTTCAAGTGTGGATACGATGTGGGCAAGAGACGGCCAAAATCTAGTTCTTCTTTATGAATTTCAGATCGGTACAGCCACAGCATCTGAGGCACAAATGGGTCTGCCTGGTTCTTTAACTATAGATTCAGTCGTTGTTCCTACAATCACTCAAGTTGGCGCAATCGCAACGTCTTATAACACCGTCGGCGGTGTTTCTTATCATGCTTTAATTACAGGTGGGGATTCTTATATTAATCTTGGTCGTGGTGGAACTACAACCAGCGGTCTTGTTCCATTGGATGGAAATGCCATTGGAGACTCTGAGCAAGTATCATTCATGGTTCATATTCCTATCACTGGTTGGGGAAGTTAAAATGGATGAGCAAAAGATTCAGATGTTAATTGATAATGAACGAGAATGGAGAAAGCATTTAATTAAGGATCTCGAAGAGGTGAAGTCCGACGTTAAGGAGTTAAGAGAGAAACAGTCTACTATGAGGTATAAGATTTTTACCTTAACTGCTGCTATTGGCGCTTTTGCTGGGAAGGGTGCAGAATATATTTATAAGCTTTTTTGATGGTTAGCTGGGGCGCTACATTGTGAGTTTCTTCTTTGTCGCCGCATCTTTGTTGCTTAAACTTTGTAGCGTCCCTTTAACCATTTTATAAGGAGAAAATAATGGGTGAAGAAAAAGGTATTAAAGAATTAAAAGAGTTAGTTGTGTTTTTTGCAGAGGTTGGCAGCGCTGCTGATAAAGCATCTAAAGATGGTCTAGGATGGGATGACGCTGGTCATTTTGTTCCTGCTCTAATGGCAGCTCCTAAAGCTTTTGATGGTTTAGAAGAGGCTAAGATGGAAGCTAAAGATCTATCTGAATCTGAAATGGCTGAAATTAAACAAGCATTGGCTGAGAAGCTTGATCTTGTTGATGATCAGCTTGAAGTACTTGTTGAGAAAGCTCTTGGAGTTATCGTAAACATGTACGGTATCTATAAAGAAATCCAAGCGATGAGAGCCTAATGAGATTAATCTGCGTCCTTTTTCTTTTTATTTCATCATGCACTAGCTATGAAACATCTCCAGTAATGGATGAGGAAATGAAATATGAGAGAGATATCACAATGCATGTTTCCATGCTCAATGGTAACTCTTGGACGCAGTATTATCTTATCAATGGATCGGGCGTCATGCCAAAAGCTGACGCCTATAAAATAAAAGTCTATCCCCCGGGAAAGGCTGATATGATTACAGTGACTTCTTGTCATGTTAACAAACGAACTCCGAATCCTGAAAAGAAGAGCAAGTGGTTTAAAAAAGGTTATTATGAGTTTGAAGTTCCATTTAAGAACACCGTTGATGCAGAGAACTTGTGTTCTTTTGACATTGGGGTATTTGAAAAGGACAAGGGTAGACATGCTTGGGGTTTAATCGCCATATCTGACGCTTCAAGATACAATATGCCAGCTACTATGAAGTGCAATGGAACGAGAAAAAGATACAATGGGACGTCTGTTTGCCAAGCCAAGGAAGGCTTGATCCAGGGTTATGAATTCAAGGAAAAGGTTAGCGTTGCAAAAGTTGTTGGCTGTGAGATTGCAAATATCTCGAGTGATCAAAAATATTCTGCTACCTGGAGATTTGTAATGCCTCGGGGAGAATGTGAGGTGTTCTTTGTTTCCTATGATGATCCTATTGGAAAAGTTCACCAGGCGTTTCTTTATGGGTATGGAAAGATGCCGATTCGAGGTTTAAAATGAGTATGATTATTAACATGTTAGGTCCATTAGTCTTTTGGCTTTTAGAGAAATGGATGACTAATCAAGAAAAGAAAAAAGAATTCCAAGAGTCATACTTTGCATTCCTAGATGCCGTAGAGAAGTCTGGCTCGACAAAAGTAGCAAACCATATTGCAGCCAAAAAGTCACTAAAAGCTGAACAACTAAGAATTTTAAAAGAGAAAGAAGAACTTAAAAAACAACAAGGTGGCGAGTGATGAAGCAACTAGTCCTAAGTTTAATTAGCGCTCTACAGGCTTTTCTAGATAAGCTTGAAGAGAAGACGGAGCCAAAGAAGGACCCAAAGCCAAAGCACAGTAGAAACAAACGATTGCTTGTTTTTGCTTCAAAAGAAATTGGAGTAAAAGAAGTACAAGGATCAGGCGATAGTGCCCGCGTGGTTAAGTACCATGCTTATGCTAGGGAGGATAACGACATCAGTAAGGCCCAGCCGGATTCCACTCCTTGGTGTGCTTCATTCATTTGTTATTGTCTTGAGATGGTCGGTATGGGTTCAACTAACTCCATGGCAGCACGTAGCTATCTTAAGTGGGGTAAGTCAGTTAAGAAAGATCCACTTCCTGGTGACATCGTTGTTTACTGGAGGGGAAAGAAAAGTGGTTGGGCTGGTCACGTTGGGGTGTATTTAGGTCAAGTGGATGGCCTCATTTATACTCTAGGTGGTAACCAAAGAGATGCTGTGAATGTTTCAAGATATAGTACAGACAAGCTGCTTGATATTCGAAGATCAAGCCGAATGAAAAAACTTTCTAAACAAGAAATTCTAGAACTTAAATCATTGGCTAATAGAATTATAAATGGTCATAAGGTAGAATTAGGTGGCAAAGTAGTCTAATGGCAATCGAATTAACAAACAGGACATTAAATGCCCTAAGGCAAACTAATATCGAACCGAATATGATAGTTAAATTTGATGGCTATGATATTCTTTTTAGTGTTGTTGCGGTCCAAGAGTTAATTCGCATCGGAGATCCAGGTCTTTTTATTGATGGAACTTGGTTTATCGGTGGTCTAAGACCTATTGTAAACAATAGAACTTTACTTGATCTAGATTCAACGACTACAAGAATCACACAGCAGATCAATTTTGATGAGGCTAGAGGTTCATCTGTATCGACTATGAACCTTTCTTTCATTGATAAAAACAATGAGATCTCTGCACTTATCTCCCCAGGGATTGTGTTACCAGAAATGTTTGGTCGCAAGGTCCAGGTGTTTCTAACATTTGGTACATCGTCATTTTTTGAAGATTCAGTTGAGATATTTAAAGGCTTTGTAACGGCATGGGACAGCGGTGCTGGGAATATTAAGTTTAAAATCAATCATCCTGAGAATAAAAAGATGGTTGATCTATTTATCTCTCCTGAAAATGCGCTTGAGGCTACTATAAACTCTGGTGTGACAAGTCTTACCATGGAAGACGCTTCCACTTTGTTTGAGCCAACCGGCCCTATTTCTTCTTATTTACAAATTGAAGATGAAATTATTGAGTTCACTAATGTTGATACAGCTGTAGATCCTGACGTTGTTTCTGGTCTGACTAGGGGCTCGCTTGGGACAGCCGCTTCAGCTCATAGTGCTGGAGTTCAGATAAGACCTTTTTATGTAATGGAAGGCAATCCATTAGACCTTGCTCTTCAGATTATGATGAGTGGTTGGGGTGCAGATCCAGTTTATGAAGACGTTCCTTTTACTCATGTAGTCCGCATTGGATCTGGTAGCGATGAAGTGCCAAACAGTATATTTTTTAGGAATGTAAACGTTCCTCAAGACTATAACGTCCAAGTTGGTGATACTGCTACAATAACTGGAGCATTCAATGCTGCTAACAATATTACAGCTGCTACAGTGTCAGCGGTCGAGCTTTTTGAGGATGGATACTATATCCAGTTTTCTGGCGTATCTATGGTCACAGAGCTTGATACTTCAGCGACCGTTAGCTTTTTTACCCAATACAATACTATGCCAGATGGAATGAGAATGCGGCCTGATGAGGTTGATATCGAAGAACATATTAGAGTTCGAGACTTCTTTCATTCTGCAACACAGGTTCGCATTGGTTTAAAGGAAGAGGAAACCCAAGGAAAAGAGTTCCTTGATGAGGAGATCTATAGACCAATTGCTTGTTATTCTATCCCAAGAAAAGCCAGAGCTTCTGTAGGATTTACTATTGGTCCAATTCCAGGGGCTGATATTAAGACACTCGATGAGACAAATGTCAGAAATGGTGACCGCTTAAGGCTTAAAAGGTCTACGAAAGAAGCATTTTTTAATCGAGTCTTTTATAAATATGAGGACGATTTGACGGTAAGCGAGACTCAGTTTCTAAGAGGTCGCCTAAGAATTGATCAGAATTCCATTGATGAAACTGGTGTTACTAGTGATCTTATTATAGAAACAAAAGGTCTTAGATCTGATTTAAACGCTGTGAATCTTATTGATTCAAATGCTCAAAGATATCTAGACAGATATGCTAGAGGGGCTCAAATCATTAATCCTATTGTGCAGTTATCAACGGCTGTGGGGATTGAAATTAATGACATCGTGGTGGGTGACTTTAGGGCCTTGCATGTGACTGACACAACCACCGGAAACAGGTTATTTGAACCAAGGTTCTTTGCAGTAAAGAATAAGAATCACAATATTCAAACGGGTGAAGTGGAGCTTGAGTGTTTGGATACAGGCCTTGGTCTTGATACAAGATACTGTTTGATGTCTCCATGTTCGCCCCTTGTTAAGATTCTAAATACTAAGACGATCGTGATCGGCCCTGATCCAATGTATCCAAGTAAGTTTGGAGATGATGAGTATCGTAAGTGGCTCACGGCTATCGGCCCAAGAGATCCTATATCCATTTTAATTAGGGACATAGACGGCACTGTGAGCCACGACAATGTAGTAGAATCAATCGATGAGAATACATTCACCTTAAGGGATGACCTTCCAGGAACGGTCGCTACAGGGCAGCTCGTTGAGTTTACAGGATATGTTGACGACGATGTATCAGATAAACAAAGATTAATTTACGGTTTTATGACCGATTCGGCGACTTTCCCAGATGGGGAAAATCAGTACACAATGTTCTAGGGGACACCATGGCAGATTTAACACCTTTTGCAGATAGAATGAATGATGTGGAAATTCAAGCAAACGCAGGCTTGAGTGAGACTCTTATGCGTAGACTAGGATCTAATATTAACTTCTTGTTAGATTTCCTTGGAGTCTCTGATGGTGCCACTACTCCGTCTGGATCGCTTAATAATTTAGCAAATGCTGCGGCTACAGCAGACGCACACATAATGGATAATGTAGCTAACTTTTTAGTCGGAGGTGGTAGCCAAGTTGTTGAGGTTTTAGGGAATGAGCCAAGACAAGAATTTCTTAACAGTGTGCTCTATTTAGTCATCACTCCTGACCCAGGAACTACTATCTCGTTTGATTTTGACTGGGGATCACCGACGGTAAATGATATGAGACTAGCGCCGACAACCGGTGGATCAGCATTTGCGTTGCCACAAAACGTCAGAAACGTAGCTTTTGGTGCAGCTGGTGATAATGCATTAGCAGATGCTTATGAACCTACCGCCATCTCTCAATCTGCAACGTCTGGAAATGTAATATTTTCAAAGATGCTCAATACCGGTACCGCAGTATTAACTTCTACGGAACCTGGAAGAATCATCTTTCCTCTTGGAGTAATTGATTATCGAGATGTTACTGCCAATTACGACGTTGATATCTCTTTGGGTGGTACAGTTACTAACATTCCAAATGCTCAGTCTGTACAAATTTACAGAGAATATCGACTCAATGTTGGTTCCAACGCTTTTTAGTAATTGGCAAATGCATCTCTAATCATTTGTTGCTGAAGTTCTTTTGGTTTTTCTCCATTAGGACCAATGACGGTTAAACCTAAGTTCTGTAAAGAATAGCGAAACGGGTTAATGCCTGGGTGTCCCCATCCACTCCTTAAAGTATTATATCCATGGGAGTTAAACTCAATGGTATCCATTAAGTCGTTTTCAAAAGCAAATACAAGATCGTCGTAATTTAAATAACCATTATGGTAACTTTCAGATCTTTGGCCACGATCGTACCATTCTTTTCTTTGTTCGGAATCGATGGTTAATGATCTGTTTACTAATGGATCTGCTATGACGCTGCCACCTGGAACAAATATCTCAACGACACAATATTTATTGCTAGATACGATCGGGTTAGGAGCATTATCAAACTCATAGCTTTCAGCCTCAACTGTAAACTCATCTAGGAGATTTACTACTTCAGTACATAATTCAAATGGATCTGATGTTTCAGTAGTCCCATGTAAATAAGCAACTACGGTCCAAATCATTTGATAATCTTGATACTTCTTTTCTCCATTTTCAGTTTCAAAATACATCTCATTAAACTGTGGTTCATTTTCCACAAGGTCTTGTGCGTTTGGTCCGAGTTGAGATTTATTGTTTGGAATAAAGTCACCGCACATTAGGCAACTTGAAGATGTTGACGACGATCCACCACCACCGGGCTTACAGTTGATTAGAAACAAGCTGATAAATAATAAGAATACAGTTTTCAATTTGGTCTCCTTGGTTATATATACCTATCGGAAGGACCAGGGAAAACTTTAGGATTTTGATTCTTTTATTCGTTTTTCTCGCTCTTCTCGAGCATCAAATATGGCGTTCTCATATTTAAATCGTTGGTAATACGGATCATTCTGATGCACTGGTGTTTCAGTTAAATACTCATACGTAATAAGACGACCTTCAAAATCCCTGACTTGGTTGAAAAAGACTCTTCCTTCTTTTTTTCTAGCTATCGTTGGTATGACCAGGAATTCCATGTACATCCTTTACAAGTTTATTCATTTCATTAAAGTAATATCCTCGTTCTGATAATTCAAACCATAACGTGACGAATCGATCACACATTTGTTTCCAGCCAATTGTATGCTGAAGTTGGTGATGCTCTCTACACAACGGGATTATGTTCTCTTCTTTGTCGCATAATGTTGTAGCATAAGTTTTGATGTGTGCTGGATCTGATCCTGGTCTCCCACAAGCTATACAACTCTTTGCGTAATACTTACTTCTTAATTTGGCATCTTTCATACGCACCACGAAATAAAAAAGGCCCTTTATTAAGGGCCAAAAAAGGGATACTTTTTTAAACGTAAAATCTTTACCGGTCTCGAAGTTATCGAATCCGGTAAGTAAAAGCAAACAAAAGAAAACCTATTAATGGACCGTGAAATAGCGCTTTATGAAAGCGACAGGTGACGGGGAAAGCATACTGAGTATGTGGGGAAGCTTACGTCAACTTGAGATTCGAATTCCAGAAGATCCAAGCGGAAGGCCATTGAGTGTTGGGATTGGTTCCAATCATAGGGGTGGGGAAACTCAAAAATAAACCACCACCATTGAATTTTTTTCAATTTATGCCGTCCAGGTAGATTTATTTGTGCCTAAAACAAGCCTTTTTAAGAAAACATCCTGTTCTCTGCTGCTGAAACTCGGGCTCCTGCCCTCGCCCCTTCGGGTACATTCAGCCAGCCTATTGACTATGTTTATATTTATAGCATATTATTTTAATGTCATGAGTCAAGACCAAGATTATCAGTGTTATAATTGTTTTGATATCGGCTACGTCCAACTTAAGGATAAAGCAGTCGTTGCTCACTGCTGGTGTGCCACTGGTGATAGTAATAAAAAGTTAAGACCTCGCATTCTTCAAGCTATTAGAAACTCCAATTTCGAATTTATTAAGATAAGACCAAAGCATAACGGACCTGCCAACTCTGAAGAATTTTGGAAGCGTGCTGAGATGTGGAAAACTATGTTGAAAAACTCTGAAGACTTCTGGTCTAAGAATTATATTAAAAGGAAATCATCATTACCTTATAAAGATAACTAATCGCGTAAAGCCTTTACAGGTATCCCTGCTCAACATTACAAAGCGAGTCATACAAAAGGGGATATTCATGAAGATTTTAGAAGATGGGACACTATCGATAACCGTTACAGGTTTGATGGATTTCTGTAAAACTCCAAAGCATTTCAAATGGTTTCAGATCGATAAGAAACGTAAAGAGTCTGCTTCAATGACTAGTGGAACCTTATTGCACTTATCAGTCTTTGAGCCACAACGATTTGAAGATGAATACTATTCAGATGTTACGATTCCTGAAGAATTTACAATGTTAAAGACAGTGAAAGATTTACAAAGGTTCCTTGATTCTAGGAATGTTGTTTATAAAAAATCGGCTTCTAAACCAGAACTGATTCAAATAGCTGATCCTTTAGTTCAGAGTGAAGAATTTACATACATCTGGGATAAGTACATCGAGACCTATGCGGATAAACAACATGTCCCCACAGGGGTTTATGATCAGGTGATGGCTATGACTGAGTCGGTTCACCAGCATCCCTTCTTTAATAGGTATGTTGGTTCCGGTGACGTTGAGACCAAGATGACCACCATGATTAATGGAGTTGAGATTCGAGGTCGTCTAGACTGGCATTTTTTCAATGAAAGAATGAACTATTATATAGTCGCTGACCTAAAGCAGGCTGTGTCTGCGCAGATTAATGCTTTTGAAAGAAAGTGCTACCATGAGAAATATTTCATTCAAGCTTACCTTTATAAAAAAATGGTGGAAGAACTCTTTAGTAAAGAAGCTTTATACACTTATATAGCTGTCGAACCATCGGCTCCTTATATTTGTGAGGTTTATGCTGCTGACGATGGTCACCTAAGTGCTGCTGAAGAATTAGTAAACGCAAAAATTGAACAGTTAAAATACTGCGTAAAGAACAATTTCTGGCCTGGTTATAGTGATCAGGTCTTAAGTAATATCGGTTTGCCGTCTTATGCTTACGATGCTGTGGAAAAGGAGTTGGAATGTCTGAAGTTGAAGAAAATGTAGAAGAGAATGCTCCTGTAATATGTCCAGTTGATCCAAAGGGTAATTTTATTATCCTAGATCAGATTGCTTTAAATAGAGCGGCTCAGATGTGTATTAAAACACAACTAGCACCACCTCATCTAGTAGATCAGGGTGGAGTGGCAGCGGTGGCAGCAGCTCTTTTGATGTGTAAGCAGTTTAATCTACCTCAAAAAGCTATGGGTCAGATGTCCTTTATTAAAGGAAGACTTACTGTTTATGGTTCTCTATATACAGCTTTAGCTCAGAGACATAGCCAATATGGTGAGCATGAGATCTTCTTTGTTGATAACAACATCGAAAAGATCTGTGTTGAGAATAAGAACTTAAAAGAAGAGGCTTGGGCCTGTGTCATTAGGGTTAAAAGAAAAGATTCTTCTATATGGAATGAGTATTTCTTTTCACTTGATGATGCCGCCGTTGCTGGCCTAACGGCTAATCTGAAGCCATCAAGTCCTTGGCGTAAATACATCAAAGATATGCTTTATCACAAATGTAAATACAGAGCTTTTAGTAAAGAGTATGCCAGTGTTTTAGAAGGTATTGATTACCACGAAGATGTTATTGAATCACTGGAAGGTTTTAAGGATGTGACTCCAAGGGATGGTGGCACCGCACAACTAATTAACGAGGATTTGGGTTAAAGTTTTACGAGAATGATTATAAATCAACATTCCCGTCAGGTCATAATCTGGAACAAAGGCTGTCAACGCTTTATTATTTTGATGAGCTTGAGAAGCTTCACGCAGGTATGACTTTTAAAGAGATCGCTCACTCTTCTAATTTGGATGTAAACAATGTTTACGAAAAGATTAGGAGAGCTGAGAGTAGGGTATTAACTTTTATTATTTTAAAGAAATTAGGTTTGGGGAAGGGCGCTTAAAGATAAATAGTGAGAGTGTCTTTGTGCTAGGGCGTCCTTCCCTGATTTAAGGAGAATGTATGGTGGTTTACCTTTTATTTTGTTTAGTAATACTATTTTCATTTCTAACATTAGGTTTTTGGAATCTTTGGATGAACGCCAGGGATGAATTGTTTGAAGTTAAAATTGATCTTGAAAACAAGGAGTTTCATATTAAATGCATAAAACAAACTAGAAAAGCTTTATTTGAAAGCTATTCTAATCTTTTAGAATGCTCAGCTATTGCTGCTAATGGATCGATAACTCCAGAAATTAGGAAAAAGATTTCTCGTATTCATATGAATGAACTGAGAAATTTTCATATTTTTGAAATGTAATTTAAACAGCGGCAAAGGAGGAAATATGTCAGCTGAAAATGTGATCGCTCAGGTATTGGGTGGAGCAAAGAAAGTATTGGATAACGTAACCACTGTGGGACAGGCGCGTGAGCAGATGGGTCTAGAAAAAGATTACGCTGCAACTGTAAACGGTGAAGCGCAGTCTGATGATTACACGCTTCGTGGCGGAGACTTCGTTTCTTTCTCACGTAAAGTTAAGGGTGGAAACTAATTATTAACCGGGGGAGTAAAATCCCCCATACAGTTAGAGGTAAAAATGGCAGATATACGGGATAATCAAACGGCAACATCAATACCACGACGAGTGGTGGGAAGAAATTGTTTTGATTTAGGGTCAGAAGAAAGTAGATCAAATCTTATACGTCGTACAGAAGAGATGCTTGAAATGGTTGATTCAATTGAACCAAATGAATCCGATAGTGACGATGGTGAATCAGTAAATTACTTTGATAGATATAGAGCAGCCGATCATTTTGAATATGTAGTTATCAATAATACAGTTCACTCATTAACCAGTGATCATGCAACCAGTAAGCTGTTTAGCTTACTAAAAACAATATTTTCTACTTTATGTGATGAAAATAGATCATTTTATTATGATCACTTTTCACAGAACGGAATTCTATTTACTGTAATAAATAATGAAGACGTATTTATAAGTAACGATCAGTTAACTGCCAAATTTACTTATAATGTAAAAGAAAATAAAATTGATGGTATCTACTGTGAAGAAGGCGCAATAAATATTATAAATGAATATTTATTGGGCATTAATCGACAGGACATCATTCATATATCTAGAAACCATGTAGATCTTTTCGATAACTATCCTATACCTGAAAAAGATATTGAATATCTAAAGTTTATTGGAACAATTGGTAACAATATTGATGTGTCTCAATTGATTGATAAAACAATGGTTCCGGATAGAGGGCACATTAAATGGGGAGAGCTTAAAGCAATACAGTTAAGTAAGATTACATTTTTGCTAAAGAAAGCTGAAGAAGCAGGATTTGATTCTGTAACAAAAAGAAATATTTTTTTATTTTTTGATGGATATAACAACATCATTATTAAGGAAAATAGAACAAGTAATTATTACCTTGTTTATGATTGCACAGAAGATGTTTTTACAAAAATCGGTGAGAGTTCAACTTTAGCGACAATTTTCTATGGAAAATCAAATCGAACAACATTGTTTTTAAGTAAAAATGATATTCAGCAAATCATGAGTATGTATTCTCAGGAAAGATCTTGTTTATTAAATGAAAATGAAATGGAAGACTTACATGAGGTTTATGATGGTCGCCGATTAAGAGTTAAAGACTTCTTTAAGAGCAAAGAAGAAGAGATTATGGAAAACAACATCGAGGGCACAGAAAGATGGTTGTTTGCCTATTTTACACATAATCTTTTAACCAATAGTACAGAAAACCTTAATTATATTATTAATATCGCTGATTCTGCTGGAATAAATACAGAAGACTGGAACTTTAAGGAAATATTTTGTGATGACAAAGGTCGTATCGATGTCACCGATAAAAGAGAATTAAACAATAAGATCTTTGCCACTAGGATGCCATCAGAAATCATTGGTGCTACTAAGCCGGAAGTGCAGAAAGTTATTACACAAGAGGACATCGATTATGTCTATGATTTAACTATTAAAACATATGAACAGTTTGAAGGTGATTTCGAAAGTAAATTATCAGAGGCTGAAGAGAAAATGTTTCATCTTCGTGATGAGTATAAATCCTCAGTAGATAAAATGAAAAAACTTAGAAGAATTCAAGATAGTAAAAATGGCAACAAGTTTTATGGTAGATCAGCTCTTAAGAAGGAGCTATTAAGTTTATCAAAAAGTGGCCTTTTTGAATTTATTGGTATTGATGATGATTATATTATTTTCAAAAACATAGATCCAATTTATCTTTCACACAGTTTTTATGGAAAAAGAAGCAACATATTAATAGGAACTTTCTTATTTAAAGTTAGGTTTTCAGACTTTAAGGTTAGAGTTGAATGTGTAGATAAAAGCGAAACGCCATATATGGATTATAAGCATCCATATTTGCCAGTTAATGGATGGCTTTGTTTTGGCGCATCTAGTTCAGATAAACAAAGCTTTTATTATCATAACAACATTAAAGGTTTAATGTTGTTGGTATATGACCTTTTATGTTCCTATGATCCAAGTGAACCTTACAGAAGGTTAGAATTCTTTTTAGAAATAGATACTGAAGTACAAGAAGCACAGGCTATTTTAGACAGAAAACTTAATGATTCGCAATATGATGAAGCGATGAAGAGTTTTAACGAAGGTATTATTGAAACCTCTTTTTATCAGGAAAGTCGCGGAGCTGTAGCATTAACAAGTGATCGCAAGATTTTAAAAGGAGATGATGCTAGAAATTTCCTTGAAGAAGAGCGATCTAGAATCGATGAAGATGAAGAAGAAAGTGGTTTTTAAAAAAGGAGTACGGGATGTTATTTAAGGATTTTAATGTGATCTTACCGTTTAAGGTAAGAGAGAAAATACAATATTGGGTTGATAAATGCGACAAGGAGATCAGTGGCCTTGGAGACGCGTGGGTAGACTTTGATCAAAAGATCATTAGTATTACCGATGCATTCTTAATTGAACAAGAATGCACAGCAGTTGAAACGGAGATGGACGATAAAGCTATTGCAAAAGCAATGTACGATGCTCACGTCGACGAAACTAACGGTAGGAAGAGGAATGTAAGGTTTTGGTGGCATTCACATGTCAATATGGCTGTGAGCTGGTCAGGAACTGATACTGATACAATGGGGAAGCTAAGCGAGCATGGTTGGTTTTGTAATATCGTTTTTAATAAGAAAAGAGATATGAGATGCGCCGTCTCTTACCCTCAGACCATTGAGGCACTTGGATTCAAAGAAACAATTGTAAAAATTGAAGACAACATTTCAGTGGTGGTGTCATCACCATTTACAGCAGATGAGATGAAGAATTTTGATGATTCTTATAAAGCAAACTACCAAGAGAAAGTCATTGCTGTACCTGGAAACATTGATTTTAACTATGATAAATCAATCTATAATCCTGGAGATGTTCTGAAAAGTGGAAGGAAATTCCTTTGGGGTACTAGCTGGTTAAGCGTTACTGAAGATCCAAACAATGATATTTTTTTAGAGTATCGATACACTGGTGAACAGTTTGCATTCTGGGAAAATCCCGAGAGATTAACCAAATATACTCTTGAGCGAATGCCATCGAATATTATCAACATACTTTATAGAGAAATCGAAGGTATGAACCAGCATGAGGGTCTTGCTAATTTCTTAATCGATTTAGGTGATAAAAAACTAGATGCAGAGACTGATCCTTTTTCTAATTGGGATAACATGAGTCTCGATGAACAGCAGGATTTGATGGATAGAGCAATGAAAGGAGAGTATGAAAATGGATCAATACTTAACTAGACAAATGGATATATTACCGCCAAGTAAGCTTGGTTTGGAGATTGCCATAGTTGGTGCTGGAGCTATTGGATCTCAAACAGCTATGTGCTTGGCGAAGATGGGTTTTACCCTAATATCAGTTTATGATTTTGACGTAGTTGACGAGGAAAATATGAACTGTCAATGGTATGGACCAAGTGATATTGGATCATCTAAGGTCACTGCTATAATTGATAATGTAGAGGCACTCACCAACGTCATTATTGGAGGTTATGAACAAAGGGTTGATAGCGAAAATAGAATAAAAGGGACGCCTGATGTAATCATTTGTGCTGTGGATTCTATGAAGGTGAGATCTGAGTTATGGGACATGTATAAAGATTCAGCCATCAAATGGTGGATCGATCCAAGAATGGGCGCTGAAGAGGGCCTATTATATGGAGTTAATCTTCGCGAAGAAACATCAAAGATTCGATATGAAAAGACTCTTTATACAGACGATGAAGCTGTTCAAGAGGCATGTACAGCCAAGGCGACGATGTATTGTGCTATGATTTTATCCGGCCAAGTGGCTAAGAAAGTAAAAGACATTGCTGTGGAAGATCCTGTAAATCACACATTGATGATGAATATTAAAAAAGATGACTATTTAAGTTTTGGCGACACAAACGTACAATAAAGGAGAACCAAATGAATGTAAAAAAAATTAGGATTAGTTCCTGTAAACTAGGCAACAATAGCCGTTTAGATATAAAGGAAAATGAGCTTTCTGGACTTATGTCTTCAATTAAAAATGAAGGATTACTTGAACCTATTGGTGTAAGTAAAAAAGGAAGAAAGTTTACTGTAATTTATGGCAATAGAAGGTTTCTTGCTTGTTCAAAGTTGGGATTTAAAACAATCGACGCTGTTATCCATGAAGATATGGATCAGACTGACATGGATTTGAAAAATCTAGCAGAAAACGTTCAAAGAAGAAATCTTACTCTTACAGAAATGGGTCGTTATATTATGGCTTTAGAAAAACAAAATCTCAGCCAACAAGAAATCGCAGTAAGACTTGGTGTTAGTAAGGAATACGTCAGTATTGCTAAAACAGCGTTTCAAGATATTCCTCTTAAACATAGAAAAGACGTTGAGGTTACGTTTAGTAAGAAGGTAAAGCCAGGTAAGTTGTCTTTAGCTGCGGTTAATGTTGTTAGAAAAGCTAAAAGCAAACATGGATTAACACCAAAACAAACAGACAAGCTTTATGACATTGCTAAACAAAAAGGCTTTAGTTTTGGTGAAGTAGATTCATATGTAAAAGAAATTACAAAATCAAAAACTAAAAATGGGGCAGAGATATTTAAAGATATCAATGATTCCAAAAGACAAGTTAATTTTCAATGTAAAATGGATGCAGATCAATTTGAGAGAATTTATAAAAAACACGTCACCAATGGACCATACAGGTCAATGAACCAAGTTTTTAAAGCTAGGCTTAATGGAGAAATTAACTTTAGGGTTAAAATATTTTAGTATTAAAAGCGGCCCCTTATTTAGGGGCCGTGGTATCGTCTGATACCAAGGAGTTCATCCGTTTCTTGATCATTTTGCTATATAGTTCGGCACTCTCGAGGTCGCCATTCATTTCTGAATCTAGTTTTCTTGAATGTAGGTATCTTAAAACAATATCGATTTCCATTTGAACTCCTTGATATAATTACTCATCGGCGAAACCTATAAAAACTTTAGGACTTTTCTCTAGAATTATTCTCATTTAGATACTTTTGTCTTTAGTCTAGATAGAATTGGCTGTGATCACGCGGTCCGCAGTTTTAAACGACTTACATATTCCGTGGCATGATCCAGTCTCTGTGGCTTTGGTTTTAGATATAATCGAAGACATTGGAGCTGACAGAATCATCCTTAATGGCGACCTATTAGACTTTTATAATATTAATGCACACGGCCCCAAGCATCCCATCGTTGGGACTCTGTTAGATGATGAGCTGTCTAGAGGCCGCATGTTCCTAAATGATCTCAGAGCCCGTTTTAAGAAGCAAGAGATCGTGTTCTTATTTGGTAACCACGAACACAGGTTAGAAAGATTCATTATAAAGAACTGTAAGGCCCTCTACGACATCATAAGCCTTGATAAGCTACTTGGCCTAGGTCAGCTGAAGATCAAGTGGTACAGGTACAATTCCAGGTATCAGATCGAAGATTCTAATGTGTTTGTCCAACACTCGCCGCCAAGCTATGCTAAAAACGGCGCTATGGTATCTCTTGAGCGCAATCTTGATGTCAGCACTATCTATGGATGCACACATCGTGAGCAGAAAGCTGTTAGAAATGGTGGATCTGGTAACAAATACTACTGTTATTTTAATGGATGGCTAGGAAGCACAACCCTAAGTCCTGAACATGCTGAAATATTCAGCTACACAAAAGGGCATGAGAACTGGCAGCAATGCTTTTCGATTGTTACCATTGAGAATAGAAAAGATGCCTTTATTGAGCAGATCTCAATTAATAATCAGAAGGCTACATACAATGGGTACGTTTATGGATGAACCAATGGAATACAATGTGAATGAAGATGAAGTGGCGATGGTGATCACCCATGAAAAAGATAGGAAGATGATCACACTACAATTCGTATCAGCATCCGAAATAACTGGTGCTGAGCTCCTGGATTATTTGGATCAGTTCGTAGATTTGAACATGGACGATCCTGATGGGATATTTAATGACTCGGAGCAAGTTGAAAGAATCGTTCAATAAAAGCATATTCAAGGTCCGTATTATTTGCAATATCCTTTTTGTATGCTGGCCCTTCTGGTTTCCACCCGGTGCTTGAAGGGCTTTTTTATGCTCCGCGCATTTGTAATTCATTTATATTAGTTATTATGAATTTAGAAACACATCCCAAGAGGAGCAGACTATGCCAGACAACAAAGAAGCATCACAGAGTAAATCACCTAAGCCCGCCCCAAAAAAAGCCGTAAAAACCCAAGGAATTAAAAGGAATTACAGTAAAGTAAAGGCAATTCAGCACGACTGTTTTAAATTAGAGCCTGCTGAAATGGCAAAGAATATGAGCTGGATTAAAAAAGAACCTCGTTATGAGTTCTTTGAGCATTGCCATACTTTCCATTCATTTGATTCTCAAGGAAGGAAGCAATTCTATTCAACTCCTATTGGCGGACATTTCCATAAGATGGAATTCATCGAGCATGATGAAGGCCATATCGAAGCTAAATGTGTCTCTGGCCCACTCCATTGGAAAAACGTATGGAATGATCAAACCGAGCGCCATGAGCGCCAGGCCGTCCCTGTTAATCCTAGAGACAAACATACTCATGAAGTGACTTATATTCATTCAGAGAAGATTGTAAAAAGAAAGATCAATATGGATGCAGCTAAGCTTCTCCAGGCCAATTCTAAGCTCACAGAAGTACCAGATGGGACTGAAGCCTAATGATAACTAATCCTAGAAAAATGGTTCAAAAGCGGGTCGAGGCCCGTTTAGAATCAATTAAGGATCTTGAAGGTGAGATTCTTGAAGCCATTAAAAATGGCGATCAGTACAGAAACTTCCTAGATGGCCTTACTAATAAGCTCATTAAAGCAGCAGCATTGGTCGCTCGTCGTGGAAAAATAAAAAAGCTAAGTGACTCAACTATTAACACCACCATTGACGACTTCACCGATCATTTTGTCCAAGCATTTAAACATGATCAATTGCTTAGAAATGAGACAGAATCTCAGAGACTTGCCAGAGAACAGAAGATTCAAGACAAGAAAGACCTCGAGAAGACCCTAGATGGAGACGTCAGTGGTGTATACCAAGAACTGGGGGTAGAGATTGTCGACCGAACAGAAGACCTCGAAGAGGAAGAATAAACCAGGAGCCGGAGCTCCATCCAAATGGGACCCAAAATACTGCGATATGATCGTAGATTATTTTAATCGTCCCCCTTATACCAAGAAGGGTAGAAACCTAGTCCAAACAGATTTTCCATCATTAGCAGGATTCTGCGTAAGTATTGGAATTTCCAGGGATACTCTGCATCGATGGTCTAAAAAGTATCCAGAATTATCTGACGCGATACATAAAGCCAAGACATTCCAAGAAAATTGGCTTTTAACTAACGGTATGAGCGGCAGATTAAATACATCATTTGCTCTCATGGGCATGAAGAATCTACACGGCTGGGCTGATAAAGTTGAAAATAAGAGCACAGTCGAAATAGATAATTTAGTGTTTGATGATGAAGATGAATAGGTTTGGCTGAGCCCTTGGGAGAACACTCTAGTGTTCGGTCCTGGGTTAAAAGGTGTGAAAGGCTCAGCTGATTAAAGGAGATAAAATGACTTTAATTCAAGCCACTGCATCGGGACTTCCGTTTGTCAGAAAATCATGGAATTTGAATCATGCCTATAATCCAAGATGGATTATTAAAGACTTAAAAAATAATTATTTAAGATTTGAAGACTCTTTTGAGTTTTATCATCCTACAGAAAAAGACATTCTTTCTGATGACTGGCTTGTAAAAGAGCCAAACCGTTACTTGTGGGCCTATAAGCCAGCAGACGAATGGTTAATTTCATCTCACATCCATAGTGATCAAGAAATGGAAGAGCTTGGCTATATAATTGGCCAAGACGCCATTAAATTAGAGGAAATAGAGTAGCAATGATGCTTAACTGTCCAAATCCAGGAAATGAAAGCCTCGAAGCCGTCCTCATGAGATTGTATAAATTATGCATAATCGCAATTATCGGGACAATTCTAAATGCCTGCTGTATAGGCATAATGGTGATTATCTATATATCAACTTTAATTTGGTGATAATTGATTAATCTCCATACCAACAAAATGGAGAACAAAATGAATAGACACAATAAATTTAAATACATGGCATTTTTTGCAATTTTACTCTTGATCTTATCGTTTTTTGTAGACAACCCATTTGAGGTTCTTGAGCAAGCTATGCGGGGGATGGAGTGAGTAAGCCTAGCCACTACTATTTTCCCAAAGATAAGCTGGAACATTTTATCTTCTCAGATGAAGTGAAGAAATATCCTCATGGCTTTGAATGCTTGGTTAAGAGGTCCGACTACGATAAAGCAATTCAATGGCATAGAGCCAAGATGCTTGAGGAGCTTGAAGACATCACTGAAGAACTAGAGCGTTCATTTTCAAAGCTCAAGTATGCAAAGTGGGAAGGAATAGAAGATTGGTCACTTAATATTAATAGATCAATTGCTAGGCTCCGAAGCCTTAAGGAGGGGGAATGACAGTTGAAATACCAGTATGGCTTCTTTATGTTATCTACTTCGTTGGCGGTTTGTTTGGCTTGTTAATTATTGGAGCCATTCTTTTTCTGGCCTACCTAGGATGGGTCTTTATTAAATGTTTGGAGGGACCATGGAGATGACCCTCGAAGACTTCCTCAAAGAAACCAAAGAGCTTTGTGATGGGGCGACTGAGGGGCCTTGGGAAAGTTTTGGGTCACGCTTTGATTGGCGCTTAGAAAATAATAAAGGCTGTGTAATAGCTAGGTCAGAGCTAGAATTCGGAAATACTACTGACTTTATGGCTGACGCTCGCACAGCCATTCCGATCCTGCTTGAGATGGTGGAAATATTAAAAAAGCAAGTTTGGTGTTCACACAATCAGCACGATTGTAATGAGATAGACAAAGAACTAAACCAAATCATCCAGAAGCATAGGGGGGAGAATCACACAAAGCCGAATCAAGTTGAGGTTGTTGAAAATGTGAAGAAAGAAAAGTGTCCATCGTGTGGATCGGAGACATTTATGGTGGCAAGAGATTTTTGGGCAACCAGACACTGTTCTTGTTGTGCAACATGGAAACCCCAAAAGGAGAGTGAGTGAAAAATTCTTGCGAAGGATTCGATGATTGTACAAATTCAGCGTTTGTTTGCTGGTTTAGCAAGTTTGTCGGTTGGTATGGACTTTGTGAGTTCTGCCTTTATTTAACATTAAACAACGATTTTATTGAGGAGAAGTGATGGAACGGGAGAATGAAGGATGAAATGGCTGGAGAAAGAATGAGCTGGAGAGAGTTTTGGATAGATGAATTTCTGGGTGAATACTCCAAACACAAGCCAGTCATTGAGCCTGATTCTGAACTGTTTCACGTCATAGAAATAGGCGCATTCAGAGAATTAGAGGCGCGCTGCAAAACTGAGTTGAGCCGAAATATTCGGCTAAGTGAGCGTATTGAAGAGCTGGAAAAAAAGCTCCGAGTGGCTGAGAAGGCTTTAGTTGGAAGGATGAAAATTATTGCCGAAGCAGACAATGAAGACCCTCATCATTCTGTAGATATTGCCGCATTGGAAGAAACCAATGACCAGGAAATTTATAGAGCACTCAACAAAATAAGGGGTGAATAATGAAATTCAGTAATAGTAAGATCATGGTGTTTCATAGAAAGACAAGTAAAGTGCAACCTTATGAATCTTTAATCATTATTCGTCCGGATGGCTTAATGGCAAGAGTTGGGCATATGGTGAATATATATTTTAATACTTGCTATTCTCCAAACTATTGGCCTGATAGTGATGATTATTGGTCTGTTTTTGACACTTCTAAGGAAGCTTATAATGCGATGAGAGCATTTGAACGTCGGGATAAGCTACCTAAGGCTGAGTTCGTGGGGTATTTGTAGTCGGCACAGATAGTGCATTTCATTAATATCAGGGGAAAAAAGGGGATATTAATGACTCATTCTAAGAAAATCTATCCAATTATGATATTACTGATTATTATTTCGACAGCCGTCGTGGCTCTAAACCACAAATTGATCGTCGCTAATGATCAACCTAAGATAGATCGCAGGCCTGCTGTATTTTGTGCACCCGATTTAGACAGCGTACCGGAATGCCAGGACAACAAGAAAATTCTTGCCGATCAAAACAAATAAAAGATACCCTCAGTAAAAATGGGGGGTTAAATAGCTTCGCTGAAAGTCAGCTACACCAAGAATCCGCATCAGAAGCTTTTCCATAACGATACAATCTCAAAAAGACTGCATATGTCGACCGGCTTTGGTGGCGGAAAAACATATGCTCTATGGATGAAGATGCTCCAGCTCAGCCTTGCTAATAAGGATGTGCATGGCGGTCTAATGTGTCCATCTTTAGTCGAATTCAAGAAAGATGTTCTGCCACTAGGCGAAGAGATCTTTGAAGACAATAACATTCCTTACAGATTTAATGGTTCTGATTACACCTTTAAGTTTCCCTGGTCTAAAGGCAAGATCTATGTGGTTTCTTCTGAAAAGAAGATCCGTGGTCCTAACTGGGGGTTTGCTGGAATCAATGAGCTCACTCTATGCCCACTTGTTAGATATAAAGAGATCATCGGTCGTGTCCGTGTAAAGAAAGCACAGCAACCTCAAGTGGTATCCGTTGGAACCCCTGAGGGTATTGCTAACGAATATTACGAATATATGATCGAAGATCCAGGCGATAAGTTCACCATCGTTTATGGAGACACTCGTCATAACCAAGCAAATCTAAGCGAAGACTATGTGCAAAACCTTGTGGATTCCTATGATAAGGTGATGTTAGATGCCTATTTAAGTGGCCTATGGGTCAATATGGCTGGCAATCGTTTCTACTATGCTTATGAACCAGATATAAATTGTGATACGACTATTCAACGAAAGTTCAGTGTTCATGGTGATAATTACCGGCAGTATCATCATACTCATATCTCACTCGACTTTAACGTTGAGTATATGACGGCCGTTTGCTGGAATTATGATGGCAGGACACTGACAGCTTTTGATGAGATTGTAATCGAGGATAATGCCTCTACAGAGAAAATGGCACAGGCCATCCTAGCCCGTGGGTACGTGCCACATCAAACGACTCTTTACCCAGACCCTGCTGGTAGAGCAAGGAAAACCGACGGAAGACCCGATCACATTGTATTGGAGCAGAACGGTTTCACCGATATCAAGTTTAGAGGCGGCGCACCGCGTATGAGAGAGCGCCAATTACATGCCAATAATCTGCTCAGTAAGGGTATAATCAAGATCAACCCAGACTCTTGTCCTTTCTTGCACAAGGATTTAGTGGGGGTAGAGCAGGACAAAATAAAGTTTGGTAAAATAAAGGACAACCCAAAGATGACTCATGCATCTGATGGGATGGACTACATGGTCGACATATTGATACCATTTAGAGGACGCACCAAGAGATCTACAACACAAAGGATCAGATAATGAGAATTCGCACCCAAGAAGAAATCCTTGATTTAGCAACTCGCAAGAAAATCATTTCAGAGATCGAGTCTTCTGAGAATAGACAGCGTAAAGATGAGGCATATCGTCGCACTCAATGTATGCGTGATAAGACTAATCAAGAAGTTAGAAAGCTTTTATTGCAGATGTTTAGCCCTAGTACGGTAAACGAAATGCAGTATTCTATGACTAATCTTTCTATCGTTAAAAAG
>Ga0209475_10001045_pt1 | contig 39216 bp, 39 predicted proteins | sample tdDd471_FD_187128 | JGI IMG/M metagenome (GOLD analysis project Ga0209475, IMG submission 187128) | Marine sediment microbial communities from the Atlantic coast under amendment with organic carbon and nitrate - tdDd47.1 (SPAdes)... | ecosystem: Environmental > Aquatic > Marine > Coastal >... | reverse complement strand
AGATCGGCTGGACGCCGTTCGACAAGGCCGAGATCGCGCGGCAGGTCGCTGCCGGCAAGGTGGTCTTCGTGGACGTGACCGCTGACTGGTGCATCACCTGCCAGTTCAACAAGAAGCGGGTGCTGGGCGTGGGAGAGGTCGCGGTATTGCTCCAGGCCCCCGGCATGGTGGCGATGCGGGCGGACTGGACGCGGCCGGACCCGGCGATCGCGGACTATCTGGCCGGATTCGGACGGTATGGAATTCCCTTCAACGCGGTTTATGGTCCGGGGGCGGAGCAGGGCATTCCCCTGCCTGAATTGCTGACCGAATCGGACGTCCTGGCGGCGGTCGAAACGGCGGCGGAGGGATCGATTCTCGCCCGCCGTTAATTCCCCGCTCACAAAACACTGGAAACCTCAGCGGAACGCTTTACATAGGTCGTGACGGTCAAGCCGCGCGCGCTGCGCGCGTGATTTTCCCGACGGGCGAAAGGTGTCCTCGGGCAATCCAGCATCACTGGGAGAGGGAAAGAATCATGATTGGAGTAGGTGACAAACTGCCGACCGAAGGCCTCAAGACGATGGGGGCTGACGGTCCGGAAGCGGTCGATATGGAAAAGAAGCTGGCGGGGCGGAAGGTCGTGATCTTCTCGCTGCCCGGCGCGTTCACCCCGACCTGTTCCGCGAAACATCTGCCGGGCTTCGTCGCCAAGGCCGATGAGCTCAAGGCGAAGGGCGTTGACGAGGTCATGTGCCTCGCCGTGAACGACGCCTTCGTGATGGGCGCCTGGGCGAAGGACCAGGGGGTCGCCGGCAAGGTGACCATGCTGGCCGACGGCAGCGCGACCTATACGAAGCAGCTCGGCCTTGTGCTGGACCTGGAAGCGGCCGGCCTCGGCACGCGCGGCCAGCGCTTTGCGCTGATCGCCGATAACGGGGTTGTCACGCATCTGGCGATTGAAGAGCCGGGCGCCTTCGAGGTGTCCTCGGCGGACGCGATCCTCAAAGCACTCTGAGGTTTCGGCCCCAAGAGACGCGAAACCCCCGCTTCGGCGGGGGTTTTTGTTTGTCGGGCATGAATTGGGCTGCGGGCGTTTCGCTAAAAGGGAATGCCGCCGCGGGCCAGCGTGTCGGCGCGCTCGTTCTCGTCATGGCCGGCATGGCCCTTCACCCATTTCCACTCGATGGTATGGGGTTTGATCGCCTGCTCGAGCCGTTGCCAAAGATCGGCGTTCTTCACCGGTTTCTTGTTGGCCGTCTTCCAGCCGTTGCGGCGCCAGCCGTGGATCCATTTCGTGATGCCGTCGCGGACATAGGTGCTGTCCGTCGTCAGGACCACGTTCATGGGGCGTTTCAACGCTTCCAACGCCGCGATGGCGGCCATCAGTTCCATGCGGTTGTTGGTGGTTTCCTTTTCGCCGCCGGACAATTCCCGCTCGTTGCCGCGCCAGCGCAGGACGACACCCCAGCCGCCGGGGCCGGGATTCCCCGAGCAGGCCCCATCGGTGAAGATTTCGACCACATCCTCGGACTCAGCCATGCAGGACGCCTTTTTCCAAACCATAAGCGCCGACATCGCGCACCGTTTGGTGGAAGCTCAGGATGGTCAGGTATTCCAGCGGGTCCTTGGGCTTCACGAAAGCGCCTTCCGGATGGTTCAGCCAATCGTAGAGGCGCGTCAGCAGGAACCGCACCGCCGCGCCGCGCGCCAGAATGGGAAGCGCGTCCAGCTCATCCCGCGACAGCGGCCGTTGCTTGGCATAGGAGGAAAGCAGCAGCCGGGCCTTGGTGACGTTGAAACTGCCGTCCCGCTCGAAACACCAGGCGTTCATGCAGACGATCAAGTCGTAGGTCAGCGCGTCGTTGCAGGCGAAATAGAAGTCGATCAGGCCCGACAGTTCCCGGCCGATGAAGAAGACGTTGTCGGGAAACAGATCCGCATGACACACGCCGAAAGGAAGGTCGCGCGGCCAGTTCGCTTCCAGGAAGTCCAATTCCCGGGCCAGAATCGACGCCAGTTGCGGGTGCACTTCATGCGCCCTCTCCCGGCATTGGTCGAACTGGGGCCGCCAGCTGTCGAGGGACAGGCTGTTGGCCCGGAAAAGGTCGTAATCCGCGCCGGCGCGGTGGAAATTGGCCAGCGCGCCGCCCAGCTGTTCGCAATGGAAGGGCTGAATCTTACGCGGCCACATGCCCTCCAGGAAGGTGGTCAGCGCCGCCGGCCGGCCGCAAAGCCGGCGAAGGGAGTTGCCGTCGCGCGCGACAAGCGGCTGCGGGCAGGGAATGCCCTTTTTCGCGAGATGCTCCATCAATCCCAGGAAGAAGGGCAGATCCTCCTCGCGGACGCGCTTTTCGTAGAGTGTCAGGATGAAGGCGCTCTGCGTCGTGTGCAGCAGATAGTTGGAGTTCTCCACCCCTTCCGCGATCCCCTTGCAGGAGACGACGTCGCCGATATCGTATTGCGCGATGAACTCGACCAGATCCTCGTCGCCGACTTCCGTATAGACCGCCATGCAGACCCCGCCCTTCCCGGTTTACGCGACCAGGACGCGGGGAAGCTTGAACTCCACGTCTTCCACGGCCGTCACCACTTCTTCGACGGTGACGTCGAATCTCTCGCTACAGGCCTCGATGACTTCGGTGACCAGAACTTCGGGCGCGGACGCACCCGCGGTGATGCCCAACGTCCCGACCCCGTCGAGATAGTCCCACTCGATGTCATGCGCACGCTGGATCAGTTTCGCCTTCGTGCATCCGGCCTGATGCGCCACATCGACGAGGCGCTTGGAATTGGAGGAATTCGGCGCGCCGATCACGAAAACGGCGTCCGCCTGCTGGGCGACCTTCTTCGCGGCGGCCTGGCGGTTCGTCGTCGCGTAGCAGATGTCTTCTTTTTTCGGACTCTGGATTTCGGGGTAGCGCGCCCGAAGGGCGTCCAGGATTCCGGCGGTTTCGTCGACGGAAAGCGTCGTCTGGGTCGCATGCGCCAGGGCCGTGCCGGGTTCGAAACTCAGTTTAGCGACGTCGTCGACCGTCTCGACAAGGGTCATGGCGCCGTCCGGCAATTGTCCCATGGTGCCGACGACCTCCGGATGACCCGCATGGCCGATCAGGACGACGTGACGCCCCTCGCGGTGATGCCGTTCCGCTTCCCGGTGCACCTTGGAGACCAGGGGGCATGTCGCATCGACATAGATCATGTTGCGGCGCTGCGCTTCGGACGGCACTGATTTCGGCACGCCATGCGCGGAGAAGACGATGGGGCGGTCGTCCGGGGCCTGGTCCAGCTCGTCGACGAAAACCGCGCCCTTGGCTTCCAGGGATTCGACGACGAATCGGTTATGCACGATCTCATGCCGCACGAAGACCGGGGCGCCGAACCGTTCCAGGGCCTTTTCGACGATCAGCACGGCGCGATCGACGCCCGCGCAGAAACCGCGCGGTCCGGCCAGCAATATCCGCAATTTCCGTGGCGTCGCCACCGCTCACTCCGTATAGATGGTTTTCAAGACGGCGCTGGCCGGTCCGGCAAGCCCGTTCTTGTTCCTCTGTCGGCCATTCTTTAGACTGCACCCATATCCTTTACAACCGGGGGCCTGTTGCAGGACGAGGGGCGAAAGCCCGTTCCTTCCAGGCCGGTCAAGGAACCAGGAAAATGAGCGAACCCGTCATTGCCGCCAAACAGCCCTTTTCGACGGAAGTCAGGGAAGGAAAATCCTACTTCTGGTGCGCCTGCGGGAAGTCCGCTAAGCAGCCTTTCTGCGATGGAAGCCATGCCGGAACGCAATTTTCGCCCGTCAAGTACACGGCGGAAAAGGACCGGACGGTTTTCTTCTGCGGCTGCAAACACACGGCTAAACAGCCGTTGTGCGATGGTACCCATGCAAAGCTTTAGGATCGGCTGCTGACCTGCCATGAAAATGCGTTTCTTTTTTGCCGTGGCCGGCCTGCTGCTGGTGTCCGCCTGCGGGTCCACCCAGGAAATCGTCCGCTGCCCCGATGTCAAAGTGCCGGCTGAAACCGGGAACCTCACCCGGTTCGGGCCCGGCGATGGGCGCGATATCACCGATGTGGTGTTGGAGGCGCAATTCGAAGAGGTTCGCGGTGAATGCTCCGTCGACGACGACGAAGTGCAGGTTGCCGCGCTGGTCAAGATCACGGCCCGTCAAGGGCCGGCCTCCGCTGCCCAGCAGGGCCAGTTCTCCTTCTTCGTCGCCGTCACCGACCGCAAACGGAATATCTTGAGCCGGCGCAGCGTCTCCGCCGCGGTCGACTTCTCCGGAAACCGGTCGAGCGTGGTTTACTACGAACGCCTGAAAATCGACATTCCGAAAGCCGAGGAGGCGTCCGGGGAAGACTTCCTGATTTTCATCGGCTTCGACCTGACCCGGGAAGAGGTTGAGTTCAACCGCGCCCAGGGTTCCTGACCCAATTCGCGGCGAAGGTTTACGGCCGCAAATCCGGAGATGTCGATCGCCGTCGAATCGATTACTGCTTTTGTTGACAACGAAGGTGAATTAACTAGCCTTGCATCGAACGAAATAGCCTCGTGAAACCCGTGGGAGAGACCGGTCACTGACCGGCGCCGAAGGAGCAATCGCCTCGAAATCTCTCAGGCAAAAGGACCGCGGATGAAGGGCGCTCTGGAAAGCAGGGGCCGTTGCGCACAGGGAACTGTGCGGCGCGGCGCCTCACCGAAGGGGTAAGCTGGCTGGGATGCCCGGCCGGTCACACTCTCAGGTTCGACCGTCATGGTCGCCGTATCCAATGGGATGCGGGACGATGGTCTGATGACAGAGGGGGTAGTCTTTGCCGCTTCGCAGGAGGCGGCGCTGTGCTGTCTCTAACTGTTGGAAAAGACCCGTGAGCGCCGATATCGAGAGCGAAGCAACAAGCCTGAAAAAAACACCCCTCCATGCGCTGCATCAGCGCCTCGGGGCCAAGATGGCCGGCTTTGCCGGCTATGACATGCCGATCCAGTACGGCCTCGGCATCCTGAAGGAACATCTCCATACGCGCGCCGCGGCGGGCCTGTTCGACGTATCCCATATGGGGCAGGCCTGGCTGACCGGGGCGGACCCCGCGGCCGCGCTGGAGCGGATGGTGCCGGGCGACCTGCAGGGGCTTGCGCCCGGCCGGCAGCGCTACACCCAGTTCCTGAACGGCAAGGGCGGCATTCTGGACGACCTGATGGTAACGCGGGCCGGCGAACCCTTGGGCCATGAAGGACTGTTCGTCGTGGTCAACGCGGCCTGCAAGGACGCGGATTTCGCCCGCATGGAAACGACCCTGGCCGGAGAGGCCGCGTTGGAGCGGATCGAAGACCGCGCCCTTGTCGCCCTGCAGGGGCCGCTGGCCGCGTCGGTGCTGTCCCGATTCGCCGACGGCGTGGACACGATGCCTTTCATGAGCGCCATGCGCGTTTCGGTCGCCGGCGTCGATTGCCTGGTCAGCCGGTCGGGTTACAGCGGCGAGGACGGATACGAAATCTCGATCCCTCAAAACGACGCGATGGGCCTTTCCGAAACGCTGCTCGGCTGCGCGGAGGTCGAAGCCATCGGCCTCGGCGCCCGCGACAGCCTTCGCCTGGAAGCGGGCCTGTGCCTCTACGGCCACGACATCGATGAGGGGACGACCCCGCTCGAAGCGGGGCTGCTGTGGTCCATCGGCAAGCGCCGCCGCGAGCAGGGCGGCTTTCCGGGCGCCGAAATCGTCCAGGCGCAGATCAGGGACGGCGTGGCGCGTAAACGCGTCGGCATTCTGCCCGACGGCCGGGCGCCGGCACGCGAGGGAACGGAAATCCTATCCGCCGACGGGAAACCGATCGGCACGGTGACCAGCGGCGGATTCGGGCCGTCGGTCGGCGGACCGGTCGCCATGGGCTACGTCGCGGCGGATTTCGCCGCCGCCGGCACGCCGGTTCAACTGTCGGTGCGCGGCAAGCTGCTGCCCGCCGCCGTTCAAAAGCTGCCCTTCGTGGAGCAGCGGTATTATCGAGGTTGAGGTAACGTCCGAAGTGAGACTCGGGAACAGGGGAGTTGAGGTGAATGAGCGAACTGAAATTCAGTGAAGAGCATGAGTGGGTTTCGGTCGAAGGCGATATCGCCACGATCGGCATTACCAATTTCGCCCAGGAACAGTTGGGCGATGTCGTCTTCGTGGACCTGCCCAATATCGGGGCGCAGGTCAGCCAGGGCGGGGACGCCGGCGTCGTCGAATCGGTGAAGGCGGCCAGCGAGGTCTATACGCCGCTGTCCGGCGAAGTCGTGGAAGTGAACGAAGACCTGGAATCATCGCCCGATCTCGTGAACAGCGACCCGGAAGGGGATGGCTGGTTCTTCAAATTGCGCATGGACGACGCGTCGGAACTCGACGACCTGATGGACGCGGCGGCCTACAAGAAGTTCTGCGATGATAACGCCTGACCCTATTACCGTCGATCAGCATTGAGAGTTTTCCAGAGAAGGTGAGTCGAAAATGGACCGTGAGCCGTTGAGCAGTCTTGAGCGGAAGAACGATTTCGTGCGCCGTCATGTCGGGCCGGGGCCGGAAGAACAGGCGGAGATGCTGGCGGCCCTGGGTCTCTCATCCATGTCCGGGCTGATCGAGAAGGTGGTGCCCAAGGCCATCCTCCAGAACGACCCGCTGGGTATCGGCGACGGCTGCACCGAAGTGGAGGTCCTGGATAAGCTGCGGGGCATGGCCCGGAAGAACGCGGTCTACCGGTCCTATATCGGCCAGGGTTATTACGGCACCCATCTGCCGACGGTCATCCTTCGCAACCTTCTGGAAAATCCGGGCTGGTATACGTCATACACGCCGTATCAGCCGGAGGTGTCGCAGGGGCGGTTGGAAGCGCTGATCAATTTCCAGACCATGATCGCCGACATGACGGGCATGGAATTCGCCAATGCCTCGCTGCTCGATGAGGGAACGGCAGCGGCGGAGGCGATGACCTTCGCCAAGCGCGCCGGCAAGTCGAAGAGCATGACGTTCTTCGTCGCCGACGACTGCCATCCGCAGACGATCGACGTCATCCAGACGCGCGCCGCCGCCCTGGACTACGAAATCGTCGTCGGCGACCCGGAAACCGGGTTCGACGGCGTCGACTGTTTCGGCGCACTGCTTCAGTACCCGTCGACCGACGGCCGGATCCGCGACATCGGCGCGTTGATCGACAATATCAAGGCGTCGGGCGCCATGGTGGCGGTCGCCAGCGATCTTCTGGCGCTTTGTCTGCTCACCCCGCCCGGCGAATTGGGGGCCGATGTCGTCGTCGGCTCCAGCCAGCGCTTCGGCGTGCCGATGGGCTATGGCGGGCCGCACGCCGCCTTCTTCGCGACATCGGACAAGCACAAGCGGTCGATCCCGGGCCGGCTGGTCGGCGTTTCCGTCGACAGCCGGGGGCGCGCCGCCTATCGCCTTGCCCTGCAGACGCGTGAACAGCATATCCGGCGCGAGAAGGCGACCAGCAACATCTGCACCGCGCAGGTCCTGCTGGCCGTGATCGCCGGGATGTATGCGGTCTATCACGGGCCGGAAGGCTTGAAGACGATTGCGTCGCGGGTGTCGCGCCTGACCGGCGCGCTGGCCCACGGCCTGAAAAAACAGGGTGTCGAAATCGTCAACGACAGTTTCTTCGACACATTGACCTTGAAGACCGGCGCGGACACGGACCGGATTTCCGGCGCCGCCTTGGAAAAGGGCATGAACCTTCGCAAGGTCGACGATGCCCATCTCGGCATTTCCCTGGACGAAACGACGACACGGAAAGACGTCTCGGACCTGCTCGGCCTGTTCGGCGGCGCCGCTGCGGATGTGGAAGCCTTGGATGCCGCCGCCGATAGCGGGTTGCCGTCGGCCCTGCTGCGTTCCAGCGGCTTCCTGACCCATCCGGTCTTCAACAGCTACCGGTCCGAGACCGAGATGCTGCGCTACATGCGCGCCCTGATGGACAAGGATCTGGCGCTGGACAAGGCGATGATCCCGCTCGGCTCCTGCACCATGAAGCTGAACGCGACGACGGAGATGATCCCCATCACCTGGCCGGAATTCGCCAATATGCATCCCTTCGCCCCGGCGGAGCAGGCGACGGGTTACAGGGAAATGATTTCCGACCTGGAACAGAAACTGGCGACGATCACGGGATACGCCGCCGTATCGCTCCAGCCCAATGCGGGGTCGCAGGGCGAATATGCGGGCCTGCTGGTGATTCGCGCCTATCACGAATCCCGCGGCGACAGCCATCGGGAGATCTGCCTGATACCCAGTTCGGCGCATGGCACCAACCCGGCCTCGGCCCATATGGCGGGGATGCAGGTCGTCGTGGTCGCCTGCGACGATCACGGCAATATCGATATCGAGGATTTGAAAGCCAAGGCCGCGGAACATGCGGACAATCTGGGCGCCCTCATGGTCACCTATCCGTCGACCCATGGGGTGTTCGAGGAAACGATCCGCGAAATCTGCGACATCATCCACCAGCATGGCGGCCAGGTCTATCTGGACGGTGCGAACCTGAACGCGATGGTCGGCGTCTGCTATCCGGGCAAGTTCGGGTCGGACGTCTCGCACCTCAACCTGCACAAGACCTTCTGCATTCCGCATGGCGGCGGCGGGCCGGGCGTCGGTCCCATAGGGGTCGGCGCGCATCTGGCGCCCTTCCTGCCGGGCCACAGGGAATTGAAGGACGGCAAGAGCCGGATCGGCCCGGTCAGCGCGGCCCCCTTCGGCAGCGCCGCGATCCTGCCGATCAGCTGGACCTATATCGAGATGATGGGGGATGCCGGTCTGCGTCATGCGACGGAAGCCGCGGTTCTGAACGCGAACTACATCGCCGCCCGCCTGAAGGATCATTTCCCGATCCTCTATACCGGGCCGAACGGCATGGTCGCGCATGAATGCATCGTCGATATCCGGCCCTATGCGGATGCGACGGGGATCACCAACGAGGATGTCGCCAAACGGCTGATCGACTACGGGTTCCACGCGCCGACCATGTCCTGGCCGGTCGCCGGAACCCTGATGATCGAACCGACAGAAAGCGAGTCGAAAGCGGAGCTGGACCGGTTCTGCGACGCGATGATTTCGATCCGGCGGGAGATCGCGGAGATCGAGGCGGGCTCGGCGGACGCTGAGGACAACGTGCTGCGCAATTCGCCGCACACGATCGACGACCTGACCGACGCCGATTGGGCGCATCCCTACAGCAAGGAACAAGCGGTCTATCCGGTACCGGGACTTCGGGTCCGGAAATACTGGTCGCCTGTCAGCCGGGTCGACAACGTCTATGGCGACCGGAACCTCAGCTGTTCCTGCCCGCCTTTGGAAGCCTATATGGAAGCGGCGGAATAGCCGATAAGACAGGTTTGGGCCTTTCCGTTCAGGCGGAAAGGTCCAATCCCATCTGCCAAAAGCCGATTTCCAGCCGCGTCGCTTCGCGGAAGGTCTTGGCGTGCCGCTCGAACTCGCCGGGCCCCAGCTTGGTGCCGGCTTCGGCCAGCCATTGAACGGCCGCGCCTGCGACGCTTCTGTATTCCTCGCTGGAATACATCTCGACCCAGCTGCGATAGGGATTTCCGTCCAGCTTCGTGAAGTCTTGATCGAGTATCCAGGTGGCGACTTCCGCATAGCCGATGGCGCAGGGGGACAGTGCGACGTGCAGGTCGACCGCCGTTCCCGCCATGCCCCGTTCCAGGACATAACGCGTATAGGCCATATTGGCCGTCGCTTCCTCGAGCCGTTCCAGCTCTTCGGGACCGATGCCCCATTCCCGGCAATAGGCGATGTGGAGTTCCAGTTCGGTGTCCAGAATGGCTTTTACCGCTTCCATCCCGTAGCGCATATCCGCGACGGAATGTGCCTTGTAGATGCTGAGCGCATAGGCCCGCGCGAAATGGATCAGGAACAGGTAATCCTGTTTCAGGTAATGCTGGAAGCATTCCTTCGGAAGGGTGCCTGTCGCCATGCCGCGCACGAAGGGGTGCTGAACATAGGCATCCCAATCCGTGCGGCAGCTTTCCTTCAGTTTTTCAAACATGGAATCCTCTAGCGCGGCAGTTCGACGGCATAGGTACCCAGCGTCGGCACGGTTTCGATCATCCCGGTATCCTTCAGGAAGGCCGCGAACCCGTCGTACCGGGCATGGTCCAGCGCACCGGGGCGCAGGGCGAAGCGCGGCAGTGTGTCGGCCCAGGCGCGCTTGTTCAACTCGTCATCCAGCTTGGCGTCGGTTCCCTTGAAGACTTCCCAGCTTTCCTGCGGGTGGTTGATCATGTAGCTGGTGGCGGCTTCCAGGGCGTCGACGAATTTGCGGTAAGCCGGGTTGTTTTCCGTTCCCGCCTTGGCGACGACGATCAACTCGTCATAGGTCGGCACGCCTTCCTCTTCGACATAGAAGGCGCGACCGGGACGTCCCACGATATCCATTTGGTTCAGTTCGAAGTTCCGGAACGCGCCGATCACCGCGTCGACCTGGCCCGAAATCAGGGACGGTGACAGGCTGAAATTGACGTTGACCAGTTCGACGTCGTCCAGGCTCAAACCATGTTTCTGCAGCATGGTGCCCAGAAGCACGTCCTCGAACCCGCCCACCGAAAAGCCGACCTTCCTGCCCTTCAAATCGGCGATCGACTGGATTTCGCCGTCCTTCAGCACGACGAGGGAATTGAGCGGCGTCGCCACCAGGGTCGCGATCCGGATCAGCGGAAGGCCCTCGGCGATCTGGACATGCAATTGCGGCTGATAGGAGACGGCCAGGTCCGCCTGACCGGCGGCGACCAGTTTCGGCGGAGCGCTGGGGTCGGCCGGTTCGATCATTTCGACCTCAAGCCCCTGCGCGGCGAAGAACCCTTTTTCTCGGGCGACGATCAGCGGCCCGTGATCCGGGTTGATGAACCAGTCGAGCAGCAGGGTCAGCTTTTCCTGGGCAAGGGCCGCGCTCGGCAGGGCAAGCAGGGCGCTCAGGCAGAGCGACGCGATCAGTTTAGTCATGGCTTGGGGTCTCCACGGTTTGTCGGTCAATCATCGAAGGGGGATTGCTCGCGCTGCCAATAGGTCAGGCGGCGAAGCCCGGCATCGACGGCGAAATAAAGAAGCAGGCCGAACCCGGCCAACAGGGCCAGTGCGGCGAACATGAAGTCGACCTGCATCCGCGCATTGGCGTGCAGCATCAGATAGCCGAGCCCCGCACTCGACCCGACCCATTCACCGACGACGGCGCCGATCGGGGCGACCGCCGCCCCGACGCGCACGCCGCTGCCGAAGGCCGGCAGGGCGGCGGGAATGCGGATATGGCGCAGCATCGCCCCGCGGCTTGCGCCCATGGTGCGGGCCAGGTCCAGCCAGCCCGCCTCCGTCCGGCGCAGCCCGTCATAGAAGGCTGCGGTGACCGGGAAATAAATGATCAGGACGGCCATCGCGACTTTCGACGGCATCCCGTAGCCGAGCCACAGGACCAGGACCGGGGCAAGGGCGAAGACCGGCAGGGCCTGGCTGATCACGAGCACCGGCAGCAGCCACTGTTTGGCGGGCCGATAGAGGGCGATGGTCAGCGCGCTGACAACGCCGAGCACTGTCCCGAAGGCAAGACCGAGGACGATTTCCGCGAAGGTCACCCAGGCATGCTGCATCAGCAGGGCGGGCCGCTCCGCCATGGCCAGGGCCACATCGGCCGGCGCGGGAAGAATATAGGGCGGCGCCCCGGTGGCGACGACAATCAATTGCCAGACGGCCAGGAGCCCGATGAAGGTTATGGAAAGGCGAAGCGTCCTCATACGGCCTCTCCACCCGGTCCCGGGGCATCAGCGCCCAACTGCCTCAACAGGTCCGCATAGAGCGGCCACAGCCGGTCCCGGTCTTCCTGCCGGGGCGTCGGGCCTGTCGGCGCCATCGGCGGCTGAATACGCGCGGGGCTGCCTTTCAGGACCAGGATTTCGTCGCCGACGCGGAGCGCCTCCATCGGATCGTGCGTCACCAGAAGGACCGTCCGCCCGGCAAGCAGGCGCACGGCGAGGTCCTGAAGCCGGCGCCGCGTAATCGCATCCAATGAGGAAAAAGGTTCGTCCATCAAGATGACGGGTCTGTCCTCGAACAGCGTCCGCGCGAGTGCGGCGCGCTGGCGCATGCCGCCGGACAGGGTCGCGGGCAACGCCGTGGCTTCCGCTGCGACGCCGACATCCGACAGGACCGCCATGGCCTTGTCGCGGTCCTGCGCGCGGATCGCTTCGCCGCGCAGTTTCCGCCCGATCAGGACGTTTTCCAGCACGCTCGCCCAGGGCAGCAGCAGGTCCTGCTGCGCCATATAGGCGACGCGCTCAGCCAAGGGCGCGCCGTCCCCCGCGCTGACGGTCCCTTCCAAATCGCCGTCTTCCGCCCGAAGTCCCGCCAACTGCCGGAGCAAGCTGGTCTTTCCCACGCCGCTGGGCCCCAGAAGACAGGTCCATTTGCCGGCCGCCAGGGTCAGGTTCAGGTCCTGGAAGACCTCCTTGCCGGCAAACCGCAGATGACCGCCGGTCAGGATGACCGACGGCGCCGTCTGCTGTTCCGGAAGGAAGCCTTGCATCGAAGCGCCTTCAGGCCGCGCCGCGCGCTTTGTAGAAGGACTCGTAGCCGACACGGCCCCAGGACGCCGCCTGGTCGCGCGCGGCCCGGAAGGAGGCGACGATTTCCCCGCTCAGCCCATCCTTTGCCGCCAGATCGTCCAGAACCTCGCCCGCCGCCTTGCGGGCCGCCGTCAGGACGTCGTCCGGCCATTCCCGCAAGGACACGCCGCGATCGGTCACGAGCTTCTCGAGCGCCTCCGCATTGTGCCATTCGGATTCGGCAAGCGAGATGGAGTTTTCCGCCGCGCAGGCCGTGGCGACGATTTCCTTCAGATCGTCCGGCAGGGCGGCGAACCGCTCCGCGTTGACAAGGCATTCGCCGGTTCCGTTCGGTTCGTGATATCCCGGCCAGTAGTAATAGGGTGCGACCTTGTGGAAGCCGAAGGCGCTGTCGCTCCAAGGCCCCAGGAATTCCGCGCCATCGACCAATCCGGATTGCAGGGCGGAGAAGATCTCTCCGGGCGGCAGGGTGACGGGCGTTCCGCCCAGTTTCTGAAGAATGGCCCCGCCGAGGCCCGGAATGCGCTGCTTCAGACCGGCAAGGTCGTCCAGGTTCTTGATCTCCTTCTTGAACCAGCCGCCCATCTGCATGCCGGTATTGCCGGCCATCAGCGCTTTGACGCCGAAGGGCTCGTACAGCCGGTCCCACAGGGCTTGGCCGCCGCCATGGTAGATCCAGGCGTTGTGTTCGACGGCGGTCAGCCCGAAGGGGCCGGCCGTGAACAGCGCCGCCGCCGGCGCCTTTCCGCTCCAGAAGAGGGAAGCGGTATGGGCCATTTCCGCCGTCCCGGCGCCGACCGCGTCGAAGACTTCGAGCGGCGGAACCATCTCACCGGCCGCAAGCAGGGTGATCGTCAGCCTGCCGCCGCTCATCCGCGTGATCTTTTCGGCCAGGCGCTGGGCAGTCCATCCCGGGCCGGGCGAATTGCGCGGCCAGGACGTGACCATGCGCCAATTCAGGGGCGATTGCGCTTTGACGACCGCCGGGGCGCCCAGGGCGCCGAAGGCAATGCCGGCGCCGGCCGCCAGGAAGGCTCTTCGGTTGCGGTTCTGGCTTTCCATGATGATCAATCCTTTCCCCACAAAGCGTGGAAGTGATGAACCGGGCCATGCCCCTCGCCGACGGAAAGGTCGTCCGCCGCGGCGATTGCCGCATTCAGATAGAGGCGGGCCGTGTCGACCGCCTTCTCCATCGTGTGGCCCTGCGCCAGCCGCGCGGCGATTGAGGAGGAAAGCGTGCAGCCGGTTCCGTGCGTGTTCTTGGTCGCGATATGGCCGGAGGTGAACCGGTAGATGCCGTCGCCGGTCACCAGCAGATCCACCAACTGTCCGTCCGCCAGGGCAGCGGTGTCGAGATGTCCGCCTTTCATCAGGACGGCCTTCGCCCCTTGCTGCAGAAGCATGCGGGCGGCTTCGGCCATTTCCCCTTCATCCGCCGGCGGTTCGCGGTCCAGCAGGACACCGGCTTCCGGCAGGTTCGGCGTGATCAGGTCGGCCATCGGGATCAGGCGGGCACGCAAGGCCTCCACCGCGTCGTCGCTCAACAGCTTGTGGCCGCTCTTCGCGACCATGACGGGGTCCAGAACGATCGGGCAGGCGGCCTTGGCGGCAAGGCCGTCGGCCACCGCGGCGATGACCTCGGGCCGGCTCAACATGCCGATCTTGACCGCGTGTATGGCGATATCGTCGAAGACCGTATCGATCTGCTGCCGGACGAATTCGGCCGGTACGTCCAGGATGCCCCGCACTTCGCGCGTATTCTGCGCCGTCAGGGCCGCAAGGACGCTGGCGCCGTAGACGCCATGCGCGGAAAACGCCTTCAGGTCCGCCTGGATGCCGGCGCCGCCGCCGCTGTCCGACCCCGCGATGGTGAGGGCGTTGAAGATTTTTCCACTCATTCGACCTTCCTCCGGCTTTCGATATCGGCCTCGCTCAGGTTGTAGAGCGAGTCCAGAAGGGCCGCCTGGAAGCTTCCAGGGCCGCTGCAGGCCTGCGCCGCGATTTCACCGGCGATGTTGAAGACGAGGATGGCCTGCGCCGCGGCCGCGAAAGGGTTGGGGGCCACGGCGAGGAACGCGCCGACCAGCGCCGTCTCGGCGCAACCCATGGCCGTCACGCGGTCCATCAGCGGGTGGCCGTTGCGGATCAGGACGGTCGCGGCGCCGTCGGTGATTTCATCGGTCGGCCCGGTTTTCGCCACGATTGTCCCGGCGCTGCCGGATACGCCCAGGGCATCGATTTCGCCGGCATTCCCGCGAATCACGGTCGGGGCCGCGGCAATGAGCGTTTCGGCGACCGCACGGCGCGCGTCGGACCGTGTCGCCATGACGGGGTCCAGCACCCAGGGAAGTCCGGCCCGTTTCGCCGCCTGCACGGCCTTCGGGATCGCCGCGCGACGATCCGCGTCCAGCGTGCCGATATTGACGGCCAGCGCGGCCGCGCTTGCCGTGAAGGCTTCGACCTCCCGCGGGTCGTAGGTGACGGAAGGGTGCGCGCCCACGGCCAGCAGGGTGTTCGCCGCGACGTTCACCGCAACCGCGTTGGTGATGCAGTGAATGCGCGGCCGCTCCGTCCGAAGCCGGTTCAGGCTGGTCAGGCAGGCTGCCGCGGAAATGTATGAATCAAGTGCCATCGTTTCCCGTACATGTCGGGATCCTTCAGGGGGCGTGCGGATGATCGGGGTGTCGGCGGAGAGGGTTTCTTCTTCTGCGCTGGCATCTCAATTTCCTACGCCGGTCCTAACCGGATCAGGTTCGACGGGTCGGCCCTGCGCCTCTCAGCTTTGCCCGACACGGCCGGTTCGCACCGACGCATCCGGGAAAGCACCCCGTTGAGATGGCGTCACCGTAAGCGAGGAGGTTGGGGAGAGCAAGGGGGAGGAGAAAAGGATTTCGGCGCGGATCCGACGGTATCAGAAAATATCGTCCGAATCGGAAACCAGATTGGACAGCGCCGACAGGTTTCGGCGGATCTTCTGCCGGGCGACCAGCTTCTTCTGCGCCTGGATCGGCAAATCGGTGAAATTGATGATGTTTCGGGCGATCAGAACGTCGATCAGATCCTCCGTGATACGGGCCATCTCCGTATCCGTCCCGGAGAGCCGCTGCCGCATCGTGTCCGGCGAGGCACCGCGGACGAAAGCCTGAACCTCGGAATCGCTCGTCGGCAGGAACTCCGCGGCAATCCGGGTCTGGCGTTCGCTGATGCCGTTGATCCGGCCGTTCTCGTCGCGCGATACGTATGGCATGGGGCGATGATCCACCTAGTTCATTAAAAGCACTAGCAAAAAAGAAAAGGGCCGGGAAAGACCCGACCCTTAAATTCTTATCGCATTTGGGTAAAAGCCCGATCAGTGGAGCTTCGAACCCAATTCCGCGATTGCGCGGTCGATCAGCTTGTCGCCGTCGGCGCCCGCCACGCGTTCCGCGACCAGTTTTTCGGTCGCGGCGATGGCCATTTCGGCGGCGGCGGCGCGAACTTCGCGCAGCGCCTTTTCTTCGGCCATGGAAATCCGCTCAAGCGCCAGTTTCCGCTGGCGGTCGAGGCTGGCGTTCAGGTCCGCTTCGGAGCGGGCCTTGGATTCCTCGGCTTCCTTGCGCGCGGCGTCGACCATTTCCTCGGCATGTTTCGACGCCTGCTGCTGCTTGCGTTCGTATTCCGCAAGCAGGGCCTGGGCTTCGTCACGCAGACGGGCCGCTTCTTCAACCTGGTCCTTGATTTCCGCGATCTTCGCGTCCAAGGCGCCCAGAATGGCCTTCTTCGCCGGCTTGAAAGCGATTGCCAGGAAAATGAAGAAGGAGACGCCGACCCAGAAGGCTGGATTGTGAAGGGCTGCTTCCATTACTTCGATCCTCCGGCTGCTTCGAGAGCGGCGCGTGCGGAGCCCTCGTCGACGGAAACGCCGATCAGCCTTTCGGTAGCGGCCTGGACGACTTCGACGGCGCTTGCCTGAAGTTCCTCAAGCGTTGCCGTCTTGGTGGCGGCGATGCGCTCATCGGCCTGCTTGGCGTCATCGGCCAGCGATTCCCCAAGCTTGGCGTGTGCCTTTACGCTTTTCGCCGCGATTTCCTCGGCTGCCTGGCGATGAACGGCCCGCGCATCCTCGGCGGCCTTGGCGAGGGAGTCCTCGTAGGCTTCCTGAACGGTGGCGGCCTTCTGTTTCAGGCTTTCCGCACGGCTCAAATCGTCGTCGATTTTCTTCTGACGCGTGGTCACCACCGTTCCGATGCGCGGCAGCACCATCCTGGACAGGATGATGTACAGCACCGTGAAGGTGACGATCAGCCAGAAGACCTGACTGGCGAATGTGTCGAGCTGTTCAAATTGAGGCATTTCGCTTCCCCATAGGCCCAATAAGTCTTGGTCCGGGCGAGCCTTGGTCCGGCAGGCGTCGGCGACCCGAAGGCCACGCCCTATCCGGACCAGGATACCGAATGAAGGACGGTCAATGCTGGGCGGAACCCAGATTTCCCGCGACGCCTTACGCCGTCCAAGCCTTCCCCGGCACTACGGTTGGACTCGAGGTGTGATCCGCCGAAACGGCAATCACACCCCGAAACCCGTCCGAACTCAGGCTTAGCTGAACAGCGCCATCAGAGCGACGATGAGCGCGAACAGCGCAATCGCCTCGGTAACGGCAAAGCCGATCCAGATGTTGGCGCCGATTTCGCCTTTGGAGGCCGGGTTACGGGAAATGGCCGAAATGTAGCTGGCCCAGACGTTACCCACACCGATACCGGCCCCGATCATGCCGATCGCCGCAAGGCCCGCACCAATCAGTTTGGCTGCATCAGCTTCCATGGTTTCTCACCCTCTTCGTTACGTTCGCAAAAACTATGCGTACAAAAGTTGACACCAATTCGACCAGTGGAAGGATTTCCTGTTGGCCGAAACTATTTCGCACCCCGACGCCTAAACTGCTTTTTCTCAGTGCAGATGCAGGGCGTCATGCAGGTAAATGCACGACAGGATGGCGAAGACATAGGCCTGAATGACGGCGATCATGAACTCCAGAGCCGTGATCGCGACCAGACCCAACAGCGGGACGATGCCGAAGACGCCGAGCGCCACGACGAAACCGCCGATAACCTTCAGAATGACATGTCCGACCGTCATATTGGCGAAAAGACGAACGGACAGGCTGATCGGCCGCGACAGGTAGGACACGAGCTCGATCGGAATAAGAATGACCGCTGTCCACAGCGGCGCCCCATGCGGGAAGAACAGGGAGCAGAACTTGAAACCGTGCTTGGCGATGCCGATCAGCGTCACCGCGATGAAGATCATCGCCGCCATCGCGAAGGTGACCGCGATATGACTGGTGAAGGTGAAGCTGCCGGGAACCATGCCCAGCAGGTTGCCGAACAGCACGAAGATGAAAAGCGTGAAGATGAAGGGGAAATAGGCCTGTCCGCCGCTGCCGACATTGTCCCTGACCATTCCGGCCACGGCGCTGTACAGCATTTCCGCCATCATTTGTCCGCGTGTGGGGATCGTGCCCCGCGCACGCATCGTGATCGTCAGGAACAGGGTCGCCGCGACAACGGCGATGACCATCCAAAGGGAGGAATTCGTGAACGATATGTCGACGCCGCCGACGTTGATTTCGGCGATCGTGTTAATCCGGAACTGGTGAAGCGGATCAGCAGCCACGTTCAAACCCCCAAAAAGTGTTCCCAGCCGCACGGCTTGTGCCGGTTGGCCTCTAACCGGATGGCTCTATCGCTAGAACTTTCCCGGTCTGCTCTTAAACCCTTGGCGAATACCCCAGGACCCTTTAGGCGCCACCCTTGTCGGTGTCGCCCCCAGGGCCCGAGGTCGCATCCGCCTGCGACTTCTTGTCTTCCAATTGGCGTGCTGTCCGATAGACATTCAGCAAGCCCGCGCAAAACCCCAGTATCGTGAACAACAGCAAAAACCAGGGTTTGGTTTCCAGCCAGTTGTCCAAACCCCAACCGATCCCGACACCGGCGGCTACGCCGGCGACCAAATCGACCACGATCCGAAGACCCACGCCGACCCCGGACATGTTCCGTGGCGTATCCTCCACCGGTCTCTTTGGCTCGTGCTTTTTTCTCGCCGCCTGCAAGCGCCGGTCGAGATCCTGCATCGAGGAACCAGAGTCTGGGGAGTCCATCCACCACCCTTGCCGAAGTCGCGGGGAAAATAGGGGGGCGCTCTCGCACCGTCAAGCCGGATTCGGGCCGAATCGGGCGGCGAAAGGACGCAAATGAGGTTGAAATCTCAAGGCTATGCGGAATCCCGCAGGCGAGCCGCCTCTCGCAGGTCCACCGATACCAGCTGGCTGATGCCGCGTTCGGCCATCGTAACCCCGAAAAGCCGGTCCATCCGGGCCATCGTCATGCGGTGATGGGTCACCACGAGGAACCGCGTTTTGCCGGAATGGGCGATTTCGTCCAGCAAGGTGCAGAAACGGTCGACGTTACTGTCGTCAAGCGGGGCGTCTACCTCGTCCAGCACGCAAATCGGCGCCGGATTGGTCAGGAACACGCCGAAAAGCAGGGACAGCGCCGTCAGAGCCTGTTCGCCGCCGGACAGCAGGGACATGATCTGCATCCGCTTTCCGGGCGGGCTCGCCATGATTTCCAGGCCGGCTTCCAGCGGGTCGTCCGCTTCGGTCAGCGTCAAATGCGCCTCGCCGCCGCCGAAAAGGCGCACGAAGAGATCCTTGAAATGAGTGTTCACCTGTTCGAACGCGGCCAACAGCCTTTCCCGCCCTTCGCGGTTCAAGGCGTTGATCCCTTGGCGCAGCCGGCTGATCGCCGCCAGCAGGTCGTCGCGCTCCGTGTGCATGGAGGTGATCTGCTGCTCAAGCTCGGTCGCTTCCTGCTCCGCCCGCAGGTTGACCGCGCCCATATTCTCGCGTTCCCGCGTCAGGCGCTCCAGCTTGCCTTCGATGTCGTCGCGCGGCGGCAATTCCTCGTCCGGCTCGACACCGCCCGCCTTCAGGACGTCATCCGGCGCGCAGTCCAACGTCTCCGCGATCCGCTCGCGGATGGTCTGGGCGGCTTGATCCGCCTGTTCCACTTCGGACTCCCGGCGCACCCGGTCTTCGCGGGCCGCGGCAAGGGCGGCCTCGGCCTCCCGAAGCGCCTTGTCCGTTTCCTGCTGTTTCTTTTCACCTTCGGCCAGGGCGTCGGCGGCGGTGTTCCGTTTCGCTTCCGCGGTGACGATCTTGTCGTTCAGGGCATGGTGCTGGGCCTGGATTTCCCCGGGCCGGCTTTCCAGGGCCGCTTTTTCCTCTTCGGCCTGCTGCGCGCGGTCCGCCAGGGCCTTCATACGCCCATCGGCGCCCGACATGCGCTGCTGCCAGGACGCCTGTTCCTGGGCGATCGCCTCCAGGCGCGCGGCGCGGGCCTGGGATTCCCGCTGGAACCGTTCAACGGCGCCGCGCTTGTCGATCAGGGTCGACCGAAGTTCCGCCACCGTCGCCCGCAGCGCGTTGATGCGCTCGCGCGCGGCCAGCGGATCTTCCAGAACATCCAGCGCCTTCTGCGCGCCGTCGATCTGATCGCGCGCCTCCGCGGCATCCGACTTCAGCCGCTCCCTGTTTTCCGCGATGCCCTGCAGACGGCTGCGCAGATCGGCCGCCTTGCCGGCCAGCGCGGATTGGGCTTGTTGCGCCCGGTTCAGGGCGGCGAAGGCTTCCTGCAGGGCTTGTGACGTCGATCGCTGGGCTGCCGCCTTTTCCGCCGCATCCGCTTCCGCCGTTGCGGCCTGCCGGCGCAGTTCGGCGAGGTTCGTTTCGGTCGACCGGGTCGCTTCCTGGACCTTTGCGTCCGCCTTGGCGCGGGCTTCCTCCATCCGTTCGTCGGCGGCCTCGCGCTCCGCGGTCAGGTCTTTCTCGACCTTCGCAAACTCCTCGCGGATTTCCGCTAGGCGATTGCGCTGTTCGAGGCGTTTTGCCGCCGCGGTCGGCGCCCCGGCGGCCATGCTGTAGCCGTCCCAGCGCCACAGGCCGCCGTCGCGCGAAACCAGCCGCTGGCCGGGCCCCAGGTCCTTTTGAAGGGCGTCCGCCGATGTGCCGTCCGGCACCACGCCGATATAGGACAGGCGGCGGGAGAGTGCCTTCGGCCCGTCGACGAATTTCGACAGCGGCTCCACGCCGGCGGGGAAACTTGCGGCGCCCGGGATCGGCGGCAGTTCGGTCCAGTGGATCTGCGCCTTGCCGTCGGTCGACGCGTCGAGCTCTTCCCCGAATGCCGCGCCAAGGGCCGCTTCGTATCCCTGCTGAACCGACAGCGAGTCGATCAGCGGGCGGAAAGCGGGGTCGAGCGTGTCGTCCTGGACATCGACCAGGGCGGCAAGCGCCCGAATTTCGGCGTCCAGCGCGCGGAAACGCTCTTCCAGCGCGCCGACGGCTTCGCGCGCGGCCCGTTCCGCCGTTTCCACGGTTTCGCGGGCGTCGGCCTGAACCTCGGCCAGGTGATCGCGCGCCAGGCGTTCCGAGTCCTGAAGCGCGCTGCGGGCGGCGGTTTCCTTTTCGCGGCATTCGGCGAGGACAGCCTCGGCGGTGGCGGCCGCTTCCCGCGCGGCGGCCACGGCGGCCTCGCATTCGGCCACGCGTGCCTCGGCCGTTTCGATCTCCGCCAGGCTTTCCGTTTCCTGCTTCAGCGTCGCTTCCTGGTCGTCCAGGCCGCGCAGCCGGTTTTCAAGAACGGTAAGGCGCTGCCCGCTTTCGGCCAATTGCCGCTGCAGGGCGTTCCGCTGAGCTTCGACACCGGCCGCCTGCTCGGTCAGTTCGGAAAGCTCCGCTTCCTTTTCCTCGACCGCCTTCGAGGCGGCCGCCGCTTCCAGGCGCGCCTGTTCGAGCGTTTCCGTCTCTGCCGCCCGCGCGTCCTCGATCGTGGTCGCTTCCGCGGTCAGCCGTTCGACCGCCTGCCGGGCGTCGTCGAAAAGCGCGTCCTCGCGTTCGCGGTCCGCGGTGATTTGGACGAGGCGCTGAGCCAGCGCGTCGCGCGCCGCCAGAATGCGTTCCTGTTCGTTTTCCAGCTCCCGCACCGCGAGTTGCAGGTGCTGCAAACCCGCCGCCGCTTCCGCATCGGCTTGGCGCAGTTTGGGAAGCGCCGTGGCGGCATCTGCCTGCTCGCGCGCGGCCCCCGCGCTGTTCTGCGCCTTTTCGTGAACCAGCGCTTCGGCCTGGCTCAAGCGCTGCCGGGCGATGTCCATGGCGCGCTTCGCGTCCTGCCACCGCAGATGAAGCAGGATCGCCTCGTGCCGGCGGATATGGTCGGACAGCCGGCGATACCGGTTCGTTTGGCGGGCCTGCCGCTGCAGGCCTTGATGCTGGGTTTCCAGGGCGCCGATGACATCGTCCAGGCGCTCCAGGTTCGATTCCGCTGCCTTCAGGCGCAGTTCCGCCTCATGGCGGCGGGAATGCAGGCCGCGGATGCCGGCGGCCTCTTCCAGCAAGGTGCGGCGTTCGGTCGGTTTCGCGCCGATGATGGCGCCGATCCGCCCCTGGCTGACGATCGCGGTCGAGTTCGCGCCCGTCGCCATGTCGGCGAAAAGCAGCTGTACGTCCCGCGCGCGAACTTCCTTGCCGTTGATCCGGTAGTTTGACCCGGCGCCGCGTTCGATGCGGCGCGTGATCTCCACTTCCTCCAACGTGTCATAGGGGGCCGGCGCGTCCTTCATCGAATTGTCGAGAAGCAGCGAGACCTCGGCGATGTTGCGCGCCGGGCGCTGCGACGAGCCGCCGAAAATCACGTCGTCCATTTCGCTGCCGCGCATGCGCTTGGCGGAGGTTTCCCCCATCACCCAGCGCAGCGCTTCGATCACGTTGGACTTGCCGCAGCCGTTCGGGCCCACCACGCCCGTGATGCCGCCGTCGATGACGAGTTCCGCCGGATCAACGAAGGACTTGAAGCCGCTTAGTTTCAGTTTGGAGAAATGCACTCTGGCTACGCTCCGGCCCGGTGGAATGCCGACCGTTCACCCGAAGCTGACGGCCGGCACTGGCAATCAATTCAGATGTTTTTCGATGGCTTCTTCGAAGGTTTCCAGCGACTGGTTTCCGACAATCTTTTCCCCGTTGATGATGAAGGTCGGGGTCGAGGAGATCTCGTAATCCGCAACGCCCTGCTGGCGCATTTGCAGAATGCCGTTCAGCAGGTCCTCTTTCTGCATGCAGGCCTGGAAGTCCTTTTCGGAAAGGCCGCCCAGCTTGCCGATCTGCGCGAGCGCGGCGGCCGGGTTGTCGGCCCGCGACCATTGGGCCTGCTGCTTGAACAGCACGTCGATGAACTGATGATACCGCATCGGATTCGCGCAGCGGGCCATCATCGCCGCCATGGCGCCCGGCTGGTCGAACGGGAAGTCCCGCTGAATCAGCCGCAATTTTCCGGTGTCGATATATTTCTTTTTCAGCTCGGGAAGCTTTTCCACGTGGAAGGCCGCGCAATGCGGGCAGGTCAGCGACGAATATTCGATCATCTCGACGGGTGCGGTCGCATCGCCCAGCACGCGTTCCGCCAACGCATCTTCCGTCGACAGCGGTTCGGCCAGGGCCTGCGGCCCCAGGATGGGTGTAAACGTCGCGCCGAATGCCAGGGCGACAGCGGCGAAAAGGGCGGAAATCCGCATGAAAGCGCCTCCTTCAGAGGTTGTTTCGACTATACGAGCGATTCTGACCTGGCAATCAAGAGCGCGGAATCAAGCGGAAACGACCCGTCGAAGCAATCACGTTTCCGAGGTTATCCACAGCTTTGTTGCCGGGCGGCGTATCGATCCGATGCTTAGACGGGCTTTGTGGCGGAACTGTGGCGCAGGACGGCCAGCCCCAGCCGGCGTACGCGTTCGCGAACCGCGTCATCCTCGATCCCGTCGGTCAGGGCGGCCAGGTGGTCCTCGTCCGCCTGCGTCAGCGGGCGTTTGGGGGGGCGCTTCTTGCGCGTGTTTTCCTGGCCGAGCGCGCCCTGGACCAGTCGAATTTCGGAAACCGCGCCGTATCCGAAGAAGCTGTTGATTCGGTCGATGACCATCGGGGCGAGGTGCTGAAGCTGCAGCGCCATCGGACCGCTGGTCAGGATATGGACGGTTCCGCCGTCGCGCTTGCCTTTCGGGAAGGTCAGCTTCTGGGGCCTGGTATGCCTGGCAAGATCGGGCCCGACGATCGTCGCCCAGTCTGTGATGATGGCGGCGCTGGCGAATCCCCGCTTGCCGAGCGCCTTCTTGGTCAAGGCGCCGACGAGGCTTCCGGCAATGCGCATGCCGCCGCGGCGCTTGTCTATCGCGCCGTCCGAATCGGCTTTGTTGATTTTCTGGTTGGCCATTCGGGCTTTCCCGTTGTGAGGGGCTTCCTATAGTAACGGTCATGGACACGACCGCAATCGACACGCCGCATCCCATACCCGATCCAACCGGTCCCGACGCACCGGGATCGGTGGCAAGGCGTCTGTTGGACTGGTACGACCGGTCGCGGCGCAGGCTGCCCTGGCGGTCGGATCCGGGCCATCGGCCCGATCCGTATCATATCTGGCTGTCCGAAATCATGCTGCAACAGACCACGGTCGCAACCGTGGGCCCGTATTTTCAGCGTTTTCTGGAGAAATGGCCGACGGTCGACGCCTTGGCCTCCGCCCCGCTGGACGATGTGCTGCATGCCTGGGCGGGGCTCGGCTATTACGCGCGGGCGCGCAACCTGCACAAATGCGCCAGGACGGTGTCCGTGGTGTATGGCGGGATGTTTCCGGAGACCGAGGAGGACCTTCTGACCCTGCCCGGCATCGGCCGGTATACGGCCGCCGCAGTGGCGGCGATCGCCTTCGGGCGGCGGGCGGTGGTGGTCGACGGGAATGTGGAGCGGGTCATGGCGCGGCTGTTCAGTGTGATGCAGCCCTTGCCGGACAGCAAACCGGCGCTGACCGATCTGGCCGACCGGTGCACGCCGGCCGACAGGGCGGGCGACTATGCGCAGGCGGTGATGGATATCGGGGCGACGGTCTGCACGCCGAAGCGGCCGAAATGCACGATTTGTCCGATCGTCGATCTCTGCGCGGGCCGGGACATGGCGGAAACCCTGCCGGCGCGGAAACCGAAATCGGTGAAGCCGACCCGCCGCGGCATCGCCTTTTGGATCGTCCGGCCCGATGGCGCGGTCCTGTTCCGGCGCCGGCCCGAATCCGGATTGCTGGGCGGGATGATGGAACCGCCGTCCAGCGAATGGGTGACCGATGGCGAGCCGGATCCCAACCCGCCTGTCGCGGTGACCGAACGGATCCCGTTGACCGGCAAGGTCCGCCATACGTTCACCCATTTCCATCTGGAACTGGATGTCCACCATTGCGGCGCCGATGCCGGGGCCGCCGCTCCGGATTCCGCGCGCTGGGTGATGCCCGACCGTTTCGGCGACCTTGCCTTGCCGACGGTCATGAAGAAGATCGTTCGCCACGCCCTGTCAGGGGCCATCAAGGGGAGCTGAGCGCGATGCGCAGCACGAAGGTCATACATACCGTTTCCGTCCATGCCGAAGGGGAGGTCGGCGACGTCATCGTCGGCGGCGTCGCCCCGCCGCCCGGTGAAACCCTGTGGGAGCAGTCCCGCTGGATCGCCAAGGACGAGACCTTGCGCAATTTCATGCTGAACGAACCGCGCGGCGGCGTCTTCCGGCATGTGAACCTTCTGGTGCCGCCGAAGGATCCGCGCGCGGATATGGGCTTCATCATCATGGAACCGGTTCATACGCCGCCGATGTCGGGGTCCAACTCGATATGTGTTTCGACCGCCCTGCTGGACAGCGGTATCCTGCCGATGGTGGAGCCGGTGACGGAATTGACCCTGGAAGCGCCCGGCGGTCTGGTCAGGGTCCGCGCCCATTGCAGGGACGGAAAGGCGGAACGCATCACCGTCACCAACGTGCCCTCCTTCGCGGACAAGCTGGACGCGCCGCTGGAGGTGCCGGGGCATGGAACGGTAACGGTCGATACCGCCTATGGCGGCGACAGTTTCGTGATCGTGGACGCCCGGGCACTGGGATTCGATGTCGTGCCGAGCGAGGCCGCGGCGCTGACTGAATTGGGCATGAAGATTACCCGGGCGGCGAACGAGCAACTTGGGTTCCGACATCCCGAAAATCCGGATTGGTCACATATTTCCTTTTGCCAGTTCGCCTGTCCGATCGAGGAAAAGGACGGCCGCTTGATCGGCCGGAACACGGTGGCGATCGAGCCCGGAAAGCTTGACCGCTCGCCGACCGGCACGGGCGTTTCCGCCCGCATGGCCGTGTTGCACGCCAAGGGCCGCATGCGGGTGGGTGACAGCCTGCACGGCATATCGATCATCGATTCCGAATTCGTCGGGAAGATCGAGGCGGAAACCGCGCTGGGCGCCACGAAGGCGATCGTTCCCTCGATCACCGGACGCGCCTGGGTGACCGGGACCCATCAGCATATGCTGGATCCCGGCGATCCCTGGCCGGAAGGCTACCGCCTGGCCGATACCTGGCCGAACGCCTGAACCGGATCAGAGCGCCGCGTGTTCCGCTTCGGACCGCAATTTCTGGCGCAGCACGTCGATCGGGACCTTCTTGCCGCCGTCGGTCTTCAGCATCCAATAGGTCCATCCATTGCAGCTCGGCGCGCCCTGAACGGCGGCGCCGACCTGATGGATCGAGCCGCGATGGGCGCTGGAGATGATCGTGCCGTCGGCACGGATCTTGGCGGTGAACCGGCGGCAGGGGCTTTCCAGGATTTCGCCGGGGGAAAGCAGGCCGCGTTCCACGAGGGAGCCGAACGGCACCCGCGGTTCCTTGCGTTTCGACGGGGCCGGCGAAATCGCTTCCGCATCCCCCGCTTCCGGGGTTCGGCGAACGCGCTCCCGCGCCACGGCCAGATAGTCCTTTTCCCGGTCGATGCCGATGAAACGGCGGCCAAGCCGTTTTGAAACCGCCGCCGTCGTGCCGGTTCCGGCGAAGGGGTCGACGACCACATCGCCCGGATTGCTTGACGCCATGATGACGCGATGCAGCAGCGCTTCCGGCTTTTGCGTCGGATGGGCCTTGGCCCCGTCCTCGCCCTTGATGCGTTCGCCGCCGCTGCAGATCGGCATCGTCCAGTCCGACCGCATCTGAAGGTCGTCGTTCAACGCCTTCATGCTGTCATAGTTGAACGTGTATTTGCTGTTCGGCGACTTGGAACACCAGATCATCGTCTCATGCGCGTTGGTGAACCGCTTGCCGCGGAAATTCGGCATCGGATTCGACTTCACCCAGATCACGTCGTTGAGGATCCAGAAGCCGATATCCTGCAGGGTCTTCCCGACGCGGAAGATGTTATGATAGCTGCCGATGACCCACAGGGTCGCATCCGGCTTCAACAGCCGGTGCGCCGCGCTCAACCAGTCGAAGGTAAACCGGTCATAGGTCGAAAAATCGTCGAACCGATCCCATGCTTCCTCGACACCGTTCACACGGGTGTTGTTGGGGCGGTGCAATTCCCCGGAAAGCTGCAGATTGTAGGGGGGATCCGCAAAGATCATATCGACCGATTCTTCGGGCCAGGATCGCATAAGGTCAATGCAATCACCCTCGACGATTCTGTCGAGCGGAAGTTTTTTCATGGTGTCCTCTGTGTAAGCCAAGCGATCTATTTGTCGCTTTATTGGGACGAATCATGATTCATGGGGGATTCGACGTCAATAAAAGAAAGAAGTACTTTATCATTATTCAAAATGTTGAGTCTTATACTCTACATCTACGCCAGATATAGTGTTTCAGGCGAAAATACGTGAATACCGCAAAATTCGGCAAAAACTAGCCCAAAAGCCGGGAAATCGGCGCGAAACTGCGCCTGTGATGAGGCGTTGGCCCGTATTTGAGGAGCGCTTCCTGATGGTGCTTCACGCCGTAGCCCGCGTTCCTCTCCCAGCCATATTCCGGAAATTGCACCGCCAGGTCGGCCATCAACGTGTCGCGATGTTCCTTCGCGATGATCGATGCCGCCGCGATGGAGAGGGACCGGCTGTCGCCTTTCACGATCAATTCGACAGGGCAGGCCAATCCGGGATCGCGGTTCCCATCCACCAGCGCGGCGGTGGGGGGGCGTGCCAGCGCCGCCACCGCGCGACGCATGGCGAGCAGGCTGGCCTGAAGGATGTTGAGGGTGTCGATTTCCGCCACGCTGGCCTCGGCAATCGCAAAGTCGGCGACATCGACGATGCGCGGGAGGAGGGCGGCCCGCTTTTTCGGTGACAGTTTTTTGGAATCGTCGAGCTGTCCGGCGAGGTCCGCCGGAAAGGTGGACGGATCGAGTATGGCCGCGCAGGCGACGACGGGCCCCGCCCATGGACCGCGGCCGACTTCGTCGATGCCTGCGATAAGCAGCGCCGCGGAGGTCGCTGTCCCAAGCTTCGTGCGAAATGCGGTCTCGAACGAAAAATCCGGCATTGGGTCAGTCGCCGGAGGGCTCGGGACCGGTTTTCTTGAAACTGCTGAAGCGGCGCGGTTGCTTCCCGGTCTCTCCGGCGGGGCGCGCGCTTTCGTCCTTCTCATGCCGAACGACGTCGGTTCCCGTCGGGGACTCAGCTTCCTCTTCAGGGCCGGCTGTCCGGCGCGTCTTCGCCTTTTCCGCCGCGGCCTTCGCCAGTTTGATCGCTTCGATCCGCGACCGCGCCTTGTCTTTCGCTCCGCTGGTCATGGTCTCGAAAGTCTCGATCGCGTCATGGCATATATGCCAGAACCATAAGCTGGTCGCCTTGGTGAAACGCCATTCCTGCCGGTAGACGAGGCGGAAGACTTTTCGAAGCGTGTCCACATTGCGGACGGACCGGTGCGACAGCCGCCGCGCCAGATCCACATAGACGGGGCTGGTTATCAGCGTCAGCACGGTAACGGCCACCAGCAGCCGGTAGAAATCGTTGTCGATCACCCCGGCATTCGACGCGGCGCCGGCCAGGACGAAGGTGAATTCCCCCATCTGTCCTATCGTCAGGCTGGCCAGGAAGGCGGTTTGCATGGTTTCGCCTTGAATGCGCAGGGCGGCGATGTTGATCACCGTCTTGAAGAAGGTCACGAATATGCCGACCGCCAAGACCAGGAAGATGTTTTCGGCGATATATTCCAGGTTGATCAGCAACCCGATCGACAGGAAGAAGACCATCAGCAGGACCGCCTGCACAGGCTCGGCATTCTCGTGCATGACCTGCCGCTGGCCGCTGTTGCCGACGATCAACCCGGCCAGAAAGGCCCCGAAGGCCGGCGACATGCCGAACAGCCCGGCCATCGTCGCGAAGACGAAACACAGGGCGAGCGAGCCCATGGTTCCGATTTCCTTCTTCGCTTCCAGGATTTGATGGAAGGGAAGGTTTATCCGCTGACGGCGCGTCATGAACAGGATGACCGAAACCAGCACGCCGATGGAGGCTGCGACCTCCACCAGCACGATGGGGTTGAACCCGTCGCCCGCGAAGGAGGTCACGAACAGCAGCATTGGGGCGACCGCCAGATCCTGTGCGATCAGGATGCCGATGGCGACGCGGCCGGACCTGTTTCGCAACTCGCCGATATCATCCAGGATTTTCACCGCCACGGCGGTCGACGAAAGCGCAAGCGCGAAGCCGAACAGCACGATATGGGACGTGGGAAGATCAAAGAACCTCCCGATCAGGGCCGTCGCGCCGACGCTGATGCCGATCTGAAACGCCGTGGTGACGACGGCGACCTTCCAGATTTGTCGGAAACTGCGAAGGGACAGTTCCATGCCGATGAAATACAGCAGCAGAATGACGCCGAGTTCGGCGAAAAACGAGATCGCTTCCCGGTTCGCAACCAGCCCCAGGCCGGACGGTCCCAGGATGACACCCGCGATGATGTATCCGACGATGGCGGGTTGGCGCAGACGCACGAACAGCATGCCGCACAGCGTCGCCGCAACGACCACGATCGCAACGCCCGTCAGGTCGGCGGCTTCATGCATCGGGTGCTCTCTCCTTCTTTTCTTTGCCGATCTTCCAGCAAGGAAACATGTTAAAGGATATGAGGCATTCGCACCCGATTAAAAGCCCGCAGCTACAATGACTTGGGGAATAGGCCCGTCGAGGGACCGGGAATCTGCGTCATAGCAGGGATAACTGCTCGGCCCGGCCGGGGACGGTGAAACGCGACAGATCGAGATCCGGGCGCGGCCCGTCCAATTTCAGTTTCCGGACAGCAACGCCGAACCGTTTGGCGATCAAATCCGCCACCGGCCCCTCGCCCCGCTGCCGCTTGCCCCAGGTTGAATCGTAGAGACGCCCGCCGCGCGTTTGCTTGACGAGCGACAGGACGCGGGTCGCGCGGTCCGGGAAATGGGCTTCCAGCCATTCGGTGAACAGATCCTTGATTTCATGCGGCAGGCGAAGAAGGACATAGCCCGCCCGATCGGCGCCCGCTTCCTTGCTGGCTTCCAGGACGCGCTCGATCTCCCAATCATTGATGGCCGGGATGATGGGGGCCATCAGGATGCCGGTGGGGACGCCCGCTTCCGACAAGGCGCGGACGGCGTCCAACCGCTTGGTGGGCGTGGATGCCCGTGGCTCCATGACATTGGCGAGCTTGCGGTCCAGCGTCGTCACCGAAAGCCAAACCGCAGCCATCCCCTTTTCCGCCATCGGGCCGATGATGTCCAAGTCGCGGGTGATCAGCGCGCCCTTGGTGACGATCGTGAACGGGTGGTTGAATTCGGCCAGGACCTGCAGCACCTGGCGCGTCGTTTCTTCCGCCTTTTCGATCGGCTGGTAGGGGTCGGTATTCGTGCCCAGGGCAATCGGTTTCGGAACATATTTCGGGTTGCTCAATTCCCGCCTCAACACCTGGGCCGCGTCGGGCTTGTGGAACAGACGCGTTTCGAAATCGAGTCCGGACGACAGGCCGTAATAGGCGTGGCTGGGACGCGCGAAGCAATAGACGCAGCCATGCTCGCAGCCGCGATAGGGATTGATCGACTGGTCGAAGGGAACGTCCGGCGATTTGTTTCGCGCGATAACGGTCTTGGCGGTGTCGATGCCCAATGTCGTCCGCAGTTTGGGCGGCGGTTCGTCCCCGGCCGGTTCGTGCACGTTCCACCCGTCATCGGTCAGGACGCGGTCGTACCTTTCGAAACGCCCCGCCTTGTTGGTCACGGCCCCGCGACCCTTGCGGGGACCCAATTCTACTGCATCGATATTCATGGTTTGTTCCCTTTCTAGTCAAGAAATAGAACAAAACAAGAAAATTGAGAAGGGATTTTTTGCGGTGATGCCGTGGAAGCGTTGTTACCGGGCAGGTTCGGTGCGCTCTTTCTTGTCGAGATAATCGTACCAGAGCGTCGCGATCGACGCCGCCTTGCGCTTGAAGCCGTGGAAGTGGATCGGCCGCGGCGGGGTCACCGCCAAGGGCAAGTCCTTCGGTGAGGCGCCGGTCATCCAATCCGCGAGTACGGGGCCGGAAGCGGTCGTGACGGCAACGCCCCGCCCGTTCCAGCCGACGGCGGCATGCAAGCCGTTGCCTTGGTCTATCAGCCGCGGCAGGTAGTCCATCGTGATCGCGACCTTGCCGTTCCAGAAATATTCCATCTTCTGGTCCGCGAGGTCCGGGAAAAGCTGTCTGATGCGCGCGCGGGCGAAGTCGAAGGAAGATCCCTCCATCGATCCGCTGGCCGCGCCGCGGGCGCCCATGATGAAACGCCCATGCGTGTCGACCCTGAAATAGCCCAGCAAGCGCCGGAATTCCGAAACCCCGATCCCGTCCGCAAGCAGGGTCTTCAGGATATTGTCGGACAGGGGTTCGGTCGCGATCTGGTAGCTGAAGAACGGGATCACGGTTCTCGAGAGCGACGGGATCGGGTTGAACAGATCGGAATAGCCGTTGGTGCAGAACAGCGCTTTTTCAGCAATGACGGCGCCGCCCGATGCCGTCGAAAGTTTCCATCCCTTGCCGTCGCGTGCGATGGCGGTGACCGGGCTGTCGGCGAAGATCTCAGCGCCGGCGCGGCCTGCCGCCGCCGCCAGCCCGCGCGCATAGCTCAAGGGCTGCAATGTCCCGCCGCGCGAATCCCAGAGCGATCCCGGATACCAATTCGTGCCGAGGCGGCGTTCCGTTTCCGCCGCCGACAGGATTTCGAGGGAAACGCCGCGCCTGTTCAGCGCTTCGGCCTTCCGTTCGATCGCCCGCAAGGCGGTTTCGCCATGCGCGCCTTGCACCCATCCGCCCTGTTTCGCCTCGCAATCGATGCCCAGCCGGGCAATCAGGTCGAAGGTGAACTGGGCGGTGCCGTCGCCGAACCGGTCCATCCGGGCGGCCATTTCCGCGTCGATGCCCGGGCCGGTCGGGATCTCATTGTGTTTGAAACCGGCGATGACCTGCCCGCCGTTGCGGCCCGATGCGCCAAAGCCCGGGGTTTTCGCTTCCAGCAAGGTGACGGAGACACCGCGTTCCGCCAAATGCAGGGCCGTCGACAGGCCGGTGAAGCCGCCGCCGACGATGGCGACGTCGGCGCGACGCTCCCCGCGCAGGGCGGGAAATGCCACCGGTGCGGTGGCCGTGGCGCTCCACAGCGACCGGTCGAAACCCTCTTGATCGAGTTTGATGTCAGGCACGGAAGGAAAACTCAGGCACTGCGTAAACGTCCCACCAGGAGCCGGCCGGTATTGGCGAAGCTGAGGCCGTTGAGCGGAAATTCCAGGACGACGTGAAGGAAGCCAAGGAAGATCAGCGCGCGGAATCCCAGCGTATAGTCATAGGCGTAAAGGCCGATGTAGCACAGGTATGCGGCGATCAGGAAGATCGTTCGTTTCCGGGAAATCTCATGCCAACGGATGATGCCGGTTTTACTGAACCAGTTGAGGTTATGATAGATGTGCCAGAAGGCGACGAAGCCGAGCATCTTCTCGATATTCGGGTTGTCCGCTTCGACGCCGATCAGCGAGAAGAACCCCTGATAGGCCGGCGCCAGATCGTAGCCGAAACTCAAGGCGAAATCGCTGGCCGGGACGACGGGAAGGCCGGGGATGAAGAATGTCGTGCTGAAAACGACCAGCGCGGCCAGCGTGGCGAAGGCGAAACCGCTGTTGTTCCTGAGCGCGCCCAACAGGATGAAGACCGAGGTGAACAGCACCAGATGCACCATGTTGGCGAGCAGGATGAAGAACCAGACCGCCGGCGTGAACATGAACAGAACCAGACCGACCGCCGTGGCGCCGGCGGCGATGGGCGCGCGATGGCGCCAATCGGTGACGAAGGCCATGGTGATCGCCAGGAAGAAGGCGAGGACGAGGCCGATATAGGCCCGTCCCAGGTCCATTTTCAGGATGTCGTAGGCGAAGATCGTCCCGAAGCCGATGACGGCGAGGGGGACATAATCATAGCGGCGTTTGGTGAAATATTGCCGGTCGTGAAGCCAGGACAATTCGGTCAGGTAGTGCGCCGGGCCGAATATCGCATAGCTGAACAACAGAACCTCTACCGGCACAGCATGCGCGACAAGGCAGGCCAGCACCACAAAGCCCAGATTGGCTTGATCAATCCTTGCTACCGACATACCGCAAGGATGCGCCGGAACGCCGGTCCTGCGCAATGATTTTAGTGTCGGCCCGTGGTCGTCAGCCCCGGCGCTCAGACGGTTTTTTCGTGTTCCCGAAGGCGCGGCATCAACTCGACGAAATTGCAGGGCCGCCAGCGGATATCCAACTGGGTTGAAAGGATGTCGTCCCAACCATCCTTGCAGGCCCCCGGCGATCCCGGCAATCCGAACAGATAGGTCCCGCGCGCGACGCCCGCCACGGCGCGGCTTTGGATCGTCGACGTGCCGATTTTCTGGTAGCTCAGCATCCGGAACAACTCGCCGAAACCCGGAATATCCTTCTCGCATACCAGTTCGAAGGCTTCCGGCGTGACGTCCCGGCCGGTAACGCCGGTGCCGCCGGTCGTGATGATGCAGTCGATGCCCGGATCGTCGATCCAAGCGGTCAGTTTCGCCGCGATCTTGTCGGCATCGTCGGTGACGATGGCGCGGTCGGCCAGGATATGCCCGGCGGCGTGCAGGCGGTCGACCAATGTCTGGCCGGACCGGTCGTCCTCCACCGTGCGCGTGTCCGACACGGTCATCACCGCGATATGGACAGGTTTGAAGGGTATTTTCTCGTCGATCGCCATGACGTCACCCGCGATTGTTTGGTTTCCCAACACCTATGCCCGCGCTCCTGCTTCCGCAAGACCGCGCCTGTTTTGGGGGGGGCGGGTTTGCGATGCGGCCTACTGCGCTGTGTTGGATTGCGCGGTTCGGATGGCGGCGCCGCCGTCGTCCAGGGCGGTGTAGACCGGCCAGTAACCGGCAAGCAGGCTGTCCAAGGTCGGCGTGGCCTGACCGAACCGGTGGCGATAGACCCACATATCGGCCAGCACGTTTTCGACATAGTTCCTGGTTTCCCGCGACGGCAGGCTTTCGATGAACAGCAGCGGATCGTCCGCGTAGTCCACCTTGCTGCGCCATTTCTGCAGGTTCCCCGGTCCGCCGTTATAGGCCGCGACGGTGTAGAAGAGATTCTCGCCCGCCTTGGGGTCTTCCATCAGCATCCTGATGTATTTTTGCCCGATCTTCAGGTTCAACCCGGGATCCAGCAATGCGTCGCGCTGATTCCCGCTGAAGGACTGCCCGGCGACGAAGCCCGCGGTCGCCGGCATGACCTGCATCAGACCCCGTGCGCCGGCCGGGCTCTTGGCGTTCGGGCGGAAGCGGCTTTCCCGCCGGATGAATGCGTAGAGCATGGAGCGGTCGATGGTGAACCCGCCATCCGGTTCGAAACCGGGAACCGGATACATGGCCGCGTCCAGGCGCATGCCCTGGTTCCGCTCCAAGCTGGCGCCGAGCCGATAGGCAAGGTCGGCCAAACCGGCGCGGTCCGCCATGGCGACCAGAACCTGCGCGACCTGCGAGGGCAAGACATGGGCGAAGCGTCGAAGTTCGGCTTCCGCGCGCGTCGTCTCCCCGACCTGAACCAGGGCCATGGCCCGCTTTGCCGCCGGAATGCGCCGCAGAATATCGGCATGTTCCGGCCCCAGCACGGGCAGGGACCAGTCGAAATTCGGTTCCAGGCCCAAGGCGCGGATCGACAGCAGGCCATAGAAACTCCGCGGCTCTTCCGCGGCTTTGAGCAGCATCGGCGTCACGTCGCCGGGTCGACCGCCGATCAGGTAGGAGCGCGACGCCCAAAACGCCCCTGCGGCCTTGTCGTCGGCATCCGCGACAGGGCTGTCCGCGACGATGGAGAACAGGTCCGCGGCGGTCTTGTGATCGCCTGCGCGGAAAGCCGCCAGCCCGCCCCACCAGGCGGCATTGGACGCCTTGTCGCCCGCGTGCTTCAGCGCTTCGCGCGCGACCGCGACGGCGTCATCGTCCTTGTGGTAGCGGAAATAGCCGCGGGCGATGACGCCCAGGCTTTCGGCATAGTTGATCTTGTCGAAAACCCGCCGGTTGCCGGGTTCGCGCAGATAGTCGAGGGATTTCGTCACATCGCCGCGCTGGACCCAGTATTTGATCCGCTGCATCACCTGCAGGGCGGCGCCGGACGGGCGCGGACGAATGACGGTCTTGCCGCCCGCGCTCTTGCGATCCTGGTCTTCCGCCAGCGCCAAGTCGTTCGGCACCGGATTCTGGGGTTGGATCGGGTAGCGCCAATTCTTCGGCCGGCGGCGCAGCGCCAGCGCGTAAATCTTGTCGGCATCCGGATGGTCGGCATATTGCCCCATCCAGGCCTTCAATTCCTCATAACGCGACCGGTAATCCGTGGGGTGCATCAGGCGCTGATACAGGACATGGCCCATCAGCAGCTTGTCGTCCAACTGCGCGATCAGCGCGTCGGCGGCGCGCCAGGCGCCGTCTTCCTGCAATTCGAAAATCTTGGCGTAGAGGTCCGCATCATGCCGGGAAAGGGGGCTTGGGGTGGCCGGGGCCCGGGTGGCGGGTGCCTCGCGGCTATCCTGGAATTGGCCCGGGACCAAGGCCGCGGTTTCGGTCGTGACCGTCTGGCCGCCGCGGATGCCGGAGTTCTGGGCCGCCGCCATGCCGCCGGAGAACAGCGCCAGGCAAAGGCCGACGCCAACCATTGCGGCGTTAGTGGAACGTCGCATCGATGCCCTCGCTCAACTGGCGGATACCCGCCCTCGATCATCAAGTCGGGTCTTCTGAACCGCAGTCCGAGCCCAACCTCCCCTCCCCATCGTCCGCGCAAGTTTCGGATACGGCGCGTCCACTAGGGCATATCAGCGTATTATACCGATCGACGGCGATTGGTCGAGATGCTGTGATCGCATTTCGTTGCGCAGGCAACTAACCGGATTTGTTTACTGATTCCAACGGGTTCGTTGCAATTCCCAGCTCGTTCAACCGCTCCCGCAAGATGAGGGCGTCACGCCAGGCAAACCGCTTCTGCGCCGAATTCCGCAACAGATAGGCGGGATGAAGCGTCGGCAAGGCGGGGATCGGCGGATCGATCGTGCCGATGGAAACGGCGTCCCAATTGCCGCGCAGCTTGGTAATGCCCTGGCTCGTCCGCAGAAGGCTTTTGGCCGATCTGTTGCCGACCAGCACCAGGATTTTTGGATCGATGAGTTGGATATGCCGCTCAAGGAAGGGAAGGCAGGTCGCGACTTCCGCATCCGTCGGCGTCCTGTTCCCGGGCGGACGCCAGTAGAGCATGTTCGTGATGTAGAACCGGCTGCGGTCCAGATTGATGAAGGACAGCATCCGGTCCAGCATCTGTCCGCTGACACCGACGAAGGGGAGGCCCTGGCGGTCTTCGTCCGCGCCGGGCGCTTCGCCGATGAACATCACGCCGGCATTCGGGTTGCCGTCGCCGAACACCAGGTTGGTGGCCGTTTTTTTCAGCGGGCAGCCGTCGAATTTTTCAAGTGCGGCGCGCAACTCGTCCAGCGTGGTGCAGGCGGCGGCCAATTGCCTTGCGTCCTCGATAGCTTCTTCCGCGCCGATGACCTTGCTTGTGCCGGTGCCGGGGGCCGATCTGGGGGCAGGTCCGGGGCCAGAGCTGGGGTCAGAGCCGGGGCCAGCAGCGGGGGCGGGCGGCGGCGCCGCGCGCATGCGGTCCGTTAGCGAGGGCTTCTTTGCTTGGGGGGCAGGCGGCGCGGTCCCCGCGGAAGCGGTGGCGGCATAGCGGTCGATCGGGCCCTCGGCGATTGCTTCATCCGCCCCCATGGCGACGTGCCAGGACAGCGCAGCAAGGGCCGTTGCCGCGTCCAAGTCGTTTCCATCCGGATTTTGGTCGTCTCTGTTCATGGGGCGGCTGTCTTGTCAGAGTAGTCAATAATGTCTAGCACAGGTGCGGCGCGGCACAAGCCGGGCCGAGGGGAAGGACGGGACGAAAGTCGCACAACAGTCAGGCAGGAAGGTGGACGGTCATGTCCGACGAAGCGGTCGAACGGGAATCTATGGAATATGACGTGCTGGTCGTGGGCGCCGGTCCGTCGGGCTTGAGCGCGGCGATCCGCATTCGCCAGATGGCGGCCGAGCAAGGCAAGGAGCTCAGCGTCTGCGTCCTGGAGAAGGGATCCGAGGTCGGCGCCCATATCCTGTCCGGCGCGGTGTTGGAGCCGCGCGCGCTGAATGAGCTTCTTCCGAACTGGAAGGAACTCGGCGCGCCGCTCGATACGCCGGCGAAGGAAGACGCCTTCCTTTACCTGACAGAAGCGAACCACATCCGCTTCCCGACACCGCCGCAGATGAACAATCACGGCAACTACATCATCAGCCTGGGCAATTTCACCCGCTGGCTCGGCGAACAGGCGGAAGCCATGGGGGTTGAGATCTATCCCGGCTTCGCCGCCGCCGAAGTGCTTTATCACGAGGACGGATCCGTCAAAGGTGTGGCCACCGGCGACATGGGCATCACCAAGACCGGCGAGCGCGGCCCGAACTATCAGCCCGGCATGGAACTGCACGCCAAGCAGACGATTTTCGCGGAAGGCTGCCGCGGGTCGCTCGGCAAGATGCTGATGGAGAAGTTCGACCTGCGCGCCAACAGCGATGTGCAGACCTACGGCATCGGCATCAAGGAACTGTGGGACATCGACCCGGCCAAATCGGAACCCGGCAAGATCGTCCACACCGCCGGCTGGCCGCTGGACAGCAAGACCTATGGCGGGTCGTTCATGTATCATCTGAACGGCAATCAGGTTGCGATCGGTTTCGTCGTCGGCTTGGACTACGAGAACCCCTATCTGTCCCCCTATCAGGAATTCCAGCGCTTCAAGCAGCATCCGTCGATCAGGCCGACCCTGGAAGGCGGACGCCGCGTCTCCTACGGCGCCCGCGCCCTGAACGAGGGCGGGTTCCAGTCGATCCCGAAACTGACCTTCCCGGGCGGCATGCTGGTCGGCTGCGAAGCCGGCTTCCTCAACGTGCCGAAGATCAAGGGCACTCATTTGGCGATGAAGTCCGGCATGACCGCGGCGGAAGCCGTCTTCGACGTGCTGACGGGTGAGGGCGAAGCGCCCCGCGAAATAACGGACTATGCCGACCGTCTGAAAGAAACCTGGCTGTGGAAGGAACTCTACAAGGTCCGCAACATCCGGCCGTCCTTCAAATGGGGTTTCTGGGGCGGTTTCTTCTACAGCGCCCTGGACACCGTCCTCTTGCAGGGTAGCGCCCCGTGGACGCTGAAACATCACGGGCCGGACCATGCGGCGCTGAAGCCGAAGTCCCAGTTCAAGCCGATCGATTATCCGAAACCGGATGGGGAAATCAGTTTCGACCGGCTGACCAACGTCTCCTTCTCCTTCACGAACCATGAAGAAGATCAGCCGGCGCATCTGACGCTGAAGGATGCCAGCGTGCCCGTCGCGGTGAATCTGGAAAAATACGACGCGCCGGAGCAGCGCTATTGTCCGGCCGGCGTGTATGAGATCGTCCGGGAGGACGACGGCTCCAATCCGCGTCTGCAGATCAATGCGCAGAACTGCGTCCACTGTAAGACCTGCGACATCAAGGATCCGACCCAGAACATCAACTGGGTGACGCCGGAAGGCGGCGGCGGGCCAAACTACCCGAACATGTAAAGAGACGAGGCAGCGCCGGGGATTTCCCCGGCGTTTGCTTCAGGCGCCGTTGCCGGCGGGGCCCCAGGTTATCGGCCCCAGTCCCGGTACGCCGAACATGCCGAGTTTGAAACTGCCGGCGATCCGTTCCGCGCAGCCGATGAAGACCTCCGCCGCGCCCGGTGTCGCCACGGTGTGTGCGCTTTTCCGGAACAGGGCCAGCCAACGGTCGAAATGCTCGGGCGCCACGCCGGTGAGGACGCGGTGTTTCTGCATCGGCTGGCCTTTGTAGCGGCCGGTCATCAGGGTCACCGAGGACCAGAAATCCATCATCGTCCACAGATGCGGATCCCACGCGGCGATCTTGCCGTTGAAGATCGGTCCAAGCGCCTCGTCCTCGCGGACCCTGCCGTAGAAATCCAGCACCAGGTTTTCGATCATCGCTTCGTTTATGTCGGGATGCAGGGGCCGTCGGCGGGGCGATGTTTCTGAACCGTCGTCGTCTTGAACGGCGGGCGCCTGCGGATCGGGAATGTCGGTCATTGGCCGGGCCCTTAAGATGTATCGGCAATGCAATTTTTATATTTGGTTTGGCTCCCGAAAAGCAATATACAAA
>Ga0209475_10001041_pt1 | contig 39330 bp, 41 predicted proteins | sample tdDd471_FD_187128 | JGI IMG/M metagenome (GOLD analysis project Ga0209475, IMG submission 187128) | Marine sediment microbial communities from the Atlantic coast under amendment with organic carbon and nitrate - tdDd47.1 (SPAdes)... | ecosystem: Environmental > Aquatic > Marine > Coastal >... | reverse complement strand
GTGATATCGAATCATAGTGCACACTTTTTCAGAACATTTTTGGATTAGCTGTGCACTATTATACCATTGAAAATGATTTATTTCTATTTAAATCAAATATTTATATTTTTTAAGCAGACTCTAATTATGTGTTTGAGTCGCTACACCTCTACACCTAGGGATGGAATTACAAGGTATATTCAGACTTTTAATCACCGCAAACGGCATTCATTGATTGATTATCAACCACCTGATGTCGTTTATTATAAAGTAATTAACGATCCAGAATACGAGCGAAGAAAAATAGTTTAAATTTTGGGGAACCAGAACTGGATTAAAAATAGTCTATACAAATGAGTACACTTTCAGTAATTAATATAGTATCTTAATGATAATATAGATGAATTAAATATTGACTCCGTTATAAACTCTGAAAATTATGATTTAAGTGTAAGAGTCCGAATATCCGATTTAAAGATAATTGATATTTATTTTACAAAAGATTGAAATTTCAACTTGAGCTATCAATAAGAATGGTATATTTATGGTGGATGTGACGATATGGTTCTTCTTGATAAACCAGATGAAGAAATTCTAGAGATTGCCAATCTCATCATGGATAGTCTGATGGATACAGTAATAAACAGATACTATAATAAATAGTCATATACGTGATTTTTCTTCTCGAAGATTGGAAAATACGAAAAAGAAGTCAATAAGAACAGGCCAAAGTTGTTAACATGATATTGGAAGCAGAAGTTTTCTTTAACAAAAGATGAAGCATTGGCCATCATCACATTATCCAAAGAAGATGGCCGTTATCTTGTTGAAAGAGCTAGCCTTCTTTTTTGGTAACCCAAAACGTACACACATTATGTTTTCGTCACCGATCATTGGGACACTCTACTACGTTGCGAACCCCACATGAAAACGTTATGTGACTACTTGAGAAAAATGTTTGAACAAACAGCCGAATCGATGACTAAATTTAAGCTATTCCGATAGATTAGATGAGACCAAGAATGAGTTGATTATTTTCAGTTGAGACCATGATGAAACTGACGTATCGAAGTTATCAAGCCGAAATGGCTCCCCGACGCCCAAAGGTTGAAGTGCCAGGTTGGGCCGGTCAATCAACACACGAACTCCCGCAACCATGGCACTGCAAACCTTTTCTCAGTGCGGCAACCTATGGTCTCGAAGTTTATTTCAACTGGCGGCAAGAGTGTCAGGTTACGATGCGGCGAGGACAGTTAGTTTGGTCCGGGGACTTAAGTGCCGAACGTCCTGAGGGAGCACCGGAGGATTGGAGTCCTTTTAGTGCCTTTTCGCCAAACTTCTTTGGCCTATCATCCATGTTGGATATCAAGGTGCCAAAAGATTTTGGTCTAATGATCCTTCCTCACCCACGCTACTTCACGGATACAACAGGAACCGCCCCTTGTGCCGTATCTGGCCTGATAGAGACGAACTGGTGGCCACGTATGTTTTTCCTTGTATTTAAAGCTCCACCCCTAAAAGGAAAAATCATTTTCAAGCATAATGACCCTATCGCTCAACTTATCGTCGTGCCATTGAACGAAGAATACAAAGTCACCGAAATGAGTGATAAGGAGAAAAAACGTAGAAATAATCTGGCATTCAAACTTGCGACAAAGTGGCAGGAGTATAGTAGTCGTATTGTTTTTAGCAAAGACGGATATCCTTTTTTCCACAACAAATACAAACGCCTCAGTCGCGTTGCATGCAAGCATGGTCCAGATGAAGCAACAGCATGCATTGATGACCCGTCTCGTCTACCAAATTTTGGAGAAGACATTCGAGTCGCTGACTACCGTTCTTTGCCGAAGAAGCCTAATCGGAATAAATCAACCTAAGTGTTTAACCTCTTGAGGAGCGTCACGTATTAGTCCCTAAATATTGATTTGGCTTGTGGTTAAAGATCGCATATCATTATGTATATTTAATGTGAGAGGACGAGGATTGGTATGGTTTCAAAATCGAAACACCCCATAACATTTGCTTCATTGATATCTCCGCTGTCCGCTAATGATTTCGCCCACAGGTGCGAGTTGGGGAAACCATATTATTTAAAAGGAACTCGAAAAAAGTTTAACGGGCTTTTTGATCTTGAAGCATTCAAGTTAGCATGTACCAGTACGGCTACTATTTCTGCGAGTTATTCTTCGCCAAAGCGTGAAAGCATGACACCGTCGAAAGAGATCAATCCATCGGAAGTGGATCAACATTATTCTCGCGGCGCAACAATTTGCATCACTGGCATTAATAAAGTTAATCTCCGATTAGGTCGCTTGGCGCAAGACTGTAAAGCGGCTCTCAGATACACCGGCATAGTAGATTGCAGAGCGTATTTGTCACCAGACAATGCTGGATATACTCCACATTTTGACGATAAAACCGTATTGACTCTTCAAGTAGAGGGTTCGAAAAAATGGCGAGTCGGAAAAACACCGGCCGTCAAGTATCCACTAAATAATGCAGGGCGAGACCCGCGTGGTAAATATCGTTATTTCCGCAACGAGCAGAACGTAGCTTCGTGGGAACGTTTCAGTAAACCTCACTTCTCGAAAAACAGCACTACTTACAAACTTCATCCTGGTGATATTTTGCTCGTTCCTGCAGGTGTATGGCATTCGGCAAAAGCTGATGGACATTCGCTTTCTATTGCCCTTACTCTGAATCATGTAGGAATGGGAAGCACTCGAGAAATCATTTTTACGGCAATTGGTCGTTACCTAATTGCAGACAGCGATTGGCGGAGAACACCGCCCATGGTGCCTGTATCAGAACAATTGGGAGATATTGAAAAATTGGCCTCGCTTGACAAGTTCTTTGTCAGTCGACTTGAGTCACTCCGAAACGAAATTGATACACTTTTATCAGATAGAACTAAAATTATGAATGTGTGGGCGGAGCGAATTGCAGTTACAAATGATAATATGCGAGAGACTAACGAAGGATTGCATATTTCCAGTCCAAAAGAGTAACCTAGATGAGTACTGATGGCGCTCAATACTATGCAAAACTGGCCCAGTGTAAAGAAGCAATTATAGGCTACCCGAGCCAAGACGGAGAAAGCTATCTACTCTTATCACCCTCACTCATATCGTCAGTGCTAAGGGATTGCGAAACGTTTCAGCCAAATTCGCATCCTTTTAAAAGTATTACCGGTATCGCTAGTTCTGAGGGATGCGTGCTCTTAGGCATCAATAAGCGTCAGAAAGTCGATTTCCAAAGTGAAGTGAGAACCGCAACTCATAACTATTTTAGCATCTTGAGTAGAAGCGATTTGAACACAGGGAGTAAGTTATATCATCACGCAAAGAAGTTCATGGTAGCCCTCATGACGGATGTAATCTTTGGTTCAAATTTCGGAAAGATTGCACAAGATGTTGCAATTGCATCGGATATCATTGAAGATGCTCGAGCGTGTTATGGCATGTCGCTCCCAGCGAAGGCACATACATTAACAAGAAAGTGCTTACATGACGCTCAAGATACATTGTCAACCATGGCGGCACTTATTCAATTGGATCACGGCTTTGAACCCCAAGCCGCTCTCAACCATGCTATCCGAGAAACAATGCTTAATGCATTTGTCCCGATGACATACGCTTTCTTATGGACGATCTTATTATTAGGGAAACACCCATCTCATCAAGACATTGTTATTCGCGGAATCAGTCGTCCGGACTCTCGTCCTATAACAGATGCTCATGTTTCCAGAGTCGTTCGAGAATCTCTTCGTTTATTTCCGCCTGCCTGGGCAATGGGCCGACAGTGTACACGGCCTACTGCACTGAATGGGTTCCAAATCGCAGCTGGGGATCACCTTATTATTTCACCTTATGCGACGCATCGATCAAAATCCATTTGGACGCATGCCGATAAATTTGCCCCTGATCGCTTTCTCACCTATCCGAAAACCAGATTCTCCTATTTTCCGTTTGGTGGAGGCCCTCACAAGTGTCCGGCGGCGAGACATGTCGTTCCAATGTTATCTGCGATGGTTGAGGTTTTCGTGGAACTCTATTCATTCAAGACGGAAAGATTCGCGAAGCCCCGCAGTTTAGTTGGGCTTCGTCCAGACACAAGGTTTCATATTGATATTCAGGAACGAGTCTCCAAGCTATAACACATGGTTAACTGACATTATATAGACTGCTAGGAAAGAATTTCACCAATGCCCTACCACTCAACATTTCATAATCGCGGATATCAATTAATACGTAATTTATTGTCAAAAGAGATCTGTTTATTGATAAGACAGTATATGGATATCTCGCTACGAGCTGGCCGAATGCGGCTCTCTGGACACAATGTCGTGAATGATCAATTCGAGGAGTATTCCGCTGTTCTCAGCGAAACGCTTCTTGAACAACTTCGGCCCACTATTGAAAGCCTTACCGGATTTAATTTAAGCCCCACATACTCATTTTGGCGCCTTTATCAACCAGGCGCCATTTTGAGACCTCATGTCGATAGAGCTGCTTGTGAAGTTAGTGTATCAATATCAATCGCCTCAGAACCGAAAAAATCGGTCTGGCCGCTCTTCATAACAGATTTAAATGGAACAGATGTGTGTCTTAATTTACGTTCCAGTGACGCTGTGATCTACATGGGATGCGATTTACCCCATTGGCGGGAAATGCTTGAGGATGGAGTCTGCTACAATCTGTTTTTACATTACGTGCGAAAGGATGGTCCTCGGGCCAGATATATTTATGATATGCGGAATAGCCTTGCGGCACCTAAAGCATCGGCCTCAGCATTAACAATCGGAGCAAAGTTGCCAGCGCAACCGACCATAGAAAAGCATGTGTTTGGCGATCAAGGCACAATCTATCGTGCCTCGCTCTTTCAATTGATAGATCGAAATAGTATATTGAAATCGGTACAAAGTAATTGTGAGATCAATCCAGATGAAACCCATGATAACAATCCCCTGAAGCCCGGGTTACAATCCAATATAATTATCCGAAGCGAGGAGTTAACGAAACTTGAAACACTAGTGAGCCGGATCGTTATGAGTATTGGCGTAACGAGTCGTGATTTCTTCGATGGCGCTTTGCTTCCCAAGAAAAATGGCAAAAGGAAAAATGTTTCGAAAACAGATTTCGTCATCAATTACTGGCTCTTTATCGCCGACAAAAATGTTCAGGATAAAAGTATGGGATGGCACAATCACGAAGAAATGTTACTTGGCGAGCGGTCTATTCGAAACGGTGCGAGCTGGGTTTACTACATACAACTTCCAGACAATATTGATGGCGAAGAAGGGCAAATTCAGTTTACGGACAGAACCTGCGCAATTGGTCTCTTGCCTGAGGAAGGCGATCTTTTTTGTTTTCCTCCTAAAATGCTACACCGTGTCCGAGCTGCCCCGAATTCAAAACGAAAGAGAATTGTCATCGCGGGTACGATGCAGCTTGCTACAGTGATAAAAAGCTCAGCAAAAAAGCGGAAACGATGATGAATGTTTGCGATTGCAACGCAATCAGCACCCGTTTGCCGCTTAGCCGTTAGGAAGGTTTAGCTCTCTATTTCTTCTTGTTTTTCTTTTTAGCCTTCTTCTTGCCTTTCTTTTTTGCTCCGGCAAGTTTTGGCTTAGCGGCAGTTTTCATATAAGACCATCCGTCGTGGGGTCCTGCAACAGCGTCGAATTGAGGATCCAAGCACAAATGTTCAGGTCTTTTTGATGGAACAGCGCTTACCACCGTCGTTCCAATAGGTACTAGGTATTCCTGTAGAATTTCATCAGGAACATTATAGATTTTGCCTTCTGCATCACGAATAATTGCCATTATCTCACCTTATGCTTATAGTTAATAAAACAGATGTTGACTTTTACCTTTCATCACTTTCCCAAGTTTATCTACACCGGGTTTCCGCTTTTCTTAGTAAATCGCTACTGATCGATTTCTTCGTGCTAACGAATAATAATAACTGCGTCAGATGTTTCTATACACACTCAGCTTTTCATACTATAGCACGGTTTGGGTCTGATGAGAATGAATTCATAGAACAACAAGGGGTCGTTTGTAATGCGAGTGTATGTAACGGCTTTAAACAACTCGAATAAAAAACTGTTGACACATCAAATACCTTCTAATATGCAGAAACACACCAACTTGTTTAATTTAGAATCCATATCTACTCAGATGTAATTACACTAGAAGAGACTGGCAGTTTATAACAAGTGACTTTAATAACTCTATCAATATAAGAAATAGCTAACATAACACTGTGTGTCAAAACTAGCCGAATTGGAAAATACTCTATTAGTAGCTTTTTGAGCAGCCTTACCGCATTGTACTGGTCAAGTTAAAACTGACCATTTTAAAACTTTAATTATTCCTTTCCAAATTTTTTAATAAGGCATAAAACTCCTGTGCATCACTATCTCCTTGTTCTGCAGCTTTGCGGAACCACTTTTCTGCTTTGGGTATATCCTGTTTGATTCCCTTGACGCCACTAAAATACAGCCTCCCTAAAAAATATTGTGCCCTGCTATCTCCATTTTCTGCAGCTTTACGCGTCCACTTTTCGTATTTTAGATAGTCTTTATCTAAGCCATATTCCCCATGTAAATATGCATAAGCCAGTTTATTCTGAGCACCGATAAGATTATATTGACGAGTAAGCTCATCAAAACTCGTATAGAATTTAATCTTGTCAATAATGCTAGTATTTACGACTCTCTCTGGGTTACCACAGACAACAGGAAAATCATTGTATTTATTTCCTTTTTCTTCTTTTTTGGTTAAAATTTTCCCAAGAACAATTCTTTTCATCTCAGAACTATAGTAGGCCTCTAATGGACTGTACGTACCTAATACCCAGTTCTCATTTACTTCTTTAGCACTACCATCAGAAACTCCTCCAAGATAAAACGCCACATATTTACTTCCAATAAGTTCTTTTAGCTCCTCATTGCTAAAAATTTTTCCAGGAATAAGTCGATTAAGTATCGCTTCAAAATAAACAGGAACTGGTGGACATGACGTGTTGCCTTTTTGTTTATAATCTTTAAGCGTCATAACAAATATATCTTTCTTATAGTCTTCAAGCGTCATAAGTAATAAATCTTTTCCCTCAGAAAATGAGTCTTGGGCAGTTACTATATTTGATAATATGATCAAGCAAGAGATTACATAAATGTGAAATTTTTTCATTTTTTATTTCCTTTATCATTTTAAAAGACTATAACAGATGATTGCATTCAGCTATTAACTTCAAAATGACCGCTTTCGTAGTTAGACTCAATATATGAAAAATCATACAGTCGAAATTACTGATTAATTTTTTTATGTTTCCACTCAACTAATTTTAGTATTCTATTAGTTAATGGATAATATTTTTAAAAATTAATAGTGCGTCTTTTTTTGATCTAGCCATGTATTTATTTGTTTTTGGTTCAACCCAGGTATTACAGCGAATACGCTCACAACTTTCAGTGTAAAATCTATAACTATCACAAGTAGCTTTAGGCATACGATTTTTTATATATTCGTTACTTGCTTTGAATGCATTTATCGAGTTTCCTGAAATATTGAGAGTCACCGGTTTATAACTGTAACTAAAGCTAGCATCAGACCACCACTCGCATTGACTATTACTGAGAGGTTTCATTAATCTTTGCGTATAAAATTGTTGATAAGAAGGAATCCACCAACCAACACTACTTACTTCTCCTTTACCAAACTGAGATGAGCTGTGTTTTATAACAATACTTTCTATCTCATAGTTTCCACTCTCATGCTTTTCATCAACGTTTCGTATTTGACTAATGCCCCACTTCGAGATAAAAAATAAGCCATGAGGCGACTTTATTGATTGCTTGTTTTCAGTAGAATAATTGTTGTTTTCGGTGCTGTCATTTTGGCCAATTTTTAGTGCCTGATCAATCACTGCGGCGGTGGCTATGATCCCTATTGCTGTTTTTACCAAATCATCCGAGTTATTATTTAGAGCATTAAGTCTTTTCTTGGCATATTCATGTCCTTGTTCAGCAGCTTTACGGTACCATTTTTTTGCTTTCGTAGAATCTTTTGGACCTCCTTGTCCATTCTGGTAAAGTGCAGCCAGATTACTTTGTGCATTAGCATTACCTTGTTCGGCAGCTTTACGGTACCATTTTTTGGCTTCCACATAATCTCTTGAAACTCCCTTTCCATCAACATAAAACGTGCCTAAACGATTTTGCGCCTTCGCATTTCCCTGTTCAGCAGCTTTACGGTACCATTTTGCAGCCTCTGAATAATCTTTGGCAACCCCTGTTCCATTTAAATAAAACATTCCTAAATTTATCTGGTTGCTGAGTTTTCCCTGTTCAGCAGCCTTTCGATTCCATTTGGCGGCTTGTGAATAATTTTTTGAAACTCCCTGACCATTAAAATATAGCTCTGCAATATATGACTGAGCTTCAACTTCTCCCTGTTTTGCTGCTTTGAGAAACCACATTGCAGCCTTTGAATAATCTTTAGGTACTCCTTGTCCAATATAGTAAAACGTTCCTAGCCTTTTCTGTGCTGTCACATTTCCTTGTATTGCTGCTTTACGGTACCATTTTGCAGCTTTAGCATAATCTTTATCTATCTGATAAATCCTTCCTAAATTATTTTGGGCCATCACAAACCCTTGTTCCGCAGCTTTAAGATACCATTTAGAGGCTTTCTCATTGTCTTGGGGAACCCCTTGCCCACTTTCATATAGAAAACCAATATTATTCTCTGCTGCTACATAATTGTGATTTGCAGCTATGAGGTATGCTTTCAAAGCATTTATATAATATTTTTTCGCATGGAATACACGACCTAGTTGAAATTGAAGTCTTGCTGAATCATAGTCATTTTGAACCGCTTCTTTACAAGCAGCTAACGCATTATCTATACCAATTTTATTAAACTCAACTCCACTGGTGATAGCCATGGGATCGCTCGGGCTAGCGGCTAACTTATCACAAAGGGTTATTTCTGTTTGACTGTTGGCTTTAACTTGACTTGAAAAGATAAAAAACACGGCGATAGAAAGTAATAATAGAAACCTGACTGGTTGTATCTGTACTACATTAATAAACATATCGATCCTACCCCTATTTAGTTGACACTTTTTATTGAGAGTGTTCTTTCGTGTTCTCTTAAATCAAAACTTAATCCCAGTTTTTTTGTAAAGCCTTTTAGCCGCGCCCTGAAAGGTTTGTATCATTAAAGGAAATCGCTGTTCCAAGATTTCAGTAAAAGAGTCAATACGGTTGTTGAGTTCTATTTTTGATGCTATTGGTGTCGTTAAGCGTTTTACATCGGTGGTAACTAGAAACTCTATGAGACCAACCTTTATTTTCGTACTATCTCTAGACTTGGCATCAAGGAGAGCAGCCCCAACTAACAGGGTGTCAGCTAACTCGACAAAAATGCCTTCAAGGGTAAGGTAGAAAAATTTAAGATTGGGATCTCCTGTTATCTTATGTGTCTTGTTCAATTCATTAGCGGTATCTTTAAGTTTATCTCCCATGCGTTTGTGTATAAGAGATGCTGCTAAATAATTTCCTTTTGGCGTTTGACGTAATTCATTCGGAAACGCATTAAAGCTTCCTATTGAATTTGTTAATGTGCTTCTAATAACCTTAATTCCTTGCTGGTCTTCAGGAGACAGACAGGCATAGCCACAATGTTTGTCACTTGCATAACTATTGAATGTATAGAAAAAAAGAAAAAATATGATAAAAAGCTGAGTTCTAAGCATTGCTCCCCCTAATCGGCATGAATTAGTTAAGTTTTACATATGCATTGCTAAATATATTTTTAATGTGGTTTGTTGATACTCTAATGTATTAAAACATACATGCATTCCAATTGCATCACTCTATCTCCATGTTTTATGGGGAGGTGTCTAGCCTCGTAATTTGTCATACTCCTTATTTTGTATCCCCAAATAAAAATACTATCCCTACCAGAATTGCCAAAACAATGATAACTTTATAAAGCTTTCCTACAATCCCGCCAGCAATCACAGCTCCGATAAATGAAGCTATTACATTCTCGTTGGTAGAGTTATATAAATAAACGTAAACAAAAATAAACGCTACCGCTGCAAACAAACCATTAAATCCTTCATTATTATTTTTATGGACTTTATTCTGGTTATTTTGTAGAGGAGCTTTGTTATGTTTTTTTATTTTAGTTTGTTTAGTGGGTTGATTATCCGGTTTTACTCTATCAGCTATGCCCATTTGATTGTGCAATGAACCAGTAGGTGTTCCCTGCTGCCCAAGTTGGTACTCTTCCCAATCTTTATCATCTTGACTTGTCAATTTTTATCCCCTTGTTTGTATTTTATTCCTACAATTACTAATTTAGCTTTTAAGTAATCCTGAGCTTGCACTTAACGCACAGAGTTATCTGTTCCAAAATATTTATCAAAGATCATATAAAATATATGCCGTACATTTGCTTATCTGCTATCTCTTACAAGCATAATGGGGTATAGGTTTTCAGCATACTCATCCAGGTTGTATTTAAAATCCATGCTCCATGCATTGCAGTGTGAGCCACTAAGTTTTTTTGACCGAGGATTGAATATTTTTGAGAAAACTATTGCGATTAGGTCAATAACGTGCAGGAATTTGGATAACTTCCCGTCCAGGTCTTCCATCTTAATTTGTGGGATCATATACGCGCAGAATTTTCCTGTTGCGCTCCAATAACTTTTACCATATCCCGAGTGTTCTTTTTCGATCGCATAGGGAAACAGATTATCCGTAACCTCTCTGCGAAAATCATAGTACTTAAATTCATCGGATTCCGAGGGTAAACAAAGTGGATAATTGCTTTCAGAAAAGAACTGTATCGTCAACCATTCAGCAGCAGTGGGTAATCTCCAGTCAGAAAATCCGGCATACTCCACTTTACATTTTCCTTTTGTATATCCCTTTTTCTTGTCACTATACTCAAAATCCTCTTTAGTCATTCGTCCTCGACTTTCGACCAAGTGACCATCATGGAGACATCCCGCAAAATTCCCTTTTCCAAACAAATATACCGCATTCGCCCAAGATATTTTTAAGGGCTCTCCATCAAACGATCTTCCGTTCCATAACATGCCCCAAGGTGCTTGTGTCCACATATGTCCGTGGGTATGGTCGGTAACCGTTCTATCTCCATTGATGGACCACTTTGAATGCTTACCAAAATCAATTGTTTCAGAATTAAGCTTGTGTATAGCACCAGGATGATTAAACCCAGTAACATTCTCTTGCTTGGCCTGTGCCAGAAAATCCTCACCTCTTTTTTGCATTTTTTGGCTTTTTATTAAAAATAAAAATGATGAAATTAAATTTAACAACTGCTAAATAATAAAACCACCGCCATATGGCGGTGGTTTTAAAAAATATCATCACAATTAAACTTTAATCGTCTTAAAACGATGGCGAGTGTCGTAGCTAAAAAGAAAGTTATTTTAAATATAAATCCGTAATATAATTTTTCATGAATTTCGAAACCAGTTCATGTTGTCTATTCGTATCGGTCTTTTGGAATGTAGTCCTTAAGTAGCTCTTTACTGTACTGTATTTAAGTCCATTTTGATTCGCAATATCTTCCAGGGCAACCCCATTTACCACTCCATTCATGACCAATGCTTCTGCATTTGTAAGACCATAAAGGGATTTTACTTTTTGAGTGAAGTCAAAATATGTTGAATTATGTATGTTTATAAAAAGGATGAATTGGTGCTCCTTAGGAAGGTTTATTTTATTGTGATATTCCAAGTTAAACGGCACGCAAAATATTTCATAACAAGTTGACTTGCCTTTTAAAGTCAGAGTTGGTTCAGGGCGGGAAAACGACACAAGTTGTTTCGAAATTTTATCAATATATGAATCCAGTTTTAATGGATATGGTGAAAAAATTAATTTTTTTCCTTTTTTTCTAAAGTCGTCACGTTGTTGCAATAATGTATCGGCTAGAAAATTAACGTCAAGGATTTCAATATTGGCATTTATGATAAATACCGGCCAGGGAAGTTTGTTAAATAGTACGGAAGACTTCTTTTCTTCTTGCTCTAAAATGTCTAATCTTTCATATAATTTAAGTGCATTTTCAATATGAGGATATAAAAGATTTAAATAGGTAATTTCATCACCATAAAAGCTACCTTGTTGAAAGTTTCTTTGCAAAGTTAAAAGACCTTTCGAATTTGATGTTCCTGTAATATAGCCTCCTGAAGCAAAATGAATATCTCTACTCTCACAAAACTCTTTATAAAAAAAAGAATTACGAAAAGACTTATAGGAAACTTTGCTATCGCTAGTGAAAAATTCGGTTTGATTTTCAAACAGCATCCGGGAATTAAGCCAAATATCATTGTCGATAATGTTTTTAAAATAAAAATCGATGTCTTCCTGTACAAATCCTTTATATTTAATGAACGGAATGGGTGCAGTATTTGTTTTCTCGATAGAAAACAAGCTACTTTGGCAATTAAGATCGGATACTAGGGCATCTATAAATTTCCCCCAACCATCTGACTCATTAGCGGCACTGTATAGTAGCTTTATATGTTTTGAAAAAAGCTCGGTATTATTTAGCAGGGTTTTAATCGACATAGATTATGCCTACTGCAAATAAGCATAAAACTTGATGGCTAAACTGAATGAACACCTAAATCTATTGTTACTAAGTTTATGTGGTGCTATAGAACTTTTATCAAGATTAATAAAAACATGTCTGACTTGACTTGATTTGTTTTTACGCACCACAGCTTTAATTCCCCCATTTAAAGTACAACACATATATTTTAATCAAAATATATAATTATGTCTTTAAAAAGTACCATTATCAAATAAAATGATGAAAGGACAACGAGTTGGGTGCATTAGGGGCAGTTCCTATGACCAAAATCTGGAACGACAATTAGAAAATAAAGTCTTTTCTGAAAAGGCTTCAGGTAAGGGTGTGGAGCGACCACAACTCCAAGAACTAATTCAGTTTGTTAGGGAAGGCTGGCACTGAAAAAACAGCATGCGTAGTGGTATTTAGGGCTGAGATCAAGGGTGAAAATGCTATAAAAATTCCCAAAGATGCAGCAAAATCAAAAGAGTCAAAAGATACGGTGCTGGCGGCAGTGAGGAAAAAATATGATATAACGGAAGTGCCCAAGTTTTATTATGAGGCAAAAATACATTATTCAGAAGACAGAACTTCATTTAAACTAATGCCACAGTATATTTATTATGGAGATAGAATCGGTCCGCACAAAAATGATAAGCAACTGGTTTTAAGTCTTGCATTTTCGTTGCCGGCATCAGGGGAAGAAACTGCTTTTGCGCATTCAGATATAACGCTAAAAAGGGGTGAGGGAGTTTATCATGTTTCAGACAGAACATTGCTGAATTCATTTGATTCAAAGTATTTTCCACTACCTAAACCCTCAGTCGCTGCAACTGAAGCAATTACTCTTTATCTTAAGCAAAAAAATCAATTAGATGGATTTTATCAGCAGAGAAATGTGGGTGAAAATTTAGATGAGAAAATAGCTGATTTCGAATCGAAAATTGCCAAGATGACAAAGGATATAGATTCCAAAATATATACGGCCAAGCTTAGTTATGATATCGCATTCGATAAATGCAAAGATGACAGCAACTGCGACCCATCAACAAATGAAACCGTTATAAAATTAAAAACAGAGCTTCAAATAGCGGAACGGCATGAAAAACTAACAGGGGAAAAGGAAGAACTTAAGACTCAGTTGGCTGCTTACCGAAAAAAGAAAACATATACACAAGAGAAGGCTAATTTGGACCGAAGTATCGAAAAATTAGAGGAAGCAGTAAAACAATCAGAAAAATATCTTAGCGAATTAACGCCCGTCAATGTTAATGTAACATTGACAGAAACCACTGATGCAAATGAATTTCTTAAGTCGGTTGGACAGTTTTTAGTGGATAATACCGAAACAATCAAGACAAAAGCAACAGAAGTGATTACGGATAAGCTCACCCCTGCCGATCCTGAAACCACACTGAAAAATAAAGTTGATAAACTTTCTGCACTTAGTGTGTTGCAAACTAACGCAATAACATCTGTCGGCACATGGTATCCACTGCATATTAAATATATTAACACCACTAACGTAAAACAGAAGGTAGCTTTGTTTGCTGAATTGAAGGGGGCATACAGAAAGGAGCAGCTAGATTGCGATATTGTGGAGGCTAATCATATTTTTGAAGAAGTGTGTCTTCAGCTTACTCCACCCGTCTTACCTTCTATAGAAGACTGAGTCAGCGCCAGAGGTGTATTACTAACTAATAAAGTGTAGTAGTTACGACTTGATCTGACAGTCCCCGTTTTTCCTAAGTAACTGTCAGGTTAAATCTGATTCAAAACTTATCCTGCCAGATATGTTTTCCATCAAGCAATGTCTCCATGGGAGTGCGCCCACAGCACATTTTACCTTGATGAGTTTTGTCATTATTGGGTCTAACTACATAAGCGAAAAAGTCCATGGAAACAGAATGATTGTGCGAGCGTCTTTTTTTAGATGCTCCATGTAATACCAATACAATGATTCTACCTACAGCTTTCAGCGTGAGAACTTGCCACAAATATAATATCGATAAGCTATTCGGTTTTTAGGTATCTATGTTGAGCAATTTAAACCTTGTTATACGGATGACTTTAAAGGCGACAAAAAATCAGGGAGCTGAGAACTTACGTTAATCTGTCTTAACATAAGTTGATATTTTAAATGTTAAATCAAAAGTTCAACTAACCTAAAACTCCTCTTGACCGAACAATTCTAAGAACTCAGAGGGATCAGCATCCATAGCTTTGCAGTATGTTATAAACTCGATGATGTCTAAACGCCTTTCACCTTTTTCTACTTTACTAACAATCGAATAAACAACATCAAGCTGATCAGCTAAACCACGCTGAGTTAGCTTTGCTTCCTTTCTTTTTGAAACCAGCCAATCTCTTAAAAAGACCTGTTCTGGTTCATATATTGATCGTCTAAATTTTGCCATTGCACCTATTATAGGTGCGTGATAAAATGCACCCGTTTTAGGTGCAAAAGATAAAGAGAATTTCATACTAAATCTCTTTAAAGTTTTATGAAATTGCGGTTTGCTTTAGAAATATTGGAAATTGATATTAATGATATTTAGGAAAGACTATAAGTTGAACTTACAGGTGGTTGGAAATTCAGAATGGATTAATGACTGAGCTTATTGCCCATAGGTGGAAGATTTGCATCATTAAATTTGCTGTTATGATTTATACAGGTTATCAACATTGGCAACAATTGTAGCTGCTGAAACCCCTAAACGTTCTGCTAGTAAATAAATAGTGAAAAGTGTTGGTGTCCTTAAACCTCTTTCCATCAAGCTAATATAAGTTCGATCTAGGCCAACATCTAAAGCCAATTGTCCTTGAGAAATTCCAACATCTTTTCTGAGCTGGCGTAGCACTTTTCCAAAACAAACTTGCAGATTTTTTTTATTTTTATCACTTAATACCATAGACACGATGGTATTTTAATAATAGACTGTCAGTCGACGGACTATAGTCTGAATTTGTTTGAGATATTAACTTTTTTAGTAGTTAGGGGACATTGATGTGAGTGCTTCAGAAGAAACAATCATTGAACTTAATAAAACAAAGATCTTAATGATGGTCTTTATAGCACTGGGTTTTGTTATTGGAGGAATGTGGATCGCCACAATTGACTCAGTGGAGATAGAATCTTATCGCCGCTTTAACTATCCCTGGCTGATTCATGGTATAGGCTTATCAATTATTATTTTCTTTGGGTATGTATGTGCTTTACTTATCAAAAAGCTTTTTGATACAAAGCCCGGACTCGTTTTTAACAATATTGGGATAGTTGATAATACCAGTGTGGCCTTGGTTGGAATCATCCCATGGGCAGATATCAGTGGTGCTGCTCCCTTGGAATTCAACAAGCAAAAAATGTTGGTTGTTCGTGTTAAGAATCCTGAAAAATATGTGGCTCAAGGGAACATAGTTCAGCGTTTAATTGTTAAAGCCAATCATAAATTCTACGGCAGTCCTATCATCTTTACTTCTACTATCCTAAACGTGGACGCGTCTGAACTCGCTGAAATTTTTAATCAATACTTTGCAAAGCTTGGTTGTGAAACACGTTAAAAAAAAACGATTGATTGGTATTCGTTATAACGATTTTCTAGAACGATGATTGAGGTGAAATAGGGGACCATAACATATGGCGTATTTGTATTGCCCACACTGTGAATTTACCAAGGAAGTCTCCGAAAAGTTTTTAGGGGTAAAAGGTAAATGTCCCAGCTGTGGTGAACAAGCTGAAGCGGTTGCTTCGATACCCGAAATAAATAAAAAAGATGAATTCAATGATATTGATAATCTTGATGTCAGTGATTCCTGGAAACAGACATTTAAAATCTTCGAGAAAATAGGCGCTGAGGGGCAATCTATTTATCAATCAATGAATTCACCTGCCCTTAAAGTTCTCAGCTTTAAAGAAAAGCTTAAAATCAATTTCAACCTATGGGCCTTTTTCTTCGGCCCCTTTTATTACATTGTAAAAAAAATGTGGTTGAAGGGGGCTGTTATATTTGGGGGGATTACGTTATTCAATATTTTACTGACATTGATTGAGGTCATCTTTGATACCTCAATACCTCAGCAATTCTATTGGCTCCCTGGTTCGATACTGTGCGCGCAAATGGTCAATTATGATTACCATCGCTTTAAGGTTCATCACGAAACCATGTGGAAGCCTTTGTCTATATTCTCAAAACCGATACCAGCAGTAAGTTTTCCTGTTGTCGCTATGGTATTTCTCGTAACCATTTCAATAGTTGCTCCACCCAGCTCTTCACTTGTAGAGCAACAAATGCTGACGGATGTCAGTGGTGTTTGGAGTGACAATACTGATGGCAACTTGATTGTTATCGATTTGTCTGGAAAGAAAAAGACCTTAACCATCGCCAACCAAAAAATTCCAGTTACTGTGGATGATATCGATACGGATGATTATATCATTGATTTGAAGGTTCGTTATAAAAGTGGAAAAACGGCCATTTGGAAATTCCAGCAACACTATCAAGAGACGGGGCGATTTACCTTGTCGATGAAAGCCAATGGGGTACAAGGTGGCTTATCGTTTGTACGGAACATATAGCTGTCGTTAAAAAGGACATTGAGCAAAAGGTATGACAGTTAGGGATGCCCTCATTGCTTAATTTATGAACGGTTTTATTTTTACTTTGGATGAGACTAAGAACTTACGTTTATTTTATTTGCTTTGCTATTAACCGGATGTTCTTTATCGGTACCGAGTTGTAGTGATCCAGATACCATCGACTTTGTAATTGAACTGGCCAAAAAACAAAATGCAACACAACTTTGGGGATTTGGGAAAAAACAGGGTAGTGAGTTCGGTTATCAGATAACCGCGATTCCAACAACGCACAACTATGAGCAAACCGGAGCACATCAGCGTGCGGCTGATTTAGAGTAGATCATACCGGATGTGGGAACCAAGACATTGCCTTTTATTTACACGGTTGAGAATACGGATGATGGGAATTTTTAAGTCCAAATTTATGGCTTGAATTTTAATTTTTGGAAAATGCTGTATCAATAATCAGGATAATCGGGTGACCAAATTAACCAACAGCTAATTCGTTTGGAGGTATTTAATAACACTTCAAGCTTGCATAATAATCAATCTATTAAAGGGGTATAATAGATGAAGAATAAAACAAGTTTAATCATAATATTTTTATTCGCATTTCACTTTACATCATCTTATGCGAGTAGTTGTATACCGGCATATCCGGCGAATTTTTATGCTGTGGCCGGTCAAAATACCGGTGCTGAAGTTGATAGCCAGACACTGACAATGCATTCGACTACAAACAATATGCAGGTCCACTTTAATGCAGCAGCCAACGTAACGGAATACAATTACTTTACTTATCCTGTCGAACTGGGTGAGGTGACATTCACTGATGTGGCACTGGGAATTTCAGGGGGCTGGGATGGGGCAGGTTGGCCAGACGACGGGAGTATTGGCACTACCTCAGGTCCCATTGTTATACAGCGAACTATTGATGGACAAAGCCATGATTTCTATCTCTATCGGATGGACTTTCCGGGCATGCCTGCCTTAGATTTTACGATTGCTTTTCAAAATCCCGGATTATGCTTAGCAACGCCAACGCCAACGCCAACGCCAACACCGACGGCCACGCCAACACCCACGGTAACTCCAACACCCACAGTCACTCCGACGCCAACGGCTACACCAACCCCGGCTCCAACACCTACGGCCGCCCCCACCCCCGCGCCTACAGCAACACCAACACCCACGGTTACCCCAACAGTAACCCCCACACCGACACCAGCGGTTACCAGTTGCTTACCCGCTTATCCGTCGAGTTTTTATGCGACCGCTGGACAATATACCGGTTCTCATATTGATACGATGATGCAGACGAGTTATGGCACGTCGGATGATTTGACAATTACCCTGGATGTGCCAGTCGGTGAATATGCTTACTTTACTTATCCTATTGCCATGGGAACCGCGACTTTTACCGATGTGACCATAGGTATTTCCGGTGGTTGGGACGGTGCCTCATGGCCCGATGATGGCAGTATCGGTACGACGAATGGACCCAGAATCATTGAAAGATACTTTGATGGAACATCGCATGATTTTTATCTGTATCGGACGGACTTTCCCGGATTAGGCACCGTAACCTTTGATATTGCCTTTGAAAATCCAGGATTGTGCGTGGACGCCGATATTCCCGCACCAACGACCACAGTCACCCCAACACCAACGCCGACACCGGAAGCAACTACTACACCTACCCCAACATCCACGCCTTCCCCGACACCGACCTCCACGCCCATACCCACGATAGCACCAACCCCGATGGCGACACCGATTCCAACAACCGACTCGGGTATTCCCATCGTGATCGCAACCTCCAATTGTCCACCATCAAATATTGGAACCATCTCAACGAATCTGAACCTATATATTCCAGCATTAACCTATACTTCGCTGTTTGAAACAATGAGTATTAGGGCCTCACTGGATTATAGTCATGAAGATGCAGAAGGGCATCATTATTGGAAACTGGATAGTTATAATGAAAATACGGGCTGTAATATGGAGGATCTGGGAACTGTCGATGTCAATTTAGATATCCATATCCGGTCCATCGACTACCAAACCCAAACCATCTTTATGTTTCAGAACCTTTGGGTTGATTTTGAGTTTTCCCATTCAGAAGGTGCTGATTTGTTTTGGAAGCTAAAAGATTATGGGGTAAACGAATAAATACCAATATTATTTGATGAATTTCCCAGTGAGTAGCCTGCAAAATAGATGTAAGAAATTGCTTACATACGATCTGAAAAGGCTCTGCTATAATCATGACAGGTGACTCATAGGGGAAGAATAATAATGAAAGTGATATGTTGGCCGGATGCCGAGTTAAGTTATCAAAATGGTCTATATAGATTGACCGAGCTTGAAACACTCGTGCTTATTGATGAGTTTTATGCCGATAATCAAATTGATGCGATATGTATTGGTGCTGCCCGATATGGTATTTTTTCCATTACCAATCAAATTAGGCTTCAATAGGTAATCTATATGATTATTATCTATATAAGCCGAACATCAGCTATCGTCCCAGAGCTGTAATTGATGGACTTTTATCAAAATCATTCTCTGTATCTAAAACCGGCAATTTGAAAAAAGTCAGTAAATTTTGCATAAACTGTTTATCTCAAATTAGGTGGTCCACATCATTTCATCATTGACCCTGGCAATTGCCAATATTAATCAACTACACGGCAGATTGATGTATATGCATGATTTGGTCATGTCCACACAATTTAAATTGTTAGAACTGCCGGAAGAGATTTAATCAGCCCGATACCTTTTTACATTCATAGGCAAACTTTGCGGCATGTTAGACGCATTCTACTAGAATGCTGCTTGGCCTGTTAATCTTCTTTTTTTAGTTTAGCAAGACAAATTTTCGCCAGATATAAAAAAACGGATGTTGGAAATCCTTCCGGGCTATATTAAGCAAGTCTTCTGCCTTTTCCAGTTCATCGTGAAGAATATATTGCTCGACTAAATTACGATATATGGTTAAAGAAGCATTTTTTTCACTTTAATGCATATTCGAGATTTAAAATAGATCTCTGTTTGCGACGAATTTGGGGTATTACCATGATGCCGATCGCCCACTGTCATTAAATCGATCAGTAAACATTCGAACTGTAGCCGTGATAAGAATCTAACGTAACTGATTGGCTTGCGTCAAGTTATTGAGTTTCTTTCTCATCGATTCTCCTTTCAAATCAATTTTAATGGATTGGTGAATCAGTCGATCCAAGATGGCATCAGCGTGTGTCGATTCACCGATCATGTCATACCAGTGTTCAATGGGTAATTGGCTAGTGATAAGGGTAGACTTTAAATCATATCGAGCATCCATCAGTCTGAGCCAAATACATTTTTTCTAGCAATATGATATTTTACTGGCGCAATCGATATTATATTTAGATAAATCAGCCTGACGCACTCTTTTTACATTGGTCAGCAAATTTAGCGGCATTTTGTGTGCATTCCAAAAGAAGCTGCTTGACCACTTTATCCTCATGCTTTAATTTAGCCAGACGAATTTTTGTCGGATATAAATAAGGCGGGTGCTCAAACTCTTCCCAAGTTGTGTCGAGCATATCACTGGCTTTTTCCAATTGACCGCTAAGAATATAGTGTTCTACAAAGTTAAGATAAATTTTAAAAGAAGCATTTTTTTCTCTTAAAGCATACTCAAGATTCAATATGGATTTTTTTACCTCACCCTGCTCTCGGCGAATTTTAAAAAAAGTCATGCGGGGTTTAGATTCAAATTTTGTAGAACCTGAAATCGCTTTTCTGATTTTCCCGGCTGCTTTATCCAGTTTACCTTCGCTCAATAAATCTTCAGCATCCCAAACGTTTTTATAACGTTTTAAAATTCGATTAACATTAGTTTTTTTGCGAAGCTTTTCTAACCCAACAAATTGAGGGCGACCATCAGGTAATGAGTCTTCATATTCTCTTTCAATATAACTTGTCGCATATTCTAGACGCTCTTCAATATCTCTATGTTTTTTTGCAAGACTGCGCTGAATTTCTTTCATTTCCAACTTAAAGTGTTCTCTCACTCCTTTTATTATATTACTAATATCAAAACCTTTATTTTGAGAATATTTGTTAGATATTTCCTCACGTTTTCGATCCAATTCTTCCTGATATTGCTTTTCTATCTCTTTTAATTTCGATGCCAATCTATCCAATATATCAAGTGATCCCAAACTGCTATACCCAGCAGCGCTAACCAAATCAATTCCTAACAGGTCAGCTTCATCTTCTTGATCTCTGCTCCAAGCAGGTAAGACGACACCGGTAGTCAAAAAATATGATCTATCCATCTTAAAATCGGTCTCATCGACTTTTTCTTTTGATTCTTTGGTTTCTTCTACTTCAGGTATTTTCGTTCCACCATATAAACTTTGGCCTTTTATATAATTTTGCTCACTCGATTTATAAATTGCATCAGTTAAAAAAACGGCTGTTTTGGTTACGCCTAGTAATTGTTCATGATATTTTTCCAACCAATCTACATCATGATGCCCTAAAATTACATGTGATAATTCATGCCCGACAACCCAAGCCAATTCATCTTCATTATCTACGCTTTCAATTAATCCAAGTGGAATAGCGATGGTCCCATCAGGCATCGCTGTGGCAGTTTCAAAATCAGAATGAGCGATAATTTTTACCTTTATCGATACGTTTTTAATCGGAGAGTTTTTTAACAATCGGACGCAGATACTCTCAATGTATCGTTCCATGTCTTCTGTTTTTACTATGCCGTCAAAACTGCTACGAACCAGTGTTAATCCGGTTGGTAAATATAGAGAAGAATCGCTTCCTTCGTTATTAGCACGAGTCAAAGCGGGTTGCCACTCTTTTGTTTTGACTTGCTTAATAAATTTTCCTTCGAACTTTTTATATTTTGGACGCAAATCCAAGCTGCTCATGACTGGGTTCGTTTCACAACCATTCAGCAGGATAAAAATAATTAAGATTAGGAAAATATAGCATTTTTTTAACATGATCCTAGACCTCTTGTACTACCGCCTGGCTTCTTAAAGTGCTCATCGCATATCTTTGTCCGTTTTCTTTTTATATCCATTTTTTTTAATGATACATGTAGGGACTTGACCCATTTATTTTTTTGATTAACTTTTATTTCTAACCACTTGCCCTGTTTTTTAATAATTTCTTTATTGAGCAATTGACTTTTAGGTAGCATTTTATATATTTGTCCATTCGGACTGTTATATACCGGAACTTCACTGAACCTCGTTGAAACGATTTTTTTCCCATCTTTTCCCGCATATATATTGTCTGAAAATAATAAAAAGAAACTTGATACTGCTACTATCATGTATTTGGTTTTCACCTTTTCTTGGATTCTTGACTTGAAAAAATAAAACATTGTAACTCCCCCGTTAATTAAAACTATCTACAATTGAAGTTTGAATTTAAAAAAAAGTAACTTCTAATTATGAAGTGCATACTAATAAACCCCATCATCCCGATAAAATCAGGTGGTGGGATATTAAAATGATAAAAAACGACATATGGTATGGCAAACAGAATAATAGCTAAAGAAACAAACACATAGAGTAAGATGCCTATAATAACTAAAAGTTTAATAACTGTAAAAAAATTTGCTGAGTTATTACGGCAATTAATAAAATGTCTTTTTAATCGGCTAATTTTCAAACCATCGTAAAATTTTATCGCCGTTTTCCCGATGATATATATCAAAGAAATGATCAAAAACTCGATCATGGAACGATAATCTATATAACCTTTTTCTCGAATATAATTATTTCCGTAATTCAATAAATTATATGTTGCCATGGCATGTTGATAGACTCCAGGGAGTCTTTCGTGAGTCGGAGGATAGACATAATCGGGGATGCCATCAATATTGGCTCCATAAAAAACTAATTTCCCATTTATTAGCTCTTTTAGGTCATTGTCATTTGCACTGAGAAACTCATCAGCAGTTAGGGTATTAAACGGTGTACAAGTATCTATTATCGGAGAATTATTATCACCTGATGTAAAACCCAAATTTGAATTTACAAAATAATTAATAGAGCTCAATATTCTCTGTCTGACAAGCTTTTCTTGCACAGTACAACTAACCGGTGTTGCTACTTTTCTACCCTTCGGCAACATAATCCAGTCAATTTTCATTTCATTTGCTTTCTTGGATTGACAGGCGGCTTCAATTATTTTTTTTGAATTAATTTTACTTGCTTCTGAACTTTCACTAAACATCGCTAAACCAATGCTCGCTAATTTGAATTTTGATAATAGAGCTTCAGAGCGTTTAGTGAATTGAGCTTTATACCAGTCACAATCTACAAGTGGATAATCGATAGCTTGTCCACTAATGTCTAAGGGAGGAACATAAGCTGCTTTTCCTCCCGACTCCGCCAATTCATCAAGGAAACCATTTGACCGTCCTTCAACGGTTTTAAAAATATCGTTTCTAATATTAATATCAAAGCAAATATTCTCTATATGACTTTTGTTTACAAATTTTTCAGCTGCAAAAAAGATCGGTATATCTGCCGAATACTTTTCAACCGTTTTCTGCAAATTAGCCAAAGTTTCATCATACCTATTAGGATCGATAAATTTTAAGTCTACAGCAACTGCCTTAGGTTTATTTTTCAAAGCTTTATCTAGGATTTCTCGATGTAAAAAATACTTAGGAGGCCAAGTTTCATCTAATTGCCTTAAGTCATGATCAGTTAATAAAATAACTGTTATCCTTTCCCAACTATCGTCCACATTTAAAAAAGCCGTCCATTGATAAAATAGTTCATTTGACAACATTAATGTTTTTTTACCAATACTTAGTGGATCTGCTTTCGCTATGAAAAACCAAGTTGATACGGTGAATAATCCCAAAAAAAGTGTAAAAAGTGAAATCTTCCAATAAGCAACCTTACACCTACATTCTTTTAAGTGAACAGGCTTATCAAATATAACTATCAGCTTTAGCTTTTTTACAATATTGCAAATGGCTTTACACATATGGTATTTTTACACCAAATAAAACTTTAAGTTTATAAAACATATGATTATATAATTGAACCTTAATTATGTCATCAAAATTTTAAGCTATCTGTCTATTAAAACAGGGCAAGGTCGTTCTTAAGCACATAAAAATCAAAAGAGTCAGAGAAAATTGATTCTACCTAAATGACTGTTTTTTTTTGTTCCTAATATTTTTTAGTGCTTTAATTTAAAGACAGGAGATTTTTTTAACTCTTAAAATTGCCGCTTTCAAGAACATAAGAAATTATTATTTGATTTGTTGAATAGCGGGATTAGGTCACAAGAAGAATATTTTCTTTATTTGAAATTTAGCTGAAAATACAAGTTGCCGCCAAAATGTATAAGCTTTTTGGCGGCTTTGTTGTTGACATATGGTTTAAGAATAGCACTCAATTGCTGTTTATGCTTCAGCTGTTAAGTCCACTATTTTGGCATCAGGAGCATGTTTTTTAACAGATTCGATGCCATTATCGCGTGATGCTTTTGTTTCGTAGGATTCGCTGGTACCAATGACCTGATGGTTAGCTGCTTTCAAGTTGAACATAAATTTACCAGCCTTGGTTTCCTTGCGCTCGTATAGGTCATCATTCGGTGCATTTTTTTGTACTGAGGCCACACCATTATCACAACCCGCACGGGCTTTGTATCCTTCACTTGCCAATATGTTTTGACCATTGCTAGCCTTTAAACGAAAACGAAACTCACCCCGTTTGTCTTTATAGATTTCAAACTTTCCTGCCATATATCCTCTCCTTAGCTAATGATTTTTAAAGATTTTCATAATAATCCAGGATGTCCTTAACAGTCAAACTTGAAATGCGGAGGAGATACTTTTATTTCTCTAAATTTTAGGCGGCTATTGTTAAAATTCAGATATATTTTGGCATGATACAAGAGCTTTAATTTTTAAAGGGTATGGTCGTTATCCCTTTAGTTTTATTTGAAAATATTGAAATTGACTCATTTTATCTTTATTGTTTAATATTTTAGGTGTGATATTTTAAGATGAGCTGCTAAAAAGTGCTTTGGAATTTCTCAATATAGGAAGATAACTTTTGTTCGTTGTCCAGAAGCAAAGTGCAGCATAAAATAAGTAGGGTAAATATTCCGATGGTTTCTACAATTATAATAAGAAGCTTAAAGTGGACAATTATTTTTATGATCCTTCTTTATATACCATTAATACAGATTGTCCCATATTTTTTTGCATTCCCGCTCCAATATTTCGATGGATTTGGTTCTTCCAGCAGACATATAGAAGTTACATTCATTTACTTTTTTATTAAAAGCAAGTTTGCTATCTCGGCATACACAATCTATTACTTTGTAGTTTTTGGAATTATACAACTTATAAAATGTCGACGATCTCATAGTAAGAAATAAAAGTTTCGTAAAATAAAAAAAACTTAATCTGCATTTCTTGCCAACATGCATGCTGCCCATTTTGTGCTATCTACCATATAAGCGATAACCTTGTATTATTTATGCTTTTATATACTGATAAAAGTTGTGTTATGCTAAAAGAGGTAGCCTACTGATTAAGGTTGTTTTTTAAATATACCTTGTGGTTTAACTGATTGTTAACAGGCATGCAGAGGCTAGTTTTTTTTTGGAATAATTTTGTTTAGATGACAAGTTTAAATTTTCGGTGATATTAAAAATAGGGGGAAGATATGGAGCAATTAAAGCTAGCCTGCTGGAATGTTGAATGGATGGATAAGCTTTGGCCTAACTTGGTAAGAAGCAAGTTCCATGTAGATCGTCGTAAATATGTTGCCGAAGAAATAAGACTTATAGATGCAGATGTGATGTGCATTATAGAAGGACCTGCCAATCCTGTGGATATGGCAAGTTATGTGGAAGAGTATTTACCCGAGTATCAGCTTATTTCGCGCCCTGATGGAGAAGATTGGGGGCTAGAAGGACGACAGTGGATTTATTTTATTACAAAGCCAGGAGTGGTAGAAAATGTTTCCTTAATGCCAGTTGTTGAATGGTATGAGAAAGCTCCAAAGTCGTGGCCTGTTCATTATTGGGGAGAACTGAAGGAAAATAAACACGATCATTATAGATTGCCACAGGTTCTTAGATTCCTGTGGAAGGGGCAGGAACTTGAGATAGTCGGAGCTCATCTTAAGTCAAAAATTAATTTTAATAGCCCTTTTGAGCCTGGTAGCAATATATGGAAAAAATCGTTTGTGACAGAGGCTTTAAAGGCAAGGATAAAATTGGCGACGGAGGCTACTAATATCCGAAGTTATCTTAGTGCAAGGTTTGAGGAAGAGCCTAATCCAGCGATATTTTTAATGGGCGATCTTAATGATGGCCCTGGAAAAGAAAGAATTGAACGAGAGTTCATGTTTTTTGATTTACTCTCGGTATTACAGGGAGATGTATACTTCAGCAAAAAATTCTTGAATCATGCATTATTTGATTATTCCCAAAATCTTCGGTGGTCAACATATTTTAAAGACAAGACAGATCCGAATAGGAATCCACATATTCTGCTTGATCATATATTGTTTACTCAGTCCTTAGTAAATAGTTCGTTACCAATTCAGGTACAACCTGGGGCTGGTAAAGTAGAGCATGCATACCACAACAGAGTAAATGCAGGCCTTAGCAGCAAAAAGCAGACTAGTGATCATAGGCCGGTATCTGTCATCTTAAAATATATTCCTAATCAATAAGGATAATAAAATGTCCTAAAAAAGGCTGGGGCAATATCTTTATATCAACTGCGGTTTTAAACTCAGGTTAATACAGATTTAGTATTGTGTCTCAACGGATTGATCCATGACGAAATATGTTCTTCTCCACAGCCAGCACAAAATATTGTTACTCGCATGATTTTACGGAAAGAGAAATCTCGAACGGCGCAGCTTTTTAGCATGGCCTTTTCTGGCAAAATGTCTTTCGCTAAATCCAAAGCGTCATAAACATCAGTATCCGACATATCGATATTGCCGGTGATATTAATAAGGATGCTAGTTGCTGATTTCAGTGCTGAGGGACATTGACTCTTTAGATGTTGGATAGCTTTGGTGGTAGCGACAATAGCACTGTCATCGCCAATAGCTTCTCCTGTTCCAACATAAATGTTTCCTGGTACTAATAAGGCTTGCTGTACTTCTTTAAACGATAAGGTTGTTTCACAAGGTCCTTTGAACGATTGATAAATGGTCTTGACGATACTGGGTATCGGGAAACGACGTACCATCAGATTCTGTTCGTAATAATATTTGTCCTTTGGTGGAAAAACTATCATTGTGTTGTCAGTATGTTCTTTAAGCTTGTCCAGATTAATAGCAGCCTTTTGTTGATAGATATAATCATCGGGGTAAGGCATTTGGACTATCGGTAAGACTTTAGTATCGATTTGCATCGCTACATTGAGTATAGATATTGCAGTCTCTAACTCGGTATCGTCCTGAATACAGATAATTAGGAAAAGTAGGTCGATATGTTTAATGTTTTCTTCAATGTGGTTGCCCTCTAATGCAGGATAACAATAGCTAATGCTTTGATTGCTGTCCGGGCTTTCATTAACAAACTTCCGGGAATATTCACCACAGGTGAATTGTAATAATCTCGGGGATTCTAAATCTACTTTAATTCTCATTATCTAGCTCCATGTATCTTGATACGAATAAATTAGCTTTTACAAAAGATGCTGAGATTTTACAGGCGACACTGCTAACTAGTTTAAGCCCTAAATAATGCCGAGATAAAAGCCATGTGAGGGAAGTATGATATGAGAGAGCCGTGGTTTTACCTTTTAAGATTTATATAGCTCTTATGGGAAGTTAATTGCCTATTTAAAGGTATGGTAGCATGACATTTTATGTAAAAAATTTCATGTCATTAAAGATGTTAAAACAATGAATATACCTAACCTCTTCGCTTTAATCGGCACATGTCTCTTATCCGTAGGTATCGCCGTAGCAGACAATATTCCTACGCAGTCATCCGAAGTTGATTTGATTCCAACAGAAGGTAACGCCAAACATACAACGTATTTTCTGTTAGAGATTAGCAATGCATTATCAGTGGATGCATCGGTCGATTATGTGACTCAGGATGGCACTGCCATTGCCGGACAAGATTATGTTGCGACATCTGGCACGGCAACCATTAAAGCAGGTGAATTGAGTACCGTTATCGGTGTTGAGATTATTGGTGATGTTATCAATGAAAATGATGAAACCTTTGACATCGTCATTTCAAATCCCCAAGGTGCTAAATTTCCATCAGGTACGAACGAAATTATTGCTAGTAAGACCATTGTTGATGATGATCCTAACTACGATTTAATTACCCAAGTGGATTTTGAAGAACTAGCTGATGAACAGGAATTTTCGCAATCATCATGGGATAGTGAAGATTATAGTGTTCCTTGGACAAATGGCTTTAACCAAGGACGTGCACATATTGATACGGCTTTTTCATACTATGGCGATTCTTCTCTTCGAATAACTTTTCCTTCTGGTGAGGGAGGGACGGACAAATCGGGAGCTCAGGCTCCTTTAATCTTTACTTCAGGACAAGAGATATATGTTTCGTACTGGTTTCGAATGAGCGATAACTTTGATTGGGGGGGCATTTTTGAAGGAGGTAAGCTTCCCGGTTTAGCTAGCGGTGACCGGTGCAGTGGCGGTAGTGATTGCATTGGTACGAATGGTTTTTCGGCAAGACTCATGTGGCGAAGTGGTGGTAAGGCCGTTTTGTATTTGTACCATATGGATAAACCTGATGGTGATGGGGAAGATTTTAACTTGACTGACTCTAACGGCGATAATCTCTATTTCCAACAAGGTGTTTGGTACAACGTTGTCCAGCGCGTCAAAATGAATACTGGCGACAATAAGGACGGCGAGGTTCAAGTTTGGATTAACGGAGTAGAAGCCGTAAATTTAACCGGGATTCAATTTGTGAACGACGGAAGCTTAATTGATACCTTCTATTTCTCGACATTTCATGGTGGTCCTGACTACAAATGGGGGCCTGACGAAACCTGTTATATTTGGTTTGATGATATTAATATTTATAAAGTATCAAATTAAATACCGTTCCATAAATAACAACTGATTAACCTAGCATTGTTTGTGGATATTGAATACATCAGCTATAAACAGGGGATGTTAAAGAAGCCTTCAGAAAAGAAGTTTTTAAAACCATTTGTTTTGAAAAACAATCAAATTTCAGGTGAGCTAAAAGATCTTATTGTAAAGCATGATATTCTTTCTGTTTCTGGAACCCTTGGTATCAAAGAAGGCTATTCTCCGATTGAATACGAAGAAGTTAAGATCAAGGCCGGTGGTAAAGTCAGTGTCATCAGAATATTTAATAAAGGCATGGCGATGATGGCGTCAGAATCACCGGAAATTAAGCGGGTCTTCGAGTTCATGAATAAGCTTTATATACTCTCTCAACGTAAATGAGTTTTTAATATTAATATGATCAACAGAGCTGCACTCATTTTAAAATACAAGGCCCCTGCTATTAAATGGATCAATGAAGCCGATCCTTATGATGAAAATCCGGGCATTACTATCGATGATGTTAATGAAGATAATACCGTAAACCTTATCAGCGATGAAGTGGCTGATTCGCCGGATTCATTAGCACGTTGGTTAAAACTTAATTATTTGGCACTGTTTGAAAACGAGCTAGAGAACTGGTACGTTGATGAAAGCCTGTGGCCAAAGAAAAGAACCTTTGCACTGTTTAATAAATGGTTCGACTATGAATGTCATTCTGTTCTTGTTGATACTGTCGATGGTCCTGTAGTCGATGATGAAGAGTTTTAATGGATTAGCTCTAAGCTGCATTGGGGAAGGGCAATATTAATTCAATCAACAACACGGGTGAATAAACTGCTAATCACCCGTATTGGATTGGTATGCTTAACTAGATTGATATTTACTAGACTTTAAGAACTTTATCGACTGCATAAAGTCGTCTAAACACATTTCTTCGAGTTCAAAAGGGTAACATATATAGTGCTTATTAAGGCGCTCCATATATCGTTTTCGATTATTTCTATCCATTTTATGAAAAGCAGCGTTAAGTCCTTCTTCCCGAGCTTTATATCGGAATGCTTTGTCAAAATAAGGATCGGTTAAGAAGCTGTCATCATAGAAGCAAACACGATTAAAGTGGTTATGGAGTTTTTTGGCTAGCTCGGACATAGACACGTCGATATTCCTCACTTGCATTTCTAACCGGTGCCAACTATCGAATTCTTCTTCGTCCAGATCTAGTTCTTGCTCTAAAGCTTTATCGTACAGTTTTGTACTGATATTACTTTTTTCACTTCCAATTACCTGACCGGTAATTTTGTTATCCTCTCTATATATTATAGAAGTGGATGCGGACTTCATGTACATATAGCCTGTGCCATCTATATCGTAGTTATCGATAGCGATGTCTATTCTAGACAACCGGCCTTCAAAGTAGATTTTCCGTACTATTTCTATACCAAATATATTTATCAACAATTTCCGAAATACAGTTTTTCCTTTTCTATCTAACTTAGATGGATTAAAGGATAACTTAGCAAAGTTATGACTTAGACAACGGGGATAGATAAAGATAAACACTTTATGGAAACTATCTTTAACAGGAATATCAAAAGGATACCGATTTCCATACCGAAAACTAGGTAGATTTTTTCTATCATTAAAAAACTTACAACCAAGGTATCTTGTTTCGGATAGCTTATAAAGTTTTGCATTAATGGGTTCACGCATAGAAGGGGATACCGGAAACGTGACATCAATTTTGTCATTCTTGAATGGGCTAATACTAATGGGCATGTTACATATCTCCTATAGAGTTAAGGTTTATGGATATGTAAATGGACTAACTAGTTACCGGTACTTTAATTGCTTGGTACTGGAACTAGGAATATAGGATAGGGATACTGAACTATTGATGAATATTAAAGTGGCTACTTAAAAATATATTAATAACTGTTCTTAAAGGTACTACTAACTCAGGTACTACTAATAAGTATTCTTTTGTTAAATGTGACAATTACACGCTGTTAGAAAAACAGATTGAACATAACTACATTATTATCAATATTGGGTATTACTATCTGGATAAAGCTCTCCATTTACCCAATGTATTTACAGTTTTTGTTTTTGGAAGAGAGTGGGAGATACTAATCACTCTTAAAGAGAACGAGATTAGATATGCTACCGGTATATGGATAGAAACATGTTGTATACGGGCTTCGGATTTAGGCTTTTTTGCTGAAGGAAATATGCAGGAGAAGGGACACAAGCAACTGACAAGTGATGATTGTGGTCTGTGAATTAATTGTATCTGTATGTGAATTATTCATTGTCGAGTGCCAACGGTTTTATTTTTTAGCAGGAACGAAATACTGATAAACCTCTCCTTCAATAATTCTGGCTCTTTTATTGGTAGTTTTGCTCGATATTCCCGTATGGAAGGAACATAAAAAATTCACAGACTGTGAATTTTTGTTTCAAATGAGGTTTTTTGTGAAATTTGTGGCTCTGTTTTCAGAAATACTTTTAAAATGGCTACAAGTTAAAATAGTGCATTTGATGCTATCTGATTTGGAAGAAATCTTAGTATGGAAATTTAGGAAAGAAATCCTGGCCCCAAAAAAAATAGAACCAGGTGTATTAAAAATATTGATTAATTTCTGCGAGAACTTTTAGAAAACTCTCTATTTACGATCCACATATATTGGCTTTGATTTATTTGATTTTTTAATGACAATATTTTCAAGCACTTTTTTAAGTGGTCAGAATTAGAAGTGTGTAGGATTCTAAACAGTATCTTGCGATCATGAGGTTTAACCTGTTGGTATAAATCTTTGACTAGCTTCTCTATTTCATTGGGGGAAATGACATTAATTTTCTTTGTTTTTAAAATATCAGATTTGGCTTTTTCGATAACTTTGTCAGTTGGGTACTTTCTATTACTCGTTTTTAATAGCATTGCTTTATCCCAAATTTCTGTCCATTTATCCTCATGTTTTTTGGAAAGCATGGTAAGGATATAATAAGGTACTTCGCCTCTAGGAAGATTTAATTTTTGTTCGACAATAATTGCATGCATAATCCTATAGGCATGTTTCTTATCTGAATCCTTGATATTTACTTCACTAAATAATTGATGAAGTTTTTCAGGTATGTCTCCCTCAATGGTTTTAAGATCGAGGTATTCGTAAAAAAGATGTCGAATTTTTTCTGATTTGCGGGTGATAGAGTTTAACAAGTTTTCTATCTCGACAAGTAATTTTTTAATCCTCCCGTCATTTTGATTTTGCTTATTTTGATCATGACGTGTTGTTTCTTTTTGGGGTTTAATTTGCATATCGTGCTCCTTGAAAATTATATAGAAAAAATGACTACTTTCTGTCATTTGTTAAGCAATTGAAGCGTATTGTGATTAATGGAAAAATGCTTTCATCAATTGGTGGTATTTCACCGGTAACAAGCCAAGCTGATTTTTTGCTATTTCCATCACTATGAAAACCCAAAGTAAACTTAATAAGTGAAAAAATAGAAACAGATATAAACTGTTTTATATAGCGTTAAACAGGCTTGCTGGTACCAAAATTATCAATAAATATTAGTGGATCCATCAGGAAAAATACCCAATTTATAGAGGCTCACTATCAGATAAATTGTTTCTTTCCCAAAAGACCCACATATATTCCATTGGCTATGAATTACGCTTCTGGTAAAAGTATTACGAATTCTTGATTTTCGATTTGTATACATAGGGTGCTTAAACTTAGGACGTAAGATAAGCTATGTGCAATTTTATGAAACTCGGCCATCATTTCTTCTCTATTTTTAGGCAACCTATTAGCATGTGGGGAATACTCTTTTAAATGTAATAAGAAACCATTAGAACTCCATCCCATAGGATATTTAATACCATCAGTTAATACGGCAATGCTTTTGGCCATAGCACTGTTATTAAAAGTGCAGACAGGACAAGAACTTTGGTCACCTAAATGGCTGTGGGTTGTTTCAGTATTGTCATTACCATTATTCATTTTGATATTTTCACCTTTGTTTTCTGTGTTGGTAGAAGCAGTTGTAGATTTCGTTTGTGTATTTTTAAGTTTCATAAATTTTTCCTTATCTGTGTTTATTTAACAAAATTAAATTGAATGTCTTGACGACAGGAGAGATTGTAGGAAAATGGTGGGAAATATAATGTTGGTAAAATTTACTTAACGGTAACTAAAATAGTTCCGAAATTTTATTGGGGCAAGAAAAGATTTTTATCTTAAATAATAGGGGCTTATGAAAAAAAATATTGAATTTAAAGAATTCCGCTGATAAATGGCGTCAGAAGTTATTTTGTTAAACTGGAGTCATTAAATGAGGGAAAAAACAGATAAAATCTAATGAATAGGAATTTCATATAGAATGGCGTTCTAGCTTAAACGCATAATTTGGTATAGCTGTACAACGATTTGGCAACAGACATCCCACGGTAATGGAATGGTTCGGCTAAATTTATGGAATAGACAAATTAAACAACCATTGGAGTATTTTATTATACTCCTGTATTTCTTTCGTTAAACTTAGCTGTGGAAAACTGCCAGGAAAATTGGGACAACTTAATTTGACCCATTATTACAATTAATAGTGGAATCATCAAAAGTAGTATTACTCACTTATTTTGATTTTTCGAATAATTTTAACCAATTAGATATTATTTTTGACATAGCGTCTGTTGACAATGGAGGAATTTTTCCATCTCTTTCCACATTTTTCCATATCAAAAATGATTTTTCTTCGATTAGCTTTGAAATTTTTGCAGCTTCTATTTTACCTTGTTTATTTTTACATTGATCCTGAAAATTTGCTAATACATATACGGCGGCACCAAGAACTTCTAGCCTTTTTTGGGTATTAGCTTCGATATTGCCATGAACTTTTCCCTGTTTGTTTTTATTATTATTATCTAGCAGGTCAATAAATTCATTAATATCGTTTTCTAAAAAATAGATTTCCTGTACATTAATTCCATAGCTTTCTTCAGAAAAATTTGGCTCAATTTCTGAAACAATGGCTTCTTCACTATCAGCATTGTCTGAAATTAACGTATATGACTCAGAATCATATTGAACAAATTCATTTTGTTTATATTCTTCAAATAAATCCTTAAGATTATAAAAGTTATCATATGTATCTAGATGTACTGGATGACCATCTATTTCTTTTACTTGGCCAGATTCACAATTTCGATATTTTTCATAATCGCTATGTTCCCGGTAATATGTCCAATCTATACTTTCATCTAACTCAACAGATTCATCATCTTCAATATCATAAGCTGCAACCCAATTATTTTCGTGACTAAATGGGTAGTCATCAATAAATCTCTCTATCTCATCTAGTAAAGTCTCTTTTAACTGTTGATGGAGTTCCTGGTATTGCTCTGGTCTATCGTCTTCACCGGGAGGCTGAACAAATATTTCAAGTTCATCAAGTGTATTTTTATAATCACCCTTAAGAAAAGCATATCTTATTTGAGGAATACAGGTATTATAGATTTGATAGTTTTCAAATCCGATGGAGACTTCATTTGATAAATAAATAGATAACTCATCTTCGCCATTCGAAGAATAATGCCACTCGGCAGAATAGACATACATAGGTATATTGCCTTCTTCTACCATGTCTAAAATATTTTTAAAGGAAATATTAAATTTGTCTAATTTTTTTATTACTTGTTCTATACCAAGCTTAAGCATAACTACCTACTTGAATTATTATGTATCTATTTTTACCACTACTCGATTAATCAAGTCGTGTTTATGATCAACACAAAGGTGAACATACCTTTTTAATGACGTGATAGAGTGGCTGAAAATTTTGATTATTTCAAGTAGCTCTGCTCTATTTTGTACAAAGATTTTATGTATCTGCTGTATGCTGGGAATATGGATAGAAATATATAGGTTATAGATCTAAAATATTTGGCTACAGGAATTATTTATGATCTTGTGTTAGGTTGTGATGATCACGTGCTGTTAGAATTATCCAAAACTATGCTCTTTTAATTTAACTCATTTTGGGTAGTCTTGCTTGAAATATTAGTATGAAAAAACAAAATATTAACAGTCTACTAATTTTTAAGTGAAATGAGGCTTTTATGAAGTGTATGCTTTTATTTCCAGAAAGGTATACCCTGTTGGCTGTCATGAACTGTGACTGGTAACGTAAGTATTATATAATTATCAGAAATTTAGTGTAAGCATAATTGGACAGAATATCTTATGGCAAAAAGCGGTGCTCGGCGTAAAAGTGAAAGTATAGAACGAAAAAAAAAATGCAGGATTGACAAGGCATGAAACATGGATCACCGATGACCTATGGGGCGCTTTGGATGAATTAGCGTTACTTTCTGGTTATACTCAGGAAGAACTTAAAAATCAACGAAACATCATATATGCAAACGTAATGACACAGTTAGCTCTGTTGGCATTAAAAAAATTGAAATTAACCCCATTAAACAAAAAGAATCAGGAAGGTTTTATATTAGCTTATAAAGCAAATTATTTATTGGGTGACAATGTAGGTTATGATGTTGTAGCAGACGAATACTTGCATCAAAATAAGCCGGACGAATTTCTAGAAACTGATAAAACAAAATGGGATAAAGAAACAATAGATGACCTAATTGATCAATATTATGATGGGCAGGATTTAAAAAGTGTGTTAGAAATACGAAAAAACTTGATTTGTATTAAAAGTACTTAATAAAAACGCTTATTAACGCCCTGTAAAATAGATAAAAAAATATCTTAACGCCGTCTAGGAACAGGAGATGGTCTTCTTGAATATCGCAAGTATATTCCATTTAATCTTAATGCGGAGCAATATTTTCTATAAAAATTAACGTGACTAAAACGTGACTTTGAATAGTCACTTGATGTCATTTTTAGTCACTTTTAGTCAAATTTACACGGTGCTGGATGTTGTAAGTGGTTGATAAATAAGCCGCCATCAGAAGCATTGGCTCACTTGTAATCAGTAGGTCCCGAGTTCGACTCTTGGTGCCGGCACCATACATAAAGCCTTGTATATCGAAAGATTACAAGGCTTTTTTATTGCCTAAAGAAATTCAAGCTGGCTAACTATTTTATTTTGGTGACGGGTTCGTTTGTTGCTAGAAAAAAATTAAAAAAAATAAATTTTATTTTTCCTATCTATTCAAAATCCACTCATTTACTTCATTAAATCGCCAACCAATACTATTTAAACCTAAGCTAATACGAGTAGGAAACTCTCCTTTACGCTCTAAACGCCACAATGTAGTCCCTGGATAAGCCAGTCATGTCCTGGACCTCCTTAGACCTTAAAATACGCTCAGAAGATGACTTGTCAGAAATGGAAACAATGGCACCGCTAACAGATTTCAATAAATACTGTAAAAGCTGATAACCAAAAAACTCAACACTACCATTAGGAACTCTGATAAATTCAAGTTCATCATTTTCTATTAAAACTTTTACGTCAGATTCAGAACAATGCAAAAATAATGAAGCAGCATTTAGAGTAAATCTGTGATATAAAGCGATCCCCATACTATCGCCTATTTCTTTTAGATTGTTATTAAAATGTGCTTGCATATTTTTTGAATAAAGAAGCCAGTTTAAAGCTTATGGAATCAGACGAGTGGGTTCATACCCTTGGTGTTGTTGTCGTAAACAAAATTGGAATAGATTACCCTTTTTTGTTTTCTATTATTTGACTTAAGCATCATGAATAGAAAACATGTTTATGTTCATGCCATCGTTGAGAATTATGATTCTTTGAACTTTTTGTACTTATATATGTCGTGATTCTAATACTGTGTATTCAATATTCATTAGAAAATCCAGATCAGCAAAAAAGATACTATTGGAGTCCATTAGGAAAGTATATAAATGCAGAATAAGTTGAAAAAGATTGCGTAATCTTCAATGTTAATTTTAATGTAATCAGATAAAAAACTTGCTATTCGGATAAATACGGATAAAATCAGATAAATATTTTATCTGAATAACTATAAATAAATGAATTTAACAACGCTAAATGTCACACAGGAACTATTAAGAATTATAGCTGAACTGGATAAGTTTAATGCTACATGGGAAATTCATAGTAGTCATAATCCTGAATACTTAACTCATCTTCGCCATGTGGCAACAATTGAAAGTATTGGTTCCAGCACTCGTATTGAAGGAGTAAAGTTAACTGATCAAGAAATTGAAGCGTTACTTGGGCAGGTAGGAAAACAATCATTTGCTACAAGAGATGAGCAGGAAGTGATTGGATATGCCGAAGTAATGGAAACAGTTTTTAATAACTTTCAAGATATTCAAGTAACTGAAAACTATATCAAACAACTACATAGAGATTTGCTTAGACTATCAGAAAAAGATAAACGGCATATGGGGGAGTATAAAAAACACTCAAACAGTGTTGAAGCTTTTGACAGTGCTGGTAAAAGTTTAGGGGTAGTATTTGAGACTACATCAGCCTTTGAAACTCCTGCTCAAATGCAAGAATTAGTCTATTGGACTAGAGAATCTTTAGAAGATAAAAGTTATCACCCTTTAATTGTCATAGCTGTTTTTAATGTAGTCTTTTTAGCTATTCATCCATTCCAGGATGGAAATGGTAGATTATCCCGTATTTTAGTCACTCTCTTAATGTTGAAAGCAGGATATAGTTATATCCCATATAGTTCACTGGAAAGCATAATTGAAAAAAATAAAGATTCCTACTATTTAGCCTTACAAAGAACCCAGAAAACACTCAAAGATAAAACAGACTGGGAACCTTGGCTACACTTTTTTTTCCGGTCACTTAAAAGACAAAAAAATCATTTGGAAGCTAAGACTAATGCCATTGAAAAATACTCAAACCTTTCAGAAGAATGCGCTTTGATTATGCAGTACATTGAAGATAATGGACGAATAAATTTATCTAAGGCTTGTGAACTTTTACCAAATGTGAAAAAACCGACTATAAAAAATAGAATTAAAAAATTAGTAGAAATGAAGTTAATTATTCGTCAGGGAGCGGGAAAGGCGACTTGGTACAGTAAAAATATAGCTAATATCTAAAAAAATTGGTAACTATCAAGAGACAATTATTTTTCAAGCTCTTCTTCAACTAGAGCTATTAACTCACTAGCTTTCATATTTAAAACTCCAGCAACAGCAAAAATCCTCAAGCCGTAGTCAAATTCAATACAGTTTAACTAATTAATTGAAATATAATAAATTATATTATTTTGTTATTGAAGTAGAAGGAGGCACTATGAGTCCTTATCTCCCGAATAAAAAAAATAAAAAAATTTAACAAATTTCTCTTGAAAAATTGTGTAGTCGATCTATATAAATCAATGAAAGGCATGAGCAAATTGTTGCTGTGTTTTTTCATGTTGATTGTAACTTGTTTCGTATTGCTTCAAGAGGAGGATATGTGATGACTACGGTTGATTATTCACCCTTATTCCGTAACAGTATCGGCTTTGATCGCTTCTTTAATCTGTTGGATTCAGCCATGAATACGGACCATTCAAAAGCAGGGTATCCACCCTACAATATCGAAGTCATAGAAGAAAATAACTACGCCATTACCTTGGCAGTAGCTGGTTTTGCTGAAGATGAATTGGATATTCAGGTTAACAATAACCAATTGATCGTACACGGTCAAAAAGCGTCTGGCGAAGAAGCGCCCAACTACCTCTATCAAGGGATAGCCGAGCGGGACTTCGAGCGTAAATTTAACCTGGCTGATTACATCGAAGTGACTGATGCCAAACTGACAAACGGCTTATTAACCATTCATTTGGTCAAGAGAATTCCTGAGGCGATGAAGCCTCGAAATGTCGCCATTACTTCGGGCGATATGTCTCAGGATGGCCTCGCGCCTGGTGGAAATAAAGCCGTTAGGAAGGAAGATAAAGCAGCCTAAACGACACTGGTTTATGTCTGCTTAACGCTTGATTTCAACTTTATTGAATAGATGCCTTTTAACGAAGGAGGACTAACCATGAGCTGGAAAAACTTAATTCCTTGGGACTGGTTTA
>Ga0209475_10001039_pt1 | contig 39475 bp, 40 predicted proteins | sample tdDd471_FD_187128 | JGI IMG/M metagenome (GOLD analysis project Ga0209475, IMG submission 187128) | Marine sediment microbial communities from the Atlantic coast under amendment with organic carbon and nitrate - tdDd47.1 (SPAdes)... | ecosystem: Environmental > Aquatic > Marine > Coastal >... | reverse complement strand
GTTGCCCCTTTGATGAAGGTAGTCCCGGTGCGGTTTTTAGCGGGATAAAAACGTGAAGCATCTTATTATTATTGCCGCGGGAGGAAGTATCGGTGCAACAGCACGATACCTTGTGAGCAAGTATATCAACGAATCGACGGGAGGTGCATTTCCTTTCGGAACATTGACGGTAAATCTTGCGGGGTCTTTTCTTCTCGGTTTCTTTTTTTATCTTTTTGACCAGGTACTGGTAGATGTAGAAATAAAGTCTTTTATTACTATAGGCTTTCTCGGCGCCTTTACAACATTTTCCACCTTCTCCCTTGAAAGCTTTAATCTTCTGAAAAGCGGAGAAGTAAAATACGGCCTGCTGAATATGGCTGCCAATAACTTTTTCGGGATACTCTGCGTTGTCCTGGGAGTCATTGTGTCGCGGGTAGTGATTCAGGCTGTAAAATAGGGAGCTGTATATGATATTACCTGAAGAATCCCTTTTGCTCAGAGTATACATTAGCGAGAATGATAAAGTCGCCGGCAGGCCTCTCTACGAGAAAATTGTTCTCAAGGCCCGTGAGTTGAACATGGCTGGAGCCACCGTCCTCAGGGGGCTTGCTGGATTCGGAGCACACAGTCGAATACATTCGGCGAAACTGCTGACCCTTTCTGAAGACCTTCCCCTGGTAATTGAAATTGTTGACAGGGAAGACCGCATTGAGACATTAATACCCTTTCTGGATGAGAATGTAAAAAGCGGGCTTGTAACTCTTGAAAAGGTTCAAATTATAAAATACCGCCATGAAAAAGATGATATTTAAGATACCTGTATTTTTGATTCTACTTATTTTTCTCCCGGTTCAACTAATGGGAGGAGAAACGGTCTATGTGGTAGATTTTAAAATCGGTTCTGTACATATTCGAAAACCGGGAGATAAAAGCTGGAAATCCCTCACAAAGGGAGACTCCTTCAGCGCCCCGGGTATCATTAAAACAGGTTCCCGGGGACACCTTGTCCTTCTGAAACAGGGGAAACAGTTTCTTGTGGGCCGCAACCGGATAGTTAACCTGAGAGAAATAGACTCAGCTCTCGGCCGCGGGAGTCTTTTTTCTGTAAAACAGAGACTCCGTCACGCCTTGACCGATCCGGTTAATCTTCGGCGTACAACTGTCAGCGCAGTTCGAGGGAAAAAAGCTTCTGCGGGCATGGGGCTCACATGGATGGACGACCTGAGCAAATCCCCGAAGAAGAAAAAAACTTCCTTCTTGAAAAATGCCCTTTCAGCGTATGAAAAGGAAGATTACAAAAAAGCGATAATAATTCTGAAAGACATTATTCCCGGGGCTGATGGTGACCTGCGCTCCAATGGCCGGCATCTTTTAATGCTCAGTTACTTTCAGGATGGACAGTACAGCCGGTCATTGCTGGTCGCTGAACTCCTTCTTGCGGGAACCTGGAAGAACTCATCAAAAAAAATTGATGCATATTTTATCGGCGCCATGGCGGCGGATTATTCATCGCAGAACGAAAGGGCTGTTTCCCTCATGGAGCAGTTTATCCGGTGGCATCCCCGCAGCTGCTTTGTTCCCGATGCGAAGGTACTGATGGGAGAGATCTATCATAAAAATGGACAGCGCAGTGAAGGTGAGCGCTGCTTTAAGGAAGTCCTTGAGAAGTATCCCGAGTCTGAAGCTGCTGCGGCGATAAAGAAACTTCAAAAAAAGAATTAAACCCCTTCTGCTGAATATGTACGGGGTTATCATTTGATATTTAGTCTTTAACTTCCTCTCCAATCCAGAGCGGGTTACTGCGCCTGCCGCTTTTATCTGACCTGATGCCCCCTGTATCATTGCTCTTTATAAGCCAGGAGTATTTTGTTTTCAGTGATGCGTCAAGGCGTACCGCTTCATTGTAGGCAGGGAGAACCTTCTCTGGTTTATTGAGATGCATGAAGATCAAAGCTATATTCATATGAATCCGGGCATTTCGGGGATTGATTTTTTTTGCCTTTCTGAAGGCTTTAAGGGCCGCTTTTTTGTTTCCCTGAAGCAGGTAAATATTGCCGCTGTTATTATGAGCGGCAACATAGCCGGGATGAAGGACAAGGGCTTTTTTGAAATAGATGTGGGCCCTCTCATATTTTTCAAAGCGCGCAAGGGTCACCCCGATACTGTTGAGTATCTTCGGGTTTGAGGGATCATTTTTGTGTTCCCTTCTGAGGTGGGTGAGACGTGCCTTTAGTTCTGTTTCTATGAGAGTGTTAATGTCCCGGTTGTAAATCCGGTTTATCATATCCAGGCCCGGGAGGCGGGGTTCCCAGGCCGTGTCATGCAGGGTTGCCGGGGAGAATGTTTTCCATGCCCTGAGGGTTTCGTGAACTTTTAATTCCCCGGTGGCGGAAAAACGGCGATACTCATCCGCTCCCTTTGCCCACGCCTTGATGAAGGAACTGCCGAGGAGGGTTGTTTCGATGGGAATCCAGATTGTGCCTCCCCGAATGACCAGGCGTTCTTTTTTTAATGAAACTGAAGCTGAATCAGAAGCGGCAACCCCGGTATTGAATATGAGAAAAATATGTCCCGGCACCGTAACCAGTGCTGTATCAATGCCAAGATTTTCAAGGAGCGCCGCCATCAGTACTGTCAGGTCATCACAGTCACCGGTACGATACCTGAGGGTTTCCCCGGGATACTGTATAAAGTCTATTTTATTTTTTACTGATGAATAGGTTTTAAAGGGGGTTTTCGGATCCTGAACATAGGTCATACCGTAGGTCCCCAGGGCAGCGAAGAGCTGCATGGCGGTTTGAAGCTGCTGGTTGATAAAGGTAAGCCTGCTGTTTCTGAATTTCTGGGCAATTGAGCGGGCGGTAACCTTAACGGCAGAGGCCCTCGGGGTGATAAATGCTGCAAGTTTTTCTGTTCTGTCCCAGGTCATGGCGTTACGGTTGAAAATGGTCAGTGACTTGCTGTTTGTGAGAGTCTTTTTAACGCCCCCGACTGTGTAATGTACCACTATTCTGACGCTGATGGGCGTGTCTTCAGAAATTGAAAGTATATTGTTATTGAAGACGGCAAATACCTTTAGTGATACTGAGTCACCGGGAGCAATATTTCTCCGGTGGCGGGTTTCCGTCGGATAATCCATGTAGCCCCGAATCTGTACCGAAGCGTGTATCCGTTCAATAACCGAGCCGGTGGTGTTTTTCACTGAAACGGTACCGATAGAATTTTCAGCATAATATTTGTAGAGGGCGCTGAAGACATCATTCAGAACGATTGTATTAACTACAGCGGGCCTTCCGGTTGAGGTAGTATCTGAACCGGCAAAGGATTTTTTTAAGGCTGCAAATTCTTTCTTTATACCTTCATCTTTCTTCCTGAGAACAAGGGCTGTTTCAAATGCCTTGACGGCCATGGCATAGTAGGGCCGGGCGCTTTCCGGACCGGTCTTGATGGCCCGATTAAACAGGGTTGTGAAGTACCGGGCCTCAGAAATCTTTCTGGCGTATTGTGATTCATGAATTCCTTTTTTTGCCCTTTTGCTCCGGGGCTTAAAGGTAAGAGCCTTGCGATATTCATAGATTGCCCGGTCATGGTGACCTGACTTTGCATAGTAACGGGCCCGGGCCATGCGGGCGGGGATGAAACCACTGTCAGTATGAAGGGCCATGTTCAGGTATACCTGTTTTAAGGGCTCCCGAAGCTGTCTTGACCGGTTAAAATACCCTCGGGCATTTTTCTTTGCCCCGGGAAGGCGGTGTCGGAGAAATGAAATAACCCGTTTGTTCTGCATATCCACAAGGAAAAGCCGGTTTCCCGCCCTGTCGATTGACATATCATAGGGCATGTTAAAAAACTTTCGCTTAACGCCCCGTATCTCTTTTTTTACCCACGCGAGGTTTCCTTTTTTATCAGTACCAATGATCAGAGATTTACTGATGTCCCGGGAATAAAAACGTCCCTGCGCATCCATGACGCCGCTGTTGAGAATCAGCTGTGACTGGCTGATGGCAAGGGGCTTTGTTTTTCTTTTGCCGCCCCGGCTGTCGAGGATTATGATATAATATAAGCCGTCACGAGCAACCAGGAGGCCCCCTGCGCCGGGGATTCTGACCATACCCTGGATGCTTCCGGCCGCCCATGTCTGGTCAGGAAGAGAACTTCCCTTTGAATCAAAGACCAGGAGGCGGGAGTCGCTGTAATCGGGAATCAGCACATTTCCCGAGTCGGTAACGGTAAAGTCACGTACTGCACGGGCATTGAAAAAAAACTCCCGGATGAATTTTCCTTCAGGGGAAAAGGTAATTATTTTTTTTCCCAGGGAATCGAGAATGTAGAGGTTGCCTTTATTGTCGGTGTCAATGCCCGCGGGATACTGGTACTGTCCCTCTCCGGCCCCCCGGCTGCCGATTATTTTTAGCGGCTTCCCTGCGGGTGACATGATGGTAATCCGGTCAAAGCATGAGACGAAAAGTTTTTTACCGTTGTAGTGAACCGCATAGGGAACATTGTACTGGCTGCTCATTGCGCTGTGGCCAAAGTAGCTGAAATCTGCCGCGTATAAAAAGTCGCTTTTGTTGTGGAGAAAAAAGTTTTTTGATGCTGAAATGGTTATGTAAATTGAAGGCAGGGCCCGCCTGACCTGAAGAAGCATCTCTCTTTTGTTTCTTCCCGTGACTTTCAGGTATTGTACGTGCCGGCCCTTTCTGCCGTCAAAGAGCATCAGCGAGGCATTGAATGACCTGCCGGTTTCTGACCGGGAGATAAGACCGGAGAGTATCCATCGGGCCCCCGACAATGAGCTGATACGGCGAAGACGTTTTCTGTCCCGAAGAGAAACCCCGGGAAATCTGCAGGGCCGAAGTGCTGCCCCGGGTATGATTTTGATTCTGTTTTGTCCCAGGGCGGTTTTGGTAAGCTCTCCTGTAATTCTATCCATGGAAGCAGGAACGTCCCTGAGGCGGTCGAAACCGAGAAGGGCCAGGGTACGGTATGAATTTTTTGGTGAAGGAAGTTTATTCTTTTTCTTGAAAAAGTACCCGTTGGCGTCGGCAATGATATCGAGCATCGGCCCTGTTCTTTTTACTTCCTTTCTCAGGGTTGAAAAAGTTCCACTGATACGGAGAGTTTTTCTTTCACTGCGCCGCGCTGCGTCATTGAGCACTACGGATATTCTAAAGTCACCTCTTCGGTAAAAGCTGACCTTTCCTGAGAGTATCCAGCGGGAGGAGTGGCTTTTGGCAAGGTTCATGAGATCCTGTTCTTTGCTAAAGAGGTAGGGCACGCTTAAATCATGGATGTTAACTTCCTTACCCATAATCTTCTGGACTTCTTCTATGAAAAGTTTGTTGATTTTACGGATCTTTTCGGTATGATTTTCTTTTTGAGACTGAAAGCCGATGAAGAGAATATTTTTCGGGGAGATCGGGGGGCGCGGGTTTCGCCGGCGTCGCCGCGCGTCGCTGCTTGAGACGACGGTGGTAATGATCAAAAGAATGAGAAGAATGCGTCTCATAAGTGTTCCCCGGTATTAGAATATTAACGGTGTGAGTATATAAAGTATAGCTTAGAAAAAAGGGTGGAATAAATCAAGCAGTAATAGGGGCAGTGGGCATGCAAAATATCGACTGGGTAATTGTTGGTTTCTACGTGCTGAGCCTTATTATTATGAGTATCGCTATCGGCATGAGGCAAAAGAGCCAGGAGGATTATTATCTCGGGGGCCAGTCCATTCGCCCCTGGCAGGTGGGGCTTTCCATGGCAGCCAACCAGGTGAGCGCCATCAGCCTGATCGGTGCCCCCGCCTTTATCGCCTTAAAAAAGGGGGGGGGGCTTTCATGGCTTCAATACGAAATGGCCATTCCCCTGGCGATGATTGCGATTCTTATCATTCTACTGCCTGTTCTGCGTCATCGCGGCGCTCTTACCATATATACCTGGCTCGAGGACCGGTTCGGAAGAGCCACCCGTCTGGCGGTAAGCGCAATTTTTCTCCTGAGCCGATCCATGGCCACGGGAATCGCTCTTCTGGCAACCGCCTATGTGACTGCTGCCTGTACTGAGTGGACCCTGGGTTCAACGATTCTGGTCATCGGGGGGGTCGCTCTGGTCTATACCATGCTGGGGGGCATCAAGGCGGATATTTACAGCGACATCATGCAGCTCTTTCTCCTCTGGGGGGCATCTGTCGCGGTTATCCTTACGCTTCTTTTTTTAATGGGGGGAAGTCTATCCTTTCCCGCCAGTGAGTCTCACCGCCTGACAGTGTTTCATGTCTCGTCAAGTGGCTTTGGAGATGGAGAGACCTTCAGCTTCTGGCCCATGCTTCTGGGGGGATTTTTTCTCTACGTCTCTTATTACGGTTGTGACCAGAGCCAGGCCCAGCGTCTTCTTTCAACCGGTACCAGAGAAGGGGCCGTCAAGGCACTGGTGATCAATGGCATTATCAGGTATCCCCTGGTACTTACCTACTGTACCGTCGGAGTGTTAATGGTCGGCTTTCTCGAAAGCCGGCCCGGATTTGCTGCCGCGCTTACGAATAAGTCACCTGACGCCCTGATGCCGCTTTTTTTTGTCAGGTATCTTCCCACAGGGATTCTCGGACTAACGGTGGCGGGAATATTTGCCGCTTCCATGTCGTCTATAGATTCGGCGATAAACAGTTTGAGCGCCGCCACGATGAATGATTTTATACTTCCTTTTAAACCATCCCTTGCCCGGTCTGGTGATAAGAAACTGGTATTTCTTTCCCGAATCATTACCGTTCTCTGGGGAGGCTTCGCCCTGTTTTTTGCATTTATGATGGCGGGGGGAAGTGAAACGGTTATTGAGCTGGTTAATAAAACAGGTTCAGCCTTTTACGGCCCGGTTGCAGCGGTTTTTTTTATGGGGATACTTTTTAAAAATCCGGGTCAGAAGTCTGCTCTTGCGGGACTCTGTGCGGGCTTCGGGGTAAACCTCTACCTCTGGCTTGCATGGGGCGGCCTGGTCTCATGGATGTGGTGGAATATGACAGGCTTCAGTGCAGCGCTCTTTGCCGGCCTCGCGGCGCACATGATGATGGAAAAAGAAAAGGGGGCTGGTTTTCAGAGCCCCCGTGCTGCTGCACCCCCGGCGGTAATTTTACTGGGGGCCTGGTTCCTTGTAATACTTTTTTCAGCCCTGGGGCTGCAGCTGTTTTTTAAATAGCCTATACAACCATTGCCTGGCATATTCCTTCATCGAAGCAGTTGTCTTCTTCCGGGTGATGGGTGTTGTGATGCACCTGGGCGAAAAATGGATTAACCCGTGCAATAGCGTCATGGTTCCATCCCGGGGCTTCACAGTGGGGGCACCAGTGCCCGCCCAGAAGAACCAGACCGGTACTTGCTTCGAACTCATGACCAAAGGCGCATTTCCACTTCAGTTTGTCAGCCCGGTCTTCATTGTATGATGGAGAAATAAGCTCGCCGCCTCTAAAACGTGCAGCTTCTCGAAGCTCATTGAGGGTCAACGCTTCAACGTGAACCGAGGTATCATAGCCGTGATCCAGGAGATTTGCCTCTCCGCTGATATCGGGAATGTCATCCCAGCCGCCGACCTGCCGGCTCTGTTCTGGAGACCCGAAAAAGGCGATGACTCTTTCAGCCATTTTTTCATGATTCTTTTTCCAGTAAAGGGGGCCGTCTTTACGTGACGCCATGGGCTTCATCACCAGATGCTTGATGATGGGCTTCGGCACATATTTACCAAGGGCAACATACCAGGCTGATGCTTCCTTTACCTGCTGGTAATGGTCTTCAAGAGACTGACGCTGGTTGCCCAGGTACTGATGCAGTATATGGGAATCTTCAAAGTATCCGCAGTGAAAGTTGCGCAGGGCAAACCAGTCGCGGTTCATTATTTTCTGGTAATCTCCCATGCTGAGGAGATCCATCATCTCCTTGATGTAGTCTATGTAGATAATGCGGCACGATTCGCCCCCTGCCATATTGTAGATGCGGCGCCAGAAGTCAGAATCATCATCCATGTCAATGACCCGGGAGAGTCCGTATCCCGCGTCTGCATCGGTGTTCAGTTCCATATGCTGTTCGATGGGCTGATGGTACATGATCGGGTCCATCAGGGACATTGAATCGGGAATAGCTATATAGGTCTGCCTGAGGGATACCCAGTGCTTGAGGCCTGATTCTATGAGGACGCGCTCGGCGGCAATTTTCGTTGTTCCGTAGAAGTCAAAGCGGGAAGGGGCCATAGGATCACCGGTTCTGATTCGGTGCACCGGTGGCAGCCGGTCGCCGTACTGGGCTACTGACCCGATGGTTGCCAGTTTGATTCTTTCAGCACCGTCGGGTTCAACTTTTATTGCCCGGATGATATTTTCCACTCCCCCGACATTTATCTCGTATGATTTCTCTGGGTAGTGGTCTGCTTCCGGTGAGATCAGCGCCGCAGGATGGAGAATGTATTCCTGTCCCCGGACCGCTTCACGGACCGCAGCATAGTCCCGAAGATCGCCCCATACAACGCGAATCGCATCGCCGTATTTACCAAAGATTCGTTTATTCCTTCTGCTGGGGCGCAGAAAAAGGGTCAGGTTTACTTCATCACTTCTTTTTATCAGTTCATGAAATGCCGCGTTTCCCATTGAGCCTGAGGCTCCGGTCAGCAGTACGTTCTTTTTGTCTTGCATGGAAAATTCTCCCGGTATCTTAAGGTATCAGAGATTTAATTAAACAGTTAATTTATATATGGTGAACAATGTTAAAATTAATTCATTTTTGAAAAGTGTCAAGAAAAAATTTGATTATGTAGTTAATTTATTTAAGTGGGTAAGTAAAAGTGGCAAGTTTAAAGTGGCAAGTTTAAAGTTTCAAGATGAAAGGAAGTGAGGGACTGGTCCCTGGTAAAATTAAAATATATGCTTTGAGTGGGAAGCTACTTAAGTCAATAGACTTAAAAGAAGTAATACCTAATTTAGAAAAGCTATCTGAAGCCTATCGGGAATATGCTGTCCCTTTCCATGGGTACACCGCGTCAGCGTGAAGGTTGACACATACCTTATCGTGAATGTCTGCAATAAAGTCAATGTCAGGATAAATCTGAAGAGCTATAAAATTGCAGTAAAGAATTTATGATAATCTGAGTGTTCAAGTCCCTCGCTAACTCCCTGAGAATCAAACAGCATACGACTAGGAACCCTCTCCTTTTTTCAATTGTTAATGGGAGAGGGTGCGCCGTAGGCGGGGTGAGGGCATTAAGCTGACTTCTGCTTACAAGTCCCCCTCAGGGGGATTTAGGGGGGAGAAGGCAGGGGCTGGCCTGGCAAAGGGATAACCTAAAAAGCCCCAAGCTGGCATTTATTAACCTTGATTCCGTGAGCTTCGGCCATTCGGGATACCGTCAGGCGTCCAATTTTGAGTGTGTCTGCAATGTCCCAGGCCTGTTTGCACGCAAGGTGCTTCTCCTCTGCCGCGTCGTTTATTGCCTTAAGCAGTACCTCATCTTTCTTTGCCGGTGCCTTCTTGACCGGCTTTCCGTCGGGGTAGCCGTAGAGTCCCAGGATGCAGTGGGTCAGGCGGGCATTGACCATATCGATAACAATGCCGACTTCTGCGGGACTGACATTTGCTGTCGTGGCAACCTCATGGGCCGCGGAACAGGTGATTTTGTTATCGATAATTTTTTCGAGCACCAGTTTCTTTACTTCTTCGTCTATAGGCTGGTCCTTGTCGTGTTTCGTTGCATATTTTCCCCGGTATTCATGGGTCATAATGGGACTCCTGCAGTGCATTTATATCGTAATTAACAAGTAGATTCAAAAGAGGAAAACCGTCTATAACTTTTTTCACGGAATTGTTTGTGTATACCGGACTGTTTAAGGATAGCCTTCACTTCCTTCACCAAATATAATTTTTTTTTGAACTATTTCAAAAAAAATCTCTAAAAACTTGCCGATGGTGAAATTTATTTGTATATTAAGTGATTTTTAAAAAAATGAACCGGAGGATATTATGAACAAAAGAGAATCTCTAAACAGGATACAGCTTCGTCTGACTAAAAAAGAGAGAGCAGCACAGGAAGCAAAGCAGAAAGGAATGCATGCTACTTATGGAAATCTCATGGAAGAAATTCATATCTTAAGGGTAGAGTACCGCAGGGCAACCATGGGCTCAAGGTAAAGAGATGGTAGATCAGAAACTTTACCAGAAGGCTTATTCTTTCTTTGAAGAAGTCACCCCCCTTGAATACGACTGCGGGACCCTCTGCGAGGGTGCCTGCTGTCAGGGGGACAGCCGACGGGGAATGTATCTTTTCCCCGGAGAAGAAGAGATGTTCCCTGCGCAGAAGGATGCCTGGTACAATATCAGTGAGACTTCTCTCTTCCTTTCAACGGGACATACGGTGAAGCTTTTAACCTGCAGGGGCGAATGTCCGAGAGATGAGCGGCCCCTTTCATGCAGGCTTTTCCCCCTCATGCCGTATCTCACCGATGATGATCTTGTTGAGCTGCGCCTCGACCTGAAGGGGATGAACATCTGCCCGATTGCACAAAAAACCGATGATTACATCATTGATGATTCATTTATTGATGCCGGCTATGATGCCCTTGAAGTACTGGTTGGAGATGATGAGGTTCTCGAGTTTATCTCTCTCCTTTCTGATGATTATGACGCCATGAGCCGGCTGATTTAAAAGTTCGACTAGTGAATTTTTATTGACATTTTAGTCTACCTTGTTAAACTTAACACCGTTAATTGGTGGAGGGTTACATGGATATATTTAATAAAAACATAAACAGAAGAGACTTTCTCAGGATTACCGGAGCGGCTGGTGCCGCCATGGCATTACCCCAGGTAACAGGATGCAGCAGCGCGAATCTGCGCAATGTCCCGGAAATAGACTATCGCGGTGAATCCGCCTTTATCAACTGCAGAGTAATAGATGTTAAAAGCGGACAGGTAAAGGGTAAGCAGACTATAACCGTGAAGGGAAAAGTGATACAGCGAATCGGCGCTGATGTTCCGGTTCCACCGGGTGCGACTGTCGTGGATATGAAAAATTCCTATATAATTCCGGGATTCATTGACACCCATTGCCACACAACGGTTTCTCCGGTATTTTCTTTTCAGGTCTCTGATCTTTTCAAACACCTTGAACAGCAGAAGCGTCACTATGAGCTCTGTATTGAATCGGGCATTACCACGGTTCGTGATGTCGGCGCCTTTCCCGGTTCCCTTCACGGCTTTATAAAGGATATCGAAAAGGGAAAGCTGAAAGGCCCACGGGTCACCTACTGCAACAGCATGCTCAATGTAGCCGGGGGACATCCTGATACCGATCCATCGGATATTAATATTTTTGCCAAACCGGCATCACTTTTCATCGGCATGGTCATGACTAATTTTAAAGACACAGAAGAGTTGAAGGAAGTTATACGGGAGAATGCCGAGGGGGCTTCTTTTCTAAAAATTACCGTTGATAACAAGTCAGTCTTCTGTAGAAAAAAAGATATCCCTGTTTACAGTGATGAGCAGTTAAAGCATATATTCGATTTCGGCCAGAAGCGGAGTCTTCCCGTATCAGCTCACTGTCACCGAAAGTGGGGTTTTGACCGGGCGATACAGTATCCCCTCAACAGCTTTGAGCACATTGTATCTGACGCGACCCTGAGTGATGCTGAAGTCGAACTGATGGCAAAAAAGAAAACCGCCATTGTCCCCACCATGACTGTCGGTCAGGCCTACCTGATGGAAGAGGCCTGGGATGTGCTCCCCGGGGCTTACAAAGACGACTTCACCCTGAATGAAATTAAGGAGCGAAACCGCTACCTGAAGAATGAGGCAAAGGATCACTGTAACCATCATTTACATCGTCAGAATGTTGAGTACCTGAAGTACTATAAAACCCTGGGCAGGGATAAGCTGTGGGAAAGCAAAAAGTTTCTCGTTAACCCTGATCTCTATTTCGGCATGATAAACCATGGAAGCAAAAATTTAAAAAAGATGCGTAAAGCGGGAATACTTATCGGATGCGCCATTGACGCGGGAATGCCCTTCAGTTACTTCGGGGGCCTCTACCGGGAATTTGAACTCTACAGCAGAATAGGTTTCTCCAACCTGGAGATACTTCAGAGTGCTACAATTAATAATGCCCGTATCGCAGGGCTTGAAGACCGGATCGGAAGCCTCGAGCCGGGAAAATATGCAGACCTGGTTTCTTTTAAAGAAAATCCTCTGAAAAATATTAAGGTATGCCGAAGACCTGAACTGGTTGTCCGTGATGGAAAGATACTTCACAGCCGAAGGCCTCTGAATGTTGACAACCAGGGAGGGAGAATCTCATAGCGGCTAATCCTGCTGCATCATTACCTGAAAAAGAAGGGTTTTTGATCGAAAGGTGATATTAAAATAATGCTCGAGAAAAAGGGCACAATAATAGGTGAGGTGCGAAACCGAATGGTCTTCACAGAGTTCTCTTTTTATATCGTGAAATTTTTCAACAAGGCAGGCCCTGATAAAAGTTAAATGTGAAAGGCCCATGAGATGGTCATAATCAGGGGAGCAGGCGCCGCAGAGAAGTCCAAGGTCAACCGGGGCAAGGGTAAATTTTTGAAAGGAAGTAACTCCACATGAACGGCAGCGCTCCAGATCAGGGAGTATCCCGTGAAGGCGCAGCAGGTGGATAAGAAAAAAGGTTAAAAGGTGCAGGGGGAACTCGGTCTCTTCCAGGGCCACGATACCTGAAGATAAAAGATTAAAAAGGTTGATGTCCTGGTCATCAAAACCGCTGGTCCTGTCGACTACTTCAAGCATGAAAGAGAGAAAAATGATTCGGTTGTAATCTTTTCTGAGCTGATGATGGAAACGCTGTGTTGAAAATTCCCGGGCCGTTCCTGAATCGGCACCTTCGCGGCGGTAAAAATCGAGGGCTATGAAGGATCCCGGCTCTGTGGCACTCAGGGGCCGTGACCTGGTTTTCTTGATGCCTTTAAAAATTATTGTAATCTTGCCGAATTCCCGGGTCATGACGCGGCTCATGACATCCGCTTCGCCGACAACGGTAGAAGAGAGAACTATTCCGTTCCCCTTGCTTAGAGACATGCTACCTGGTTTTCCGTACCTGTTTTATAACTATCCGGCTGATAACGGTTCCATTGATATCCTTGATCTTATAAGTGAAACCATCTTTGACAACTTCATCATCTTTTTTGGGTACCTTGCCGAAAATATCAAATACATATCCGCCAATGGTGTCAAAATCATCGGTTGGAAGATTCTGGTCAAAGGTCTCATTGAAATCAGTAAGGGGAAGCCGTGGATCCAGTTCAAAGGTATTTTGATTTATCCGTTGTATTTCAGGAGGTGTTTCTGTATCAAATTCATCGTTAATTTCACCGACAATTTCTTCAAGAATATCCTCAAGGGTTACAACTCCGGCTACACCACCGTATTCATCTACAACGATGGCAATGTGAAGGTTTCTTTTTTTAAATTCAAAAAGAAGTTCATCAAGGGGCATTGTCTCGGGAACAAAATAAGGCTCATGGAGCAGTTTCTTTAAATTAAACTTTTTGCTTTTACTTGGCTTCTCAAGAAGAATTTTAAGCAGGTCCTTCGCGTAAATGATACCAATGATATTATCTATTGTGTCTTCAAAGACGGGAAGCCGTGAATGGCCTGCTTCATAGACAAGCTTAACCAGGGGTTGAAGCTCAATGTCTGATTCAATAGCCACGATATCTACTCGCGGAATCATGATTTCCCGGACGTTTTGATCAGAGAGATGAAAAACTCCCCGAATCATATCTTTTCGGGGTGTGTCGAGACTTTCGTAAGCTCGTGAGTTATACTGCCGGGTGCCGGTTCTCTTTCTGCCTTTTGTGAAGAGATTTAAAAAGCGTTGAAGTGAATTACTACTACCAGGGTCCGAATTTTCGGATGTCATAGCGGGGTTAATGAAACCTCTCTTGTCTTGATTTTCCGGAAAATGCATGCATGTAACCGGGAAGAAATAATACTGTTTTACAGGGCAGTTTTTGTCAACATCAAATTTGAAATTAACAGGGCAGCATTATGTTGTTACGGCTGAAAGACGGTAAATTTCTTTATTGTATCCAGCAGTTTGGTCGAGGCTTCAATCGAGCCTTTTTTAGTCAGGTCACAGTCATTGTAAAGGCTGTCTGCTATAAAACGCTTGATGGCAACATATACATCGCTACTGAGGTGAAACATAAAGGCAAAACTGTCTCTTCCATGGTCGAGGATTGTGAAGGAGGAACGGAGCAGCACCGGTTCTTTCGGTATCATGATTTTTTCACTTTTCCTTCCATTTAGTATGTCAACTTCATTGAATCGGTAGGGAATAGCCCGTCCATCTTCCCGGTTTACCGGTTCGATATGCTTTTGGGCGTAAGTTGGAGGTTCTACCATCAGATGAGTCCGGTTTCCGTCGGTTTTAAAGGTGACACCATCCTTGTCTCTGTATATATCTTTGACATTTCTATATGCGGTCACTTCATAGATTGCATACTGTGAGCCTTCGAAAAAGCCGCTGACTATAAATCCCCCATCGGGAGGAATGGTTTCTGAAAGGTATGCTTTTACCAGTTGTGTTGCTTTTGCCATAATATTATCCTTGATTAATAGGAAGCTTAAAAAATATATGTTACCTGTTGATTGTTTTAAATAGTATATGACTTAATTATTGAAAATCAATAAAAAAATTGTATTTATTTCTTTTAAAAAGGCTGTATTGAGTCCCCCGGGCAGGGGGCTCACATGTCAGTCTTACGGGTTTATCCGTACCAAAAAAACAAGCAGGCAGTTAGTTGACATCATGAAAGAATTTTTTACTAATCCTCCCCGCATAATAGCAGATAATGGCGCTGTGCCGGGGCTTCCACCGGGGAGCATAGAAGCCGTTGAAAAAGCCTTTGAAATGGGAGCCGATTGTGTATTTTTGACCATCAGGCTTACTGCTGACCGGGTGCCCCTGGTTGCAATTGATCCTGAAGTAGCGGGTCCCCATGGAGAAGAGCTTATTGTGGCCGAAAGTGAGCTGGCAGCCATTATGAAAGGCGATGCGGCATACTATTATCCAGACAGGGAAGGGACGAGTTTTCCTCTTCGGAGCAGGGGGATCACATATTGCTCTTTAAAAGATATGTTTTTCAGGTTTCCAGAAAGGAAGTTTGTTCTTGATCTGGCCGATACCTCGGATGTTCTGACCGAAGAAGTACTTAAGCTCCTCAGTGAGTATAACAGCACCAATCGAATCATCATCTCATCAGTTAACGCAGGTACTCTTAAAAAGATACGTAAAAAAATGCCTGCAGTTGCGACAACCCTTTCTTCAATGAGTATTATCGGGGCCTATTTCCTCTACCGCGCGGGTCTTCTTTCCCTGAAAAAGAACTTTGCGGGAGATGCCATGTTTATACCTGAATCTATCGGTCTTTCGTACATGGGCAACAGGGTTTTATTACAGGAAATGAAAAAACGTAAAAAGGCTGTGTATGTCTGGAACGTGAAAACAGAACAGGAAATGTCACGACTTACCGATATCCATATAGACGGGTTTATTACCAATAGTCTTCAGGAGCTGTTAAAACTCCTGGAGAATCGAGATCAATAAAAGGAATCATCTCCCATGAAGAAACAACTCCTGGCTTTGTTTTTTGTTACCGCTGCTGTTTTGCCTCTTCTCTCCGGCGATAAAACTATTTATGATGCCGCAGAAACAAATGATATTCCTGCAATTAAGGCTCTTATTGAGAAAGGAGTCGATACCCGGATAAAAAATGCCCGGGGGTTTACCCCTGAGGAATGTGCCCGGAGTAAGGGGAGCAGTAAAGCGGCAGATTTTCTCAAGAGCATCAGGTATAAGAAGTATTCCAGCGGCAGTACCTATACCGGTCAGATGAAAGGTGTCCGGGAGCATGGCTGGGGGGTCTTAAAAATGTTTAACGGCAGCCGGTACAGCGGAGAATTCAGGAGAGGAAGTTTTCACGGCCTCGGTTACTGGTACTACAGCACAGGAAAGGGTTATGCCGGTGAATTCAGAAATAACCAGTTCCATGGGAAAAATGAACTCTTTGAAGAGAAAAAGGTTCATAAACCAGACAGCTACGGGGAAACCCAGTTGTACCAGTCTGCACGGCGCGGCAGACTGACCCAGGTGCGGCTTCTCCTTGAGCGGGGGGCTGATGTTAATATACTCAGCAATCAGAAACAGACCCCCCTCCACTTTGCCGCTTTTGAAGGATTTCTTTCAATCGCTCAAATACTTATCAAGCATGGTGCTGTTATCAGCCCTGTCGACCGCGATGGTATGACACCCCTGCATTTTGCAGCCGACAGCGGGAAAACAGCCATGGTCCGCCTTCTTCTTGAGGGGGGAGCTTTAGTCAATGCGAGAAACAAGCTGGGAGTGACGCCATTGATGCATGCTGTCTACCGTGACAGCGATGAAGCAGTAAAGGTTCTGCTGGGAAATGGAGCCCGTCCCGCCATGAGAGATTTTAACGGCAGGCGTGCCATTGATCATGCAAAAATTTTGAAGAGTTACCAGAGTCTTCGTATACTGCGAAACTATAAAGCACGATAGCCGCATTTACTTCCTTTATCATTTTATCAGAGCCACTTGGAAGGCATCTCCTCATGGGTATACGTGGAGATATACTCCATGGCGGCATCTGAATTTTCTGCCGTATGTATAAGCCTGCTGTTTTCCTTAATCATAAAATTTTCTTTGAGCATACGGTCACGCAGTGCAATGAGCTGATCATAGAAACCTGCTGTGTTAATAAGTACCACGGGTGCCTGCACCATGCGGAGTTGTTTCAGGGTGGTAATCTCAAGGAGTTCTTCAAGGGTGCCAAAGCCTCCCGGGAGGGCGATAAAGGCTGATGAGCGTTCTTCCATGATTTTCTTCCTCTCACGGAGGTCCCTGGTCAGGATCAGCTCATCTGCATTGTTGTTGCCGATGCCCCGTTCATGAAGGCTTTCGGGCAGTACAGCAACTACCTGCCCGCCATTGGCGGCGACCGTATCTGCAAGGAGACCCATGAGGCCGATTGAGGCCCCGCCGTAAATAAGGGGCTGCCCCGATTTGGCTATAAGCCTTCCGAGGTGTTCTGTTTCCCTGTGATAGATTTCCGGTGTTGATGAGCTTGATGAGCAGTATACGCAGATGCCTTTTTCCATGGTTTCCTCATTTTTCCCATCATCCTTTTGATAGCCCGGGGTTTAAACCCCGGGCTATCAAAAGGATGATGGAGGGTATCCAATGAGGCGTAATGTATCCACCCATTGTATATCAAGCAAAAAAAATAAACTTCCTATCAAAAAAAATTCATATTTCAGACCTGTAATTCGTTTATCCGGTAACAGGGGAGAAATCCCGAATAAAAAAGTTTAAGGAGTAGTCTATGCAGAATTACACAACCGCAACAATTGAAGGTCATGTTACCCATGAACCGATCATAAGGGAGACCAAAACCGGCAAGTCTATCTGCAGTTTTTCCCTGGCGGTGAATCACTTCACCAAGGCAGAGGAGAAGCCGAAGGTTTCATTTATCGACGTTGAGACATGGGACAAGCTGGCGGATATCTGCGGTCGTAATGTTTCCAAGGGAAAGCGTCTTATGGTCATCGGCCGTCTGAGACAGGACCGGTGGGAAGGAGAAGACGGAAAGAGCCGCTCAAAGATCAAGGTTGTGGGAACAGAGGTTCGTTTTCTAGAATCGATGAAACCGGCAACCAGTGAAGGTGAAATCCAGAAGGCTGCCAATGGATAGAGCCGTGCTGAGGGCGGCATGAAGCTGTGCCGCCTTCAGATTTTTATTTAAGCCTCTTTACCCAGGGCCAGAAGGGCGCCCCCCAGCACACTGCTTTGATCAATATGGTCAATTGAAAACTGCTGGTACATGACGCCCAGAGAGGCGAGAGCCTCGGAAACATGCTTTCGGTATTTCCATCCCTTCCAGAATAAACTTCCTTCTATTAAAATATTCAGGTGATCTGTTTCAAGATAGTCAAATATTGCGGCAATCTGCACCGCCGCGAAGGTCGCGGAGCGCTTCAGGAGTTCCCGGGCAAGGTCCCCTGCGGGGCCCGAATTATGATCTGCAAGGCTGTCGAGTTCTACGGTTGAGGCAATGGTTTTCAGGCCCAGTTTGAGCTTATCGTTATAGAAATTAAAATGCCGGTAGAGATAGGCACCGGATATCTCCTTTTCCCAGAGCTGTTTTCCCCGGTCTTCGAGGCCTTCGTCAATTGCAGCGCATGAATCAGTGACCTGAAAGGAGCTGAAGTTTCCTGATTCAAGGTTCACCAGGGTGGTGTTATCAAGAAAAAAGCCGAAGTTGAAACCGGTGCCGATGACACCCCCGGCGAGTCCCGTGGGATGATACTTTTCGAGCCCCGAGAGAATCAGGCATACCGTGTCGTTTGCCGTAGTTATTTCGACCTTTTGGCCCCGGGTTGCGAGAAGATGTTCTTCGAGGAGGCGGCCCACTTCATGGCCCACGACGCCCGAAAAGGTATGCTCTTTCGTCGCTTTAATGAGGCGTCCATCAAGGCGGCCGTCTCGAATAACCGGTTCCATCGGATAGGCGAAATTTAGCCCGATCAGGTCAGCGTTTTCAGGTATGTGGGCCGTTATATATGGAAGAAAGGTTCCACTATTATCAAATACCGGCAGGGATTCTTCATGGATATCAGAGAGCTCAACGCCCCGGGGAGTCTTTACCCCGTCAGCGGAGACGCAGTTGCTTCCTCCGATGACAATTATCCGGGCAGTGGTTTTTTCAGCATTGCCTGTGCTGCTGATCTCATGGCGGGCAAAGGCAAGGCTGGTCTTTTTGCCGGCGGCGGCATCGGTGAATTCCGCAACAAGGCTGCGGCGTATCTCCTGGAGCGTGTCGATAGTGTATTCCTGAATCAGGTTCATAGGTGACTTCCTTTTTGGGGTATGAAAATGTAATTGACTCACGTGTCACTTTGTGTCAAGGATATAATAAAAAGTTGAAAGTTACAAGTGAAAAGTTGAAAAGGGGGGGGGCGGGTCATTGAGGACGTCCCGGATGATGTAATTTAAAGTAGTAAAAAAAGCTGACAGGACATGTATCACAATGACAAAACCTGAAACCTTCGACTCATGGCCTCAAAAATATGAGTCATGGTTTACCACGCCTCTGGGCAAATTGGTGCTGGAATATGAAAAGAAGCTTATTCTCGAAATGGCGCCCCCGGTATCGGGCGAAAGGCTTCTCGACGCGGGATGCGGTACGGGTATATTTACTTCCCTCTACAGCGCTGCGGGGTCCCGGATAACGGGCCTCGACTTAAGTCTGCCGATGCTGAATTACTGCAGGGGTAAACTTCCCGACGCTGGGCTTCTCCAGGGGAATATGCTTGAACTTCCTTTCAAAAACGATCATTTTGACACGGTCATTTCAGTTACCGCCCTTGAATTCATTGAAGACGCCGCATCGGCTCTTGATGAGCTTTTCAGGGTAACCCGTCCCGGTGGAAGAATACTGATTGCCACCCTTAACAGTCGGAGCTCATGGGCGGCTCAACGCACAGAAAAAGCGGCGGACGAAGGAGGACTCTTCAGCCGGGTCTGGTTTCGCTCACACCATGATCTGGAATCGCTTCGTCAGGAACCCTGCCGTACCGCGACTGTGGTGCATTTCAATCGAAATGAGGAAGCTGAAAAAGCCCGTGAAATAGAGAAGGCTCGTGAAGGCTCACCTGAAGGCGCCTTTGCCGCAGCTCTTTGGGAAAAGCCTGTATCTTCTGCTCAGTTCCCATCAATACATAATAATTAACTTGAAACATTCCTTAAAATGTATATAATTCTATAGTGTCTTTATGTATAAGGAGGTCACTTTATGTATGTTTTATGGAAGGACATGCGTCTGAGCCGAAAGATTTTAATCCCCGGAATACTGATCATTTTTGTATTTTCCCTGTTTATCGTTCTTTATATCCTCCCTGTTATGAAGTTCAGTCTACTGAAAGAAAAGAGAGCTAAAATAAAAGCGGTAATTGATGTTACTGTAACCTCTATCGAAAAGCTTGATAAAAATCACAAAGCAGGAAAACTGAGCCTTGAAGCGGCACAGACACTTGCCATGGGCCAGGTGAAAAATCTTAAATACGGGCCGAAGAAGGAAGACTATCTCTGGATTAATGACTCCCATCCACGGATGATTATGCACCCCTATGTTGAAAAACTTAATGGGAAAGACCTTTCTGACTACAAAGATAAAGAGGGAACTCTTATGTTTGTCGAAATGGCAAAGGTCTGTAAAGCAAAGGGAGAGGGATATGTTCCTTACATGTGGCAGTATAAAAAAGAGAAGAGAGTTGTACCGAAGATTTCCTTTGTAAAACTGTACGAGCCATGGGGCTGGATTATTGGTACAGGAATTTACATCGAAGATGTTGAACAAGAAATTCGGGCAATGTACACCAATGTGATCATAGTTCTTTTGATTATAGCGGGCATTTTCTCGGGAATTATCTATTTTATCGTCAGAGGTATCGTAAAACCTGTGGACGCCGCTCTTGCGCTTGCCGAGCAGATGGCCCGGGGCAACTTAACCTCAACCATCGAAGTCACCGGAAAGGATGAAACCGGTAAGCTTACCGCTGCCATGAAGAACATGCAGGATAAACTGAAGGGAGTTATAGCAGGCATCCAGGAGAGCGCCGATACACTTTCTATTTCTTCAGATGAGATAAATGCAACCTCTCTGGGGATGAGTCAGACAGCCAATGAGCAGGCGGCGAACGTCGAAGAAATATCCTCATCGATGGAAGAAATCGGGGCGCTGGTTACCCAGAACACCAGCAACACAAAGGAAACCGACACCATTGCCCAGAATACATCACAGAATGCCGAGGATGGCGGAAAGGCTGTTTCGGAAACCCTCGATGCGATGAAACAGATTGCTGATAAAATAAGCATTATCGAAGATATTGCCTACCAGACCAATCTTCTTGCTCTTAACGCGGCAATAGAAGCGGCGCGGGCTGGAGAGCACGGCAAGGGCTTTGCGGTAGTCGCTTCTGAAGTCAGAAAACTCGCTGAAAAAAGTCAACATGCGGCCCAGGATATCAGCAATCTGGCGGGAAGCAGTGTCTCAATCGCCGAAAGGGCCGGAGGCCTTCTTGAAGAGATTGTGCCGAATATCCAGAAAACCGCCGGTCTGATACAGGAAATTTCAAACTCATCGGAAGAACAGGATATTGGGATATCTCAGATCAACAGCGGCATGGAACAGCTGAACATTGTGACTCAGGACAACGCATCCTCAGCTGAGGAGCTTGCCTCAACTTCAGATCTCTTGAAGAATCATGCCGCCAACCTGACTCAGCTGGTTCTCTTCTTTAAAATTGAGGAGGATGCGCTGGGCAAAGATACGGCTGCTCTTGAGTATACTGACAGCTGAGAGACGGGCATCTTTTCATGAAATAAGAGAGGAAGGGACTTGACAATTCCCGGCGAAGCGGCAAGTTTGAATCAGAGGTTATTGATGGAAGTTAAGAGATTCAGAAAACTTGTCAGAGAGCTGAAGAAGAAAGAGACCCTTCCGTATCTGGTATCAGATCTGACCAATATAAAGTACCTTACCGGTTTTTCCGGGAGTCATGCTCTCCTGATAGTCGGGGAAGTTAAATCATATTTCATGTCCGATGCACGCTACGAGGAGTATGCCCGTTCCATTTTGCCCAGAGGCGTTGAGTTTATTCTTCAGAAAGAAGATATCAACAATCATATAAAAGCGTCCCTCAAGCAGATGGGAGAGAAGTCACTCTATCTTGAAGAGCATTCTCTCATGCTTTCTCAATATTTTGACCTGAAAAAAAAGCTGCGGGGCATCAAGGTTCACCCCGGGGGCAATGAAGTCAATGTGCTTCGTATGGTGAAGAATGACGAAGAGATCGATGTCATCAAGCGAGCCGCAGCTGTTACCGACCGGTGCGTGAAGCACCTTGTCTCAACGGTTAAGCCGGGAATGACAGAGTGGGATGTGGCCGTTGAGATCGAATACTTCTATCGGACCAATGGATGCCGAAAAAGCTCTTTTGATTCTATCGTCGCCTCAGGTCCCGGATCATCGATGCCCCACTATGAAACTTCCATGAAAAAAAAGATAAGGGAAGGGGAAGTTCTTCTCGTCGATATGGGGTGCACCCTTGATGGCTATAATTCAGACTTGACAAGAACCTTCTTTGTTCGTAGCATTGACCCGCTTATTGAAAAAATCTATCATGTTGTCAAAGAAGCGCAGCAGCGGGCCGTGGAGTCCGTAAAGCCCGGAATTACCACCGGGAAGCTCGACAGCATCGCCCGCGATATTATATCAGAAGCAGGATATGGTGAAAATTTCGGCCACTCTCTTGGCCATGGTCTTGGTCTTGAGGTTCATGAAATTCCGGCCTTGAGGACAGGGGGCGATTTGCGGCTGAAAAAAAACATGGTTGTTACCATCGAGCCGGGTATCTATCTTCCCGGCCAGGGCGGCGTCAGAATAGAAGACATGGTTCTTGTCACAGGAAAGGGACCTGAAATATTAACAAAGGCAACAAAAGAACTACAAGTAATATAGAGGTTATCATGATTAGCTGTAATGACTTTAAACGCGGTACCACCATCAAACTTGACGGAGAACTTTTCTCTGTTGTTGAATTCCAGCATGTGAAGCCGGGAAAGGGCGGTGCCTTTGTACGAACTAAACTTAAAAATGTGAAAAAAGGGACTGTGGTTGATAAAACCTTCAGGGGGGCTGAAAAAGTTGAAGATGTCCGCCTTGAGCGCCGGCCTATGCAGTATCTCTATGATGAAGGTGACTGCCTTGTGTTTATGGACACCGAATCATACGAGCAGGAATCTATACTCAAAACAGCCATTGGCAACGCGATCAACTATCTGAAAGAAGAAGATATCGTTGATATCACCTTCTACCAGGAAGAACCTGTAACCATCGATCCTCCTGCGTCAGTTGTTCTCAAGGTTACCTATGCTGAACCGGGAGCTAAAGGAGACACGGCAACCAATGTTCTCAAACCAGTAAAGGTTGAAACCGGCGCTGAGATCCGGGTACCCCTTTTTATCAATGAAGGCGATCTGGTTAAGATTAATACCGAAACCGGTGAGTATATTGAAAGGGTTAAGCAGTAATGAGTTTCTTCGCCCTGGTCAGTGCATGGATCAATGAGCACCCGGGACAGGCCCTGGGGGCACTTTTCGGGTTTGTTATTGGTCTGCTGATCTTGATATTTGGGCTTTTAAAAACTTTTCTGGTAATAGTTCTTTCTGCCATCGGATTTATCATCGGAAAAATCTTCGATGATAAAATTGACCTTTTTGGAGACATCAAGGGTCTTTTTCGGAGGAACAGGCGTGACCAGTAGTCGTAATGTACTGAGCCTGATTCTCCATGCCTCATAGAAAAAGCACCTACAGTACCGGAAGACTCCTGAGGGATGTCTTTCGGGCTTATAAAAAGAAAAAGTATGGTGACGCTGAAACCATACTTGAAACCATTCTTGAAAATCAACCAAAAGATCCCTATCCTTATTTTCTGCAGGCGGTACTCTGTCTTTTTCTGGATCGCTTCAGCGGCACCCATAACATGCTCGACCGCATTGAGATAATCGACGGTGATTATGCACCGGCAGTGCAGCTCAGAGCCTTTATGATGATGAAGGCGGCAACCACAAGAGAGCAGGCCATCTCAGTATATGCTGACCGAATCAGAAAATATCCCGAAGACAAGTCACTTCAGAAGGGCCTCAGGAGTCTCCAGAATACCGATGATTTTTCTACCTTTCAGAAACATGTCCACCTGAAGCATTTTGTAACGGTACCGTCGCCGCCAAAAAATATTCGCGATGATTTCAGTAAGCCCCGGCGCACCGCGGCATCGGGAAAAAGACGGTCAAGGGAGCGGGTTACACCCCGGCGAACTTTAAAGCTTAAACTTCCTCTCTCAATTATTTTTGTTTCAATTTTTGTGGTTGCTCTTTCCTGGGGTGGATACTTTTTCTTTAAGAAATTCAGGACTGAGAAACTTCAGGGTGACCGGCACGTTGAAACCCTTGCCTCGGTGGAGCTTCCGACCAGCGACTACCGGCTTCTGAATCGTATTAATCGTAAACGTACCCCGGAGTTTTATACTTCTCCACAAGCGGTAAAAAAAGACTTTAACCGTTCACGGCATTTTATAAAAAAGGGGCGCTACAATGAGGCCGTTTTGATTCTGAACCGGATCTATAATTCTAATGCCACGTTTCCGGTGCGGGAAAAATCTGATTTTCTGATACGCTTTATCATGGACGTTGAGCATCGGAGTTATGAAAGCGTGGCGCCTTTGAAACTGAAAGAAAAATCCTGGCTCTACCGGGGCTGGGGCATTCGTTTCAGGGGGAAGGTTACCAACCTGAAACAGACTCATGCCGCCGGGAGCTTTACTCTTTTGATAAACCATCGTGAAAGTGAGGTCTTTGACGGCATTGCCGATGTTTTTTTTAAAGGAAGAAATGCCGCCCTGAAGAATGGTGCCATGGTAACCGTTGACGGCCTCTTCGCGGGCCCCATCGGCAAAACCAGCAACCTTTCGGTTACTGCTCAGGACATCCGTGGGAAAGTAGAAAGTATCAAGTAACAAGTTGAAAGAAAGGCGTACTGTTTTCTAATCAGATTCTTTTTCTGGGTTACGGCGGTATATATCTGCCATTTTTTTAAGCTTTTTTGAATGTTTTTCTGTAAGGCAGTCAGCTGTTAGTTTAAAACGCCAGTTTCCCTTTATTGTTCCCGGGGTATTCATTCTGAAGTTTTTTCCATATCCGGGGATATCCTGGGCTGGAATAATTACCATGGCGGCAGTTGACCTGAAAGCTGCCCGGGTCAGCTGCATATGCATATCATCGAAGTCACTGTTCCCCAGGTATTCCATGATATATTTTTGTGTCTCTTCGTCTATGTCTCCTTCATAAAACCAGCCATTGGTCGTATTGTTGTCATGAGTACCCGTATAGAGAATGGTGTTTTTATTTTCAATGTTGTGAGGAAGATAGCTGTTTTTATTATTTCTGTCAAAGGCGAAGTGAAGTATCTTCATGCCGGGAAATTCATACCGGTCCCGCAGGGCCTCGACTTCCGGTGTGATTATCCCCAGGTCTTCGGCGATGAGGGGAAGATCGCCCAGGTCATCTTTAAGACGGTCAAAGAGCAGGGTGCCGGGGCCCGATTCCCATGTTCCCTTTACAGCCGTTGGCTCATCGGCGGGAATTGCCCAGAAGGACTCAAAGCCCCTGAAGTGATCAATGCGGAGCAGATCAACAAGCTTTTCAAGATGGCTGATTCTGCGTCGCCACCAGCTGTAGGTTATTTCATTGAGACTCTCGTCTCTGTTCAGCCACCGGTAAAGAGGGTTCCCCCAGCGCTGCCCCGTTTCACTGAAATAATCCGGCGGAACTCCTGAAACAGAGGAAGGTCTTCCTGTTTTATCATCGAGCTGAAAGATTTCCCGGTGACTCCAGGCGTCAGCCCCTTCAAGGGAGACATAGACCGGGATATCACCTATTATCTCAATGCCTTTATTGTTGCAGTAGCTTTTAAGTTTCTTCCACTGGTTAAAAAAAGTATATTGGAGAAATTTTTGAAAGCGGATTTCTTCTCTATGGTACCCTGCCGCGTCTTCAAGGGCCCCGGGGGATCTTTCTGCCAGGGGCTCCGGCCATTTCTGCCAGTCATCGGTGTTGTGTTTTTCAGTCAGAACCGAAAAGAGGGCGTAATCATCGAGCCAGTACGATTCTTCGAGGCAGAACTTTTCAAAGGCAAGGGTCTCAGGCTCTGATGCGCCTTGGGAAAAATTTTCCGCGGCTTTTTTTAATACCGGAAGTCGTTTCGGTAGAATTTTTTCAAAGTCTACATGATTCTTTTCTGTAAGCGTATCTTGCTTTAACTTCCCCCTGAACCACGATTCTTTTGAAAGTTCATCGATGCTGATAAGATTGATGTTCCCCGCAAAGGTAGAATTCGAGGTGTAGGGCGAGCAGGCGTGCACCATGGAAACCGGCCCCAGGGGTAGAATCTGCCAGTACGAGGCGCCTGATTTTTCGAGAAAATCCACAAAGCGGTACGCCTCCTCTCCCAGGGTTCCCATACCGGAACTCCCCGGGAGGCTGGTTATATGCAGCAGTATGCCGTAGGAGCGTTTCAGTTTCATTGTTTCATGGTCTTCATAATCGTAAGAAGCTCTTTTAACTGCTTAAGTTCTTCGCCATATTGTTTCCAGTTGCCGGTTCGCAGGGACTGTTCAGCACGGCCGTAATGACGCAGCGCTTTGCCGGCGAGGTCTTTTAAGCGTTCGGAGTAGGTTCCTGCCTGATTTTCCTCAGAGCTCATGGTATAGGCGCCCTTGTAGAAGATTTTTTCTATGGCCGAGGCGAGATCCTTTTCCATGATAATCTTATCGGCAAATGAGACGATTACCCGTTTCAGCTCTGGCATCTCACTCGATTCAGCCTTCAGGTAGAGGGGCTCAATGTAGAGGATAGATTCTTCAATCGGTATTGCCAGCATATTTCCGCGGATAACGCTCGAGCCCTTCTGGCTCCAGAGGGTCAGCTGTTTTGAAATCTCAGGATCCTGGTCGATGCGGGCCTCAATCTGCAGGGGACCGTAACTCAGCTTCTCTTTCGGGAGAGTGTAGAGTTTAAGCTCACCGTAATTCGGCATGTCGCACTTCGCTACCAGAAAGGAAATCATGTTGTTTTTCTTGTAGGGTGTAAAGGGCATTATGAGGATAAACTCATCCTGTTTTTCATCAGGAAGATTGGTTACCAGGTAGTAGCTTCTCACATACTCTTCACGGCTTTCGTATATTTGTTTTGGAAAATGCCAGGCGTCTTCCTTGTTATAAAAGACATTCGGATCGGTCATGTGATAATCAAGAAGCATTTTTGACTGAACCTGAAAGAGAGCATTGGGATAGCGTATGTGTGTCTGCAGGTCTTTCGGCATGGATTCGAGTTTCTTGAAAAAGCCGGGAAACATTTTGTCATAGGCCTTAATGATGGGATCTTTTGTGTCGGCCATGTAGTAGTTCATCGTACCATTGTAGGCATCAACCGTGATCTTGACACTGTTTCTCACATAGTTGAATTTATATGCGCCCCGATTGCCAGCCCGATAGGGTGTTGAATAGGGGAACTGTTTTGAGGTTGTAAAAGCGTCGATAACCCAGAAGAGTTTTCCCTCTGAAATAACAAGATAGGGATCATCATCGATGTCAAGAAAGGGGGTCAGTGTAGAAACCATCTTTGAAACATTTCTTTTGTAGAGGATTCGACTTTTATTACTGATGCTGTCAGATATAAGAAGATTGATATCCTTGAAAGAAATTGCAAAGAGGAGGCGTTTAAAAAAACTGTTTATCCGGGTGCCTCCCTTTCCAGCATAAGTCGTATACTTATTATCATCACCAGATGGGTAATCGAATTCACCCGGCTTAATATCTGTTCCGGTAATAACATATTCGTTTTTGTGCTCACCATAGTAAATTTCCGGTCTGTCAAGATCTATCGGTATATCCATTTTCGGTGGGATGTCATAGATCAGCATCTCAGGTTGTCCCTCGGTAGTGACCTTGTCAACCCGGCTCAATACGGCCCCGTAGCCATGAGTATAAATAAGATGGGAATTCTGCCAGGTCTTACTGTTTCCCGGCAGGCGGTCTATTGAGAGTTCTCGCGCCGAGAGATTAACGGCAATTTTTCGACCTTCCAGGGTGTAGCGGTCAACGTCTATATCATTAAAGAAATAATAGGGTTTTAGTTCCTGTAGCTGCTTATAGGTCTGCTTCAGGGGGCGCCAGTCCCAGAGACGGATATTTTCAATAGTATTCTTGTTCTTTCGAATATCCTGGTAAGTGAGATTTTTCTTGTTGGCAAAGGGGATTTCTTTGACCCGGTCGATGTCATAACCGAGACGGGTGAATTTAATGTTATGAGAAATAAAGGGCTTCTCTTTTTCAAGTTCATTGGGATCAACAACAAAGCGCTGCTGCAGAGAAGGGTACACTGTCCCAATGAGGATATAGGCGGGTATCAGAGCGGCCATGACGATGAGGGGAAGTTTAAAGCTTCTTTTAAATACATTAAAGAAAAGCAGTCCCGCTGCAATGAAAGAGAGTGCCATTGCCACATTATAAGCCAGAAGGTTGGCGTTTACCGCAGTATATCCGGCACCGTAAAACTTTCCGATTTTTGAAAAGAGAAGGTCATAGGCCTCAAGGCGATAACTGAAACCGAAAAGAATGACCAGTAATCCCAGAAGTATTGAAATGTGGGCCCGGGAAAAGAGAGACAGTTCGATTCGTGTATTTCCGAAGAAAATTCCTCCATTGAGAAAATGAAAAATAACAGAAAAAACCGTAACGATAAGCAGTGCCGACATGAGCCAGTGGTAGAGAAATTTATAGAAAGGAAGTGAAAATACAAAAAAGCTGAGATCCAGGCCGAAAATCGGATCTTTTGGAAACCCCTCAAATGGAACACCATTGGTGTACATCAGGTACTCTTTCCAGTATGCCGAAGCGGCAGACCCCATAATAATGCCGACAACAATAACACCAAGGGCCAGAATAATAAAGAGGGCCCGCCGTGGAGATCCAAGAACCGGCAACTGAAGTCTATCAAGAATATTGGTTGTAAAGATTCGTCCCTTGCCGCCGAGAACCCTGATGAGTAAGAAGTTCAGAGCAAAGAGGGCCACAAAAATGATCCCGAAAATAATACTTACATTAAACTTGGTAATGAAGAGTACCCAGAAAATATCGAGCCCCTTGTTTATGTTGAACCATTCATAGTCAGTGAAAAAGGTGGCGGTGCTGCCGAGGGTAAAGTAGACAATAAAAAAGGCCGCCATTATCCAGATTAGACGTTTATTCATGGTTTATTCTCCTGTTGGTGATCGATATCTGCGGAAGGCTGTCTGTCCAGCCTTGATGTATATCAATAGTCTAAAGAAAACACATACCTCAGACAGGCAAATTTATCAACGATAAAAAATATTTTTCAACGACAAAAAGAGAGAATACAGGGGGACGGACTAAAAATTGTTTGAAGATACCTGGGAAAAAGCATATGTTAAAGGGAACCCATCATAAACATTCTGGAGCCACACATGACTGCTGTAAATATTCTCAGATCCAAGGATTTCCCTTTGAAGGAAGTTGAAAAACTGAAGGGAGACCATAAGCTCTTCGTCGTCTTTTCAACCTTCGGGGAACGGGAAGCCGACCTGATCTACGACAAGATATCCCTCGTTCATCGGAAAGCGGGAAGTTTAGTCGATAAAATCTACCTTTCACATCGGCGGGCTGGTGAAGCCCCGGAAAGAACAGAGTCCCGGGCCCGTGAAGCATGGGACGGAACGGAAGTTCTGGTTTGCAATGATTTTCCTGTCCCAGACATGGCATCTGAAAAGGGGAAGGGGGCTGATATGCGGAGAATCCTTTATCATATCAATAAAACCTCTGGCCGTGACATAGATCCTCAAAAGGTAGTCATGATTTTTCTCGACGCCGATGTGGTAGAAGAATTTTTCGGTACACACTTTATCTTGGGGCTTGCCGGGGCAGTACTAAAGGGTAACGATTTTGCCAAGGCAAGTTTCTGGCGTGAAATGGGGCGGGTTAAGAAATATGTTGCCCAGCCACTTTTCTCAAGTATAGAGCATCCCGACCTGGAGAAGCTTTCAGATCTGGCCTATCCCCTGTCAGGAGAAGTCGCGGGAACCCTTAAGTTTTTCAATACTGTTCATTTCTGGCAGATGTATGGCGTTGAGACGGGAATAAATATCGATGCCAGTCGCGGCGAATACAGGGTAGCTGATGTGAACCTGGGGCGTTATGATCATGAGCATCATGGAGATGTGGGTATTCAGAAAATGGCCTTCGGAATCATCAGAACCTACATGAAACAGCTTGAAGATTACGGCTACCTGGAATTTAAAAAAGGGGCCCGTCTCTCAGATACCTTTAAGGCTCACTTTGTTGATGAAGCGGGCTGCCGACAACCCATGGAATTCGATTTGACGGAGATAAAATACAAGCCTCTCAAAGATATTCTGTAAGCATGAAAAGGAAAAATTAGACTATTGATACCTTAAGGCTGGCACGGATGCCAGTATGGCTGGATAATATTTATAGGGCGGCGCCAGGATGGGCACTCCCCCCCGTTAAGCCTCTCTGGCGTCTGAACGCTGAGCAGGATGCTTGAGTGCCGGCGTGAAACACGATGTTTCAAAAAACGCCGGCTGAGCGCCCTTTACCCCTTTTTGTGGCGAGACAAAAAGGGCCCCCCGGGAGGGGAGAAGTTCAGGAAGTATTTAATTACCCTGAAAGGGATATAAAAAAGGGGGCATCCTTTTAGAACACCCCCTTTCGCTATACTAAAAACAATCTAAGGCTTAATAATTTTCGCAGTTAACCTCAAAGTAAGACTGTGTATGATCACAGGCGGGACATTTCGCTGGAGCTTCTGCCATGTCAGTGATATATCCACAGTTTCTGCATTTCCACTGAAGCTTCTGGTCTTTTTTAAACACCGTGCCGTCTTCGATGTTTTTCAGTAATCCCAGGTATCGTGCTTCGTGATGCGCTTCAACTGAAGCAATGTGTCTGAAAACCTTGGCTACTTCGGGGAAGCCTTCTTCATCAGCAATTTTTGCAGCTTCAGGGTAGATAACAGAATGCTCTTCGTTCTCTCCCATTGCAGAAGCCTTGAGATTTTCTGCTGTGGTTCCAATTACTCCCGCAGGGAAGGTTGCCTGGATCTCCAGGTCGCCGCCTTCGAGAAATTTAAAGAAACGCTTAGCATGTTCCTTTTCATTCTCTGCAGTTTCAAGAAAAAATGCAGCTATCTGCTCGTAGCCTTCTTTTTTCGCCTTTGATGCGAAGAAGGTGTACCTGTTCCGTGCCTGTGACTCACCGGCAAAAGATGCCAGTAGATTTTTTTCAGTTTGTGTTCCTTTTAAGCTTTTCATTCTAACCTCATAGTTTTTTAGGATCTATGGATGAGACCTGACGGCATCTTCCGTAAATCCGTAGATTCATTGTTGATTAAACCGGTTCATAGAAGCAGCGCTTGGGAGAGTGGATTTTCTCATCGGCTCTGAGCGCCTTGATGATTTTGTCTACATCCTTTTTTTCCATTTTGGCCGCATCGGCAATTTCGCCGGGACGCATAGGCTGTCCTGATGCCTTCATCGCATCAAGAACTTTTTTCTGATCGTTGTCCATTACTCAACTCCTGTATTTATAATAAGCCTTACTGCATTTTTTTAATGGATAAGGAAGTTTAGGCCTTCCAGAGGCCATGGAGATTACAGTATTCCCGGGCTGTAATGTCTCCTGAGACTCCCTTGAACTCCGCTTCCGGAGATGCCCCGGGCTCAAGGAACTGCCGCATTGATTTCCCGTCAGGAAGTATCACCTGTACCCATTCAATGAAATGCTTGTCTTCCATGGGATGGGAAACTTCCCCTACCTTTATGATCACACCATCGGCGGTTTTTTCAATTACGGGAACATGCTTTTCCGTTGCCGCGTCGGTTGTATTTTCTGTAAGAAGTTTCATCGCCTGGCCACAGCAGACAAGTTCACCGCCGCCGGCATGCACAACTTCCACCATATTTCCACACACGTCGCATTTGTATATTTCTAGTTTTTTGGTCATTTTAATTTCTCCTGTAATTTATTTTAGTTTTATTTTTCCCCTGAAGACCCGGTAGACAAAGGCGGTGTAGCCGATGACAAAGGGCATTCCGATCAGGGCAATAATAGCCATGACCTTAAGGGTCAGTTCGCTTGAAGAACCATTGTAAATAGTGATACTCATGTTGATATCGTTGCTTGCTTTGACCAGGTTCGGATAATGAACCAGTCCGGCAAGCAGCCAGAGTCCGCAGAAATTAAGTGAGGACAAAAGAAAGCTTTTGCCATCCTGGCCCTCTGTTGCGGCTTTTTGTGCCAGAAAGCTTAAAACGAAAACTGCTGCCATGGCAATCCATGCTCCCGGCTTTGTTAACGCATCACGGAGATAAACGAAAGTTAATACCACATTGAGCAGTAAAAGAACAGTAAAGGTCATCCAGATTTTTGTAGTAAGGGCACGGGCCCGTTCCTGGATTACGCCTTCGTTTTTCATTGCGGCAAAGGTGCTTCCCTGAAGAAGTATTGCCGCGAGACCAAGAAGACCGATAGCGAGAGGGAAGGGGCGCAGCAGTGTAAAAAACGAACCGGTGAATTCCATCGATCCGTCCAGCGGTATGCCTACAATTACATTGCCAAGGGCAACCCCGTAGAGGAGAGCGGGAAGAAAACTTCCTATCGTAAAAGCCCAGCCCCAGAGGGCGCGCCGTTCTTCATCGTAATAATAAAACTCCAGTGACACCGCTCTGAAAATAAGGGCAAAGAGCACCAGCATCAGGGCAAGATAAAAGCCGCTGAAAACCGTAGCGTAGGCATGGGGGAATGCCGCAAAAAGGGCACCACCGCCCGTAAGCAGCCAAACCTCGTTGCCGTCCCAGAAGGGCCAGATAGTGTCAAAGATTGCTTTCTTTTCATTTTCTGTTTTAGCAAGAAAGGGAAAAAGCGTACCGATGCCGAGATCAAATCCATCGAGAATCGCATAACCCACCAGTAGAACACCAATAAGAATAAACCAGATATTCTGAAGTATTTCTATAAATTCCATATATCTCCTCCTTAATACCTGACGTCTGCGTCTTCCGGGCCTTTCTTTATCATGGTTAAAAATATTTTCATGAAGACCAGGAAAAGGAGCAGGTAGATTATACCGAACATGATAAGAGTAAAGAGTATTTGTCCAGCGGGGACCACAACCGATGCCGCGTCGGCGGTTTTCATAATCTTCCAGACCACCCAGGGCTGCCGGCCAACCTCTGCGGCCATCCAGCCGAATTCATTGGCCAGGAGGGGCAGCGGTGAGGCGATTACCACAAGCCAGAGATAGAGCTTCGCCTCAAAGAGTTTTTTTGTTATGATGAGCAGTATGCCGAGACCTGCAATAAGGGCAAAGAGAGCACCGAGGCCCACCATGAAGTGGTAGCTGAAATAAGTCAGCAGAAGGGGAGGGCGCTCATCTTTGGGAACCTTATCGAGTCCCATAATTTCTGAATTAGGGTCGAAATCAATCATCAGGCTGAGAAGTTTCGGTACTGCTATTTCGAAGTGAGTGACTTCTTTTTCTTCATCGGGAATCCCTATGATTGACATGGGGGCTCCTTTCTGGGTTTTCCAGAGGGCTTCGAAGGCGGCCATTTTTTCAGGCTGGAGTTTCGCCACCTGGATGGAGTGCACATGCCCTGAGGCGAACTGCAATAAGCCTGCAATGATAAAAAGGCCCAGCGAGAGTTTCATCAGGGGCTGAAAATACTGCTCATACTTTTCCTTTACCAGGTACCAGGCGCTGATTCCTGCAACGAAAAGTGAGCCGGTAATCCATGCGGCGAGAACAACGTGAACATACCGATTGACCGTTGAGGGATTAAAAGCGGCATCAAAGAAACTGGTGAGGACTGCTCTTCCACCCTCAATTTTAAAACCTGCAGGAGTCTGCATCCATGAATTGGCAATGATAATCCAGAAGCCTGAAAGATGAGATGCAAAGAATACCAGAAATGCTGACAGGAGGTACACTTTTCTACTGACCTTTTCCCGGCCGAAGACCAGAATTGCTATAAATACAGATTCAAGGAAAAATGAAAATACTCCTTCTGCAGCAAGGGGAGCGCCGAAAATATCTCCTACCATCCTGGAATATTGAGACCAGTTTGTACCGAAGGAAAATTCGAGAACAATGCCGGTAGAAACTCCCATTGTAAAGATCAGGGCGAGTATTTTTACCAGGAACCTGCTTACCTTTTCAAGGATTTCGTCTTTTTTCCGGTAGTTATACGATTCGAGAAGAAAAATAATAAAAGTAAGTCCAAGGGTGAGCGGCGGGAAGAGAAAGTGAAATCCCGCAGCAAAGGCGAACTGTATTCGTGAAAGCAGCACAGCATCCATTGGTGTCTCCTTATAACGTTATGTTAGGTGTCTTAATTATGCATACTTCCCGGGAGATGTCAATCCGCGGGATCAAAAGAATCTTTGCCGACTCCGCATACCGGGCAAAGCCACTCGTCAGGAATATCCTCAAAGGAAGTACCGGGTTTAACGCCATTATCGGGATCACCAGTTTCAGGATCGTAGATATAGCCGCAGACTGTACATTCATATTTTTGCATTGTTTCCCCCTGTTTGATTATTGTAATGATTTCAAAAGTATAGGTATTACAATAGTGATTGCAAGTCAAGAATATTTTTGACTATACTAATATTAATACTAATTTTTTTGTTTGAGTCAAGGGAGTTTTTAAAAAGGTTTAAAAAGGAAGTGAGGGGGGGAGGGAGTCAGGACTGCTCAGCCCTAGTGAGCCGAACAGTTTTTGCAGATTCCTTTAAAGTAGAGATGCTTTTCCTGGACCTTATGTCCGTCAATTGTATCAATTTTAAATTTATCTCCCTTCAGGTCAACATCATAAAGGGCACCGCAGGAAGTACATTTGAAGTGCCCATGATCATGGGTGTAGGCATCAAAACGAACTTCGTTATCTTCAATTGTAATAGCCAGTACAACATTTTTTTCTATAAAAGTTTTCAGGGTGTTATAGATAGTAGTTTTTGAAAGTGTGGGTATTTCATCTATAATGTCTTTATAGATTATATCAACCGTCGGATGAGTTCGGTTGTCGAGAAGATACTGGAGTATCCTCAACCGGTGAAGGGACGGTTTAATGTCATGCCCCTGAAGAATTTCTTTTGCTTGAAGTGATTCCATAATTATATCAACTCTAAGTTTATCTTAAATACAATAATAGCAATATTGTAAATTTTTTCAAGGAAAAAAGTAAAATTTCCTGTTTTTTAAAAAAATACACCAGCTTGAAGTGCAGGCATCAAACCTGTTCTGTAATTTTTTTACTTATCTCTTCGAGTTCAGCTTCGTCAGGAACATAGTTGACCTTAACCTGATCGAGCATCTCGAAGTGACATGATTCAAGGGCTTCCTGTACCTGCTTGACCCCATGGGGAGCCCATCCGTATGAACCAAAGGCAAGGCCTTTTCTTTCTTTCGGAGCGAGTCCTTTAAAATAAGTAAGAAAGGCCGCTACCGTGGGGAGCATGTTTTTATTGAGAGTAGGGGAGCCGATACAAATATATTCAGCCGTGAGAACTTCCGTCATAATATCAGAGATATGATTACTTTGAAGATTCAGCATGCGGGTGAAGATCCCCTGGTTTTCAAAACCTTTTTGTATTGCCTGGGCAACCTGCTGGGTTGACTTCCACATGGTGTCATAGATAATAAGAGCCTTTTTGTCAGTTTTGTTAGAAGACCAGGTTTTGTATTCATTGATAATCCGATCAATGTGGCTTCGCCAGATAATACCATGGCTTGGGGCAATGATATCAATTGCCTTGCCGGCTACTGCCTCAAGGGCCTTTTGTACCTGTGCTGAATAGGGGAGAACGATATTTGCATAATATTTTTTGGCTTCTTCTGAAATAATATCAATGGCGTATTCGTCATCAAAACGTTCTGAAGTCGCAAGGTGCTGGCCAAAGGCATCATTCGAAAAGAGAATTTTTTCTTCCGGGCAGTAGGTCACCATGTTGTCAGGCCAGTGCACCATCGGTGTCAGGATAAATGAGAGTGAAAGTTTTCCGGTATTCAGGGTATCTCCCGAATCCATTACCTGGAAATTCCAGTCTTTTTTGTAATGCTGGCGAAGTCCCTTTTCTCCCTTGGGAGACGTAATGATTTTAGCATTAGGAGCAACTTCCATCATTCTGGTAAGGCCCCCTGAGTGATCCATTTCTACATGGTTTGACACGATGTAGTCGATTTTTGAGGGATCAATTATGTCAGAAATTCGTTCAAGCATTTCGTCCACAAGGTAATATTTAACCGTATCGACCAGGGTAATTTTTTCATCAATAATAAGAAAGGCATTGTACGTTGAGCCTCTCTGGGTGAGATAGCCGTGAAAGTTTCTCAGGTCCCAGTCAATACCGCCGACCCAGTATATATTTTCTTTTATTTTTACAGGTTTCATGTTTTCTCCTGAATATTTCGTATGTAAAATCTAATCAATTGCATCATATATGAAACAGGCCTGATTTTAGCAATAAGTATTTTAAAATTTGTTAAAGTTACAAAATTGAAATAGTTGAAAGAATAAAGGGGCAGGTGTAAAGAAAGACTTAAAAAGAAATGGAATTATTGCGAATCAGATATCTCCCGACCGCAAAAAGAAAACTTGTTACTTGCCACTTGTTACTTTTACTTAACCGTAATTTGTGCATCGGGATTAAAGGGATTGGTTCTGATCGCTACTGAAAACAGATAAGGATAGTCAGTCTTTAGGTGCATCATGTACTGGAGCCATTCAATTATAATAAGAGAATATGCCCGGATCAGGTCTCCCTTAAGATGGAGAAGATCGGTCTCAGGCAGTTTTCTGAAATTCGGACGGTGAAAAAGTTCATCAGTAAGATGAAAGCTGGCCCAGAGCAGGTCGGTGAAGGTTTCATGCTCCAGAAGGTTAGGGTTCTTCAGAAGCCCCTGCAGGGATTCTTTACGACCTGCGAGATAGATTGTTAATTCTTCCAGGTATTCGGGAGTCAGGTTAATTTCATACTTGAAGTTCTTGAAAAAAATTACAGCATTCTGAAAGTCTGACGTTTTCCATGTCGCGTTGACTGACAGGTTTTCCTGCAGTTCGTTGAAATTTGTTGTGCATGCCTTGAAATGCTTAATCATGCCGTTGCCCGTTTCATGGAAGAATACTCCTATCAGCATGTTGAGTTTATTTATTAATGTCATCTTTTCCCGCTTTTTCATTAAGCGGTCAAGTATTAGAGTAACGAATAAAACATTCAGGGGCACAAAGGCGAAATCCTGCATCATGTAGAAAAAGGTATCATGCTGTTTATGGAAAACAACTATCTGCAGACTGTAGATGATAATGGATATCAGGGTAAATGAAATTATCAGGGCAGTATACCAGGTGAAGCGGTTCATGGCTGTCTCCAGAATGTTTAATTCAGGCAAAGGTATAGAGTCATACCTGAAGGGCAAACAGATTTTTTTCTTTTTTTTAAGTAAAATAGTAGAAAGGAAGTTTATCCTGCTTTATAAGAAGCAGAGTGTTCTCTCATAATCAAAGAGTTATTAAGAGGCAGGTAAGTATGAAAACAGATATCTATTATTTCAGCGCCACAGGGAATTCATTATCTATTGCTAAAAAGATCAGTGAAGATCTGAGTGCTGACAGCCTGCAATCTATTCCAGAGATTGTTGATACAGCATTATTGGATGAAGGAGATACTATAGGTATTGTATGCCCCATCTATATGTATAATCTTCCTTATATTGTAAAAGATTTTATTAGAAAGATTAAAAAGGCTGAGTATATATTTATCGTTTTCGCAGGAGCGGGAGAGCTGGGAAATGGTGATAAGGAAACAGAAAAGTTTTTTGCCCAGGAGAATCTTAAGCTTTCAGCGATGTTTAATGTTGCAATGCCGAGTAATTACACGCCCTATGGCTGCCCTTCGGAAGAAAAGCAAAATGATCTGTTTGCAGCAGCAGAACTGAAGGTCGATGAAATTGTCCAGTGTGTAAAGAAAGGGAAGGAGCATCGGGATGGCAGCAATACCAGTTTTTGGAAAGCCAATATTCAACCCGGTATTTTCTACAAACTGGGATATAAACGAATTAATATTCTCGATAGCTCTTACTGGAGTGATGAGAATTGCAATGGCTGCGGGATATGTAAACAGGTTTGTCCGGTTGGCAATATTACCATTGAAGATAAAAAGCCCGAGTGGCACAATAACTGCCAGTTCTGTTACGGCTGCCTGCAGTGGTGTCCGAAAGAGTCAATTCAATACGGGAAAAAGACTGCCGGGATAGATCGGTATCACCATCCTGATGTTATGGTGAAGGATATTATCGGGGGGAAGTAGTAAGCCTTACTTGATACCTTCGCGCCCAAGCTCTCTGGCAGAAAGCCCGGTGATCTCCATAATTTCCTGGAGGGCAAAACCCTTTTGATGCATTTTGCGGGCAGTATCGATTTTTTCCTGAATGATTCCTTTCTGGATGCCATTCTGCTCGCTTTTTTTCTTCAGTTCATCATCATGTTTTTTCAGGGCTGTGGCAAACATTTTTTTCGTACCCTCCAGTTCTGAAAATGACTCATTTATACTGATGTCTTGATAGCCGAATAATTTATTTATCCAGCTTTTAAACAATGTAATGACTTCAGGATTCTCTGTTCTCAATAATTTAACTATTTTCTGTATGTTTTTCCTTGTTTCCTCAACACTGCTGTTTTCGATATAGAATATTGCGGATACTGATTTTATAAATAAGGTCAGATTCCTTTTCTCGAAAACTGTCGGTAACAAAGGACTTATCCAGTCTTTCAAGTGTAGAGAAATCAAGCTCAGCAACAAAGTCTTCCTTTACAAAAGATTCAAGGAGTTCCTGAAGCAGTATTGGATTAGAGTACAGCTTTTTGTATCTTCGGTCATGAATATTCGTTTTTTCATCTAATTGCCCTTGATAAATAAATGATTAAGAGGTGTGAAACAGTAAAACTTTTTATCGAGAATAGAGGCAATGGAAACCTTTCTTATAATTCTTGACATTACAAAAAATTAAAGGTAAAAATTGACTCACACAACGAAAGCATTCAAAAAACGGGAACAATATTTATGATGGAAGAAAACGTACTCTTCGCCTTCGGGCTCACCATATTCGCCGGTCTCTCGACCGGCATCGGAAGCCTCATTGCCTTCATGACCAAAAACACCAACCGGAAGTTTCTTTCAGTGGCCCTCGGCTTTTCCGCCGGTGTGATGATATACGTCTCAATGGTAGAGATACTCGTAAAGGCGAAAGACGCCTTTATCCAGTCCATGGGACTGAAAGCGGGGACCTGGATGACTGCTGTTGCCTTTTTCACCGGCATGTTTTTTATCGCCATAATTGATAAACTCATCCCCTCTGAAGAGAACCCCCATGAGATTCGATTTATAGAAGAGATGGAAAAGAACGGTCAAACTGCTGATCAGAAAAAGCTTCTCCGCATGGGGGTCTTTGTGGCCCTTGCCCTGGCGATTCACAACTTCCCTGAAGGGCTGGCTACTTTTATGGCCGGCCTTCAGGACCCGTCAATCGCTATTCCTGTTGCAGTGGCCATTGCCATACATAACATCCCCGAGGGAATCTCAGTTTCTGTGCCAATTTATTTTGCCACCGGTGATCGAAAGAAAGCTTTCATTTATTCTTTTCTCTCTGGACTTGCTGAGCCTGTGGGCGCCCTGGTGGGATACCTGATTTTTCGTCAGTTT
>Ga0209475_10001036_pt1 | contig 39591 bp, 28 predicted proteins | sample tdDd471_FD_187128 | JGI IMG/M metagenome (GOLD analysis project Ga0209475, IMG submission 187128) | Marine sediment microbial communities from the Atlantic coast under amendment with organic carbon and nitrate - tdDd47.1 (SPAdes)... | ecosystem: Environmental > Aquatic > Marine > Coastal >... | reverse complement strand
AAAAACCGGGGTGAGAAAAACGCCCCGGTTTTTCAGTACTCATTTGTTTTATTTTGCGGCTTTCCTTGCCTCGTCAAGCCAGCTATCCCAGGTTGCCTTGTTTTTTACTATCCACTCATCGGCGTGGCGTTCGATATCTTTTTGGCTTTTCTCACCTTCGTTCATCTTGGTATTTTGCTCATTAATATCAGTTAAAGACAGAGTAAACAATTCAAAAAACTTTGTTGCTGCCGGATTGTCTGCCATAAATTTTTTATTGGCAACGATTTGAATATCAGAGACGACAAAACCGAGTTTGACCGGGTCTGACACTCCACCTTCGATCCCACTTATTTCCATACGGTCCCTGCCTATCTCCTGGGACTCTTTGGGCATGGTCTTGGGTACATTGATCCACATGACGTCTTTACCTGGCTTTAACTTAAATATTGTCCAGTTAGGCGCCCAGGTATAAAAGAAGATTGGTTCACCATCTTTGTATTCGGCAAGAGCAGCGGCCATCCCAGCCTCGTATGAGGCCTTGACCGGGTTGATGTCATCCTCGAGATTGTACACCTTCATGTGGTGGGTAATGACTCCTTCACAGCCCCATCCTGGAGGACAAGCGGTGAGATCCGCTTTGCCATCACCATTTTTATCAAATGCTTTTTTGACTTCGTCGCGCTTGAAATCATCCAGGGAAGTAATGCCGAACTCATCTACATGCTTCTTGGAAACAAGATACCCCTGGAGACCACCAGCTTTAACGACATAACCGATTTTATCCGCCTTATCATAAAAACCTTTCGGTAACTGACCGTCATGATTTGGAAACCATCCGTTTGTCCAATAATCTATGTCACCTAACGAGACGGCTTTGTAAAAAATCGGGTTTGCCAGATCTTTAGCTTTTTTAACTTTGTAGCCAAGTTCTGCCAAACCTTTGTGAATAAGGGCCTCCTGGAAGAAACCTGTATTCCATGTTGCTCGCGCAGGCTTTACAGTGACACCCTTGCCTGGTTTGCTATTGTCTGCCTGGGCAGTACCGATCAGAACCATGGAAGTTACAGTTACTGCCATTAGTAATCGTTTTAACATTTCTCTTTCTCCTTTTTATTTTTTACTGGACCCCAGTGACTGGGTAATCCTATCTAAAACTATTGCGATCAAAACAATTGAAAGGCCGCCGATGGTTGCAAGGCCGATATCAAGAGTATTTAAGCCAAGAACAACCGGAGCGCCAAGCCCTCCGGCACCAATAAGCGCCGCAATCACCACCATGGAAAGGGCCATCATTATTGTCTGGTTGAGACCAGCCATGATTGTAGGCATTGCAAGAGGTATCTGCACCTTAAACAAGACCTGGCTTCCCGTTGCACCGAATGCCAGGGCAGCTTCAACTAATTCTGGATGTACTTGACGTATTCCAAGTGCGGTGAGCCGGGTGATGGGGGGAAGCGAAAATATGATGGTTGCCAGGACACCGGCAACATTACCAATCGAAAACAACATGACTATAGGTACCAGATACACAAAGGCAGGGGTGGTCTGCATGCCGTCCAGCAAAGGGCGAAGAAATGATTCAAATCGATCGCTTCGTCCAGCACAAATACCAAGTGGTATCCCGACAATTGTACAGAATACGACGGAGGAAAAAACCATCGCCAGGGTGATCATGGTGTCTTCCCAAAAACCTAATACGCCGATAAAAAGCAGGCTGGCTAAAGTAAAAATAGCTAACCTGATGCCCGAAGCTTTCCAGGCAATCGCTGCCATAACAGCCATAATCAGGAGTGGGGGCAAGGCAAGGAGACCGTTTTCTAAGCCCGAAAGAGTCCATTCCACCGGTAATTTAAGGCCCTGAAAAAACCAGCGGTAACCTTCAACTAGCCAATCAACAAGATGAGTTATCCAGTCATCAAGGGGTATAAGTTTATCTTCGAAGTTCAGCATTTATGTATTCCTTGGTAAATATGAATAATGGAAGAAGACAGGTAATCTAAAGTGCACTACTTTCGGTATCAGCTCGGTATAGAGTCCGCAGAAAACGGTTTTTTGAGACAACACCTTTAAATCCGCTATTTTCGTCAATGACAGGAATAGGCCAAGTGTGGGATGCAACCTGCGGTAATATATCCTGAAGACTTTCCGTCTCCAGAACTGCGAGAGCCTCCCTGATAAAAGCATCTTCAATTTTAATTTTAGTGCCATTCTCCTTATCAAGAAGTTCCCGGAGTGAATCTGTAGAGACCATTCCGAAAAAACGATGCTCAGAATCAAGCACATAGGCATATTCCCTGTCCCTGTTGTTAAGCATCTCAAGGGTTGCTCGAGGGCTTCCCTTTGGCGTATGCCAGATAACTGTCGGCTGGTTGTCGCGAACAATATCGCCGGCAGATATAACACCTGTTGGATCAACACCTCGGAAAAAGGCCCGCACATAATCATCGGCTGGGTTCTGCAGGATTTCTTCGGGGGTACCTACCTGAACCACCCGTCCACCTTCCATGATGGCAATTCTGTCGCCGATACGAAGTGCTTCATCCAGGTCGTGGGAAATAAAGACAATGGTTCGCTCCTGACGATCCTGAAGTTTCAGCAATTCATCCTGCATTTCAGTCCTGATAAGGGGGTCGAGGGCAGAAAACGCCTCGTCCATGAGGAGGATATCCGGGTCCACTGCAAGGCCGCGCGCCAAACCGACCCTTTGCTGCATGCCGCCGCTAAGTTCGTCGGGCATCGCGTTTTCCCAGCCGTCTAGACCAACTTGCTTGAGAGCATCCAGTGATCGTTGGTTTCTGGTTTCTTTGTCAATACCGTCAAGATCGAGTCCAAAAGCCACATTGTCAAGTACGTTGAGGTGGGGCATGAGGGCAAAGGATTGAAAGACCATACTCGTTTTACTTCGTCTAAATTTCACAAGCTGTTGTTTGTCCATCTTCAGGACATCTTCGCCATCCACCAAGACTTCACCGCTAGTTGGCTCGATAAGTCTGTTCAACATCCGGACAAGTGTAGATTTTCCAGAACCGGACAGCCCCATAACAACAAAGATCTCACCTTTTTCAACTTCAAAACTGGCACCCTGCACACCAACAGTCATTCCAGTTGCCTCGTAAATCTCCTCTTTTGTTTTCCCTGACTTGAGAAGCGATTGGGCCTTATTTGGTGATTTACCGAATATTTTATATAAATTTTTTATTTCAATTTTGGACATAACAACTTCCTGATTTTCTAATGATTTGAAGTAGACATTTCAGAAGAGTAATTGCAGATAAAACTTGTGACCTGAAAATGCGGTGAAAAGAGGGGATACATTTGTATTGTGCAATACCATACATCACAATACTGTATTGTGCAATACAATTGTGCGAGATACTATTTGTAGCAATACATTTTTGACACGCAGAGCCCACACTATTATCGAAAGAAATGAGCCTTTATTTTGCAAGTATTTCGACGAAAGAGGGGCTGGCTTTTCTTTCGTCTTTTAAATTCTTAGAAGTGTTATCCCGGCAAAATAGTGGAAAAATCTGTTTCGAACTGGAACATTAACGATCGGTCATCCGCGGCCATTAAGCCACATGTTTCCACTGATCAGAGGTGGAAAACGTTTATTCTTTCGACAGTTAGAAGAATATTCGGCTGATCCGTGCAAAGAGTGAAAGCGACATCATCGCCAAGATCCGGCAGGCTTGAGAGGTAGTATTGAATAGTGCTGTCATTGATGCGACCTGTAGTTTCGTCGACTACTACATCCCGGAGATCAACAGACAAGCCCCTGCCATCAGCTTTCAGTACACTCTCTTTTCTTGTCCAATAATGAAAAAAGCTCCTTTGTGGATCTTCCGAGTAAATAATTCTACTCCACTCAGCATCATTGAAGTATTTGCGAAATTCAGGAAAATTAATATCCTTGATGAGTTCGATATCTACACCTAGCTGATTTACAGTCGATACTGCGCAGACTGCTAAATTGCCGGAATAGGAAATACTGAAATTAAATATTCCTGGAAGGAACGGCTTACCAAAATCAGTGGTTTGTATTTCGCTAATCAGTTTCGCGTCACACCCTTTTTTAATCAACTGATACTTGAGCGACAACCAACCTGCAGCCTGGAGTAGTCTGTGTTTTCTAAACTTTTTACGGGCAATTGCTGTCTGCAAAAAGTTAGGCAGGGAGCTTATCAATCCTTCAAGAGTGACGTTGTCCTCTTCAGACCCGGATATTTCAATGAAGCTTATGTGTCCAATTGGTGTAGGTTCCACATCCTTGACCTGTAAGTGTAAATGTTACTGCAACTGTCTATCCGAGCCAGTCTGTCATTTCCCTTACCGAGGGGTAATCAAAAACGTTGGATAATTTAAGAGCATTACCTTTATCAGGGAGGCTTTGTCGCAGTTTAAGCAGGATCTGGCTGGCCAGCAGGCTGTCACCGCCGACATGGAAAAAATTATCTTCTGCATTCATGTCAGGTAATTCCAGGATATTTCGGTATACCCCCAATACGGTCTCTTCAAGACCGATATCGTTTTTTCTGTCTGGGGATGGTTGTGTTACAGCTGTTGTTGTCTCTAATCCTTCGTCTAATTGCCTTTTTTGATAGGTTTCCGAGGCTTTACACTGTAGCGCTGCCTCAGTCGGTGTGAGAGCACAAGAGTTCGATTTGTCAGTAGGACAGAAGCCGTCCCTAGCTTGCTGATGCAACCACTGCGCAATACGGGGAGCCAGTGGTCTGGTAGAAACAAGTAGCTGAGCCGCGGATGGAAGGGCAAGAATTCGTTCAAGCGTTTCGATGCCTTCTTCAGGGCTCATGGCATACTTGGCGGTTGTTTTTTTGTACGCCGCAACTTGTTCCCTGGTGTAGTCAAAATCCCAATCATCCCAGTTTGCAGCAATCCACGATACGTCATTTTCACTAGATTTCTTCTGGGCAAAACTATCCATGACACGGTTGGCAGCGGCGTAGCCGATCATGCTGTATCCTCCCAGAATTGATGCAAGCGAGGAAAAAAGGAAAACAAAATTCGGCGCCTTGTCCATCAGCCTTCGACATTCGTCAATTGCCTGTTCGAGATTGTACAGACCAGTTATTTTGGGGCCGAACTCAGATTCGGAAATTTCATAGCTCATCTCCGGGATATACTTAAGGTGGGCCAATCCGGCCGCATGAAATATCCCATCAATACTACCAAATCGCTGCACTGTTGCTAGCAACAACCGCTTCACCTCGTCCGGTCTACTCATATCAGTGCGCATGACCATGACTTCGGCACCAGCATTTTCGAGATTAAGCAAGCGGGTGATCGCATTTTGTATTCCTGGGGCTGTCTGAGGATTTTCTACTAACTCCTTCCAGCGGTGACGTCCAGGAAAATCCTGCCTGACGGTGAGCACGAGTTTTGCTTTCAACCGGGCCAAATGCTTGGCGAGAGTTCCGCCAATTCTTCCCATTGCCCCCGTTATTATATAGATACCGCCTTGTCGCAGGTGGCCGGTGTCATTTCTGGTAGCCTGGGCGAGCGCAACAGATTCGTATCGCTGCACCCAGCGGTGGGGACCGCGATAAGCGACCACCGGCTCGTGGTCAGGATACAAGGCCCGACATTCCTGTACCAGTTGCAAAGCAAGTTTATCAATGCTGGCATCGCCTGACCTTCCGTCAACCTCTACATCAAGGAGGCGGCAGGCTATATTAGGATTTTCCTGAGGTAAAACGAGGGCAGGACCAAATAGTGTAGATTTAATCGGAAGAATGCTTTCCTGGTTAACCTGTACTGTCTTGTCAGTAACCAGCCAGATATCGACGGTCCTTAGATGCTTCTGAGCTGTAAGTGCCTGGGCCAGCGGCAAAGCATGATAGTAGGTGTCCGCGAGGGTACAGCCATGCTCCGGATTGTTACCTGTTATGGTCCAGAAATCGACAATTCTCTGAGGATAACAATTCCCACTATCCAACTGTGTGAAAAGGAGATGATAGTCATCTGGCTGGTTGGCGTTGAGATAATACGTCCCGTCATGGTCTGAGTGCAGTGGGTGGTAGCTTTTGTACACTCGAATTACTTTATCACCGAGGGCTTCGAGCTTTTTCGCCATTCGTGAACTGAGCTTTGGCTCGGTACTCGAATCCTCTTCCATAAAAAGCAGCCAGCAAATTGGTGGTATTTTTTGCGATTCAGTCTGAGTATGGATCTGCAGATGAGGAGCAATTGAACGGGACCATGATGGAATATAAGCCCTGTCAGCGATGTCAGTGATTTTGGAATCTGAGGTGCTGCTGGCTACGGGACGCACCTCAGACGAATGGTTTTCATTACTCCCCCAGTGCCGGTTACGATTGTCTTTCCAGCAGGTTTGTCCGTCAAAAGGATAAACCGGTAGAGAAATGCGGCGGTGTTGTTGACCGGAATAAAACGTATGCCAGTCCGGAGCTACACCCGCATTCCACAGCTGCGAAAGAGCCTCTCCAAAACTTTCGATATCAGGTGTCTTGTCGCGAGGGTGCTGCAGACATGAGAGAATACGCGGCTTTTTTTCCGAGGCGTGCTGGTCGACAATCTTTCCTGCGAGTTGCCGCAAAATGGTATGTGAACCAACCTCCAAAAGTATACCTGGGGAATCATCAAGAACGGTATGGAGATTATTGGCAAAAAGCACTGTTTTTTTCATGTGCGTTGGCCAATAATCTTTGTCCAGTGCCTGCTGTTCTGTCAGCCAAGTGCCAGAGACATTTGACACGAGGGGAATCTGGGGTGGCGATAAATTTATTGTATCTACTGTTAAGCTCAATTTTTCAGCCGCAGCATCCATCATTGGGGAATGAAACGCTCGTGCCACATGTACTCGTCGGCAGATTGTATCAGTGTGCGTCAATTCCTTTTCAGCATGGGCTATGACATTCTCGGGACCTGAGAGAACGACATCCTGTGCCGAATTGATAACGGCGAGAGAGAGCATGCTGTCGCTGCTAATATACGTTTTGACCTCGTCCACTGTCATGTTGACCGAGAGCATAGCACCTGCCTCCGCCTCTTCCATTGCAAAACCGCGAGCGGTGATCAATTTGAGAGTGTCTGTAAGGCTCATGATCCCGGATATGCAGGCTGCTGTGTATTCGCCGATGCTGTGGCCAATGAGTGCTCCAGGGATGATGCCCCGCGCCATGAGGGTTTTTGCCAGCGAATATTGTAGCGAGAAGATGGCCGGCTGGAGATAGTAGGCAAAATCGAGAGCCTGTTGTGCCTCTGCTGTGCCCTTAGGCGCAAAAATCAGTTTACGAATGTCTGCGTCGAGCAGTGGCTGTAGGGTTTCAGCACATTGGTCAAAGTATTGTCGGAATATCGGTTCCTGCTGATAGAGTCCGTAGCCCATTTTGAGATGCTGAGACCCCTGTCCAGGGAACATGAAAACAAGCTTAATCGGATCATCGAGTGTTTTGCTTATTTGGGCTGACTTGAGTTTGTCGATTGCGGATTCAGTGTCTGAGCAGGCGACTGCCAGTCGATGCTGAAACAGATCCCGCCCAGTGTGCAGGGTGTATGCCAGGTTAGCGAGATTTGTATCCGGGTTGCGGCTAAGGTACTCGACAAGATTGAGTCGGCTCCGGTCAAGTGATATTTCACTTTTGGCTGACAGTGTAAGAAGCTGATAGGGCTGTTCATCATACTCCTGGTCCGGTAAGGTGGGAGGCTCTTCCAGTACAAAGTGGCAGTTGGTGCCACCGATGCCAAGGCAGGTTACGCCGGCACGAAGGGGTGTTTGAAGGGGTGACGTCCAATCCTGCAGGGTTGTGTTGATAAAAAATGGGCTCTTTTCGATATTCAGGGCGGGGTTTGGCTTGGTAAAATTGATCAGTGGAACAAGTTTCTTATGTTTCAGACAAAGCGCCGTTTTTATCAACCCCGCCATACCTGCGGCAATGTTGCTGTGTCCGATGTTCGGTTTGACCGAGCCCAGGGCACAAAAACCTTTTTGGGCGGTTGTTCGGCGAAAAACCTCCGTCAACGCTCTTACTTCAATGGGATCGCCGATAAGGGTACCAGTCCCATGAGCTTCGATAAGTGAAATGGTATCCGCCTGTACACCAGCCATATCCTGGGCCAGTTGGATCATCTCTTGCTGCCCCTGTACGCTGGGCGCGGAATATCCGGCTTTAGCATTTCCGTCATTGTTGACACTAAAGCCCTTTATCACTGCCGAGATAGAGTCTCCTGCCTCAATCGCATCAGCCAGACGTTTCAAAACGATGACACCAACGCCGTCACCGAGGATGGTGCCACTGCTGCTTGCATCAAACGCCCGCACTTTGCCATCATGGGAATTAATATGTCCCTCCACATACTGATATCCGCCCTGTGGAAAGGTTATGCTTGAGGCACCTGCAATTGCAGTGTCACACTGCCTGGACAACAATGACTGACAGGCGGTGGCAACAACCACAGCAGCAGTGGAACAGGACGTTTGCACCGTTATGCTCGGCCCTCGCAGATTGAGCAAATATGAGACACGGGTTGCAATATAGTCTTTATCGTTGCCTGTCTCAGTCAGGTGATATTCGGCTGGATCCGTCGGATCAGTCATGCCGCCACCCTGCAGATAATTCAACAGGTAGGTAGGGGAGTAGCTGCCACCAAAGACACCGGTACGTCCACCATTGCTGCCAGGTGCGTAACCAGCTTCTTCCAAGGCATGGTAGGCTGATTCAAGAAAGAGCCGGTGCTGCGGATCCATCAATCCCGCCTCCTTTTGGCTCACCCCCCAGAAGCGTGGCTCGAATTGCTCTACACTGTCTAATATGGCGCCGATCCTCCTATAGTCAGGGCTGCTTAAGACAGAAACTGGAATGCCCCTCGATGTTAACTCCTCTTCAGAGAGTTCACGTATGGAGCAGACCCCCTCCTGCAGATTATCCCAGAACTGGTTAACGTCCTCAGCACCGGGAAACCTGCAGGCCATACCGATGATTGCTATGTCATTTGTTTCTAATCCACGTTCCTTTACCTCGGAAATAGGGGGATGCACCTGGAGGTTGCAGAGTCCGTCAGCTGCCTTTAAAACGAGAAATTCCGCCAGGGCTTTGACAGTTGAGTGTTCATAGGTGTCCACGACCGAAAGTTCAACTCCAAGGCGTTCTGAGAGGGACTCAGTCATCCGAATTGCCAGCAAAGAATGCCCGCCAAGATCAAAAAAATTGTCATCAGGGTGACTGGCTTTGACATGTAATATTTCTTCCCAGACTTCGATTATAGTCTGTTCCAGCGTTGTATGCTCAGTAGCCCGACGTTCAGGAGGCGGTGAGCTGACCTGTGTCTTTGAGGGTGGTGGAAGCTTTTTACGATCAAGTTTGCCGCTGGCGTGTAACGGCATTTCCTGGAGAGTAATAAATAATGCGGGAATGGCGTAATGTGGGAGCCGTTTTTTGAGATGGATTCGCAACTCTTTAACCAGCGCAGCCTCGTCAAGGTTTCTGTTTTGCACAATATAGGCAATCAGGGATTCCGGTTGCCCAGTTTCGGGGTTGTCACTGGTTATAACAGCGGCTGTATTGACCTCTGGATACTCGACTATTGCTGTTTCGACAGCACCAAGTACGATTGAGTAGCCGCGAAGTTTAATCATATACTCAACTCTGCCTTTGACCTCGAGGTGTCCGTTAGGTAAAATCATCCCGAGATCACCGGTCCGAAAAAGTCGGGAATCATCCTTGCTGAGTGGATCAATAATAAACCGTTCGGCTGTTTTTTCCGGTAGATTGAGATAACCACGAGCAAGTGAATCACCTCCAACGTAGATCTCGGCAGTCATGCCCCGCGGAACTGGGCGCAGCTCCTCGTCGAGCAAATAGATTTTTACATTGGACATCGGTAGGCCAAGAGGCGCATACTTTGGTGATAGAACCGGATCGAGGTCGGCAAGATCGTGGGTGCAGACGTCATGACATTCTGAAATGCTGTAGTCGTTGAGCAGCCTTGCTTTGGGCAACTCTGCGAAGAAACGTGCCTGCAGCGCTGTGGGGACAACTTCACCGTTCAGCCAGACGATATACAGATGTGACAGGCGGCTTTGCAAGTCAAGCCCAGGAGTGTTGAGCACCTGTTCCAGGAGCGACGGCGTGAACAGCACGCGCGTAATTCGATGCTTTTCCAGGAAGTTTACCAGATTTCTGGGGTCATAGATTATTTCGTCCGGTATGATAAATGCTGGATATCCATGAAGAATTGGACGGATAACTTCCCACACCAGGAAGATATTACATGCTTCGCGCTCATCTTCCTGGTACGGGGTATGAGTGTAACGCCAGTAGTAAGAATTAACGGCACCCCGGTGTGGACAGAGAATGCCTTTTGGGGCACCGGTTGTGCCCGATGTCATGATACTGTAGGCAAGGCTGTCAATAGTCGCTAGCTCGCGGTCTTCATCTAGTGGGGGTAGGGTGAGTTCCTGTAGCTTTGTTTCCCAGCCGTCGTCCATATACAGGACTCGTTTGTTGTTTCTCCACTCTGCTGGCAGGTTATCCGAAAATGCTGCCTTCGTCAGGACTACAACCGGGGCAGCTGTTGTTAAAACCTTCTCCAGTAACTTTTCCGGATAGGCTGTTTCAAGAGGCATGTATGCCCCTGATGCCTTGAGAATTGCGAGGTAGGCTATAACAAATTCAGCACAACTCTCCATGTATATACCAACAATAGAATCCACCACAACGCCATGATGCTGGAGGTATTGCGCTAAAATGTCAGTTGTCTCATCTAACTCTTTGAAGGTGAATTGCTGGTTTACATCGGCGACAGCCAGTTTGTCGGGAGTCCGCTCAGCCTGGAGCCGGAACAGCTCATGCAAACATTTTTCTGGGTACGGAACTTTTTCGCCCTCCATAATGGAGCGGGGCAATATCTTAATATCATTGCGAAAAAGATCAGTCAAGTCTTCCAAGAGTGTTTCCTGAAGACTTTGAGTATAGAAATGATCACCATCGTAGAGCATAGTTTGGCAATTTACTGAAGAATACTGCTGCCATGCCTCGAGGTCCTGTTCGTTGACAAGATTGTCTTGTCGTCCCCCCATTGCCGTGATCGGAATCGGCAACGCCAAATCCTCACGGTGTTGATAGGTTTCTGAAAGCTGGAAGTCAGCTTTTATAGGTGGAAGTATAAACTTGAGCAGCTCTTCATTTTCAAGAGCGTCGTCAGGAACGAGTCCGAGTTTGCTGATAATTTCCACCAATTCGTTGTCAGGCAGAGTGTGCATTGCGGTTTCTTCTTCGGCATGGTGGGGAGCTTTATGGGCTGAAACGCAGAGACGAATAGGCAACGAGTAGCCGCTGTTGCGCATTTGACGGGTTACCTCAAAAGCGATGAGTGCACCAACACTGTGGCCAAAAAACGCAAATGGTTTATCAATATACGTTTGTAATGCATCGACGATTTTCGGGGCCAATACGTCCATGTCGGTGATAGGGGGGTCGGAAAGCCTGCTGCCACGGCCGGGCAAATGGAGGGCATATACTTCGATATCTTCGGGCAATTCGTCGGCCCATTGACGATAAATATGGGGTCCTCCACCACCGTGTGGAAAACAGAAAATACGTAATGATGCCTCCGGTCGAGGAGTGTAACAAGTCAACCATGGTGAAATAGCATACGAGGAAGATAGGGACACGGTTATTTGCTCCTTTTGCATATTGGACTTGCCTATTTCAATCAAAAAATCATCTTTGATAGCAAGAAGATTAAACAAAATTGGATTAATGGAACCTGTCTTATCATATGAGAATAACGGAATTTCGCAAAAATACAAGGATTTAGAGGACATGTTTTCGGGTTTTACAGGAAAAGTAGAAGTCGCTATTACCAACTATCACCTGCATTAGATACGTTTTCTAATTGGCAAAATTTTCTAAAATTACCTATCAGCATGTCATCATATCGATATGTATCAGTATCGCAGATATTGCATTTACCGCTCGATACGAGCTTATCGCTTAACTTTGATATTTCGATCGGTTATCGGCATGCTCTTGCCACGAGGGTGGCAGATTACAGTTCAAAGCATCATCAATACATTCTAACAAACTGAGCTACTTCTAGAGCCGGGCAGGCCGAATTAATCTATCTACTTGATAAGGTATCGAATCCCTGACTGGGCTGTTTTATTATTGTAATACTATCGAACTGCCCCTCTGATTGCGATCAGGGGGGGCTAAATCTTCAAACGCTCAGTTCCCTGAATAATAGAACTCAAGTGCACTATTTTAGAGATTGAGTATTGAAGAGCTGGTAAGTTGGACTTAGTGGTTGCGATTATTGAAACTTACCGATTCGGGATTTTTTTTTACCTCTCTTTATTCTTCAGGTTTTTCATGGAACTTTTTTCTGCTGCACTTCCCTTTATCAAAGTGTTGTCCGCTTTTATACTCATGCTGGCGGGTATGCGTTTTAAGATCGGCTTGGCGCTTTCCATATTTCTAGGTGGAGTGTTCATGGGACTGTTTTTCGGTATGGGTCCCGTGGCCATCGGCAGTAACGGCATGCTGGCTCTTACACGCGAAAAATTTCTCTTTCTGATCACCATTGTCGGTCTGATCATGATTCTTTCCGATGCATTGGAGCGGTCTGGACAATCACGGCGGCTGATGGATTCACTTTCCGGTTATCTCACCAGTCCCCGCCTGCGCCTCATCTTTTTCCCTGCTTTGATAGGTCTACTGCCGATGCCGGGTGGAGCTATCTTTTCAGCGCCAATGGTAAAAACCATGGGTGAAGAGATGAACATGAGGGGGGAGGATCAGGCGGTGATCAATTACTGGTTCCGGCATGTCTGGGAGATGGCCTGGCCACTCTATCCAGGCATTATACTGACTTTGGCCCTGGCCAATATTCCGATTAGTGCCCTTATCTCAAAAACATGGCCAGGGGTCTTTGCCATGTTCTTCTTCGGCTGGTTCTTTTTGCTGCGCAACACCATTCCCGAGGCAAGTGAAACAATGCAGTTTGCTGTTGGTCGAGACAGGAGGCTGAAACGAGTGATACGGGAGGGTTTACCGCTCATTATTGCCATTATCGGGGCGATTGGCTGTGAAACCCTGCTTGCAAGTTTTGCCAGAACTATCCCCTTTGAATGGGGCGTGATAGCAGCGCTGCTCGCCGCGGTGGCTGGGATTATGATCCAGAATCGCCTGGGTGTGGCGTATCTTCGCCAGGTGTTTAGCAAAAAGAGTCTCTGGGAAATGTTACTGGTGATTGCAGCCATATTCATCTTCAAGGACATCATGCAAGCCGCCGGCATTGTAGAAGAGATGGCCAGTGCAGCAGGCAGTGGCGTAGCACTCTTTGCTGCCGCCTGTTTTCTGCCTTTTTTGGTTGGCATGGTTGCCGGTATCAATGTGGCCTTTGTTGGTGCGACTTTTCCGCTGCTGATCGGCCTGCTCCATAATCTTGGTATGGACGAACAGCTGGTTCCCTATCTGGTAGTGGCCTCTTTTTCCGGATTTACCGGAGTAATGATTTCGCCCATCCATATCTGTTTTGTGCTGACCTGTAATTTTTTTGGTGCAGACCTGGCGCGGACCTGGCGGCGGCTAGTGGCGCCATGTTGTGGATTTGCGGCGACCGGTGGCATACTATTTTATTTACTGCGAACCTTTTGAACGCATCAGTTTCTCAGTTTTGGCAATTACTTCTGCAGCGAGAGGTTCTCCAGTCAGTAATGTTTCGAGTAGTGCACGGCCAGCTCTTTACAAACATTCGTAAAGGTTTTGATCCAAAAGGAGTTGAGTTGAATATCCGATTCCTCTAGGCGCAAAGGAACCAATCTCCCCGCATTATGTTTGATCTTATTTTCCTCTTTGTTCTGCCGATTTTCTCTTTTTGCACACCGTCTCCATCCTTAGAAACAGGAGATCGACAAAAAGAACGACATCTGTATATTAAATCGACAACTGTTATGGTAAGATCCAGCATTTATTTACCCGTTTCAAATGAGTAATTTTTACGAGTTTAGCAGTGTGCGAAAAAGGATAAGAAATGGAAGCTCAGGTAGAGATAAGTCAATGGTTGGGGCAGGTCGCAAATATGCTGCCCTTTGGGTATGCTTTTGGTGCCGGTATGGTATCTGCTGTGAACCCATGCGGATTTGCCATGTTGCCTGTATATCTGACGCTATATCTGGGTGCAAAAGAAAGTGAATTTCGCCAGAAATCTGTTTTTTTTCGGTTATTAAAAGCGTTTTGGATTGCCTTTGTAGTAACCGCCGGTTTTGCACTTTTATTTGGTCTTGTTGGAGCTATTGTCTCGGCGGGTGGCTCTTTTTTAATGGGAGTCATGCCTTGGCTCGCGGTTTTCGTTGGCATTGGTTTAATGTTTCTTGGAGTGTGGATGCTTTTGGGTAATACAATCTCTTCTCACTTCTTTCTCGCTGTAGCTGGTAGAATAAGTGATCCGAGGAAAATGTCCGTCCTTGGATTTTTTCTTTTCGGAATTGCCTTTGGTGCGACCTCGCTGAGCTGCACTCTGCCAATTTTTCTCATGGTGGTAGGCAGTTCTGTTGCCGCTGGGGATTTTAGTGGTGGTCTTCTACAGTTTCTCAGTTATATCCTTGGAATGGGCAGTGTCATGCTGATCTTGACCTTAGGGATAGCTTTGGTTAAAGAGGGTGTGGTCGTTGGCACCCTGCGAAAAATTCTTCCATATGTGCAAAAGATATCTGCTCTACTGCTGCTGCTGGCTGGAGGGTATATAGTCTATTATTGGTTGTCCAGCGATATTCTCTTGGGATAATTTCCCTTTTTATATAATTGAGGTAGCCCAATATCGGTGTATACATGGATTTTGGACCGCATCTTATTTTAAGGACTAATGACTAACTTTAGTGGTCTTATAGCTGCGGCCGGTGCCTTTATTCTTTGGGGAATATTGCCAGTATACTGGAAACTTTTACAGGATGTTCCAGCTTATGAAATACTCTGTCACCGGATGGCCTGGTCGCTTGTCCTAACACTCGGCCTGGTTTTCTTCACAGGTAGGCGAACGGTTTTTCGGCAAGCACTGAAAGAGCGGCGGAACTTAATCACCTTTACTGTTACAGGCCTGTTGCTGGCTGTCAACTGGCTACTCTATATCTGGGCTGTTAATGCCGGCTTTATCGTCGAAGCCAGCCTCGGTTACTTTATTAATCCGTTGATCAATGTTTTTTTTGGGATGATCTTCTTTAGGGAGAAGATGAGACCGATCCAGTGGTTTGCTCTTTTTCTTGCTTTTCTTGGCGTGCTCTATCTTACTGTCTATTACGGCAGGTTCCCTTGGATTGCCCTTGTACTGGCTGTCAGCTTCGCCACCTATGGGCTGTTGCATAAAAAAAATTCTCTTGGTGCGCTTAACGGGCTGTGTCTTGAAACAGGAATACTGTTTTTGCCGGCAGCGGCGATTCTCATTGGACTTGCGTATAACGGTGGGGGGGCGTTTGGGCGAATCGAGCTTTCGGGAACATTACTGCTGGTGGGAACAGGTGTCATAACGACAGTGCCGCTATTGTTATTTGGCTATGCCGCACATAAGATTCCCCTTTCCACCCTGGGCCTGATGCAGTATCTGGCGCCGTCTATTAATCTGCTGCTTGGTGTATTTGTGTATGGTGAAGAATTTCCCCAGGCACGGATGATTGGATTTATGCTGATTTGGCTTGCTTTGGCCATTTTCATGGCTGATAATTTGCTGCGGCGCCTGAGAACCTTGGAGAATCAAAAAAACGTCCTCGCTGTTGCTGAGCCGGGAGAGGGCGCCTGAACAGTGTATTGGTCAGTGAATCGGTCGGTGGATCACTGCTTGCAGTATCTGGAGGTAAAAAAAGAATTCGCCGGTTCAACACTGCCCTTAGGGCATTGTCTGAATGTGGCAGTTTAGGGAGAAATCTAGAAGTGAGACTATGGAATATCACTACCTGAAGCTGGCAAACGATCTGGAAGGAAAGATCAGGTTGGGGCGCTATAAGGCCGGAGAAAAACTGCCCTCTTTACGAGCGATGCATCAGCGGACTGGTCGCTCCATTTCCACTGTCTATCATGCCTATGCCGAACTTGAGCAGCGGGGCCTCGTTGATGTCCGAGAGAAGTCAGGATTTTTTGTACGTCCCCTGATTGACAGGAGTCTTCCTCGTCCTGCAAGTGATAAGAAAATTATCCGTCCGCATAAGGTCGCCATTAACGCTATGGCGACCATGCTTCAACAAGCTAGCTCCAATCAGACAATGTTACCCTTTGGAACAGCCCTCCCCGGACCCGAATTATTGCCCAAAAAACAACTTGCCAGGGAAGTTCGCAGGGCTGCAGAGAAATACGCGAGTGGGGAACTTATAGGATATTGTCACCCAACCGGCCATAAACCCTTGTGTACCGAAATTGAAAAGCGAATGGTCGGCTGTTTTAACAGCGCACATGGTGATGAAGTGATCGTAACTGGCGGCTGTCTGTCGGCAATTGACCTCTGTCTTAGAACAGTGGCTAAAGCCGGTGATATTATACTGGTAGAATCCCCGACCTTTCTCTGTTATCTCCAGTTGATTGAAGATTTAAATATGCAGGCGCTTGAAATACCGGTGGATCCCGATAGCGGAATTGATCTGGCGCTGATGCAGAGAGCTTTAGACGAGCATGAGGTGGTGGCTGCTTTACTTAATACCAACTTTCATAACCCTCTAGGCTATGTAATGGAGGATGCGGCCAAACGTGAACTCGTCGACATCTTTGCCAGAAAGAAGATACCGATAATAGAAGATGATATTTATGGCGATCTCTATTTTGGTGAAACAAGGCCTCTGCCATTAAAGGTTTTTGACCGGGAGGGACTGGTACTCTACTGTTCCTCCTTTACTAAGACCTTAGCCCCGGATCTACGAATAGGCTGGACAGTACCTGGGATATTCAGGGAAAAGATCAAAAGAGTAAAGTTTAACTCTTCGGTGGCAAGTCAGCAGCTAATGCAGGATGTTATTGCTGGTTTTCTGGCCAGTGGTGCCTATGAAAGGCATCTCAGAAAGATGCGCAACGCTCTAAAAAAACAACTCGCCAACCTGTTGCATGCGATTGTCAAATATTTCCCGCTGGGCACAAGGGTATCAGCACCCAGAGGCGGTCTCTGTCTTTGGGTGGAATTGGATCAGCACCTTGATGGTATGGTGCTTTTTGATCGTGCCAGGGAAAAAAATATTACCATAGTTCCGGGCTCCCTTTGTTCTGCCAGCGAAAACTATCGTCACTGTATCCGGCTTAATTTTGGCTATCCCTGGTCAGAAGAGAGCGAGCAGGGGATTGAGGTGCTTGGCGGAATTATTTCAGAATTGGCGGCGGATAAAGGAAAGTGAAGAGTTTCTGTTGAAGCAAGTTGGAAGGTGCTTTATTGGTATTATCAATTGGCCGAGAATTGAACGGGCCTGGATTGTGTCTGAGTAGCTGATAAAGGAGGAATTATGAAATTATTACTCACCTTGATTATTATTTGTTTTTGTCCGATTTTATCAATAGCGGAATCTCCCAAACTTGTTCACGTAATTAGCTTTACTGATTACGAAAAGGGATCAAAAGTAGATTGGCTGAAAGGCAAAGGTTTTCAGCTTAAAGAGGACGCACAACGTAGTAAAATAATAAAACTGGAAGTAAAAAATGACAGCCTTTTAGTTGAAGCCAGGCGTCCTGCCTTTGGTATCATGCCTAACGAGAAGGTTGATATATCAGAATTTACCTATGTGGAGGTCGATTGGGGGATTGACAAGTTTCCCAAAGGCGCATCCTACGAGCAAGGTGTACGTAACGAAGCTATAATGTTGATAATTTTCATGGGTGATGAACGCCAATCCAGTGGTTCGATGTTCATCCCTGATAGCCCATATTTTGTCGGACTGTTTCTCTGTCATGGTGATGATCGTCTGGATTATCCTTATGTCGGTTCATATTTTAAAAAGGGTGGTAGATATGTCTGTGGTGACCGCCCAGATCTTGGCGAATTTGTGACCACCCGATTTAATTTATTAGAAGCTTACCGGTCTTATTTTGATAAAGAGCGCGATGATGATCCTGGTATTTCCGGAATAGCTATGGCACTGGATACTAAGAAGGCAGGGGACGGAGGTAAGTCTACGGCGTTTATTCGGGAAATTCGATTTTATAATTGAATGTTTATATAGAATTAACGGCTTATATCACTCCACAGAAAATGTCGCCGGAGATCGTAGTGCTGACTTTATCTTAGCGAGTGTTTTCTATCTCTAATACAACAGTTTGACGTAAGGCTTGAAGGTAAATTCGTGGTGCGTTTCTGGTACTATTTTTCATCCAGTAGATTACCAGTTAGAAAAAGTGGCGTCCGTATTTAAGATATTTTCCTGTTAGCCGATATGAAAAGTAGAGATTGTTTCGGGTACATCCAATCATGATTTTTAACCTTAAAGGCGGTTGTACTCGAAAGCGCGACTGGAGTCATTCTTAGTACCTTTCACAAGTTTGGCACTCTGATACCTCAAAACAATTTTTACTACGATGAATCAATATACAGTGCAAAAAGGTGATACTATCGCCCATGTTACTCAACGTCTCCAGACAGATTGGCAGACTTTGCGTAATCAGAACCCAAGCGCTATAGGCAGATCAAAGATGAATGGCAATTGGTTTGTAAGAGAGGGTGCTGATCTTACTGTTGGTAAAGGGAGCTTTTCTGACATCCTAAATGAAGCCACTCAAAAAAATGCACCTCAAAAATCCGCATCAACAGCCAGGCAACCAGATGATTTTATAGAATATACTGTGCGGCCAGGGGATACTCTTTGGGGTCTGGCAGTGAAACAATTTCATGTAAATCCGGGGGATTTGATTCGTGATAATAGTCTTGAAAATCCGGATCTCCTGCAGGTTGGCCAGAAACTCGAGATCAGACAGGAAGGACCTCAACCCCCCACCGAGGTAGTAGCCAGCTGGTATGGGGAGGACTACCATGGAAGGCCCATGGCCAATGGTGACCCGTACAATATGTTCGGCAATACTATTGCACATAAAGAATTACCCCTGGGCACCAAGGTTGAGTTGAAAAACCCTCGAACCGGTCAAACTGCTTCGGCTGTTATCGCTGACCGCGGACCGTATATCGAAGGTCGCGATATCGATCTCTCCTATGGGCTGGCCAGCAAACTCTCAATGGTAGAGGCGGGGGTTGATTCAATTGTGATGACGATACTCTAGCAGGATGTATAGCAGCAACATCAGTGGCTGAAGTTGTTGCTCCTCTATCAGGTCTTGCGCATAGACAAGGCTATCCGATTTCGCTTAGAGTCTATTTCCACGACGCGAACTTCAACCTGTTGTCCTATCTTAACAACCTCCCCAGGATCTTTTATAAATCGGTCGGCGAGCTGACTGATATGGATGAGACCGTCCTGTTTTATGCCGATATCTGCAAAGGCACCAAAACGCGTGATATTGGTGATTAAGGCTGGCAAGCACATTCCCTCGCTGAGATCTTCCATGGTGTGGACAGCTTCGGCAAAGTGAAATTGCTCAAATCCTTTACGTGGATCCCGACCCGGTTTGGCCAACTCCCCCATAATATCTATGAGGGTGGGCATACCGGTTGAATCGTCCAGATACTTTTTTAAATCAACTGATTGCCTAAGGGTTTCGGACTCCAATAGCTTATTAACGGAAGTCCCAATGTCTTTGGCCATTTTCTTTATAAGTTTATAACGCTCAGGATGGACACTGCTGGCATCAAGAGGATTACCACCGTTGCGGATTCGCAGAAAACCGGAACTTTGTTCAAATGCCTTAGGACCAAGCCGGGGTACTTTTAATAATTCCTGCCGGGACAGAAAGGGGCCGTTAGCGTTTCGGTAGGCGATGATATTGTCGGCTAATGTCTGGCCCAGCCCTGCGACGTAGGTCAGCAGTTCCGCACTGGCGCTATTGAGTTCGACGCCAACACTATTAACGCAACTTTCAACCACTTCTCTAAGTGTCTTTTTTAATTCACTCTGATTGACGTCGTGTTGATACTGACCAACTCCAATTGATTTTGGATCGATTTTAACCAGTTCCGCCAGTGGATCCTGTAGCCTTCTGCCAATAGATATTGCCCCTCGAACCGTAATGTCGTGATCGGGGAATTCGGTTCGAGCGGCTTCAGAGGCGGAATAGATTGAGGCTCCATCTTCGTTTACAAGGGTGATAATGAGTGAGCTGTCCAGATCAAGTGAACGGACGAATTCTTCAGTTTCGCGGCCAGCTGTACCGTTTCCGATACCGATGGCCTCTATCCGGTATTTCACAACCATCTCGGTTATAAGTTTCCCTGCTTCTTGAAGTTTTCTGCCACCATGAGTCGGATAAATGGTGGTGTTGTCGAGCAGTTTACCCTGCTCGTCAAGGCAGACGAGTTTAGCTCCGGTACGATAGCCTGGATCTAATGCCAGGACACGTTTTTCACCAAGAGGAGCGGCAAGGAGTAGTTGTCGCAGGTTGTCGGCGAAAACCTGGATTGCCTCTTTGTCTGCTCGCCCCTTAAGCTCTTTGCAGAGCTCATTCTCAAGCGAGGGTGCGAGGAGTCGCTGGTAGCTGTCTTCTATAGCTTCTGCCACTTCCTTCTGCCACCTTGTGGCTTTCAGATGGCGTTTTTTCATTAGCCGCAGGCTATTTTCTTCGGGTGGGCGAATGGTAAGCTTGAGAATTTTCGCATTTTCTCCTCGAAACATGGCCAGTAGTCTGTGGCCAGCAGCTTTTGGGGCCGATTCCTGCCAATCAAAATAGTCTCTGAATTTCTCACCTTGAGCCATATTCTTTTTGACGACCTTTGCCTCGATAATGGCCTGTTTTTCAAATAGTTGACGAAGCTCTGCTCTGGTTGGCTGGTTTTCAGCAATCTCTTCTGCGATGATATCCCTTGCTCCTCCAAGGGCCTCTTGTTCGGAGGCGACACCTTTTACCTGGTCTATAAATGTCGACAATTGGACAGTTTGGTTCGTGTTAGCAAAGAGTTGCTTAGCCAGTGGAGAAAGTCCTTTTTCGCGTGCCTGAAGACCACGAGTTTTTCTTTTTGGCCGGTAGGGGAGGTAGATATCTTCCAGTTCTGTCAGACTTTTGGCCTTTTCTAATTGCTCAGAAAGAGGATTTGTGAGCAGTTTGTTTTTCTTTAAAGAGTCGATAATTGCCCCTCGGCGTTTATCGATTTCGATGAGTTTATGGTGTTGATCCTGAATGGCTAAAATCTCCACCTCATCAAGTGAGCCGGTAGCCTCTTTTCGATACCTGGCTATAAAAGCAACGGTCCCACCTTCGGCGAACAGGTTGAGGGTGCCGGAGACCTGTGCAGTTGAGATGTTAAGCTGCCGGGCAATGATATCTGGATATGTTTGTGTAGTCATGTGGAGCGCAACCGTTATGTGTGGAGATGAGATAATAGAAGATCAATAAGATAGTCAGGAGAAGTCTCAAGGATATAAAGCACTAAGGCATTAAACAGCAGATCAGAAAAATAGCCTGTCGTGGATAACGAGAACTACTGGCTAAACAGCAGACTGAATGGCGTCGGCTATCAAAAGCGCTTGTTTTGTGGACGCGACGTCATGTACCCTGACCATGGAAATGTTTTTGTTTGCGCACAGGGCAGCTACGACAGCGGTGGCCAAGTCCCTTTCCGCTTCAGCGGGGATGCCGGTAATAGACCCCAGAAAACGTTTACGACTGTGGCCAAGAAGAAGTGGCAGGTTCAGAGCAGAAAACTTATCAAGGTGTTTTAAGATTGACAGGTTGTGTTGCAGGGTCTTGCCAAATCCGATACCTGGGTCAATAAGCAGACGGTTACGATCAATCCCTTTGCTGGTCATCCAATCAATGCGTTCTGTGAAAAAATTAATGATCTCTGTCACCACATCACTGTAAACAGGCTTGACCTGCATATCAGTTGGTGTTCCCTGCATATGCATGATGATTACCGGAACACTGGTTTGCTGAACCACTGTTATCATCTCCGGATCTTTATTCAGGGCGGAAACATCGTTGATGAGGTCGGCTCCAGCCTGAAGAGCTTCATGGGCAACAGTGGCTTTGGTGGTGTCAATGGAGATGGGGAGAGTGTGCTTTTGCCGAACGGCCTTAATGACCGGAATGACCCTGCGCAATTCTTCCTCTGTGGAAACCGGCTCGGCAAAAGGGCGGGTTGATTCCCCGCCCACATCAAGAATATCGGCCCCGGCGGAAATAAGTTCTTCCGCCTGGGTTATGGCTGTCTCTGTATCAGCAAATTTGCCGCCATCAGAAAAGGAATCGGGTGTCACATTGAGGATACCCATTATCTTAATGGCGGCATCTCCCATCAGGGATTTTTAGACTCCGTATCCTGATCATCTGGAGAGGGAGCCGCAGTATCACTTTCGGGAGTTTCGGGTACTTCAGCTGCTGCATCGTCTCCGGGGAGTTCTTCTGCAACAGTTTCAGTGCTTGCTTCGACTTCTTCTTCCACACTTTCTTCGGGCTCTGGCGAAACCTTCTTCTTCACCTTTTTGGCCTTCTTCATCAGTGAAGTGTACTTACCGGGACGGAGTTCTTCGACCATCCGTTCAAGATCGCCAAGAACGATGGTCTCTTTTTCGAGCAGTTCCTCTGCCATAAGAGTAAGGATGTCACGATGCTCTTCCAATAGCGTTGTGACCGTATCCATGGCCTCATCTATGAACTTTCTCACCGCATGGTCGATCTTTCTTGCGGTATCTTCACTGAAATCACTTTTGTGGCCAATTTCTTTGCCAAGAAAGATCTGCTCTTCTTTCTTGCCGTAGGTCAGTGCACCGAGTTCTTCACTCATGCCCCATTCGCAGACCATTTTTCTGGCAAGAGCTGAAGCACGTTCAATATCATTTCCTGCACCGGTGGTGATCTCGTCAAAGATGATCTTTTCTGCAAGCCGACCACCATAAAGAATGCAGAGGGTGTTTTTCAGATCTGTTTTAGAATGGGTATATTTATCATCCGTAGGTAACTGCATGGTAAGCCCAAGAGCGCGACCACGTGGTATGATGGTAACCTTATGGATCGGATCAGTACCGGGCAGTAACCAGGCAACCAAGGCGTGACCTGCCTCGTGGTAGGCCGTAACCTTCTTCTCTTTCTCATTGATAATCATTGAGCGCCGTTCCGCACCCATCATGATTTTGTCTTTTGCCATTTCAAGCAGGTCCAGCGTGATTTCCTTGGCGCCTGAACGTGCAGCCATCAAGGCAGCCTCGTTGACCAGGTTCTCAAGGTCAGCACCAGTAAAACCTGGGGTACCACGGGCGAGGATCTCAAGATCTATATTTGCCGCCATCTTGGTCTTTTTGGCGTAAATGGAGAGAATCTTCTGTCGACCACCGACGTCTGGAACGGGAACGATTACCTGTCGGTCAAAACGTCCAGGACGAAGCAGGGCCGGATCAAGAACATCGGGTCTGTTGGTGGCAGCTACGATAATAACCCCGTCATTGGTTTCAAAACCATCCATCTCTACCAGTAATTGGTTCAAGGTTTGTTCGCGCTCGTCATGACCACCGCCAAGACCTGCACCTCTGTGTCGACCAACGGCATCGATCTCATCAATGAAGATAATACAGGGGGCACTCTTTTTTCCCTGGGCAAACATGTCACGAACACGGGAAGCACCGACACCGACAAACATTTCTACAAAGTCGGAGCCGGAGATGGAGAAAAACGGCACGTCCGCTTCTCCTGCGATGGCTTTTGCCAGAAGAGTTTTTCCTGTTCCAGGTGAACCCGCCAGCAGCACGCCTGTTGGAATCCTACCTCCAAGGGCAGTGAATTTACCGGGATCTTTCAGGAAATCAACAATCTCTTCAAGTTCTTCTTTTGCCTCATCGATTCCAGCAACATCGTCAAAAGTAACCTTGTTATCACTCTGTTCAGTAAGTCTTGCTCGGTTTTTACCAAAAGAGAGAGCGCCTCCCTTGCCACCGCCCTGCATCTGGCGCATGAAAAACACCCAGACACCAATAAGTAGCAACATCGGGAACCATGAAACGAAGATGGTCATCAGCCATGAGTCTTTTTGGGTTTCCTTGACATTGATATCCACTCCTGATTGACGAAGTATGGAGATAAGCTCACTGTCGTTAGCAGGGTAAATGGTCTGGAAAGGTTTCCCGTCCTGGAGGGTTCCTGAGAGAACATCTCCGCTGATGGTGACACGGTTAATCGCCTTGTTGTCAATGCTTGTCATGAACTCACTGTAGGTGAGTGAGGTCACATTGCTCTGTGGCTTATTGAAAAGATTGAAAAGGAGGATCATGGTTAGACCAATCACCAGCCACATGCTTAAGTTTTTATAGAAAGTATTCAACGACCCCTCCGGTAGCTCCTGATTTTCTATTATTGTCTAAATATTTTGATTAAAGACAACACAACATACTGCCTATGTGTACAGTACATAAAGTATACAAATTTTCTTTTATCTGCTTCTGTTATCTGATGAGCTTAACAGAATAATATGTTCAACCAGATTAATTTACGCTCTACGCACAGTTAAGGTAAATCAAAAAGTGAGAATGTCGAGCCAGTTCTTGAAATATTTTACCCTCTCACATAGATTGTGTAAAGTATTGGACAGGATGTACATTCATTTCCTTTTTCTTCAACTCCTGTATCCCGTTGACTAAAGCAGCAGCTCCGCTTGCTGTTGTTGTGTAAGGGATGTGGTAATCAAGAGCTGCTCTCCTGATTAAGTAAGAATCTTCGGTGGTGCGTCGTCCCATGGAGGTATTGATGATCCATGAAATCTGTTTGTCCTGAATCTTATCGAGGATGTGTGGACGACCTTGGGAAATTTTATTGATGAGTTTGCACGCAACGCCGGCTTCTTGAAGGTAGGCTGCGGTGGCAGTAGTGGCGTAAATGGCGAAGTCCAGTTCGGTCAATGCCTTGGCAACCGGCAGAACTGAAGCTTTATCGTTGTCGCGCACACTTATAAAGACATTTCCCGAAGACGGTACCTTGGAGCCTGCTGCCAGATGCGCTTTCGCAATGGCCAGTCCGAGATTGTCGTCAATACCCATTACCTCGCCGGTGGATTTCATCTCCGGTCCGAGAAGGGTGTCAACTCCTTCGAAGCGATCAAAAGGGAAGACTGATTCTTTAACGGCCCAGTGTTTAATTTCAACCTCGCTGGTTAGTCCCAGTTCTTCAAGAGTTGCTCCCATCATGACCTTGGTGGCAAGTTTTGCAAGCGGCACTCCCGTTGCCTTGCTGACAAAAGGTACTGTTCGTGAGGCGCGAGGATTAACCTCGAGTATATAGAGCTGGTTGTCTTTAATAGCAAACTGGACGTTCATTAGTCCAATAACGCCGAGTTCTTCGGCCATGTCACGACTTGCCTGCTTTATCTCTTCGATGAGCTCTTTGGGCAGGGTGTGGGGTGGCAAGATACTGCAGGAATCGCCTGAATGGATGCCAGCTTCTTCGACGTGCTCAAGAATTCCACCGATAATGGTCTGTTTTCCGTCACAGATGGCATCGACATCGACCTCAATAGCATCTTTTAAGAATTTATCTATCAGTATAGGATGTTCCAGACTTGTGCCGCCGATGGCTATCATGAAATCTTTGATACCCTTGTCATTGTATACAATACGCATATCCCTGCCGCCTAGGACATACGAAGGGCGAACCACAACGGGATAGCCAATCCTGGCTGCTGAGGCCAATGCCTCTTCTAGGGTATAAACGGTATCGTTGTCCGGTTGACGCAGATTAAGTTTTTGTAAAAACTGCTGGAACCGTTTTCGATCTTCGGCCCTGTCGATAGCATCGGGTTGGGTGCCGACAATCTTCACGCCAGCTTCTGCCAGAGGAACAGCGAGGTTGAGTGGGGTCTGGCCACCGAACTGGACGATGATGCCGTCTGGTTGTTCCAGATCAATAATGTTTAAGACATCTTCTCTGGTGAGCGGTTCAAAGAACAGCTTGTCGGAGGTGTCATAGTCTGTAGAGACGGTTTCCGGATTGGAGTTAATCATGATCGATTCAACGCCAATTTCTCTAAGAGCAAAGGCTGCATGAACGCAGCAGTAATCAAACTCAATTCCCTGGCCGATACGGTTAGGGCCGCCACCAAGGATGATGATCTTCTTGGCCTCAGTCTTTTGGGCCTCGTTTTCCTGCTCGTAAGTCGAGTAGTAGTAAGGCGTGTAGGATTCGAATTCAGCGGCACATGTGTCGACTAGTTTATATACAGGCAGGATATTCCTTTTTTTACGAAGCTGGCGGATATCGTCTTCAGAGGTGCCTGTCAAATAGGCCAGTTGCTGGTCAGAGAAACCCCTCTCTTTGCACAACCTCAGGAATTCTGGATCCAGGCCCTGGAAACCTCGTTGGGATATTTCTTTTTCTGTTTCGATAATCTGCTGAAAATTATAGAGAAACCAGCGATCAATCTTGGTGAGATCATACAACTCATCCAGCCCCATATCTCTTTTTAGCGCCTCGTAAAGGTAGGATATCCGCTTTGAGCTGGGTATTCGCAATCCGCGTTCCAGATCTTCTGTTTCGAGGTGGCTGAGCTGCTCTTTCCCGTCGCCGCCAAAACCTGATCTACCTGTTTCCAGAGAACGCATGGCCTTTTGGAAGGCCTCTTTAAAGGTTCTGCCTATGGACATAGTTTCGCCAACTGATTTCATGGCAGTGGTCAGTACGTCGTCAGCCTCCGGAAATTTCTCAAAGGTCCAGCGGGGAATTTTGACCACGCAGTAATCAATGCTTGGTTCAAAGGCGGCTAGGGTCTCGCGGGTAATATCGTTTGTTAGCTCGTCAAGGGTGTACCCAACAGCAAGTTTTGCAGCAATTTTGGCGATTGGAAAGCCGGTGGCCTTAGAGGCAAGAGCGGAGCTCCTTGAAACCCTTGGATTCATCTCGATGACCATAAGTTCGCCATCTTCGGGGTTGACGGCAAACTGAACGTTTGAACCCCCGGTTTCAACTCCAATCTCCCGGATAATGGCGATGGCTGCATCGCGCATATCCTGGTATTCTCGGTCTGTCAGGGTCTGGGCCGGGGCGACAGTTATGCTGTCGCCGGTGTGAACACCCATCGCGTCAACATTTTCAATGGAGCAGATGATGACCACATTGTCATTTCTATCCCGCATCACTTCAAGCTCATACTCTTTCCAGCCAAGCAGGCTTCGTTCCAGCATGACCTCGGTATTCATGGAAAGATCAAGGCCAGAGGTACATAATTCTTCAAGTTCCTGACGGTTGTAGGCTACCCCACCGCCAGTGCCACCCAGAGTGAAACTTGGTCGGACGATAATCGGAAAACCAAGTTCGTCACCGGCAGCTATTGCTGCCTCAATGGTATTGACTATTATCGACTCGGGAACCTTGAGGTTAATTTTGTGCATGGCATCACGAAATTCTTCACGACCCTCGGCCTTTTTAATCACCTCAATGTTGGCTGCAAGTAACTCAACATTATATTTCTCAAGAATACCCATTTCTGCAACTTTAATGGCAGTATTGAGTGCAGTTTGGCCGCCAAGTGTTGGTAACATAGCGTCCGGGCGTTCTTTCTCGATAACTTTCGCGACGAATTCCGGGGTGATTGGCTCAATATAAGTACTGTCGGCCAGTTCCGGGTCGGTCATAATTGTAGCAGGATTGGAGTTGATGAGGACGACCTCATACCCTTCTTCTTTGAGGGCTTTGACGGCCTGGGCACCGGAATAGTCGAATTCACAAGCCTGGCTGATGATAATGGGGCCGGAGCCGATGATGAGGATTTTTTTGATATCTGTTCTTTTCGGCATGATTTTATTATATTTTTGTACTTTGTTATTTAACCCTTGCCGGGTGGTGATGATGGTAGCCCTGGCCTGCAAAAAGTGTGTCTATTTTCGCATCATGTCAATAAAGCGGTCAAAGAGATAGATAGCATCATGGGGGCCTGGGGCAAATTCAGGGTGATACTGGACAGAGAAGGCTGGGTACTTTTTGTGTTGCATACCTTCCAGGCTGTTATCATTGAGATTGATGTGGGTAACTTCAACCTCTTCTTTTGCAAGGCTTTTCTCATCAATACAGAAGCCATGGTTCTGTGCAGTGATTTCCACATGGCCAGTGGTAAGATCTTTTACCGGTTGGTTGCCACCGCGGTGGCCGAATTTCAGTTTGAAGGCAGAGCCGCCGTAGGCGAGGCCGAGCATTTGATGCCCAAGGCATATGCCGAAAATTGGTTTTTTCCCAAGGAGTTCTTTGATCGTCTCGACCACTCCTGCAACCCCTTCCGGGTCACCGGGACCGTTGGAGAGAAAGATACCATCGGGGTTCATGGCCAAAACGGTTTTGGCGCTGGTGGTGGCAGGAACCACCTGAACTTGGCACCCCTTTTCGGTCAACAATCGCAGTTGATTGAATTTAATGCCGAAGTCAAAGGCAACTACCTTAAAAGGGCTGACCATACCGGCTTGGGCTGTGGTGAAATCAGTGCCAGGGACAGGGCGGTTATCGCTCCAGCCGTATGGCTCAGAGCATGTCACCCGTTTCACCATGTCCTGACCAATTAAACCAGGCCATTCATGTGCTCTTTTTACCAAGGAGGCATGGTCCAGATCCCTGGTGGAGACGATACCCTTCATCGCACCTTTGGTACGGATGTGTTTGACCAGTGCTCTGGTGTCAAAGCCCTCCACGCCGAGCACTCCATATTCTTTGAGGAAATCGGCAAGGGTTTGGGTTGAGCGATGATTTGAAGGATAGGGATTATATTCCTTTACCAGAAAGGCCATAGGATGTACGGCCGCCGATTCCATGTCTTCAGGATTTACTCCGTAATTACCGATCATCGGGTAGGTCATGGTAACGATCTGGCCCGTATACGATGGATCTGTCAGAATTTCCTGGTAACCACTGAGGGAAGTGTTGAAGACAATTTCTCCTACCGCCTCGCCGTGGCCGGTAAATGAGCGTCCTTCAAAAATTGTCCCGTCTTCCAGGGCGATAAGTGCTTTCATGGTAATGTCTGTCCTTTTTGTACCTATATTCCGTCGAGGGTAACCTGCTGGCTTTTGAAGAATGAAAGGAGGATTAATCCAAGTACATTTTCAATATATGTTGCACTGTCGGGCATCAATTCTGATGTTTTTGATCTGTTGTCGGTGCCCTTCGATTCATCCGGAGTGTGTGGATTGGTCTGTTTTATGTCTCTTGTGAATATGCAGACAAAACTACAATATATAACCTAATTATGCCTGTTTCGTCAACCATAAATGGTCGTGTACGATGCTGACCAGGACCGTAAATAACGAAAGTGGCTGCAGGAAAAGAGTGAAAGGCTGCAGCTCTCAATGTGAAAGCGCAACGAGTAAAGTTATATTGATTGCAACCATAAGCTAAACTGATTAAAATCTGATTGTACTCGATTTAATATGATATGGAGGCAGTATCATTATTTTTCGTTGATTAAAACTTTGTGAAACAATTTTTTAAACCGCTAGCGTTGCAATATTAAGGAGTGGTGTTGAGATGAAAATACTTGTGGCAAATCGTGGTGAGATAGCCATCCGTCTTACCAGGGCTATTCAGGAACTAGGCTTTGAGGCGATTGCAGTTTATGAAACTCCTGATGAGATGTCTCGGCATATTCGTATTGCAGATGAGGCTATTTTGCTGGGCGATGGGCCACGTTGCGATTATCTAAATATCGAAAAAATCATCCGGGCCGCTAAAAAGTCTGGAGCCTGCGCAATTCATCCAGGCTATGGCTTTTTAGCAGAGAATCCCTTCTTTGCAAAGGCCTGTGCAGCTGCAGGAATAGTCTTTATTGGTCCGACAACAGAAGTAATAACCAACCTTGGCAATAAGGTCATCGCCAGGAAAATCATGGCTGATGCAGGCATTCCAATGGTACCCGGGACTCAGAATCTCAAACAGGGGAAAGAAGGTATTGCTGATGCCCTGGCATTTGCGGAACAGTACGGTTACCCGATAATGTTAAAAGCCACTTCTGGAGGCGGTGGTCGTGGAATCAGAAGAATCGAGTCAGATGAACAAATGAGGGGACAAATCCCAATTGCCCGAGCTGAGGCGCTGGCGGCTTTTAATGATGATTCGGTATATCTGGAAAAGGTGGTCATCAATCCAAAGCATGTAGAAGTACAGATACTTGCGGACAGTCACGGTAAGACCGTCCATCTGGGCACGCGAGACTGTTCCATCCAACGCCGCAATCAAAAGCTCATTGAGATTGCCCCTTCAATGATCAAAAACAAAAAGCTGCTCGACGAGATTTGCGATACGGCGGTCCGGGCAGCCAAGGCAGCAAATTATCTCAATGCTGGAACCGTTGAGTTCCTGATTGATCAGGATCAAAATTACTATTTCATGGAAATTAATACCCGTGTTCAGGTCGAGCATACTGTGACTGAAATGATCACCGGTATCGATATTGTAAGAAATCAGATCAATATTGCCTTTGGAAAACCGCTCTCGTTTTCCCAGGAAGATGTGCAGATCCGTGGCCACGCCATCGAGGTCCGCATTAATGCGGAAGATCCTAAAAACGACTTTATGCCGGAAGGAGGTAAAAAAGTTTCGGTTTATAGATCGACAGGCGGTTTTGGTGTTCGTCTCGACGGTTTTGTCTATCAGGGATATATAATACCCGAGGTGTATGATTCCTTGCTGGTTAAACTGACGGTCCATGGTTTTACCTGGGACGAAACGGTCGGCAGGCTGAAACGTTGCCTGAAAAATTTTGCAATTAGGGGACCGAAGACAACAATTCCTTTCTATGAAAACATTGCTAATGAAAAAGACTTTGTGACTGGGGATTTTGACACTTCGTATATAGATACCCATCCCCATATTTTTTATTATGACGATGATAGCAGTGAAGTGGGTAAACTGGCGGGACTCATTGCAGAAATTCATTATGCCAAAGAGAACCCGTTTGCCAAATAAACGAGGTCAAAAACCCCGCCGAAGGGCTTTGTGAGATAAACTCCTTCATGAAATAATTTTCTTATAAATAGCGCAAGAATAATTTTTTAGTAAGCTACTAAAGGAATGACTATGACACGAATTACCCAGGGGACTCCCGCTAAGGCTGTCGTTGATACGCTGCGAAATGCCAAAGGTTACTATATAACAAATACTGCAAGGGATTTGTCGCAATCAGATTTTAAAAATCGAATACTCCTCCATACCGACCTTATGGCGGCGGAGAGTCGTGACAAGGCCGGTTATTATTCGCTGGAAATTACGGGTGGTGCGTCTATTCACGTAGATATTATGAGAAAGCAGGTTGATCCTTTTCTGAAGCTGAAGAAACTCAGAGAAGCTATGCCTCACACCATGTTTCAGACGCTTTGTCGTGGTGTAAATCTTTTTGGCTATCGACCGTATCCTCAAAATGTTATTCGTTTTACCGTTCGCGAGTTTGCCAAATATGTCGATGTCTGGCGGACTTTTGATTTTCTGAATTATGTGCCCAATATGCACGCTGTGTTTGAAGAGGTGGGTAAGGCCGGAAAACTTAATGAACCCTGCATCTGTTTTTCAACAGGTCCAGAACATACCAATGACTATTATGTGACTAAAGCCGGGGAACTGATCGACGTGACCGGTCGTGATATTACTCTCTGCATAAAAAATCATGGTGGCTTGGGGACTCCGAAAAGGATTGGAGAACTGGTTGATGCCCTGAAACAGAAACACCCTGACGTTCCGATTCATTACCACGGTCACAATACCGATGGCAATGATGTCGGCAGGATTGTGGAAGCAGTAAAAAATGGAGCCTCGATAATCGATGGGGCTGATTTCGCCTTTACCGGCTACTATGGACCACCACCGATTCTAACTGTAGTTCAGACTTTGAAAGAATATGGATTTCATGCTGAAGGCTTCGATGAAGACGCGTTTGTCGAAACGTCGGAAGTGATACGTGATCAGCGGCAATATTATGAACAGTTCGAGTCGCAGATAAAAGGTTTTCAACCCACCGTCCAGGTCCATAAGTTGCCTGGGGGGGCCATGGGGTCGAGTCTGGAGCAGGCAACTAAAGGCGGTTTTTTTAATCGCATGCCGGAAATTCTTCATAAAGAGCTGCCACGGGTGCAAAAGGAACTTGGTAACTACTGGTCTGTGACTCCAGGTTCCCAAATTCTTTGGACTACCGCTGTCTCCAATGTCCTGGATGGCGAACGATATGGTAACCCCTCAGGTGATTTGCGTAATCTGCTGCTTGGAAAATACGGACCTTTTCCATTTTATAAACCAGAGGAATGGATCTATGAAAAGGTCCTCGGTGATGACTGGCGAAAAGTGCTGAGTGAAGAGGGTGGGGTGGAGGAAATTGCGGATATGGACCTGGCCCATGAACGATACAGCCTGGCAGAGCAGATAGGAACAGAACCCACCGATGAGCAACTGATACTATACTTGCAGCATCCAAACGATGCCGTAGAATTTTTTAAATTTGAAGAACGCTATGGACAGGCTCACGTTTTACCGCCATCAATTTTTTTCCGGAAGGGTGGCTTTGAGATTGGGGAAAATTTGGCCTTTAGGGATCATCAAGGCAAGGAACATATGGTAGAAATCGGTCCTTCACCGGTTAATGATACCGGAGAGACCAGTGTTTATCTCATTGTCGACCATCACCAGTCAAATTTTAATTTTAAGGCAAAGCGGGTCGACGGTGAGGCCGGGGAAACACCAGAGCTGAGCAAAGAGGAGATTCTTGATCTTGCCAAGGCGGGGGATGTGCGGTCACCATTTTCCGGAAAAATCGTCGAAATTTCTGTTGTTGAGGGCCAGGAAGTGATGTTTGGTGACAGGGTAGCAATTATGGAAGCCATGAAGATGCAGACCCCAATTTTGAGTGAGATAGAGGGCATCGTAACTGGAATCCATGCCAGAAAAGGTGATGCTTTAAAACCCGGTAGTAAGATTCTTAAAATTGACCTGAATGAGTGATGACCAGCCTGTGCTTTTTCTGGCTAATTTGTTATTAGAAGGAAAAGCATACCATTTACGCAGGACCATAGTAGTACAAGACAGGTTGCTGCAAGGCAGATCATTGCCAGAATCTTGTGGCTGAACTTCTCCCGTTTCTTGTCTGTGTAGCCAAGTAGATAGCCAAGCAGTGCTCCGGCAAGCATGCCACCTCCATGTCCCCAGTTGTTTATTCCCGGAACTATAAACCCGAAGATACCAATGCTAAGGGCCCAGCCGCCTATTTGACTAAATATGTTTTGCCCATATGTGCCACCGCGGCTTTTGCCGTAATACAGCAGGGCTCCGATGAGACTGCAAAGTGCCGCAGACGCCCCGATTGTAAATCGCACTCCGGCAAGGGTTGAAAGGCAAAAACCTCCAACTCCCCCGAGAGTATAAAGGATAATCGTCCGGTTAATTCCGAATTCCCGGATGACGAGGGGGGCTAATTGACGAATAGCCAGCATGTTAAATACTATATGCAGGAGTCCGCCGTGGAGGTAATTGGCTGCCAGCAAGGACCACCACCGATGTAATTGAAATACGGGGATGGTGCCGGTAGATCCAAGTACCAGAAGGCTTTGGTTGCTTGGGGAGAGAAAATTTAAGGGGCTGAAATTCAGACTTCCGAGTTTTGGATCAATGATGATCGATAGGATAAACAAGACGCTATTAACAGCGATAATCCCGGTAACTAACTGATCACCGTCGGTGATTCCTGAGATGAAAATATTGTTTTTAAACCTGGATGTCGGCTTCTTCAATCCGCAAAAAGGACAGACGGCAGCAGAGCGACTTATAAGTTTTCGGCAGGCAGGACAAAGCTGGGAGTTTTTTTTATTGTTATTTGACATTGTTGCTCAATTACCCGATTCTTCAGTAGAAGTTGTTCTGAATATTTCTCGAAAAACTATATCTTAACTGATATTATATTACCTGAGGATTTTATGTCGACAATACTCTACACCGATGATAGCCATCAGTGCATTAAGTTTAGTAGTTTAGCTATAACCGGCGATTTTCAAGCCAATCTGTTCCTCATTAAATATGCTCGCCGGGGAATGATAATTGGTTGCGGTTGACAGCGAATTTATAAAAGTGTTCTTGCAGAACTTTCCTCTCACCTACCAGCAGGTGCGCTTGATTTTATTTTCTTACCTCATCAAGGTCCGGATATCGTCCCTTTGGACAAAATTTTGTTTACTGGAAGTCTCGGATCCTCTATTGAGCCGCATACGGAAAATAGTGTCACCGAAGAAGATTTTAGCCGGCATCAATCATTAATGACTGCTTTTCATAGCCGTTATATCGGCCGTAATGAGGCATGTAAACGATGGGCGGCAATGCTCAGAAAACTGGATGTGGAAATGATTGTACCTCAGTTTGGCGCTCGTATTACTGGAAAAGAGATGGTTGAGAAGTTTTGCCATTGGGTGAGAGCGAGAAAACAGCTATTGATGACTTTGCAGACAAGCTGTTTAGATAGCCTGTGCAGGTTGTCTAAAATAGCCCTGGAAAATTTAGTTTAGCAGTTGGAAGATAGCAAACGACCCGGAGACTATATAGTCTCCGGGCCGTTTATGGTTGTGCGTATACTTATAGAGAAAAATCAGTTACCAGATTTCATATTCTCCGGTTGTAGAACATTCACATTCTGCATTTAAAAATTTGACTGCGTAACCTTCTTCTTTAAGCATTCTATAGCCAATCTCTCCACGGCCACCGGTCATACAGTGCACGACTATAAATTTGTCTTTTGGGATTTCAGCAATTCTTGCTTTCATCTGCTCCAGTGGAATGGATACAGAGCCAGGGAAATGACCTGATTCGTACTCCGCAGGCGTTCTGGCGTCGATAACACGGATAAGTTCTGAATTAAGTGATTTGGTGAAATCGGTGATACTGATTTCTCCAGGACCGAGCTTTTTTTGCCAGGTAATCGGAGTATCATCCGTTGCGGTCAGAGCGGGTCCCTTTTGGAGTTTTTTTCCTGCACTTTTCCATGCTTCCAAGGCGCCATAGAAACCGATAGTGTTTTTATAACCCCATTCGGCGATCATTTTACGAGCTGCATCAATTTCTGCGTCTTTATCAGAGTAAAGATAGATAGGAGCGCCTAAACTTTGTGGGAACGCATCCTCAGCATCTTCAAGTTCAGCAAAGGGAATCGAGAAAGACCTGGGGATATAGCCTTTTTCAACTTTGGCATTGTTTCGTAAATCTACGAGGACAATGTTGCCGTTTGCGATATGGTCGACAGTGGGTATGATTCTGTTCCCTCCTTTTTTCCAGGCAGGAAGACCATCAACGTATACGAGAATATTCTTATGACCCCATTTACTCGCCAGACCGGCGGATTTTGGACTCATGGTTCAGGTGGTGCCTCCACAATAAAAGACAAGCTGCCGGTCTTTGTATTTCTCCAGGAGTTTTGCTCCGTCGTCACCCATTTTGATGAGTTTGGAAAACGGGATGGAAATAGCACCTGGAATATGGCTCTCGGCGTATTTGACTGCTGGTCTAGCATCAATGACAACCAGGTCTTTGTTGCTGCTAAGAAGTCCCGCAAGTTCCTTGGTTTTCACTTCTTTGATGCCTTTTGGCAGTTTGACCAGGGCTTTTGCAAGAGAGGTGGCTATATTTTCCCCGTTTGCTGTCGTGTAATTGACGATGATTGCCTCGCCAACTTTGAACTCTTTCGTAGATTTTACACCATCAAGCTTGGTATCATCGTTGAATTTCAACAGGAAAAAACTTTTGTCCTTTTTCGTCAGAGCGATGGTTTTTGCCTTCTGGGAAATATTAGTGATTTTCCCTTTGACCTTTTGTGCCTCTGCCTGCTTTGTAACCTTTGGTGTATCAGCTGCAAAAGCAAAACCTTCAACTCCTGGAACCGCCTCACTTAAAATAAGTAAATTGGTTGCCAGCAGGGCGCAAAGTCCCAGCTTTAAAACTGTTTTTTTCATTGTTCACCTCTCTGTTAAAGAACACTATCAGGGATTTTGGGTAAAAACCCTACGTTGTGGCAGTGCTCCCTTTAATGCTTAAATACTCTTCAGGGAAACACCTCGTTATTGCTAAAAACTCCATTGTAAGTAACTGTTATTCTTATTAACCTAAGAAAAAAACTGATGATTTAAGCTCAATTGGATAAGCTGTAACATCAGATTTTGAACGTAAGTTAGGGAAAAACTTTGTAATTTAATTATTCAATGTAATTTTAATATTGTGTAAATGAAAATGCAACATATTTCCTGAAAGAAATGGATTGCAGTTTTGATGGAGAGGGGTGGAATCCGGAGAGAAAAAGCGGAGTCTTACGGGGCGGTGTTGTTCCGCCCCGTAAAAATGAGATGGCTAACGTTCGCCGAAAGAGTCGCTGAATAGTTTTTCAATAGCTTCCCTGCCAGCATCACTCAGGTAGCGGGTGCCGCTGCCCACAAATGTATCATACTCAATACGGGGAGTATCTTCCTGCCAGCCAGCGTTCCAGGTAAACCACTTTTTCTGGGGCTGGTCGAAAACATGAAGAGGGCGGTTAAACATCTTGGCCAGTTCCACGGCCCATCCTGTTCCGCCTTTAACTGACCCATCTTCTTGAATCGAACCAATTACAAAAACCTGATGGCCGCTATTGACCATATGGAAGATGGTCTGAAGGACTTTACGAATTTTTTCCGTTTCATAGTAAGTTCGATTGAGCATACGGGAAGCAAGTTCCATGCTGATGTCACCCCGTTCAAGCTGTTCTTTATCCAGGATAACAACATTTTTTCCACGGGTGAGTTTGTGGCCGTCAAACGAATAAACAATATCCTTTATTCCAGCTTTTTCCGCTATTTCACCGAAAGTGGCTTCGGCTCCTTTGAGACCGCTGCTGTATAACGTGTATTCTGAAAAATCCATTTAATGACTCCTTAAGTCAGGAAAAGAGTGAAAATCAGTTCCGTAGCAATGTACTCATAGTTAAAGTGAAAGGCAACATTTCCGGTTAATATCTTACAGAAAATTTTCTCTTTTATGTAAGAAGACAATCTGTCTCAAGGTGCTTGCAGTCTATCAGAGGTGGGATTGGAAAGAGAACCCGCAAGGGACTATTATACAGAATCCTGGCTTTCTTCCTGGTCTCCAGGCTTACCTAGAGAACAGGTGACTAAACTTTTTTACTGCCCTTCGCAAAAACCCGAATGGGTGCGGGGTATCCTTCAACGGTGAGTTGCGGGTTTGCCGGATCGATGTAATCGCTGAACGATTCGAAAGTCATCCAGTCTGTCTGGCGTTGTTCTTCATCTGACATCGGATGGCTGCAGAAAAGATCAATGTCAATGAAACCAGCTTTTTTCATCCAGTTGCACAGGCAACTGCCGGTGGGGACAAAATAGGTACCCGGTACCTTGGCGAAGGTGCCATCTGGGAAAAGGGCCAGGGGGGCATTGCCTGGGATTGCCTGGGATTCTACAATGAGACTCCCCCCAGGTTTTAGGGCAAAAAGAATATCACGAAGAGTATCTATGGGCGAAGGACGATGGTAAATAATTCCCATAAGAAACACAACATCAAAGCACGTTTCAAAGAGGTTGAGCTGCTCAATGCCGAGCAGGTCGATATCCAGTTCCGACTTTCCGGCCATTGAGTTTAAAGCTTTAAAACAATAATAATGTTGTACTGACGGTTCAAAGCCGAGAACAAGTCGAGGCTTAGACGCGGCCATCCGAAACATGTAGTAGCCGTTGTTGCAGCCGATGTCGGCAATAACTTTTCCTGTAAGATCTGGTAATTCGGGGAGGACCCGTTGCCACTTCTTTTCACTCCGCCATTCAGCATCAATGTCGATTCCGAACACGGAAAAAGGACCCTTGCGCCAAGGCATAAATGACTTGAGGTTGTCAGTTATCAGCCGTCGATCCTGATCTGTGATTTCATCTGGTTGTCCAATGGTAACTGTGTCACCGGCACAGTCGACGTGAGCTGCTTGGTATGGTGCCAGTTGTAGATAAGGATTTCGGTAACGCAGGAAACCTTTTTTGCTTTGATTGACCCAGTCCTGGCGTTTGGTATGTTCACGGATGATTGCATCTGCATGCGCCGAATCGGGCAAAAGGGAAAGGTATTTCATTGATGGAGTTCTGGTCTAGGCAGGTTTTACTGCGATAAAGGAGGCAAAGTTGAACCACTGGAAATAGGTTTCGATAGAGACAAAACCGCTATTTTTCAGCATGGTTTTATTTTCTTCAATAGTAAAAGGGATAAGTACATTTTCCAGAGCTTCGCGTTTTTTTGCAATTTCAAGTTCAGAGTAGCCGCGGGCTTTTTTGAACCGGTGGTATGTGTCGATATATTCTCGATTGAGTCGCCGATCATGGTTGATCACTTTCTCGCTGATCAAAAGAATGCCCCCCGGCCGCAGGTTGTGGAATAAGCGCCGCAAGAAACTCTCACGTTGCAGGGGGCGGATAAACTGCAGGGTATAATTGAGAATAATGCCGCTAGTCTCTGGATAATCAAAGGTCGTGATATCTTCGAGTGAAAAGGTAAGGCTTTGTTGTTTCAAGTACAGTTCCGACTTTAGTCGGGCCTTGTCAAGCATTGGCGCTGAATTGTCAATGCCGACGAATTGCAAGCCTTTATGTTGTAGCAGTCGGCAAAATTCAAGGAGGCTGGTGCCAGTGGAGCAACCGAGATCGTAGACCCTGTCGCCTGAATGGAGGTATCCGCTAAGTAATTGTGCTTGAGCATCAATGACCTGTTTGTAAAAAGGAATGGAGCGGTCCAGCATGTCATCAAAGACTTCCACTACTCTTTCGTTGAAAACAAAATCCTCCTCTACGGAGTCTATATTAAAAAGCGTATCTTTGGCTGAACCAGTCATAATGCAAAATGTGAGCTACTTTTTATACCAGGTTCCGTCTGGTTTCTGGAACCATTGACCTGCTTTGCCTTTTTGAGCGATCATCTTTGCCCGTCTTTCGCCAACCAGTGCTACAGGAGCTCCCTGTTGCTTGGAAATGGCTCCGTAAACCTTACCGCGATCACTATTCTCATCAACAACGAGTTGCGGCTGTGGTTTGTTCCCGGTGCGATACTCGAGAAAACCCTTATTGTTTTCACCAATAGCCCCCTGATCTTTAAGGGCGTTGATGGCGGGAATTCGGCCAATCATTCGCTCTTTAATTCCGGCTGAGTGTGCGGATGCTGCCATAAACAGAGTGCAGGCAATAAATATAAAGAAAAAAGAAGAGAAAAATAAATTATTACGCATTTTACACCTCAATTATTGTTTATCTAACCCCTGTAAGCTGGAAGTTAGTCTGGATTTTTTTAATTCGCCCTGATGGATTAAGTGTCTTCAAGGGTACAAAATTATTCGGCCTGCGCTTCTTCGTCTAGGTCTCCAAAGAAATCATCGAGGGCTCTGTCGACCTTGATATTAATATCGATGGTGATATGTATCGGTTTAATTTCCAAAGGTTTAACCTCTACCTCATGAGTGGTGCAGCCGGACTGGAAAAAGAGGCCGACCCAGCAGAGACCAAAGATGATACATTTTTTTAGTGATGTCATATTACATATTCTCCATAATGGATTGGATGTTTTTGCCATATTG